>Ga0116152_10000696_pt1 | contig 27670 bp, 28 predicted proteins | sample AD_UKC119_MetaG_FD_89894 | JGI IMG/M metagenome (GOLD analysis project Ga0116152, IMG submission 89894) | Active sludge microbial communities of municipal wastewater-treating anaerobic digesters from Hong Kong - AD_UKC119_MetaG | ecosystem: Engineered > Bioreactor > Anaerobic > Digestate... | reverse complement strand
GGCCTCGCGATTGGTGCCGAAGGCGTCGGTGGCGCGGCCCCAGACGCGATCGCGTTCCATCGTGTCGGCCATTTCGGATTCGGTCTGCCCCGAAAAGAAGTTCCAGCGCAGGTTGTATTCGCGCACGTGGTCCTTGCAGAACCACAGGTAGTCGTCCAGCGCGTCGGGCGAGCGGGGCGCGCGATACTGGCCGGCCTCGGTGCACCCGGGATGCTGGCATTGCCGGGCCGAGGTTTCGACCGCGCCAGACATGCCGCGTCGCCCGCGGGTGCGCTTTTTCTTGTCGGTCGAAGCCCGGATGTCGAAGTTGAACGGATCTCGCGTCATCGGTCCTGCCGCTGGTCAGCCTGTCATCACTGTGCCGCCCGTGTCCGGTGCCGGGTTGGCATGGTCGGACGCCGGGGGCACGAGTCGGAGGCGAGAGTTTACGGGTTTCGGGGGGGGAATGAAAAGGGCCCCGTGCCGCGGAATTGCGCGGCCGGCCGGAACCGGCCGGGTCAGTCCTCGTCGGTGCGGTGGCCGCGGGGGCGCAGAACCGGCTCGATGCGGGCCGCCGGACCTTCGCCGCGCAGCATGGCGCCCGCGCGGAACACGGGTTCGCGCCGGGGCTGCGGCGGCGTGGGCGGCGCCAGCGGTTCGGGCGGATTGGCGGGGTCCGGCTGGTCGTCGTGCGGGGTCTCATAGGGGTGCGCGGTGGCAAAGGTGTCGTCGTCGGGGCGCGCCTCGGCATAGGCGGCGGCGTATTCGGCCTCGTAGCCAGTCGCCGCCTGGGGTGCGGCCTCGAACTGTTGGGCGGCGATCAGCGCGGCGCTGGCATCCGGCCGGGTCTGGCCCAAGGGGCGTGCAAAGATCATGACCACCTGCGTGCTGGAGCGCGTTCCGCCGAAACGCTTGCGCTCTTCGCAAGGCAGGGTTTCGGTGCGAACGAATTGCCAGCCCCCGGCGGCCTCGGCGTTGATCCGTTCCGCCAGAGTGCTGGCAAAGCGATCGGCCACGGTCTTCAGACCCTTGGCTTTGGCCGCGCGCAGTGGCGCGGGAACGACCTTGTATTCATACATGAGGATGATCCGCCTGCGTTTCAGCGCCTTTTGCGGCAATCGCGCCCATATTGCAAGCCGCCAGCGCGGCCTGGCGGGGGCGCGTTGCATGGTTTTGATTGAGAGGCCGGGCGGCGCGGTGCTAGCGTGAGGGCAATTTCACGGAGGGATTCTCATGCAAACCATACTCAAGGGGTTGTTTGTTTCGGCGATGCTGGCCTGCTCGACGGTGCCTGCCGTTGCGCAGATCGGCGGCATGGTCACCGGCAATGACGTGGACCGCATCATGGATCTGGCGCGCGCCTATGGCACGATCGAGCGGCGCCAGGACGACCAGGGCGTCTGGCTGCGCGGCGAGATGGACGGCACGGTCTACACCATCACATTCCTGAATTGCGACGATGCGCATCAGAACTGCACCTCGGTCCAGTTTCGGGCATGGTGGGAAGCGACCGACGCCTATACGCTGGAGCAGGTCAACCAGTGGAACCGCGACCGGCGGTTTTCGGCCGCGTATCTCGACAATCGCAACAACGCGACCATCGAGTGGGACGTGAACCTGGCCGGCGGCGTCACGGCCGAGAATTTCGACGATTGCATCCAGTGGTGGCAGGTCGTCTTGCGCCAGTTCCGCGACGAGGTGGCCGATCCCCGGGGCAATCCCGGGACGACAGCGCCCCCATCCGGGAAATGAGACCCGCCCGTCGCTGCGTCACTCGTCGCCGCGTCAGTCACGGCACTGGGGCAGGGCGGCGGTGAAGGCCGCGACCTCGCGGCGGTGGTCGGGGTTGCGCATCGGCGGCCAGTCGGCGGCAACGCCGCCGGCGCCGCGGGCAAGAACGCCGTCGCGGGTGACGGCGGCGTTGGCGATCCGCACCGCGCAGGCCAGGTTGGCGGCGCCGTCGTAGAGCCCGGCCTCGGGCAGGTCGCACCCGTGGTGGCGCGCCGTCGCGGGGGCGATCTGCAGCAGACCGCGATACGCCCCGCCGCCGCCTGAGGCGCGGGGGTTCCAGGTGCTTTCGAACCGCGCGAGGCCCGAAAAGAACGCCACGTAGAACGCTGCCCGCTCGCGTGCGGTCGCGCTTTCGTATCGGGGGCAAAACGTGGTCACGTCGGCCGGCACGCTGTGCACCATCGCGGTGCCGTGGGTCATCAGCGCGCGCATCATGGCGTCGTTCCAGGCGCTGGCCTCGGCGCGGTGATTCCAGCGCGCGGCGATGGCCGGGCCGGTGTCGGCCTGGGGTGCGCTGGCACAGGCGGCCAGTCCGGCGACGAGGATCAGGGCAAGCCGCATCGGGCGTCCTTTGCGTTGGGGCCCTTGTGGACATGCGGCAGGCCCGCAGGTTCCGCAAGCCGGCCGCGCCGGGCAGCGCGACGGGTGCGCGGAAAGGCGCCGGTTGCCATTCTTTGGCCATAACCGGGCGTTAACCTGGGCGTGTTCCTTTTGAGAGGTGCTTGATTCCCATGCCTGTCCTGCCCCAAACCTTCGGCCAGCGTCTTCATGTATTCCTGCAAAGAGTGCTGGGCTGGTATGGTCTGCTGTTCGTCCCGTTTCTTGTCTTTGCCCAGGTTTCGGGCCGGTGGACGGGCCAGATTCCCATGACCGCCGTGGCGATCGCCTCGCTGCTGGGGGTCGCGGTCGCGTTGCAACTGATCTCGGAATCGGCGCGGCCCCGGTTCCTGCTGCGGCCCGGTTCGACCGGGGCGGGGATCGCCGCCTTCTTTCTGTTTGGGCTGTTCGTGGCCCCCATCCAGGTGCAGGTCTTGCTGACCCTGATGGGGTTCGACTGGGCCGGCGTTCTGTCGGCCGCCCGGTTCGACATGCTGCATGACGCGGCCAAGACCCCGCGACTGTCGATCAGCGGGCTGTCAACGGCCGAGACCGTCGGCCTGGTGATCGCGTGCTTTGCCCTGATCCCGATAGCGATCGTCAACTGGACCGTCGCGTTCATGAGCCTGTTCGTCCGCTTTCGCGTGCTTCAGCCGCGTCCGGTTGAGCGGCGCGCTCAGGACCCGCAGCCGGACAATTCGGCCGCGCAGGAGGAACGCGCGGCGGCCCTCAGGGCGATGAAGAAGCGCATGATCCAGCGCGAGCAATGGAAGGCCAGCCTGACCTGAGCGGCGCGACCGGCGCGGTTCCTCTTGCCCCCCTCGCGGCCCTGTCCTAAGACGCAAGGACCGCGAGACAGCAACTCAGGGAACCCCGCGCCATGCTCGACCTCAGTTTTGATGCCCCCCCGCCCAAGGTGATTGCCGGCGCGACCGGCGACTGGGAACTGGTCATCGGCATGGAAATCCACGCCCAGGTTTCAACCCAGGCCAAGCTGTTCTCGGGCGCCAGCACGAAATTCGGCGCCGAGCCGAATTCGAACGTGGCCTTTGTCGATGCGGCGATGCCCGGGATGCTGCCCGTGGTCAACGAATTCTGCATCGAACAGGCGGTGCGAACCGGGCTGGGTCTGAAGGCGCAGATCAACCTGCGCTCGGCCTTTGACCGCAAGAATTACTTCTATCCCGACAACCCGCAGGGGTATCAGATCAGCCAGCTCTATCACCCCCTGGTGGGCGAGGGCGAAGTCCTGGTCGAGATGGCCCCCGGGGTCGCGCGCAAGGTCCGCATCGAGCGCATCCACGTCGAACAGGACGCGGGCAAATCGATCCATGACATGGACCCGAACATGTCCTTCATCGACCTGAACCGCACCGGCGTGCCGCTGATGGAGATCGTCAGCCGCCCCGATATCCGCGGCCCCGAGGAAGCGGCGGCCTATGTCGCCAAGCTCAGGCAGATCCTGCGGTATCTGGGCACCTGCGACGGCAACATGCAGAACGGCAACCTGCGCGCCGATGTGAACGTCTCGGTCTGCCGCCCGGGCCAGTATGAAAACTACCAGGCGACGCAGGATTTCAGCCATCTGGGCACCCGCTGCGAGATCAAGAACATGAACTCGATGCGCTTCATCCAGCAGGCCATCGACTACGAGGCGCGCCGCCAGATCGCCATTCTGGAAGACGGCGGCAAGGTCGATCAGGAAACCCGTCTCTACGACCCCGACAAGGGCGAGACGCGCTCGATGCGGTCCAAGGAAGAGGCCCAGGATTATCGGTATTTCCCCGATCCCGACCTTCTGCCGCTTGAGATCGAGCAGGCCTGGGTCGATGACATCGCGGCGACGATGCCGGAACTGCCCGACGCCAAGAAGACGCGCTTCATCGAGGTGTTTGGCCTGACCGATTACGACGCCTCGGTGCTGACCGCCGAGGTCGAGAACGCCGATTTCTTCGAGGCCGTGGTCGCCACCGGCGGCGACGGGAAGCTGGCCGCGAACTGGGTCATCAACGAGCTGTTCGGCCGCCTGAAAAAGGAAGGCCAGGAGATCGGCGAAAGCCCGGTCACCCCGGCGCAACTGGGCGGCGTCATCGCGCTGATCAAATCGGGCGATATCTCGGGCAAGATCGCCAAGGACCTGTTCGAGATCCTCTGGACCGAGGGCGGCGATCCGGCGGCGATCGTCGAGGCGCGCGGCATGAAGCAGGTGACGGACACCGGCGCGATCGAGAAAGCCGTGGACGAGATCATCGCGGCCAACCCGGCGCAGGTGGAAAAAGCGCAGCAGAACCCCAAGCTGGCCGGCTGGTTCGTCGGGCAGGTGATGAAGGCCACGGGCGGAAAGGCCAACCCGGCGGCGGTCAATGCGCTGGTGATGCAGAAGCTGGGCCTCTGATCGCGGTCATGTGTGTCGGAAATCGGCCCTGGGGGGGTCGATTCCCCGCCGGCCATCCGCTAGGTTGAGCGTCGAGTGGCGCAATCCAAGGTTGTTGAGACGATGACATTTCCCAGAACCCTTCTTCTCGGACTTGCCGCCAGCGCGGCGCTGGCAAGCCCCGGAATGGCGCAAAGCGCCTATACCAGCTTTGCCCTTGGGCGCACCGACGCCAGCAGCACGGCGTTGGCGCTGCGCTGGCACGGGCAGCCGCATGACCGGGGCTGGAGCTGGGCGGCCGGCCTGTGGGCGACCAGCGACCGCTCGGCCTGGATCGGCGGCGGTGTCAGCTACACGCTGCGCCCGGGCCATTCCCAATGGTTCGTGCGCGGCTCGTTCATGCCGGGACTATATGCCCGCGGCAACGGGGTCGATCTGGGCGGCGCGCTGGAATTCGCCACCGGGATCGAGGTCGGCACCGACTTGCGCAACGGCGCGCAGGTGTCGCTGTTGGTCGAGCATCGCTCGAACGCGGGGCTTTATGCGTCGAATCCGGGCGTCAACACGCTGTCGGTGGTGTATTCGATCCCGTTGAACTGACCTTTCGGCGGGTCACGAACAGGGCGGTGACCAGCAGGCCGATCAGGCCGCCAGCGATCACCGCGCTGTTGGTGTGGGCATTCTCCATCAGCCGCGCCCACATCGTCAGCACGGTGACGGGCAGCGTCAGCGCCAGCCAGCCCCAGCCATAACGCCGCCCCAGGAACCCCATCGCGGCCGAGGCCAGCGCGGTATGCCCCGACGGCATGTTGTGGTGCGAAAGCGGACCATAGGGCCGCTCCCCCAGCCGCGTGCCGCCGACCACCACCCCGTCCAGCAGCCGTTTCGGCCCATGCGTGGCCACAAGCCCCGCGATCGTCGCCATCGCCAGTTGCCTGAGCCCGGTCGCGTCGCGCAGCACCAGCGGAACCGCGATCGCCGCCACAGTGTTCAGGTGGCGCAGGCCGTTTTCGGTGGCCCGCACCAGGGGCGTGCCGGGATCGTGCGGCGCGGCGCGATAGGCCGGCAGATCGGACGGATAGACCACCGCCAGCAGGATTGCCGCCAGCGTCGCCAGGATCCCCAGCCGGTGCCGGGCCCAGTGCGCGCGGGGCAGGGCCAGGATCTGCCACCAGGTCATCGCGTGCCGTCGCCCGGGCGCAGCACGTCGCGGTCGGCGCGGTAGGCCGGGCTGGCGATCCCCAGGGCGCCCAGCACGGTCGAGAAGATGCGATCCTGCGGGTCGGGGATCGGCCGTCCCAGCCGCGCCGGATCGAGGCCATGCGCCCGCGCGAAATCGTCGTCCATCCAGGCCAGGAACGGGATCATCCGCTGTGCCTCGGGTGCCAGCGCGTTGGGCAGGCCGTGCAGGTAGACGCCGCCTTCGCCCAGCGACTGGCCGTGATCCGACAGGTAGAGCAGCAACACCTGCGTGTCAGGCAAGGCGTCGAGCTGCGCGATCAGTTGCGACAGCACCCAATCGGTGTAGCGGATCGAATTGTCGTAAGCATTCACCAGCGATTGCGGGGCGCAGTCGTTGATCAGGGTCGTCTGGCAGGTGGGGGTGAACTCCTCGAACGCGGGGGGGTATTTGCGATAATATTCGGGCCCGTGGCTGCCGTTGAAATGCAACAGCGCAAAGGCCCGGTCGCCACCCTGCGCCTCCAGCGCCTCGGACAGGCCGCGCAACAGGATCGCATCGTGCGTGCCCTCGGGGCAGCCGCCCTCGCATTGCGCGGCCAGATCGAAGCCGGTGACCACCGGCACGTTCGGGATCGGTGGCAGGCCGGTGTTGTTCTCGCGCACCAGAACCGGCACGCCCGCGCGCGCCAGATAGGCGGGCAGGTTTTCATAGGGGTCGTCCACCTCGGCCGCGTCGCCCTGCGGCGACAGGATGCAGGCGACAGAGCCGATCGTATAGGTGGCGCAACTGCGCCCGTCGGGAAAGGCCACCAGCCCCAGATCACGGGTGAACGGGTCGGTCGGGCGGTCGTATCCGAAATACGCCAGGTGATCGCGCCGCGCGGCCTCGCCGATGACCAGCACCACCAGCGTGCGCGGGCCGTGCATCGGTTCAAGGGTCGGATCGGGCAGGGGATGCGCGGGCCGATTCCGCCGCTGCCATTCGCCGGCATAGCGCAGCGCGTTGCCGACATAGCCCCAGGGCAAGATGCGCGGCCCCACGCGGCTGTTGTGCTGGTCGAACCACAGCCAGACCCCGGCGCCCGCATAGACCCCGCCCGCCGTCAGCGCCAGAACCACGACCAGCGCGCCCAGCGTGCGCAACAGGCGCCCGCGCCGCACCGGCAGCGCCAGCATCACCAGGGCCGGCAGCACCCCCCAGAGAACCCCGGTCACCAGGACCTGCGGGTGGATCAGCCCGCCAGCCTCGCCGGGGTTGGTGTTCAGGATGTTGCCGATCATCGTCGGATCCAGCACCACCCCATAGGTCAGCATGTAGTGCTGCGCGGCGGCGTTGACGATCATCAGCCCCGCGCCCGTGATCTTCATCGCCCAGGGCGACACCAGCCCGATCACCGTCATCGCCAGCACGCTGAGGGTGATCTGCAACCCTTCGATCAGGGCCAGCACCGCCAACCCGTCGCGCGTGCCGGGGTCGATCTGTTCGAGCACGTAGCCCATCAGGGCGCGCTGATACAGCAGCAGCGTCACCGCCGCATAGATCAAGGCATAAGGAAACGGGGTCAGACGGGTGCGCATTGGGGATCTCCAGCTCTGGCGACTGCCTTATCGGCTGCGGCGGGCGCGCGCCAGCCCGGGGGTCAGCCGAGTGCCCGCGTCAGCGCCGCGTCGAGCGCGGGCACATCGGCGGCGACGGTGACCAGATCCCTGAGCGACGCCGCAGCAAAGCCCTGCACGACCAGGTGGTCCAGAAGGGCCAGCAGCGGTTGCCAGAAACCGCCCTGGTCCAGCAGCACCACGGGTTTCGCGTGCAGGCCGATCTGCGCCCAGGTCAGCACCTCGAAGAACTCGTCCAACGTGCCGGCGCCGCCCGGCAGCACGACAATGGCGTGCGAATTCGCGAACATCACGGTCTTGCGCTCGTGCATCGTCTCGGTGATGACCAGCGCGTCCAGATCGCGCCGCGCGACCTCGCCTTGCATCAGGTGGGTCGGAATGACGCCAAAGGTCTTGCCCCCGGCGGATTGCGTCGCGCGCGCGACCTCGCCCATCAGGCCGATGTCGCCCGCCCCATAGACCAGTCGCCAACCGCGCCGGGCCAGCAGGGCACCGGTTTCGGCGGCGGCCCGCATCATCGCCGGGTGGGTGCCCGGGCGCGAACCACAGAAAACACAGACCGACGGGGGAAAGGCGGGCATCGCATCCTCGCTACACTTAGGGGAGTGGATTTGCTTTGCCCATAGATACGGGTGTTGCTAGAAGGGAACAAGGGCGGAACCGCGCCTTCCGGCAGACCGGCGGCGCAGGAATGGAGCAAGGCGAATGGCGCGATCCCTGATCTTTGCGCTGGGCGGTGGGACGCTGCTGACCGCGGCTGCTGTCGCGGGCTGGATCGTGACACGGATGCACGAGGACGCGCCGGCGCCCGCGCCGTCGCCGGTCGCGCCGCTGGCTTCGGCCTTGCCGGCGCCCACCGATGCCGCGCCCATTGACGCCGCGCCCAATGACGCCGTGCCAGGTCCGGTCGCGGCGGCGCAGGACCCTGCCGGCCCCGGTTTCGACGTCGTGCGCGTGGACCGCGAGGGCGGGGCGCTGGTCGCGGGCCGCGCCGCGCCGGGTGCGGCCGTGACCCTGCGCGTCGATGGCGCCGTCGTGGCCCAGGTCGCGGCCGATGCCAATGGCCAGTTCGTCGCCCTGTTCACGCTGGGCCCCAGCGCCGCCGTGCAGTCGATGACGCTCGAGGTGACGGATGCCGACGGTCGCGTCACCCAGGCGCCCGACGTCGTCATCCTGACGCCGCGCCCGCCTGCTGGTGACACCGCCGTGGCGCTGGCCGCCGCACCACAGACGCCCGCGGCCGAGGTGCCCGCGCCGGCTGCCCCCGCGCAAGAGGGGCCGCAGCCGCAGGCTGCGCCCGTCGCGGTCCAAGGCGCGGTCGAAGTCGCGGCCGCCGAGCCTGCTGCGCCCGTGCCCGCGCCCGTTCCCGCGCCGACCCGGGACCTTGCGCCGGGCACCAGCGACGCCGCCGCGCCCGAGCTGCCGATCCCCGCTGCCGCCGCCGATGCCCCTGCCGCGCTGCCGGCCCCCGACGCGCCGGCCCCGCTTGCTCTGGCGCAGGCCGAACCCCAGGCCGTCGCGCCGCAGGCCCCGGATCAGCCGGCGATGCCGTCGGCATTTCTGGTGCAGGGTGACGGCGCGGTGCGGGTCCTGGATCGGGCGCCCGCCGTTCTGGACAACGTCATCATCGACTCGATCAGCTATTCCGGCACCGGGGATGTGCAGATCGCCGGGCGCGCCGCCCGATCCGCGCCCGCGGCCAATCTGCGGATCTACCTGGACAACCGGCCCATCGCCGTCACGCGCGCCGACAGCGGCGACTGGACCTCGGACTTGCCGGCGGTCGATCCGGGGGTCTACACGCTGCGCGTAGACCAGTTGAACGATGCAGGCGGTGTGGTGTCGCGCTTTGAGACCCCGTTCCAGCGCGAGGCGCCCGAAACCGTCGCCGCCGCCCGCGCCCAGGGCGCCGCGCCTTCCGAGACGCCCACCGTTACGCCCACTGTTGCGGATGCCGGCAGCGCGGTGACAACGGACCGTCCGGCAATTCCGGTGGCGACGGCCCCGGCCAGTCAGGCCGCCGGCACGGTGCAACCCTCTGCCCAACCGCGCGCGGCGCTCATCACCGTGCAGCCGGGCAACACGCTGTGGGCCATCTCGCAGGCGCGCTACGGCGCGGGCGAGCGGTATGTGGTGATCTACAACGCAAACCGCAGCCAGATCCGCGATCCCGATCTGATCCATCCGGGGCAGATCTTTGCGCTGCCGGATCAATAGACGCTCGGGGCTGGCATTCCCGGGCCCCAGGGCTTACCTCTGACCTCCAGCCAGCCAGGACGCCCGCATGCGATACCGCCCCAGCGCCAACGCGCTCCCCTCGGACCCGACAGATTCCGCCGCCTCGGGGCGGTCCACGATCCGGCGCGTGATCCCCTATCTGTGGCCCGAGGGCGAATCCGGGATGAAGACCCGGGTCGTGCTGTCGATGGTCGCCTTGCTGTTGTCCAAGCTGATCTCGGTCGGCACGCCGATGCTCTACAAGGCGGCGGTCGATGCGCTGGCGCCCTCGCAACTGGATGCGGGCTGGCTGGTCGGCATCGGCGCGGTCGGGCTGACGATCGCCTATGGCGTGGCGCGGCTGATGACCAACGGGTTCCAGCAGTTGCGCGACGGGATCTTTGCCGCGGTCGGGCAGCGCGCGCTGCGCAAGCTGGCGCTCGAAACCTTTACCCATATCCATCGCCTGAGCCTGCGCTATCACCTGACGCGCAAGACCGGCGGCCTGAGCCGGATCATCGAACGCGGCGTCAAGGGCGTGGATTTCCTGCTCAGGTTCCTGCTGTTCAACATCGGCCCGCTGGTTCTGGAACTGGCGCTGATCGGCGCGGTCATGGTCTGGATGTTCGACATCTGGTATCTGGCGGTCATCGTCGTGACCATCGGTCTGTATGTCGCCTTCACCTTCAAGGTGACCGAGTGGCGGGTGAAGATCCGGCGCGAGATGAACCAGCAGGACACCGACGCCAACCAGAAGGCGATCGACAGTCTGCTCAACTTCGAAACCGTCAAGTATTTCAACGCCGAGGACCGCGAGGCCCGGCGCTATGACGCCTCGATGGAACGCTACGAGGGGGCGGCGCTGAAAACCGCCTATTCGCTGGCGCTGCTGAACTTCGGCCAGTCGGCGCTGATTACGGCGGGGCTGGTCGTGGTGATGGTCATGGCGGCGATCGGCGTGCAGAACGGCGCGCTGACGGTGGGCGATTTCGTCATGGTCAATGCCTACATGATCCAGATCACCATGCCCCTGAACTTCCTGGGCACGGTCTACCGCGAGATCCGCCAGGCGCTGGTCGATATGGGCGAGATGTTCGCCCTGCTTCAGCACAAGCCCGACGTGGTCGAGAAATCCGACGCCCGGGCGCTGGTCCTCGGTGGGGGGCATGTCCGGCTCGAGGATGTGCGCTTTGCCTACGATCCGGAACGCCCGATCCTGAAGGGCGTGACCATCGACGTGCCGGCCGGGCAGAAGATCGCGCTGGTCGGGCACTCCGGCAGCGGCAAATCCACCATCGGGCGGTTGCTGTTCCGCTTCTACGACGTGACCGGCGGGCGGCTGACGATCGACGGTCAGGACATCCGCACGGTGACGCTGGACAGCCTGCACGCGGCGATCGGCGTGGTGCCGCAGGACACGGTGCTGTTCAACGATTCGATCTATTACAACATCGCCTATGGCAAGGACGACGCCACCCAGGCCGAGGTCGAGGCCGCGGCCCGGGCGGCCAAGATCCACGATTTCATCCTGGAACTGCCGCAGGGCTATGACACGCCGGTGGGCGAGCGCGGGCTGAAGCTGTCGGGCGGCGAGAAGCAGCGCGTGGGCATCGCACGCACCCTGCTCAAGGATCCCGCGATCCTGCTGCTGGACGAGGCGACCTCGGCGCTGGATACCCAGACCGAGCGGTCGATCCAGGATTCCCTGAACGCGGCCGGGCGCGGGCGGACGGTCATCACCATCGCGCACCGGCTTTCGACGGTCGTCGATGCGGACCGCATCGTCGTTCTGGAACAGGGCGAGGTGGTCGAGGAGGGCGCCCATGCCCAGCTTCTGGCACGGGGCGGGCGCTATGCGCAGATGTGGGCCCGCCAGGCGTCCGAGGACGCGGCCGCCTGACGGCGGGCGCAGGGGTGCGCCGCGCGCGGGGTGGGACGGTGTCGGCCCACCCCGCGGGGGCTCAGCGTTTGACCGGGCAGGTCGAAAGGCCGAACAACCGATACAGCGGGCAGGTGCCGAACAGGCCGGTGACCAGCGGGATGATCCCGATCCAGAAGGCCCAGCGATAGGCGGCATCGGGATACAGGAAATAGCCGGCGATCAGGGCGATGCCGACGACGATGCGCAGGATGCGGTCGATACCGCCGACGTTGTTCGCGAACATGGTGGAATCCTTTCATGCGGGAACGTGCGCGGATCATAGGCCGCGCGCGCGATTCGCACAGTGATCTGGTCACACCGATCTGGTCACACCGATCCGGTCACACGGCCAGCGACAGGCGCACCAGGGCCGCCTGGTCGCGCAGCGCCACGCGGCCCCGGTCGGTCGCCACCAGGCCGCGCCTGGCCATCGATTCGAGCCGGCGCGAGACGACCTCGCGCGCCGATCCGATCCGCGCCGCCAGGTCGGCGTGCGTCGCCTCGACCGTGCCGTCGCGGGCCAGTTCGAGCAGCGCGGCGGCCAGACGGGCCTCGACCCGGGTAAAGGCGACGCGTTCGAGCAACGCGGTCATGTCGCTCATCCGCCCGGCGAGGGCGCGGAAGACGAAACCGCGGAACGCCTCGGAGCTGGCCATCAACGCGTGGAATTGCGCCGCCGGGATCAGCACCAGCCGCACCGGCCCGACGCAGAGCGCGTCGCCCGAATAAGGCTCATTGCCCAGCAGGCCCAGCGTCGTCTGGATGCAGCTTTGACCGGGCTCGACGGCATAGAGCAGGATCTCGCGCCCCGAAGGGCCGGTGAGGCTGACCTCGATCCGGCCCGACAGGACGATGGCAAAGGCCTCGGCACGGGTCCCGGGCGCGAACAGGTGCGCGCCTTGCGGCAGCATCTGCACGGGCAGGCCCTCGATCCGGGCGCAATCGGCCGGATCGAGGCCGGGAAACAGCCGCCGGGCCCAGCCGCTCATCCCCGGCTGCGCTTTTCGAACCGCGGCAACATCGCCGAAAAGTCCATGCCACGCCCGTCCTCGGCCTCGACGAACTGTTCGTAGAGCGCCTTGGCCAATGCCCCCATCGGCGTGTCGGCATCGGCACTTTCGGCGGCCTGTTGCGACAGGCGCAGGTCCTTCAGCATCAGCTCGGCCGCGAACCCGGGCTTGTAGCCGTTGTCGGCGGGCGATTTGGCGCCCACGCCCGGCGCGGGCGTATAGGCGTTCATCGTCCAGCTGTAGCCCGACGAGGTCGAGACGACATCGAACATCTTCTGCCGGTCCAGCCCCAGCTTGTCGGCCAGGGCAAAGGCCTCGCAGGTGGCGATCATGGTCACGCCCAGGATCATGTTGTTGCAGATCTTGGCCGACTGGCCGGCACCGGCCGCGCCGCAGTGCACGGCCTTCTGGCCCATGATGTCGAACAGCGGTTGCACCGTGGCAAAGGCCGCGTCCGATCCACCCACCATGAAGGTCAGCGTGCCGCCCGCGGCGCCGCCGACCCCGCCCGACACCGGCGCGTCCAGCGCGCCCAGGCCCCGGGCGGCGGCCTGCTCGGCGACGGCGCGGGCGCTGTCCACGTCCACGGTCGAGCAGTCGCACAGCACCGCGCCCGGTTTCATGGCCGGGATCACCTGATCCGCGACCGCGCGCAGGATCGCCCCGTTGGGCAGCATGGTGATGACGACATCGGCGCCGGCCGCGGCCTCGGCGGCGCTGGTGGCCAGGGTCAGCCCCTCGGGGCGGGCCTGGGTGTCGAAACCGGTAACGGCATGGCCGGCCTTGACGAGATTGGCGGCCATCGGCGCGCCCATGTTGCCAAGACCGATAAAGGCGATGTTCATGTGGTCCTCCTGTTTGCGCCCTCAGGCGATGGTCAGTTCCTGCGCGCCCAGGGGCGCCAGCATCCGCGCGACCTCGGCCGGGGTCACGGCCTCGGGGGTGGGGTGCTGCCAACGCGGGTTGCGATCCTTGTCCAGGATTTGCGCGCGCACGCCTTCGATGAAATCACCGTGCTCCATGCTGCGCCAGGTCCAGCGGAATTCCTGGGCCAGGGCCTCGGCCAGCGAGGCGGGCGGAGGCCGCAACATCGCCAGCGTCGAAGCCATGCTGAGCGGCGCATTGCGCAAGATCGCCTTCAGCGCGCCGGCGGCCAAGGGGCTCTCGTCGGCACGCAATGCGGCGACGATCGCGGGAATATCGGCGCCCGCGAACAGCCGGTCGATCACCGCCTGCGCGGCGGCCAGCGGGCTTTCGGGCGCGGCGTGACGGGGCAGGGTGGCCGGATCGCCGGTTTCGATCAGCCGGTCCTTGACCGCGTCCCAGTCGGTTTGCGGCACAAAGGCATCCGCGAACCCCGCGTGGATCGCATCGCCCGGGCCCATCCGGGCGGCGGTCAGTGCCAGGTAGACCCCCAGGGCGCCCGGCGCGCGCGCCAACAGCCAGGTGCCGCCGACGTCGGGGATCAGCCCGATGCCGCATTCGGGCATCGCCATCTGGGTGCTTTCGCCCACGATCCGGTGCCCGACATGGCAGCCATAGCCGACACCGCCGCCCATGACGAACCCGTTCAGGAAGCTGACGACGGGTTTGGGATACCGCGAGAACAGCAGGTTCATGCGGTATTCGTCGCGCCAGAAATCGCGTCCCATGGCATAGTCGCCCTGTCGCCCCGCCGCCGTCACCTGCGCGATGTCGCCGCCCGCGCAGAACGCCCGGTCGCCGGCCGCGTCGAGGATCACCACCGCCACCTCGGGGTCGTCGCGCCAGTCGAGAAGCGCGCGCTCGGTCTCAAGGCAGATCGCGTGGGTCAGCGCGTTCAGCGCCTGTGGGCGGTTCAGCGTCAGGCGGCCCGCGCGGCCCTCTTTGCGGATCAGGATGTCGGCCATCAGCCGCGCTCCGCCAACAGCGCGCGCACGGTGATCAGCCGCATGATCTCGTTCGTGCCTTCGAGGATCTGGTGCACCCGCAGGTCGCGCACGATCTTTTCGATGCCGTAATCGGCCAGATAGCCGTAGCCGCCATGCAGTTGCAGGCACTGGTCCGCCACGCGCGAGCCCGCTTCGGTCACGAATTTCTTGGCCATGGCGCAGAATCTGGTCGCGTCGGGGGTCTTGTGGTCCAGTTTCCACGCTGCCTGGCGCAGATAGGTGCGGGCCGCTTGCAGCTCGATCTCCATGTCGGCCAGACGGAATTGCAGCGCCTGGAACTGGTCGATCGTCTTGCCAAAGGCCTGCCGCTCGCCCATGTAGGCCAGCGTCCGGTCCAGCGCGGCCTGCGCCCCGCCCAGCGAACAGGCCGAGATGTTCAGCCGCCCCCCGTCGAGCCCGATCATCGCGTATTTGAAACCGTCGCCCTCCTGCCCGACCAGGTTCTCGAGTGGGGTCAGGCAGTCGTCGAACTGCACCTGCCGCGTGGGCTGCGCGCGCCAGCCCATCTTGTCCTCGAGCCCGCCATAGCTCAGCCCCGGGCGGCCGTGTTCGACGACGACGGTGCTGATCCCCCTGGGCCCCTCGCCGCCGGTGCGGCACATCACGACATAGGCATCCGAATACCCCCCGCCCGAGATGAAGGCCTTGGTGCCGGTCAGGCGGTAGCCTTCGTTCGTCTTCTCGGCCCGGGTCTTCAACGCGGCCGCGTCCGAACCCGCGCCCGGTTCCGTCAGGCAATAGGACAGCACCTTGTCCATGGTGACGGCGGGCGCCAGGTGGCGCGCCTTGACCTCGTCCGAGCCGAAGCGGTCGAGCATCGCCGCGCACATGTTGTGAATGGACAGGAAGGAGGCGACCGAAGGGCAGGCCTGGCTCAGGGCCTCGAACACCAGTGTCGCGTCCAGCCGGGTCAGCCCCGTGCCGTTGTTCTGTTCGCTCACGTAAAGCCCGCCGAATCCCAGTTCCGCCAGTTTCGGCCACAGGTCGCGCGGGATCGTGCCCTCGGCCTCCCACTGGCGGGCGAAGGGGGCGATATGCTCCTGCCCAAAGGCCAGGGCCATGTCGTAGATGGCGATTTGTTCCTCGGTCAGCGCGAAATCCATCGGCGGTCCCTTTGTGGTTCGGTCATGGTTGCGGGGCGCCCGACACGCCCGCCGGAATCGACCGGCCGAGCGCGGCCCCTCAGCGGGCCGCCGACAGCAGATCCTCCAGGCGTCGCTCGGGCTGGCCCAGAATGTCGAGGGCCTCGGCCTCGTGGCGTTGGGCGGTGGCGATGACATGCGTCACGCCGTTCCACGATCGCAGGATCAGCCGCGCCATGGCGTAGCTGACCTCGGTGGGCGCGAAATAGACCATCAGGGTCTGGGTCCGCGCATCGGGGCTGAAGATCGCGGCCTTGGCGGCCTGCAAGGCCATCAGGCGGACGAAATCCTGCTCGAATCCGGTGACGCCCGACAGGTCCACAAGCTGCTTTTGCCCGGGGTGCCGGTCGGGGTGCTTCAGGTAGGTCGCGATCAGTTGCCGGGTCTCGTCGATCCGGACAAAGCCCGTGTACTGGACATAGACCAGACCGCGCTCTGGCAGGATTCGAAAGGTTGCTGGCACGGGACCTCCGCTCGCGCTGGTATCGAGAGCGAAGTTTTACCCGCATGATCGAGGTTTTCCACCCAAAAGACCCGGCCTCGCAGCCCCGAGGGGCCCGCCCCCGTGTCGCGGCCTGCGCCGCGCCCGGGGGCGGGACGATCTCAGTCCATCGCCTTGAAATTGAAGGCGGCGCCTTCCTTGATGCCCGAGGGCCAGCGCGCGGTGACCGTCTTGGTCCGCGTGTAGAAGCGGAAGCCATCCGGGCCGTGCTGGTTCAGGTCGCCGAAGCCCGACTTCTTCCAGCCGCCAAAGGTGTGATAGGCCAGCGGCACCGGGATCGGCACGTTGATGCCCACCATCCCGATGTTGATGCGGTTGGCGAAATCGCGGGCGGTGTCGCCGTCGCGGGTGAAGATCGCCGTGCCGTTGCCGTATTCGTGGTCGATCGCCATGTTGATCGCTTCTTCATACGTTTTCGCGCGCACCATCGACAGAACCGGGCCGAAGATCTCGGTCTTGTAGATGTCCATGTCGGTGGTCACGTGGTCGAACAGGTGCGGGCCGACAAAAAAGCCGTTCTCATACCCTTGCAGCGAGAAGTTGCGGCCATCGACGACCAGTTCCGCGCCCTGCTGAACGCCGGTTTCCACCAGCCGCAGGATGTTCGCCTTGGCGGCGGCGGTGACGACCGGGCCAAAGTCCACGTCGTTGCCGGCGGTGTAGGGGCCGACCTTGAGGGCCTCGATCTTGGGCACCAGGCGCTGGCGCAGGGCCTCGGCGGTGCCTTCGCCGACCGGCACCGCGACCGAGATCGCCATGCAGCGTTCGCCCGCCGCGCCATAGCCCGCACCGACCAGTGCGTCGGCGGCCAGGTCCATGTCGGCATCAGGCATGATGATCATGTGGTTCTTGGCGCCGCCAAAGCATTGCGCGCGCTTGCCCGTCGCCGCCGCGCGGCTGTAGATGTATTGCGCGATCGGGGTCGAGCCGACAAAGCCCACCGCCTGGATCACGTCGCTGTCCAGGATGCCGTCAACGGCCTCCTTGTCGCCGTTGATGACCTGAAGCACGCCGTCGGGAAGGCCGGCTTCCTTGCACAGCGCGGCGATCATCAGCGGCACGGAGGGATCGCGTTCCGACGGTTTCAGGATCATCGCGTTGCCCGAGGACAGCGCGGGGCCCATTTTCCACAACGGGATCATGGCCGGAAAGTTGAAGGGCGTGATGCCCGCGACCACGCCCAGCGGCTGGCGCAGCGAATACATGTCGATGCCGGGGCCCGCGGAATCGGTGAAGTCGCCCTTCAGCATCTGCGGCGCGCCGATGCTGAATTCGATGACCTCGAGCCCGCGCTGCACGTCGCCCTTGGCGTCGGGGAAGGTCTTGCCATGCTCGGCCGACAGGGCCTCGGCCAGCTTGTCCATGTCGCGGTTGAGCAGGCCGACCAGCGCCATCATCACACGCGCGCGGCGCTGCGGGTTGGTGGCGCCCCAGGCCTTTTGCGCCTGGGCGGCAGAGGCGATGGCGGCATCGAGTTCGGCTTTCGACGCCAGCGCGACCTTGGCCTGAACCTCACCGGTGGCGGGATTGTAGACATTGGCAAAGCGCCCCGACGTACCCGCGACCAGCTTGCCGTCGATCCAGTGACCGATTTCCTTCATGGGATCCTCCTCCTGGGGTTTGGGCGCACAATAGTCTTGCGGAAATGGCCTGAACAGAGGCAACTTCCCAAAAGGCGTTTTGCAAGGATGCAAAGCTGATGGCCGATTGGGACGATCTGAAGGTGTTTCTGGCGGTGGCGCGGGGGGAAAGCCTGTCGCGCGCGGGCCGTGTGCTGAAGATGGACGCGGCCACCGTGGGCCGGCGCATTGCGCGCCTGGAGGTGGCCCTGGCCGCGCGGCTCTTCACGCGGTCCCCGCAGGGCTATCTGCTGACCGACGAGGGCGGGCGCCTGGTCGCCCACGCCGAGGCGATGGAGGGCGAGGTCGCGCGCGCCCGCGACGCGCTGGTCGGCCCGGCCGAGGGGATCAGCGGGCAGGTGCGGATCGGTGCGCCGGACGGCTGCGCCAACTACCTGCTGCCGCAGGTGGTGGCGGGGATCGTCGCGCAGAACCCGGGGCTCGAGGTTCAGATCGTCGCCTTGCCGCGCGTCTTCAGCCTGACCCGGCGCGAGGCCGACATGGTGATCGCCGTGTCGCGCCCGGAACAGGGGCGGGTGATCGCCACCCGGATCACCGATTACCGGTTGCACCTGGCGGCCTCGGACGCCTATCTGCGCGCCGCGCCGGCCCTGACGCGGATCGAAGACCTGCGCGCGCATCGCGTGATCGGCTACATTCCCGACATGATCTTCGACCGCGAGCTGGAATACCTGGCCGACCTGGGGGTGGAACAGCCCCCGGTCGCATCGAATTCGGTGTCGGTGCAGCTGAACCTGATGCGGCAAGGCGCGGGGGTTGGGGTGGTGCACGACTTTGCGCTGCCCGCCGCGCCGGGGGTGCGCCGGGTGTTGGCCAAGGCGTTCAGCCTGACCCGCGCCTTTTACCTGGTGCGGCACGCCGACGACCGCAACGTGCCGCGTATCGACCGCTTCGCCGAGGCGCTGACGCACGGGATGCGGACCGAGACCCAGCGGCTCGAGCAGATGGTCGAGGACGGGCCCGCCGGGGGCCGTGACGATGCCTTGTCAAATGAAAACAACCCTTGACAGAGTCCCGGGCAGGATGCCGACTGCAAAAAGACAACCCGAGACGAACGGAGGTGCCTCATGATTGTCAGCCAGATTCTCAAGACCAAGGGAACGGGGATCGTGACCATCGCGCCCGGTTCGACGCTCCGTGAGGTGGTCGAATTGCTGTCCACCCGCCGGATCGGGGCCGTGGTGGTCTCGGCCGACGGCAAGGCCGCGCAAGGGATCGTGTCCGAGCGCGACATCGTTCGCGAACTGGGCCGCGCGGGGCCGGCCTGCCTGGACCAGACCGTGGACAAGGTGATGACCCGCGCCATCTATTCCTGCGCGCCGGGCGACACCACGCTTTCGGTGCTGGAAACCATGACCACTCGCCGCTTTCGCCACATGCCGGTGATGGAAGACAACATCATGATCGGCTTCATCTCGATCGGGGATGTGGTCGCGGCGCGCTTGAGCGAATTGCAGGCCGAGAAGGATGCGCTGACCGGCATGATCATGGGCAACTGACCCGAGACCGCAACAGCCATCGCGACCCGGGACCGCAACAGCCATCGCGACCCGGAGCCGGGCAGGGCAGAAGGCCGCGACCGTCCGTTTCTGCACTTGCATTGTTGCGCGCAATATTGTTGCGTGGCCCCGGAATCGACAGCCGCAAGGGGGTGACCATGCGTATCGGACTGTATCCGGGGACCTTCGACCCGCTGACGCTGGGCCATATGGACATCATCACCCGCGCCTGCGCACTGGTGGACCGTCTGGTGATCGGCGTGGCGATCAACCGCGACAAAGGGCCGCTGTTCTCTCTGGACGAACGCGTGGCGATGGTCGAGGGCGAGACGGCGGCGCTGTCCGCGCGCACCGGCGTCGAGATCGTCGTGCACCCGTTCGAGAACCTGCTGATCGACTGCGCCCGCGATGTCGGCGCCGGGGTCATCATCCGGGGTCTGCGCGCGGTCGCGGATTTCGAATACGAATTCCAGATGGTCGGCATGAACCGCGCGCTCGACGACAAGATCGAGACCGTGTTCCTGATGGCCGATGCGCGCCGCCAGGCGATCGCCTCGAAGCTGGTCAAGGAAATCGCCCGCCTGGGGGGCGACGTCACCAAATTCGTGCCCGCGCCGATCAACACCGCGCTGCGCGACCGCTTTGGTCCGGCGCTGAGCCGCGACCGCTGAGCGGCCGCGCCCCCCGCGCCCGCCGCGGGCGCGCGGGCGCGGCACGGGGTCAGGCGGGGGCCGGCGCGCCCTCGAGCGCCTCGAGATCCAGCGCGACGCCGCGCGTGCGGGCGCTGTCCAGCACCGCCTGCCTGAGCCCCGCATCCTTGCGCAGCAGGTCCTGAAAGCGGGCCTCGTCCAGCGTCAGCAGCGTGCAATGCGTGATCGCCGTGGTCCGCCCGCGCCTGAGGCCGCGGCGCAGCAGCGCCAGGTGGCCGAACATCTCGCCCGGGCCCAGCCGCAGCACCACGCCCGCGCGCACCTGCTCGACCGCGCCCGAGGCGATGAACCAGACCTTGCGCGGCACCTCGTTGCGTTCCAGCAGCACGGTGCCGGGCGCGGCGTAATTCGTGCGCATCCGGCGGATCAGCATCGCGCGGCGCGATTCGGGCATGTCGGCGAACAGCGGAAAGGCCGCGATCAGCGTGGTGCGCTGGATCGCCAGATCCAGCCGCGGGCGGCGCGCCTGCGCGTTGCGCCGCCTGGCGATCCCCATCGTCAGCGCGTGACGCAGTTCGGGGCCGATCAGCCCGTCATCGACCAGGGCGGCGTATTCGTGTTCCTCCTGCGCCAGCACCATCTGCCGGATCAGGCGGCGCTCCAGGTCCTCGGCATAACCGGGGAATTGCAGCCTGAGACCGTCCAGCGCACGGTCGGCCTGTTCGATGCGGCGTTCCAGCAGGTCGTGCAGCAGATCCGCCACCCGCTTGCCGTGGATGCGGCGAATCCGGGTGTCGATGAAGCCATGCATCTCGCGCAGGATGGGGCCCAGGGCGACCAGATGTTCGAACCGGTCGGCGGTCTGGCGCGCCAGCAGGCCCGACAGGTGCAGCCGGTTGTGCAGCACGCCCGCCAACCCCTGCAAGGGCCCGCTGCGCTGGACGAAGCGCGCGGTGTTCAGATAGCCCAGCCGCCCGCCGGTGCGCGTGCCCTCGATCAGGCGGTCGGCGTCGGCGACCATGCGCGTGGCCAGCCGGGGCGGCAGCAGCCCGTCACTGAAGCTGGCCATCACCAGATCGCGCTCGCGGCCGGCCAGTGCGACCAGCCCCAGCGTGATGCGGTCGCGGTCAGGGATGTCGGCGCGTTCGTCGGCCTCGGCCACGGCCTGGTCCACCCGGGCGGCGAACCGCTTGGCCTCGTCGCGCACGGTTTCGCGCGCAAGGCCGATCTCGCGCGCGGTTTCGCTGACGGTCTCGCGCACCGATTGCAGGGCGACGGCGACGACCTGCGCCGACAATGCCGCATCCAGGGGCGACAGCCGGTCCAGCCCCAGCCGATGGATGACCCAGCGCAGGCTGGTGCCCTGCACGATCAGCGTGAACAGTGTGAAGCCGGTGGCGATGATGCCGACCTGGCGCTTGATGTCGGGCGGAATGCGGAAGCTTTCGGTCACGGCCAGCGCCAGCGCCAGCGTCACCGCCCCTCGGAGCCCGCCCCAAAGGATCGCCGCGCGTTGGCGCCCCTCGACCCGGGGCGACAGGTTCAGGCGGGTCAGGAGCGGCATCAGGCCGAACAGGATCGCCGCGCGCGCGGCCAGCGTCGCCACCACGGTGATCGCGATCAGCACCAGGTCAAAGGCCTGCGCGCTGGCCAGAAGGCGCGGGATCAGGATGGCCGCCAGCACGAAGATCAGCCCCCCGGCCCAGTAGCCCAGCAGGTCCCAGGTCTCGCGCAGGGTCGCGCGTGCGCCCGCCGACAGCGTGCCCGGCGCGTGAAAATTCAGCGCCAGGCCGGCCGCCACCACGGCGATCACGCCCGAGGCCCCCAACAGTGTTTCCGCCAGGATGTAGACCGCATAAGGCAGCGCGACCGACAGCGAGACCTGCCCCAGCGGGTGATCCCCCAGCCGCGCGATCGCCGCCAGCGCCAGCCGCCCCGCCAGCCAGCCCGAGGCCGCGCCGCCACCGACCAGCCAGGGGAACTGCACCACCACGTCGGTCAGCCGCGGGTTGGGGATGCCAAAAGCGACAAAGGCGAAGAACAGCGAGAACAGCGCGATCGCGGCGGCGTCGTTGAGCAGGCTCTCGCCCTCGACGATGCGGGCCAGCCTGAGGGGGGCCGGTGTCGCGCGAAAGATGCCGACCACGGCCGAGGGGTCGGTGGTCGATACGATGGCGCCGATCATCAGGCAGGCGAACAGCGACAGGCCGCTGAACGGCACCAGCGCCCAGCCCACCACCAGCGTGCTGACGACGACCGCGACCACCGCCAGCGACAGGATCGGCACCCAGTCGTCCAGCATCCGCCTGAGGTCGATGGACAGCGAGACCTGGAAGATCAGGGTCGGCAGAAAGACATAGAGAAACAGGTTCGAGCGGATCGGCAGGTTCTGCACGAGCTGCGCGGCCTCGCTCAGGGCCTGCGACGGCGGCAGCCAGGCCACCAGCGCCGAGGTCGCGCCCAGCAGGATGCCGATCAGCGCCAGGATCACCGTCGAGGGCAGCCGCAGCCGGTCCGCGACCGGCTCGGACAGGCCGATCAGCGCAAACAGGACAGACGCGGTGGCAACGATGGCAACGAGATCCATGGCCCCAGATTAAAAGGAAAATCCCTCCTGGGCGAGGGCCAGAAGGGACACATTTTCCTCAGCCGCTGAAACAGTGGCGGGCCTCAGCCCAGCCTGGCGATGGCGGCGGCGGTGTCGAGCATCCGGTTGGAAAAGCCCCATTCGTTGTCATACCAGGCCAGCACCCGCACCATGGTGCCCCCCAGCACCCGCGTCTGGTCCAGCGCGACAATGGACGAGCGGTTGTCGTGGTTGAAGTCGATCGAGACATTCCTGGCCTCGGTGATGCCCAGGATGCCCTTCAGCGGGCCCGCGGCGGCGGCGGCGACGAGCGCGGCGTTGATCTCTTCCATCGAGGTGGCGCGCGCGGCCTCGATGGTCAGGTCCACCGCCGAGACATTGGGCGTGGGCACCCGGATCGCCACCCCGTCAAGCTTTCCGTCCAGCGCCGGCAGCACCAGCCCCACCGCCCGGGCCGCCCCGGTCGAGGTGGGGATCATGCTGAGCGCGGCGGCGCGGGCGCGGTAAAGGTCCCGGTGCAGCGTGTCCAGCGTGGGCTGGTCGCCGGTGTAGGAATGGATCGTCGTCATGAACCCTTTGGTGATGCCGACGGTGTCGTGCAGCACCTTGGCCACCGGGCTCAGGCAGTTGGTCGTGCACGAGGCGTTCGAGATCACGCGGTGCGCGGGCGTCAGCGAGTCGTGGTTGACCCCGTAGACGATGGTGGCATCCGCGCCCTTGGACGGCGCCGAGACCAGCACTCGCGTGGCACCGTTCTGCAAATGCACGCGCGCCTTTTCGGCGTCGGTGAAGACGCCGGTGCATTCCAGCACCACATCGACGTCCTGCCAGGGCAGATCGGCGGGATTGCGCAGGGCGCTCACGCGGATCGGGCCCTGGCCCACGTCCATCCAGTCTGGGCCGGTGGTCACCTCGCCGGGGAACCGGCCGTGCACGCTGTCGAAGCGCATCAGATGGGCGTTGGTTTCGACCGGGCCCAGGTCGTTGATGGCGACGACGCGCAGGTCGTCCCGCTTCTGGTCCATCAGCGCCCGCAGCACCAGGCGACCGATGCGTCCGAACCCGTTGATGGCAAGGGTGGTGGTCATGTCACGCTCCGCTGACCCCGGGGCGGGGTCGTGATTGCGCTAACACCACAAATGGCGCAAAAAGTCAATGCCGCGGCGCGGCAAGGTCCGGCCGGCCGGCGCTGCCCCGCTCAGGTCTTTGCGCCGACCACCGGGTGCTCGATGGCCGCGTGCGCCACGACATCCGCCGCCATTCCGGCGTTGCGATAGATGCGCTTGCCCAGCCGGGGATAGTCGCCCACGTCCTGCGCCAGGCGTTGGCCCACGACCAGCAGGCGCAGAACCTCGGTCCCGGTGTTGACGATCGTATGCGCCAGCCCGCCCTTGCGGTAGCCGATGAAATCCCCGGGGCCGATGGCGTGGTCGGCATCGCCGATCGTCGCCGTGGCGCTGCCGGACAGAACGTAGACCGCTTCGTCCTCGTGGTGATGGCGGTGATATTCGGTGGTCTCGGCCCCGGGCGCGACCTCGATCACATGCACGCCCAGCCCGGTCAGGCCGGTGGCGTCGCCCAGCGACTTGTTGATCCGGCGGGCGTTGGGATTCAGGAAATGCGTCTTGTCGAGACCCGGCATCGCGGCGATCGCCGCGGCGGTCAGCAGGTAGGAATCGGCCATGAAAAAACCCCGGCGTTGCATTCAGCGCCGAGGTTCCATCGTTTCGCGCAATCGCGCAAGGGCCGTCAGATCAGGCGGCCCATCGCGCCGGCGACATCGGCCATGCGGCACGAAAAGCCCCATTCGTTGTCATACCAGGCCAGGACGCGCACGGTGCGGCCGCCGACAACCTTGGTCTGGTCGGGGGCGAAGATCGACGAATGCGTGGTGTGGTTGAAGTCGATCGAGACCTTGGGCTCGGGGTCATAGGCCAGCACATGACCCATCGCGCCGGCGGCGGCCTCGCGCATGATCTCGTTCACGTCGGCGACGGTGACGTCCTTGCCGGCGACAAAGGTCAGGTCCACCGCCGAGACGTTCGGCGTGGGCACGCGGATCGCGGTGCCGCCCAGCTTGCCCGCCAGTTCCGGCAGGACCTCGCCCAGGGCCTTGGCCGCGCCGGTCGAGGTGGGGATCATCGCCATGGCGGCGGCGCGGGCGCGGTAGAGGTCCTTGTGGCGGCGGTCCAGCGTCGGCTGGTCGCCGGTATAGGAATGGATGGTGGTCATGATGCCCGATTCGATGCCGATGGCGTCGTTCAGGACCTTGGCCAGCGGCGCCAGGCAGTTGGTGGTGCACGACCCGTTCGACACGACCAGGTGTTCGGTCGTCAGCGCGCGGTGGTTGACGCCGTAGACGATGGTCTTGTCGGCATTCTTGGCCGGTGCCGAGACCAGCACCCGTTTGGCACCGCGGCCCAGATGCACCGAGGCCTTGGCGCGGTCGTTGAACTTGCCGGTGCATTCCAGCACGATGTCCACGCCCTCCCAGTCCAGCTCGTCGGGGTTGTAGGTGGACATCACGCGGATCGGGCCGCGGCCCAGGTCCAGGGTGTTGCCCTCGACCCGGACGGTGCCGGGAAAGTGGCCATGGACCGAATCGTATTTCAGCAGGTGGGCGTTCGTCTCGATCGGGCCGGTGGCGTTGATCGCGACCACCTCGACATCATTGCGGGCGCTTTCGGCGATATGCGCGAGGGTGCAGCGGCCGATGCGACCGAAACCGTTGATGCCGATGGTGATGGTCATGGAACTGTCTCCGGGCTGGGGCTGGGGCCGGTGTGGGTCCGGTGGGCCTGAAGCGCAGGCAACCGGCGCGGCGGCGATCTTTTCTCTGTTCGATCTATACATTTTGAATGATGGCAGAGAAAGGGCGAAAAGCGAAAGGAAGCAAGGCGTTAGCGCAAAACATCACACAAATGCGGGTGTTTGCGATAACGGTTGCGCCCCCATCGCGGCCCCGGTTTTGCCCTGTCGCGGGCCGGGCGCGCCCTCTTGCGGCCATTGTGTTTCAGGCCTGCTTTGCCTATGACGACCCGAAACCTTCCGACCACCCCAGACGACACGAGACGCCGGTGTTCGAAACTTTTGTGATTGTCTATCTTGTCCTCCTCAACGTCGCCGCGTTCTGGGCCTTTGCCCATGACAAGCGCGCGGCGATCGCGGGTGCGCGGCGCATCTCCGAGGACCGGCTGCTGGCGTTGGCCTTCCTGGGCGGGTCGATCGGGGCCAAGCTGGGGCAGTTGCTGCTGCGCCACAAGATCCGCAAAGAGCCGTTTCGCCAACAGTTGAACGGCATCCTGGCGGTGCAGATCGTCGCCATGGCGGCGGTGCTGACGATCTACGTCGTGCAGACCGGCACCGCGCCGCGATGACCGCGGGCGGGTCCGGCCGGCGCCGGACCGACCGGGTCGCGGGCCCTTGGGCCAGGGGCGCGGAAGGCTCAGAGCGCGGCGGTCAACGTGGCGATGAACTGATCCACATGCGCCTCGGTGGTGGACCACGAGGTCACCAGGCGGCATTGGTGCGGGTGGTCGGGCCCGGCGCCGTGGGGCGGGGGCGCGGGCCAGTCGTAATACATCGCCCCCGCGGCCCTGAGCGCGGCGTGCGCCTTCAGCGGGAATTCGGCGAACATCATGTTGCCGCCGCGCGCGTGGACCAGCCGCGCCCCGGCGCCGCGCAGCCCCGATTCCAGCCGCGCGGCCCGGTCGTTGGCGGTGCGCGCCAGCGACAGCCATAGATCGTCGGTCAGATAGGCGTCCATCTGGGCCGACAGATAGCGATGCTTGGAAAACAGGTGCCCGCCGCGCTTGCGGCGCAACTCGAACTCCCAGGCGCGGTTGGTGCCGCCCCGGGCGGGATCGAACAGCACCACGGCCTCGACCCCCATCAACCCGTTCTTTGTGCCGCCGAACGACAGCACATCGACCCCGGCGCGCCAGGTCATTTCGGCCGGCGTGCAGCCCTCGGCCACCAGCGCGTTGGCAAAGCGCGCGCCGTCCAGATGCACGGGCAGGCCGTGGGCGTGGGCGATCGCGGCCAGGCGGGTGATCTCGGCCACGGAATAGCGCGCGCCGCGTTCGGTGAGGTTGGTCAGCGACAGGATGCCGGGCTGGGCGTGGTGCACGCCACCGGGCGCCGCGTCGATCGCCGCCTCGAACGCGTCCGCGTCGATCTTGGCGTCGGTGCCGTCGAGCAGCGTCAACTTGGCGCCGCCGGCGTAGAACTCGGGCGCGTTGCACTCGTCTTCCTCGATATGCGCATGACGGTGACAGTAGATCGCGCTCCAGGGCTGCACCTGGGTGGCGATGGCCAGCGAATTCGCGGCGGTGCCGGTGGCGACCAGAAAGACCTCGGCCTCGGGCGCCTCGAAGGTGGCGCGGATGCTGGCGCGGACCCGATCCATCAGCGCATCGGCGCCGTAACCCATCGCGAAGCCCGCGTTCGCGCGTCCCAGCGCGGCAAGGATCGGATCGGGCACGCCCGAGGTGTTGTCAGAGGCAAAGAACATCAGATTTCCTCGTCGATGATGTGGTCTTCCCAGTCGTCCTCGGGGATGGCGTATTCGGGCACGGTGCGGCCCTGGACCGAGGCCCCGGCACGGTGGACGCTGTCGGGGTCGCCCGACAGCAACGGGTGCCAGTCGGCAAGCCCGCGCCCTTCGTGCACGCGCCGATAGGCGCAACTGCGGGGCATCCAGTAGCTGACCTCGTCGATGGTCTCGGGGCGCAGGATCACGCATTCGGGCACGATCTGCTTGCGCAGCGCGTATTGGCCGCAGCGGCAGGTCGTGTCGTCGAACAGCCGGCAGGCGATGTTTGTGAAGAAGACCTCGCCCGAATCGGCGTCTTCCAGTTTGGCCAGGCAGCATTTGCCGCAGCCATCGCAAAGGGCCTCCCACTCGCGGGGGGTCATGTCGGCCAGGGGGACGGTGTCCCAGAAACGGGGGCGCAGGGTCATGCCCGCGACCCTTGCCGATTTGGCGGCGGAAGGGAAGGGGGCTCGACCCGCCCGACCCGCCCGACCCGC
>Ga0116152_10000695_pt1 | contig 27671 bp, 23 predicted proteins | sample AD_UKC119_MetaG_FD_89894 | JGI IMG/M metagenome (GOLD analysis project Ga0116152, IMG submission 89894) | Active sludge microbial communities of municipal wastewater-treating anaerobic digesters from Hong Kong - AD_UKC119_MetaG | ecosystem: Engineered > Bioreactor > Anaerobic > Digestate... | reverse complement strand
CTTGAGAGCGTGACCACCGTGACGGTGCAGATCGTCACCCTGCTGGTGGGCGACCAGGAATTCGACAGTGCCAAGACCCTTGCCGCGTTCGCGCTGGGTCTGCAGCTGTTTGTCGTGACCCTTGCCTTGAACATCGTGGCCTTGCACATCGTGCGCAAGTACCGCGAGCAGTACGAGTGATTCGACATGGTTGATCAACAAAACACACGCAAGCGCACGATCGATATCGTCAACGCCTCGCTGAAGCGGCGCTACGCAAGGGAGAGACGTTTCAAGGCGATGGGTCTTGGCGCCGTGATCCTCGGACTGCTGTTCGTGTCGGCGCTGTTCGTCGACATCTTCAGCAAGGGCTATACGGCCTTCGTGCAGACCCACATCGAGCTCGAGGTGTATTTCGATCCGGCGGTCATCGATCCCGAAGGCAGGCGTGATCTGGATGAGATCTCGCGTGCCGATTTCCGCAAGATTGCACGTGCGCCACTCGCCAAGCTGTTTCCCGAGGTCACAGGCCGGCGCGACAGGTTGGCGCTGTATTCGATCCTGAGCAGCGGCGCCCCCTACCAGTTGCTGGACATGGTCAAGGACGATATCGGTGTGATCGGCCAGACCCGCACGATCGACCTGATTGCCGACGACGACGTCGACATGCTGGTGAAGGGACATATCGACCGAGATACGGCCGCGGCCGACCGCCGCGTCAACGATACGATGATCGGCTGGATAGACAGGCTTGAGCAGTTGGGTCTGGTGAAGAAGAAATTCAATACACGCTTCTTCACCAATGGCGATTCGCGCGAACCCGAACTAGCAGGCATCGGCGGCGCTGCCGCAGGCTCGTTCTATACACTGCTGGTGACGTTGGCACTGTCGTTCCCCATTGGTGTTGCCGCCGCAATCTACCTCGAGGAATTCGCGCCGAAGAATCGCTGGACCGACCTGATCGAGGTCAACATCAATAACCTCGCCGCGGTACCGTCGATCGTGTTTGGTCTGCTCGGCCTGGCCATGTTCATCAACCTGTTTGGCCTGCCACGCTCGGCGCCATTGGTCGGCGGCCTGGTGCTGACGCTGATGACGCTGCCGACCCTGATCATCGCTTCGCGCGCGGCGCTGAAGTCGGTGCCACCATCGATCCGCGAGGCCGCACTCGGTGTGGGCGCATCAAAGATGCAGACGGTGTTCCATCACGTGTTGCCTTTGGCGATGCCGGGCATGTTGACCGGCACCATCATCGGTATGGCGCAGGCCCTGGGCGAGACCGCACCGCTGCTGATGATCGGCATGGTGGCGTTCATCGTGGACATCCCGGGCGGACCGTTCGACCCCTCAACCGTGCTGCCGGTGCAGGTCTACCTTTGGGCCGACAGCCCGGAGCGCGCCTTTGTCGAGCGCACTTCGGCAGCGATCATCGTGCTGCTGGCCTTCCTGATTGCCATGAACACCTTCGCCGTGATCATGCGGCGGCGTTTCGAGCGTCGCTGGTGATCACAGTGGACCAAGAGGAAAACGAGATGATAACCGCAGATACCGTCGCAGCCGAAGGCGAATTGACCGGCACCAAGACGCGCTCCGAGCGTGGTTCCAAGGCGCTCGACAACGACTTTGAAACCGTCGGCAACGTGCGGGTTGCCGACCCGCGTATGACCTGTACCGACGTCAACGTGTATTACGGCGACAAGCATGCGATCAAGAACTGCAGCCTGGATATTGCACAGAACCAGGTGGTGGCGATGATCGGCCCCTCTGGCTGCGGCAAGTCCACGTTCCTACGGTGTCTCAATCGCATGAACGACACCATCGACAGCTGCCGCGTCACCGGGGAGATCAAGCTCGATGATCAGGACATCTACGACAAGCGGCTCGACGTGGTGCCGTTGCGCGCCCAGGTCGGGATGGTGTTCCAGAAGCCGAACCCGTTCCCCAAGTCGATCTACGACAACATCGCCTATGGCCCGCGGATTCATGGTCTGGCCTCAAATCGCACCGAGCTCGACGAGATCGTCGAGAGCAGCCTGACCAAGGCCGGCCTGTGGGAGGAGGTCAAGGATCGCCTGGATCAGCCGGGTACCGGTCTGTCGGGCGGCCAGCAACAACGCCTGTGTATCGCGCGCACCATCGCCGTCGAGCCCGAGGTCATCCTGATGGATGAGCCGTGTTCGGCACTCGATCCCATTGCCACCGCGAAGGTCGAGGAGCTGATCGACGAGTTGCGTGCGAACTACACGATCGCAATCGTGACACACTCGATGCAGCAGGCCGCGCGCGTGTCGCAACGTACTGCGTACTTCCACCTGGGCAATCTGGTCGAGGTCGGTGAGACGACCCAGATCTTCACCAACCCGCGACACAAGCTGACGGAAGACTACATCACCGGCCGCTTCGGCTGAGCCGGTTGGCGGCTGATATGTCTCAGGACGAGGCGACCAAGACCGCCGACCGGCACATCCTCTCGCGTTTCGACGGCGACCTGGGATACTTCCGCGGGCTCGTGCTGGAGATGGGGCGGCGTGTGCAGGATCAGGTCGTGCTGGCCAGCGAGGCGCTTTCCGCCTGCGACGTGGCAAAGGCGCGCAAGGTGATTCACGATCATCGCGCGATCCGTGATCTCGACATCGATGCGCTTTCCGCCAATGCCCGGCTGTTTGCTATCCATCAACCGGTCGCGCGCGACCTGCGCTTCGTGCTGACGCTGTCGCGTGCGGTTTACGACCTGGAACGGATCGGTGATGAGGCGGTGCGCGTGGCGGATATCGCCGAGGGCCTCTACGAGTACCAACCGACCCTGCGTGACTGCATCCTGTTCGAGGATGTTCGCCGGCTCGCCGGGCCGGCAGTGCAGCTACTCCAGCGCAGTCTGGAATCGGTTGCCGACGAGAATGTGAACCTTGCCGTTCAGGTGGCACTCGATGGCAGGGATATCGAAGAGATGTTCAAGGGTTCGATCCGCCGACTTGCGACCTACCTGATGGAAGATCCGCGCAATATCCGCTGGGTAATGGATGCGACGCTGGGCATCAAGGCGATGGAGCGCATCGGTGACCACGCCTGCAGCATCGCACGCAACCTGATCTATTCGGTCACCGGAAAGGACGTGCGCCACGTCAACGTCGCCAGTCTCGGCTGACGCATCCTCCCGAGTCGCGGCTCAGGTCTGCAGCAGCGAGCGGAAGTAAGAGCCCCACACGACAAGTATCCCGGCGCCGGCAATCAGGTCCAGCCACATGTTCAGGCGCTTGACGGCCTGCACCTCGGGTGGCTGTTCGATCATGAATACCCGGTTCATCAGGGCGTCGAGCATCAGCACGAAGAAGAACAGGACGACCAGCGCGGGCACGATATACGCGGTCATGACGCCGATGCCTATTGGCTGCATGTCGGCGAACAGGACCAGTGGCAGGCAGGCAAGGGTCAGGCCGATCAGGGTGATTCGCATGCCGCCGATGTCTTTCAGGTTGAGACTCATGGGGACTTCTTCCACTGTACTTGGATTGCGCGGTGCGCAGCTGGTAGTCTGCCGCGACACCCGATGTAGCGGACATTCTACTATGCCGGAACTGCCCGATGAGCTGTCGCAGCAAATCGGCACGACGGGACGGTGGGCCGCCGCGAAACCCACGACATCACAGGAACCCAGCCGTCATGACGCGCGTCGTTTCATTCAATATCAACGGGGTGCGGGCGCGCCCGCATCAGATTGAGGCCCTGAGACAGCGATACGATCCCGACATTATCGGCCTGCAGGAGACCAAGGTGCAGGACGCGGAGTTTCCACGCGAGATGATCGAGGCGCTGGGGTACCAGGTTGCGTACTACGGCCAGAAGGGGCATTACGGTGTCGCGCTGTTGTCCAAGGAGCCACCGGTCAGTGTCAGCTACGGGTTCCCGGGTGAGGATGCCGAGGCGCAGCGCCGCCTGATCGCCGGTACCTACCGGATCGGCGAGCGGGAACTCACGGTGATCAACGGATATTTCCCGCAGGGCGAAAGTCGCGACCATCCGGTCAAGTTCCCGCACAAACAGCGCTTCTACGCCGAACTCTCGCAGACGCTGGCGCAGGGTTACACGACCGGACAGGACCTGCTGCTGATCGGGGACATGAACGTCGCGCCGACCGATGACGATATCGGGATCGGGGCGGACAATGCACGGCGCTGGCTGCGCGATGGCAAATGCAGCTTTCTGCCGGAGGAACGCGAGTGGCTGGCGACGCTGATGGACTGGGGCCTGTGTGACACCTACCGGGTGCGCCACCCACAGGACAACCAGCACTTCAGCTGGTTCGACTATCGCAGCAAGGGCTTCGAGCGGGAGCCGAAACGCGGTCTGCGCATCGACCTGATGCTGGCCAGCGCGGGGTTGCAGTCAAGGGTCAGCGATGCCGGCATCGCCTACGATATCCGCGCGATGGAAAAGCCGTCCGATCACTGTCCGGTATGGGTCGATTTCGCGTAGCTGCGGCGCGACATGCCTCTTTTCAGACCGGCCGCGCCAGCAGCCGCTCGCCATCCGCTGACAGCGCGGTGGCCCGTACCCGAATGATGCGATTGTCCAGATCGCTCGTGGTGTCGCCCGCGATCTCGATCCGCAGGAAGTTCGGCGTATAGCCCGACCAGTGGGTGTCGTCGCCGTTGCGACCCTCGATCAGGACCTCGAAGGTCTGCCCCACGGCACGCGAGAGAATCTGCCGGCGGCCGGCCTGCGCCAGCGTGTGCAACTGGCGGCTGCGCGCACGTTTGACGCTGCGCGATAGCTGATTCGGCATCGAGGCGGCCTTGGTTCCGGCGCGTGGCGAATAGGCAAATATATGGATGTGGCTGAATGGCATCGCGCGGGCGAAAGCCACGGTCTGTTGCCACTCCTCGTCGGTCTCGCCGGGAAAGCCGACGATGATGTCGGTGGTGATCCCGAACCCGGGCACCGCCTGACGCGCCTGCTGCACCAGTTCCCGGAAGTCTGCGCTGTGGCAGCGCCGCGACATCCGGCGCAGCACGCTGTCGGCACCGCTCTGCAGCGGCAGGTGCAGGTGTGGCATCAGTCGCGGATTGTCGAACAGCGACCAGAAGCCGTCCGCCAGTTCCCAGGGTTCGAGCGACCCCAGGCGCACCCGCGGTACCGCGGTCTGCGCCAGTACCTGCTCGACCAGGGTTTTCAGGTCGCAGCCGATGTCGCTGCCGTAGCCGCCCAGATGAACACCGGCCAGCACGACCTCCTGCGCGCCCGCGGCGTGTGCCCGATTGACCTCGTCGACCACGGCGGCGATCGGCTGACTGCGCTCGTCACCACGTGCCTTGGTCACTATGCAGAAGGCGCAGCGGTAGCGGCAGCCGTCCTGTACCTTGACGAATGCGCGGTGCCGGCCGCGTGCCAGCAGGGCGTTCTCGCCGGGCTCGGTGGCGGTCTCGGGCATCACCGGCAGATCGAGGCGGCGCGCAGCAATGTCTATCAGGCGATCCTTGTCCGGATTTGCCACCACCAGGTCGACACCGAGTTCGGCGGCGATGGCCTCGGTCTCCAGCGAGGCATAGCAGCCGCTGACGACCAGCTTGGCCTGCGGATTGCCGCGCTGAGCGCGGCGGATCAGCTGGCGTGACTTGCGCACCGACTCACCAGTCACCGCGCAGGTGTTGATCACGACCAGATCGGCGTGTTCGGCGCTGTCGGCCAGGACGAAGCCCTGTTTGCGACAGTCGCGCGACCAGCGTTCGAGTTCGGCCTCGTTGAGGCGGCAGCCCAGGGCCTGCAGGAATACGCGCATCGCACTCATCGGGTAGGTGGTGGAACCGGGAGTTTAACCGCGTGCGGCCGGGAGTGGTGGCTGCAGGGTGGTGCTGTCTTGAAGGCCCCTCACCCCAGCCCTCTCCCCCTGGGGGGAGAGGGGGCAATCAAGGTCTCTTGCTCCGCGCGACTGAGGGAGCAGTTGGCCACATCCCCCTCTCCCTCGGGGAGAGGGCTGGGGTGAGGGGGCGCAGCATGCACAGTCGCCCAACCCGCGAAGCGGTGAAGGAGTATCCTTGGCGGCAATGGGAAATCTGGACAACGCCCTCGCGCTGCTGCGCGCGCATTTCGATCTGCTGCTACTCAGCGGCCTGCTGTTTGGGCTGGTGCTGCTGGCCTGGCTGTTGGTCAATGTATCCGGCATTCGACGCCGATTGCGCAGGGAACTGGGCGATCAGCGCGCGCTGCTGCGCGAGGTGCGCGAGGACATCGGCGACGACGTGGCACAGAGCCGACAGCAGGTCCAGGAATCGCTGAGCGCCGGCCTGATGCGCCTGCAGGATCTGCTCGACCAGCGCATGGGCGGTCTGCAGCGACAGATGCTGCAGGATTCGGCGGCGCTCAAGACCGAGCTGATCGAACGTTTCGAGGCGCAGCGCAAGGCGATCGCCGACAACCTGGCCGACGGACGTCTGGCCCAGCAGCGTGAATCGGCCGAGCTGCGTGCGGCACTCGAGGCGGCACTGAACCGCCATCGCGAGGTCGCTGAGCAGCATCAGCGCGAGGCCCTGAAGGGCCAGCAGGAGGCGCTAACCTCCGGTATGACAGCGATGGCGCAGCAGGTCAGCGCGGCCTTCCGCAGCTCCTCTGACGAGTTGGGCAAGCGGGTCGAGGGGCTCACCCATATCACCGACACCCGCCTGAAGGAGATCAGCGGCCAGGTCGAGCGGCGCCTCGCCGAGGGATTCGAAAAGACCACCGAGACTTTCACCCGGGTGCTCGAGCACCTGTCGCGGATCGATGAGGCGCAAAAGCGCATCACCGAGCTGTCGACCAGCGTGGTCAGCCTGCAGGAGGTGCTGACCGACAAGCGTTCGCGCGGCGCGTTCGGCGAGGTGCAGCTGGCCGGACTGGTGCGCAACCTGATGCCGGAGGGCAGCTTTTCGCTGCAGCACACGCTGAGCAACGGTACCCGGGTGGACTGCCTGCTGACCCTGCCCGAGCCGACAGGCAATGTCGCGATCGACGCCAAGTTTCCGCTTGAGAGCTTCCAGTCGATGATGGACAACGACCTGGCGGAGACCGACCGGGCGCGGGCGTCTCGCCAGTTCCGCCTGGATATCCGCAAACACATCCGGGACATCGCCGACAAATACCTGATTCCGGGCGAGACAGCGGATGGGGCCGTGATGTTTCTGCCGGCCGAGGCGATCTTCGCCGAGATCCACGCGCATTTCCCCGAGCTGGTCGACGAGGCACAGCGTGCACGCGTCTGGCTGGTCTCACCGACCACGCTGATGGCGGTGCTGACCACCGCGCGTGCGGTGCTCAAGGATGAGGCGACGCGCCGGCAGGTGCATATCATCCAGGATCACCTCCGCAGGCTGTCCGAGGATTTCGGGCGCTTCCGTCAACGCATGGACAAGTTGGCCGTGCACATCCGCCAGGCCCACGAGGACGTCAAGCAGGTGAACACCTCGGCGCAGAAGATCAGCACGCGTTTTCACGATATCGACCGGGTGGAGCTGCCGGAACCGGAGCCGGAGGGGGAGCAGACGGCCGCCCTGCCGGGAAGCGATTCCTGAACCGCGTATCGGGGGTGGACCGCAACAGGGGTCCCCTCAGGGAGCGTCCCCCTCACCCCGACCCTCTCCCCCAGGGGGGCGAGGGGGGAAATCGACACGGCACAAGAAATCCAGTCAATGCCTACCTCTCCGCCAGGGGGGGCGAGGGGGAAATACCGCGTCGGGACTATGAGCCCCCTCTCCCCCAGGGAGAGGGGTGGGGTGAGGGAAAGAGGTTATGGCCGGCAGTGATACCCGCTAGGATCTGCAGTCTGCAGCGATGATCTTTTCCATCTCCGCGCGCTGTTTCTGCCGCTCGTCCTCGCTCATGCGCTGCACCGAGCCGTCGCTGGTCTGGTAGAGCTGGCGCGCACGCCCGTTGAGGACCTCGAGGTTCTTGCGTGCGGCGTCGCAGCGCCGTTTGGCCTGCTGTGCCTCGCTTTCGCTCTGCTGGCGCTTTTCCGCTGCCAGCGACTGGTCTTCGCGGTTGTCCTCGAACTTCTGAAGCTGTTGCTGCAGACGCTGTCTTGCCACCTCGGGTGATTCGGCGGGTGGTGGTGGCGGTTTGACCGTCTCGCTCGGTTTGCCGTCGGCGGGGGCGAACTGCGAGTACACCGCCTGGCCGTTCTCGTCGTAGTAAAGGTGGTAGCCCTTCTCCGCGCTGGCCGGGAAAGTGGCCGTGAGCCCCAGGAGGAACAGAAGACTGCGTGTCCGCATGGTGTTTCCTTGGCAGATTTTCAATACGTGTGCTATTGACCTAAAAGATCAATATTAGTAGTTTGGCCGGTTCCGATAAGCCTAGCTTCTATCGATGCTTTTCGCGAGGGCGCGGAGAGATTATTCCAGGTTTTGGAGGTCTTCAAGGTGGAACTCAGTGGTGCCGAGATCGTCATTCAGGCACTGAAAGACGAAGGCGTGGAATACGTCTGGGGTTACCCGGGCGGCGCCGTGCTGCATATATACGATGCATTGTTCAACCAGGACAGCGTGCGTCACATCCTGGTGCGCCATGAACAGGCCGCCACCCACGCGGCGGATGGCTATGCGCGCGCCACCGGCAAGGTCGGCGTCGTCCTGGTGACTTCCGGTCCCGGTGCCACCAATGCCGTCACCGGTATTGCCACCGCCTACATGGACTCCATCCCGATGGTCATCCTGACCGGACAGGTGCCGACACCGGTGATCGGTTCGGATGCCTTCCAGGAAGTCGATACGGTCGGCATCACGCGTCCCTGCGTGAAGCACAATTTCCTGGTCAAGCGCGTCGAGGACCTTGCCGACACGATCAAGAAGGCGTTCTTCATCGCCTCTTCCGGCCGTCCGGGCCCGGTGGTCGTCGACATCCCGAAAGATGTCACTGACCCCAAGATCCGTATTCCCTATCACTACCCCGACAAGATCGAGATGCGCTCGTACAACCCGGTGGAGAAGGGCCATCTGGGCCAGATCCGCAAGGCGGTGGACATGATGCTCGATGCCGAGCGCCCGGTGATCTACACCGGCGGCGGCGTGGTGCTCGGCGAGGCGTCGGAGCAGTTGACCGAACTGGTTCGCATGACCGGCTTTCCGGTCACCCAGACGCTGATGGGACTGGGTTCTTTTCCGGCCAGCGATCCGCTGTTCATCGGCATGCTGGGCATGCACGGCACCTACGAGGCCAACATGGCGATGCACGAGACGGACGTGCTGATCGCCATCGGCGCGCGTTTCGATGACCGTGTCACCGGCAAGATTGCGCATTTCTGCCCAAATGCGCGCATCGTGCATATCGACGTCGATCCGGCATCGATCTCCAAGACGGTGCGCGTCGACGTGCCTATCGTGGGTCAGGTACGCAGCGTGCTCAACGACATGCTGCGCGTGCTCAGGGATCACCCGCGCAAGCCGGATGCCGCGAAGCTCGGTACCTGGTGGGAGCGCATCAACGGCTGGCGCCGGATGGACTGCCTGAGCTATGAGCAGGGCAGTGGCGCGATCAAGCCGCAGTACGCGGTCGAGACGCTGCACAAGGTGACCAGGGACAGCGACTTCTACCTGACCTCGGACGTGGGGCAGCACCAGATGTTCGCCGCCCAGTTCTACCCGTTCGAGAAGCCGCGGCGCTGGATCAATTCCGGTGGTCTCGGGACCATGGGCTTCGGCCTGCCGGCGGCGATGGGCGTGCAGCAGGCGTTCCCCGAGGCGCATGTCGCGTGCGTGACTGGCGAGGCGAGCATCCAGATGTGTATCCAGGAGCTGGCCACCTGCAAGCAGTACAACCTGCCGCTCAAGATCGTGCTGCTGAACAACGGCTACATGGGCATGGTGCGGCAGTGGCAGGAGTTCTTCTACGATGGCCGCTATTCGCATTCCTATGTCGATGCATTGCCGAACTTCAAGATGCTGGCAGAGAGCTTCGGTCATGTCGGTATGCGGATCGAGAACCCCGCCGATCTCGAGGGCGCCTACCGCGAGGCCTTCGCGATGAGGGATCGCCTGGTGTTCATGGACATCATCGTTGATCCGTCGGAGAACGTTTACCCGATGATCGAGGCCGGCAAGGGGCACCACGAGATGCACCTGTCGCCCCATCTCTCTTCGGACAGGGAGCTTGCCTGATGCGTCATATCATCTCTGTCCTGATGGAAAACGAAGCCGGTGCGCTGTCGCGGGTGGCAGGTCTGTTCAGTGCGCGCGGCTATAACATCGAGTCGCTGACCGTGGCACCGACCGAGGACGCGACGCTGTCCCGCATGACCCTGGTCACCACCGGTGACGAGGCGATCATCGAGCAGATCACCAAGCAGCTGAACAAGCTGGTGGACGTGGTCAAGCTGGTCGACCTGTCGGAAGGTGCGCACATCGAACGTGAGCTGATGATGATCAAGGTGCGTGCCGACCAGGCGATGCGTGACGAGCTCAAACGCCTGGCCGACATCTTCCGCGGCAGCATCATCGACGTGACCGATGCCTCTTACACGATCGAGATGACCGGCGATGGCTCAAAGCTGGATGCATTCATCCGCGTGCTCGATCCGGAACTGATCATCGAGACCGTGCGTTCCGGGCCACTGGGCATCGCCCGCGGCGGCAAGCGTCTGACGCTGTAGATTCATACTGCAAGATCAAACATTCAAAACTCGCATAGGACCCACCATGGCGATCAACATCTATTACGATAAAGACTGTGACCTTTCCATCATCCAGGGCATGAAGGTAGCCGTTATCGGTTACGGCTCACAGGGCCACGCGCATGCGAACAACCTGAAGGACTCCGGCGTCGACGTACGCGTGGCACTGCGCCCCGGTTCGGCGTCGGCGAAGAAGGCGGAGGCGTCCGGCCTCACCGTGAAGGGTGTGCCGGAGGCGGTCGCCGAATCCGACCTGATCATGGTGCTGACCCCGGACGAGTTCCAGTCGCAGCTGTATCGCAACGAGATCGAGCCGAATCTGAAGCAGGGCGCGGTGCTGGCGTTCGCGCATGGCTTCGCGATCCACTACAACCAGATCGTGCCGCGCGCCGATCTCGACGTGGTGATGATTGCGCCGAAGGCGCCGGGCCACACGGTCCGCAATGAATTCACCCGTGGCGGCGGCATCCCGGACCTGATCGCGATCGCACAGGATGCGTCTGGTCGCGCAAAGGACATCGCGCTGTCGTATGCCTCGGCGATCGGCGGCGGCCGCACCGGCATCATCGAGACCAGTTTCAAGGACGAGACCGAGACCGATCTGTTCGGCGAGCAGGCGGTGCTGTGCGGCGGTGCGGTTGAACTGGTCAAGGCCGGATTCGAGACCCTGGTCGAGGCCGGCTATGCGCCCGAGATGGCCTACTTCGAGTGTCTGCATGAACTCAAGCTGATCGTCGACCTGATGTACGAGGGCGGCATCGCGAATATGAACTACTCGATCTCGAACAATGCCGAGTACGGCGAGTACGTCACCGGTCCGAAGGTGATCAACGAGGAAAGCCGCTGGGCGATGCGCGAGGCGCTGAAGAACATCCAGACCGGCGAGTACGCGAAGAAGTTCATCCTCGAGGGCCAGTCCGGTTACCCCGAGATGACTGCGTGCCGTCGCAACAACGCCGCACACCAGATCGAGGTGGTCGGCGAACGCCTGCGCGGCATGATGCCGTGGATCCAGAAGATCGTCGACAAGTCGAAGAACTGAAAGACCGCCCTGGCCGATGCCATTGCGTAATCGGCCAGGGGGCTGGCCTCCTACAGCGGATGTCCGTAGGAGCCGGGCCCTCTCGGCGATCAGTTCCTGTCAATCGATCGCTACCCTATACTCTGCGCATGGATCAGGAACCCGCCAAAGTCACCGAACTGGATGCCGAGCGCCCCAAGCGCGCGCGCGGTATCTATCTGCTGCCCAACATCTTTACCACGGCGGCGCTGTTCGCCGGTTTCTACGCCGTGCTCGCGGCGATGAACGACCAGTTCGAAAAGGCCGCGATCGCGATCTTCGTCGCGATGATCCTCGACGGCCTCGATGGCAGAGTGGCGCGCCTGACCAATACACAGACAGCGTTCGGCGCCGAGTACGACAGCCTGTCCGACATGGTCGCCTTCGGTCTCGCGCCGTCGCTGGTGATGTACGAATGGAGCCTGTCGGCGCTGGGCAAGCTCGGCTGGCTGGCGGCATTTATCTACACCGCTGGTGCCGCGCTGCGTCTGGCGCGGTTCAACTCGCAACTGGATACCGCGGACAAGCGTTACTTCACGGGCCTGCCGAGCCCTTCTGCCGCAGCGATCCTCGCGGGTTTCGTCTGGGTCGCGGTGGACAATGTACTGCCGGGTGACCGACTGGCCTGGCTGGGCATTTTCCTGACGGCGGGGGCGGGTCTGCTGATGGTCAGCAATATCCGTTTCCACAGCTTCAAGCACATCGATTTCAAGGGCAAGGTACCTTTCTTCGCCATCGTTGCGGTGATGCTGGTGTTTGCGGTGATCCTGTCCGAGCCACCTCTGGTCCTGTTCGCGATCTTCCTCGCCTATACCCTCAGTGGGCCGGTGCTGGCGCTCAAACGCCTGGCGCAGAAGCGCAAGGGCCAGCAACCGGCCGAGTAGCGCGCTACTGCATCGTCTCATCACTCCTGCTCCCTCGCCGCAGATCGAAGGAGCGGATTGGGGGTGAGCGGGCGGAGCGCATTCCACCCTCACCCTGGCCCTCTCCCTCGAGCAAGAGGGGATAGCAACTTTGCAGGGCGCTGCTGCATGGGGTCTCGTCGCTTCTGCTCCCTCGCCCCCGTCGGGGGAGAGGGTTGGGGTGAGGGGGTAGCGACTTTGTGCGACCGTTGCGCACCGCTCGGCAAGAATCTTTCATGCTAGAGTCGCCACGAAAGTGAGCGGATATTTTTGGCTGGAGCGGATATGTCTCAGGACAGATTGATCATTTTCGACACCACACTGCGCGACGGTGAGCAGAGCCCCGGCGCATCGATGACCAGGGACGAAAAGATCCGCATCGCCAAGGCACTGGAAAAGATGCGTGTCGACGTGATCGAGGCCGGTTTTCCGATCGCCAGTACCGGCGATTTCGAGGCGGTGCAGGCCGTTGCCAACGCGGTCAAGGATTCCACAGTGTGCGGTCTCGCACGTGCGCTGGAGGCGGATATCGCGCGTGCCGGCGAGGCGCTCAAGGGCGCCAACTCGGGGCGCATCCATACCTTCATCGCCACCTCGCCGGTTCATATGGAGCGCAAGCTGCGCATGAGCCCCGACCAGGTGGTCGAGCAGGCGGTGTGGGCGGTCAAGCGCGCACGCGATTTCACACACGACGTCGAGTTTTCGGCCGAAGACGCCGGGCGCTCCGAGCTCGACTTCCTATGCCGCATCTTCGAGGCGGTGATCGACGCCGGCGCGACCACGATCAACGTGCCCGACACGGTCGGCTACAACGTCCCGACCCAGTTCGGCGAGACCATGCGCCAGTTGCTCGAGCGGATCCCGAATGCCGACAAGGCCGTGTTCTCGGTGCATTGCCACAACGACCTGGGGCTTGCCGTGGCCAACTCGCTGGCCGCGGTGATGAACGGTGCGCGCCAGGTGGAGTGCACGGTCAACGGTTTGGGTGAACGTGCCGGCAATGCCTCGCTCGAAGAGATCGTCATGGCGGTGCGCACGCGCCAGGACGTGTTCAGGTGCGACACCGGCCTCGACACCACGCAGATCGTCGCCTGTTCCAAGCTGGTGTCGAATATCACCGGGTTTCCGGTACAGCCGAACAAGGCCATCGTCGGTGCCAATGCCTTTGCCCATGAATCCGGCATCCACCAGGACGGCGTGCTGAAACATCGCGAGACCTACGAGATCATGCGCGCCGAGGATGTCGGCTGGACGCACAACCGCATGGTCCTGGGCAAACACTCCGGCCGCAACGCGTTCCGCAGCCGACTCGAGGAACTGGGCATCGTGTTCGACAGCGAGGCGGAACTCAACACCGCGTTTGCCAAGTTCAAGGACCTGGCCGACAAAAAGCACGAAGTCTTTGATGAAGACCTGCAGGCCCTGGTCACCGAAAAGGGCATCGAGGCCGAGAACGAGCGCATCCGCCTGGTGGCGCTGCGCGTGGTGTCCGAGACCGGCGAGAGACCGAATGCCGATGTGACGCTGAGTATCGACGGCGAGGAGCGTTCGGTGTCGGCCGAGGGCAGCGGGCCGGTGGACGCGGCATACAAGGCCATCGAGGCGCTGGTCAGCACCGGCGCCGATCTGAAGCTCTACTCGGTCAACAACATCACCAGCGGCACCGACAGCCAGGGCGAGGTGACGGTACGACTCGAACGTGGCGGGCGCCTGGTCAACGGGCAGGGTGCAGATACCGACATCGTGATCGCTTCGGCCAAGGCCTACATCAATGGCTGCAACAAGCTGCTCGAACCGGCATTGCGCGCACACCCGCAGGGCGGCGACGTCTGATGCTCGACGCGCGCCGGCGCGCCTGCCTGGAGGCGATGGGGATCGAGCTGTGGCGTGAGAAGGTCCCCACTGATAAGCCAGCGAATCGTGATCGGGGCTGGGCAGAGTCTATTGGGCACGACCTCCCGGGGGGATTGCACCCTGGACAACAGGCGGTAGCCTCGTCAGGCACGTTGCCCGAGGTCGCGCCGGCGCGGGAGACAGCGGATCGGCCCGTCATCACCGCAACAGTCGCGGCAGGATCCGAATCCGCGCCTCCCCTCGAATCTGCGGTCTCCACCCTCGGCTGGGATGCATTGCGCGTCACAGTCTCCGGCTGCGAGGCCTGTGACCTGCACCAGACCCGCACCCAGACCGTGTTCGGCGTCGGCGACCGGCAGGCGCGCCTTATGGTGATCGGTGAGGCCCCGGGCGCCGACGAGGATCGCCAGGGCGAGCCGTTCGTCGGACGCGCGGGACAGCTGCTCAACGCAATGCTCGAGGCGATCGGGTTCAGCCGCGAACAGGTCTATATCGCCAACATCATCAAGTGTCGGCCGCCCGGCAATCGTGACCCACACGCCGAGGAAGCTGCCGCCTGTCAGCCTTTTTTGCACCGCCAGATCGCGCTGATCCAGCCGCGGCTGATCCTGTCGGTCGGGCGCATCTCGGCGCACAACCTGCTCGGGACCGAAGAGGCAGTCGGCCGTCTGCGTGGTCGCACGCACCGGTTCGACCCCGGTGACATCCCGCTGATCGTCACCTATCACCCGGCCTACCTGCTGCGGCGTCCGCAGGAAAAGTCCAAGGCATGGCAGGATCTGCAGACGGCGTACCGGGTGTTGGGCGAATCCTGACCCGAATTCCGGTTATTGTTTCTGCGGTAGCTGTCTAAACTCAGGCTGAGCCGAATACATAGATCTCCGAGTCCATGAGCGCCGTCCTCCAGGAACCCACGCCCTATGTACGCGCGATGACTGTCGACGACCTGGCGGCAGTGATCGCGATCGAACACAGCGCCTATACGCACCCCTGGTCCGAGGGGATCCTGCGCGACTGCCTGCGCGTCGGCTACAACTGCTGGGTCTGTGAGTTGGGCAAGGACATCGTCGGACACGCGGTGATGTCGGTCGCGGTCGGCGAGGCGCATCTGCTGAATATCTGCGTCGGACCGGCCTGGCAGGGCAGGGGCGTCGGCCGGCGCCTGCTCAGGCGTATCCTGCGCATCGCGCGCGAGCACGATGCAGACACGGTGTTTCTCGAGGTTCGTGCCTCCAACGACTCTGCACGAGCGTTGTACGAATCGGAAGGCTTCGGTGAGATAGGCCGCCGACGCGACTACTACCCGACGCACAAGGGCCGCGAGGACGCGATCGTCTACGCCAAGGCGCTGTTCTGAGCGGTCGGCCGGGGGCTGGCCTCCTACAGCGGAGCGGTGTTTGTCGCAAGCGGCGTGCTCGGTGAGCACCCCGCGGTGCGCCAGTCTTCGCCAGCGTCTCGCAGACCGCCGATCGGCTATAATCGCGCCCTTTCCCCGACCCTGCAGTCTCCATGGCCGATCTCGACAAAGAACGTCTCAGGCGCCGCACCTTCGCGATCATCTCGCACCCGGACGCCGGCAAGACCACGCTGACCGAAAAGCTGCTGCTGTTCGGCGGCGCGATCCAGCTCGCCGGTACCGTCAAGGGTCGCAAGGCCGCACGCCACGCCACGTCCGACTGGATGGATCTGGAGAAGGAACGCGGCATCTCGGTGACCTCGTCGGTGATGCAGTTCCCGTACAAGGGCAAGGTCATCAACCTGCTCGATACCCCGGGCCACGAGGACTTCTCCGAGGATACCTACCGCACGCTGACCGCGGTCGACTCGGCGCTGATGGTGATCGATGTCGCCAAGGGCGTCGAGGAACGCACGATCAAGCTGATGGAGGTGTGCCGCCTGCGTGACACCCCGATCCTCACCTTCATCAACAAGCTCGACCGCGAGGGCCGCGAGCCGATCGAGCTGCTCGACGAGGTCGAGCAGGTGCTGAAGATCCAGTGCGCCCCGGTCACCTGGCCGATCGGCATGGGCAAGCGCCTGAAGGGCGTACTCGACCTGCGCGACGAGACCGTGCACCTGTACGACCCGCACCACGGCGGGCGCATCGCCGTGGGTGAGAAGATCCAGGGCCTGGACAACCCGCGCCTCGACGAGGTGCTCGGTGACCAGGCACAGGAGCTGCGCGACGAGGTCGAGCTGGTGCGGGGTGCCAGCCACGAATTCGACATCGAGGCCTACCTGCGTGGCGAGCAGACGCCGGTGTTTTTCGGCTCGGCGATCAACAACTTCGGTGTCGAGGAACTGCTCGACGCGTTCGCCGAGTACGCGCCACCGCCGCGCCCGCGGCCCACCGAGCAACGCACGGTCGATCCGGGTGAGGCAAAATTCACCGGCTTTGTGTTTAAGATCCAGGCGAACATGGACCCGGCGCACCGCGACCGCGTGGCCTTTCTGCGTGTCTGCTCCGGCAGCTACAGGAAGGGAATGAAGATGAAACACGTGCGCATCGGCAAGAGCGTGCAGATCTCCAACGCGATCACCTTCCAGGCCGACGAGCGCCTTGCCGTCGAGGAGGCCTGGCCGGGCGATATCATCGGCCTGCACAACCACGGCACGATCCAGATCGGTGATACCTTCAGCGAGGGCGAAGACCTCAAGTTCACCGGTATCCCGTACTTCGCGCCCGAGCTGTTCCGCCGCGTCGTGCTCAAAGACCCGATGAAGATGAAGCAGCTGCAAAAAGGCGTGCTGCAGCTCAGCGAAGAGGGCGCGACCCAGGCCTTCCGCCCGCTCAGGAATAACGATCTGATCCTCGGCGCGGTCGGGGTGCTGCAGTTCGACGTCGCCGCGCATCGCCTCAAGGGCGAATACGGCGTCGATGCGATCGTCGAACCGGTCGGCGTGCAGTCAGCGCGCTGGGTGGTGTGCAAGGATGACAAGGAGCTCAAGCGCTTCCGCGAGAAAGCGTACGAGAACCTGGCCGAGGATGGGGATGGGCAGTTGGTCTACCTGGCGCCGACGCGGGTGAATCTGAACCTGACGATCGAGCGCTGGCCGGATGTGCAGTTCCTGGCGACGAGGGAACTGTAATCCCCCTCTCCTCCCTGAAGAGGGCAGGGGTGAGTTATTTCATCCCATCCCTGCCTTCTCCCTGAGGGAGAAGGCGCCGTTCACCAGAATTCCCTCTCCCCGCGGGAGAGGGATAGGGTGAGGGTGTAAAATGATTTGAATCACTGGAGCCCCAATGGAAACCGAAACAGTCAAATCCCTGATCGAAGCCGGCATCCCCGGCGCGAAGGTCGACGTCACCGGTGACGGCCGGCACTTCGAGGCTACCGTGATCAGCGCCCTTTTCGAAGGCAAATCATTGATTCAGCAACACCGCATGGTCAAGGATGCGGTCAAGGCGCAGATCGCGAGTGACGAGTTGCATGCGTTGTCTATAAAGACGGTGTTGCCGTAGAAGTGCCGGTCCTTTTATTAGTCACATCTTCGAAGCGCTCAATCGGAGTCAGGCTGTAACCTGCTGGTCCAGGATGAAGGACAGTGCAATTTTGAACAATATTATGGGTAGCTTTGGGAGCCTTATGCGTATTCTGGAATTGTCACGTCTTCGCGCTGTGTTAGGCAATAACATTGGATACCTGCAGTTGATTGCTTTGGTAGTTTCTTTCGCGATGCTTGTTGGATGTGAAGTAGATGTCGGAGACAGTCTTCAGCGCGCACAAAACTATGAGGCTGCCGGAAACTATCGGGCTGCAGTCATTGAGATTAAGACGTTTTTGCAGCAGGAGCCGAAGAATGCTAAGGCACGTTGGATGCTGGGCCAAATCTACCTGCACTTGGAGAATGGGGTAAGCGCGGAAAAGGAACTGACGGTAGCGCAGTCGCTTGGGATAAACGACGACTCTATTGTCCCATCGCTTGCGATGGCTTTCGTGCTCCAAAACAAATATGACGATGTGTTGAAATTGGTGGGAGGGCCGACTTTATCGGAAAATTCGCGGGGAGAATTAGCCGCGTCAGAGGCGATCGCCTTGCTATCGAAAAATGATAAAGTTAAGGCAATTGAAAAACTTGAATCTGCGCTGGCGATTGCGCCGACCTCCCCGTGGGTTCAGCTCTTGAATGCACGCTATCTAGTAGAGACAGATCAGTTCGAGAGTGCAAAGGATGTACTTGCTCATCTATTAACTACCCACCCGAAGATCAGACAGGGGTGGCACATAAAGGGACTGGTTCATGAAAAAGAAAAGAAAATAGAAGCCGCGGAGGAGGCATACTCAAAAGCAATCGAGATTAGCCCGAATTCTTTGCCAGACAGATTGAAGCGAGGACTGATTCGCTTGCAACGAGGCGATTTGGTCGGCGCTAAAGAAGATGTTGCAGTGCTGAACAAGATTGTTCCAAGTGCGGCCGAAGTCAAGTACCTATCGGGGTTAGTCTTCTTTAAGGAAGAGCTTTACCGCGATGCGTCAGATGCATTAGAAGCCGCGTATGCTCAGGACCCTAGCCATTTCAATACGGTTTATATTCTTTCGGCGACATATGCGATTCTGAATGATGATGCGCGTGCTCTGGATCTGGCGGAAAGGGCCGTCGCGCTTGTTCCAGGACATATTCCAGCGAGAATTCAACTGGCATCAATGTACCTCAAAATTGGGCGTGCGAAAGATGCTGAGGACTTGGTCCGCCCAATATTCGAATTCAGGCCAGACGACACTTCCGCTGCGCTAGTGTTGGCGGCAAGTCTTTTGCAACAGGATAAGATGGATCTGGCGGGTGAAATCTATTCACGTGTCAGTGAACAGTTGCAGGATAATTCTCAGGCCCAGCTTGTTACTGCTATGGGGTGGATTACGGCTGGTAGTGTTGAAAAAGCAATCAATATGTTGCGTCAAGCGCACGAAGTGTCTCCGTCAGATTATCGGATAACTCAGGCTTTAGTTGCGGCGCTTTTGCAGAATGGGCAGATCAACGAAAGTAACCGCGTCGTTAAGAAATATATTGAGGATTTCCCAAGTGATCCAGCTGGCTGGAATATGTTAGGTACGGTGCTGAAAAATCAATCGAGAATAATTGAGGCGAAAGACGCGTATCAGAAAGCGCTAGGGCTAAAGCCTGGCCATGCCGCTGCTAGCTTGAACATCGCAACAATAGCGTTTGATGAGGGTGATTTCAAGGGTGCTCGACGTTATGTCGAGGATGCTCTTCGAGAGAATGGGCAGAATGGATCTCTGTATTTTCTGGACGCCCGAATTTCGGCTGAGATTGATGATAAGCAACGGCTGTTAACGTCGCTAAAGAAAGCTGTGGAATTGGAGCCATGGCTAGTTGGCCCTCGCATTGTCTTGGCGAAAATTTATCGCAGGGAAGGAGATCCAGGTGCTGCGTTAGAAGTGTTGATGCCGTTGTCAAAGCTTTCAGACGTTTCTGTTCAACAAGGCCTTGCAGAGACTTATATCGAGTTGGATCGACTGGAGGATGCAAAGAGAATTTTGACTCAGTTGGACAAGATTCAGCCGAACAATGTGTCAATTTTGAAGTCTCTGGCTAAAGTGAGTGCGAAGACCAACGATCGAAAGCGATTGGAATCGTCTCTCGATGTACTGGCAAATCTTGTCCCTGATGATGTAGTGGTGGCGGTTGGAAGAGCGCGCTTGTTGATTATGGACGGAAGATTCGACGATGCTGAAGCTCTGCTTATGACAATGGATTCCCTGCAAGAGCCTGAGATTCTGACCGGTCTATTAGAGATCGCAACGGGGCGCGGCGACAATGCGGCGATTGCATCGTGGGCAACGCGTCTTTATGAAATAGCGCCGTCGACTGATTCGGTGCTTGTTCTTGCAGCTGGATTGGCGGGCAACGAGCGGAGTGTGGATGCGATAAATTTGTTGTCGGACTGGCTCAATGTTCATCCAACGGATGCAAGGGTGGCGCGCGCTCTTGCCACACTCCACGAACTGGTGGGAAATCACTACGAGGCTGCAAGAATTCTGAGCGAGGCCGTTCAGCGTTCGCCTGGGGACGCAGAGACGTTGAACAATTTGGCATGGGTGCTGAGGCGAGACGATCCTGGGCGAGCACTGAAATACGCACAAATGGCATACCAATTGCAATCAACGTCGGTGGTGGTGCTTGACACCTATGCGGAAGTACTGGCGCGCAATAATCAGCCTGAGCTTGCGAAGCAGATGATCGACTCGGCGCTCCACAATAGTGGAAGGTCGCCGGGCATGGCTTTGCGTCGCGCGGAAATACTGCATTTGGTCGGTGAGCGGGAGGCCGCCAATTCGGCCCTCAATGAGGTCCTTGCTTCCACGTCGAGCAAGGCTATACGGGACCAGGTTGATGCAATCAGTGCCCAGTGGCGCCGGGAGAGGTAGTAGATCGGATCAAAAACATTTCATTCAGCGCCCCACGGACTGTCGGTGAATTTTACACTGCCTGGAATCGGTACTCGGTAAGCGACATATAACCCGTTGTTTCTGAATAAGAAAACGTTTTTGGCATGGGCTGTGCTATTTGATTTGCGCGATGACTAAATTTTAGGGCTCAGTGCTCGAAACGGAGAACGGACGAAATGAAAAAGATACTTTCAACATGCGTAGCAGGAGTTCTGGCGCTGGGTGCGTCTGCTGCTTCTGCCACGACTTACCTCGATGGCTATTTCAATCTCGCGGCACCATTTAACTATATCGAAGACGATAGCGGTGAAGTGCTGTTTCGTTCCGACGGAAATGGTGGCTATGACGCCGTTACCACCGGGGCGATCATGGTCGGCGATATCCTTGCAGGGGTTTTGGATTTTCCTGGGATCGATGCGGCCACTAACGTCGAGACTGGTGGTGATGAGCTAAGTGCGTTGTTTCTGGTTAGGGTAACCAGCGTAGCCGACGCCGGCACTGCGGACGCGAACCCCAACACTTTCTCCTACCCGGCGGTAGACCTGACTTTCGGTGCAGCGGGTACCAGCGTCTGGACTTCGGTCTTTGGCGCCGACTTCTTGGGCGCTGCAGCGGCCAACCTCGGTCTTGTTGGTAGCACGGACGCGGCCATCGCACTCTTTTTTGAGGACGATAAAAACAACGTCAGCCTGAGCACGCAGACGTTTGCTCAAGCGGTTGCGGCAACGGTCGACGGTATCGAAGTTGGTATTCTGGGGCTTGTGTCTCCGGGAGACAACGCTTCGGCTACTGACGCTCCCAGGGATGTTGATACGTTCGGGAACGCTGCAGGTGGGGGAGGAGTCTCGATTATTGGTAACTTCGGCTATGTAGGCACCTTCCTGGAAGGTATCCACACGTTCCCGGTGAGTGAAAATGGAATGTTGGGCTCTGGTACGAACCTTGTGACCTCGTACCCTGGATTCCCGATTCAGGACGATACGCAGGGGACCTTCGTGGAGCGCGTCCCGGTACCGGCACCGTTGGCCCTGATGGCCTTGGGCCTGCTCGGTCTGGCTGGCGCAACTCGCAAGAACGCTTGATTAGATCGGAATGTTGTTCGAATAAACGGCGCCGTTTGGCGCCGTTTATTTATTGATTCAATACTAGTTCACGCAGTGGGCGTCGAGTTGACCGAGATCTTGGGCTGCCCCCTGCGCCAATTCTCCCCATAAAGACGGCCCGGTTAGGGTTGTTTCCAAATAACGAAGCCAATTGCTCGGACAATTCGTTTGCCAATCGACGCGCTGCAGACTTTTCGGTGAATACGATACCCAACTCGCTGAATCGTGAGAAAATCAACGGTGTCATCTCCGGCTGAAACTGCAGCCCTTGTTGCGCTGTTGTCAACCAGAAACGCTGGATCGCCCGTCCAGCATCCAGGAAATCATCGACGCTTTTCGGCACTTCTCGTGCCGAGATCAGAAAGTGTGCGCCACAAAAAAAGCCAGGAAGCAGGTCGAGCTGTAGGCGTGGCAGCCATGTGCCGGCAAGATAACGGTTGAGGAAGTCGACCCGCGACCAGCTCGCCATCGCCCAGCGCATCAGCTTGAGCCCCACTGGGTCGAGCCCCGCCGCCTTGTCGGGAATCCGGTCGTCACTGGTCTGCGTGTTCCACTCGATGATCTGCCTGTGGACCTCGTAGGCCTCAGGGATGGTCAGGCGTATCTTCGCGCTGCGCGATAGCAGTCTAGCCAACCGCCAGCGATTGGCTGCCCCTTCGATCCACGTTACCGAGTATTCTGGGCCGACGCTGTCCTCAAGTCGTTGTTTTTGAACTGGCGTCAGCGGCATAGTCGAAAGCGGGCGCCGTTGCGTGACCCGATGTCGGAGAAAGTCGACTAGCGGGTCTCGTGCGATTCCAACATCCCCAATCAATTTAACGTCGATGGTTGGAGTTGTTTCGGGCTGGTCCCGCTGGCGCCGGAATTCTGCTCTCAGGCCCAGGTCTGACGCGGCGATCGCAATATTTTCGACCAGCGTGCCTATGGCAATTTGGCTGGCGTGACCATCGAGGTCGTAGACGCACCAGTCGCGTGTATCGTATCCATGGATTACGAAGTGTGATTCACTGACGATCTCGAAACGCCAGGGTTGCGTGTTGTCGCCACTCGGCGCCCACCGGGCCAGTTCAAGTATCTTCTCAATCTTTTCTGGAATCATACGGGCCACTCCCAAAGGCCAGCGCGCTTTAGCCAAGCCGTTTGTTTGCGATGGCGAGCACTACTTTGGATAGGGGGTTTGCCATTCCTAGTGGTCGCCACGTACGCGCGAGTTTGTTGCGAAAGGCATCGAAATGCAGTCCTGTGGGGGCAGCCGGCACGCCTCCACGCCCAAGCAGTATCTTCAATGCCATCGATCCCATGACCCCAGCACTCAAGTCACACCCCATCGGCGTCGATGGCCCCTTGTGGTTCTCAAAGTCCGCAGCACTGGGGTCGACGAGATAGCTCATCTGCAGCATTGCGGGCGAGAGTCCCACAAGAAACCGCAATAGCTTTTCGCGCGTTGGTCGCCCACGCATTTGGAAATATTCTTCGAATGTCATCTTTCCCGGCATGAATGCGAGAAAGGCGGTGCCCATGCCAAGTGGTGCGGCGGTAATGGCGGGTATGCCGCGTTCAGCACATTTGGCAAAGACCTGTTCACGAATATCGACCACGAAGAAATCCAGGCCGTCGACATAGAGATCGACGTCATCCAGAAACTCATCAATGTTGCGCTCATCGACCCCATTGGGGAACCGTCGAAGGTCGATATCAGGATTGACCGCCAGCGCAAGCTCGCTCATGACGTCTATTTTGGGTCTTCCCAGCGATGTCATGTCTGCACCGAGTTGCCGATTGAAATTGGCGACATCAAAAACATCGAGATCGGCAATATTGAAGTTTTGAATGCCTAGCCTTGCAAGCGTAAGCAGGTGACGACCACCGACACCGCCAAGCCCTGCGATTGCCACGCGCTTGTAACGCAACACCTGCTGTTCGCGTTCGGTGATCCAACCAATATTCCGGGAGAACGCCGTTTCGTAATCGAAGATGGGGGCTGTCATAGTTGAATTCGAATTGACGACTGGCGGGACTGCGTCAGTTGTCAGGATAGAGTTGCTGACGGATTACTAGGTAGAGCTCACGCAGGTTGTCGTGCATCGTAGTCAGGGCGGATTGCGTGGTGATGAAATAGGGTGCGCGCGTGCCGTGGTACTCAATATCTGCCCCGGCTCTGCCAAAGTTGATGCCGGAGCGTGACATCAGTCGCGGCAGGAACGGCTCCATCATCGCAAACACGTTCGTGTATCCGGTCTTCTCGGTAATTGCGGTGGCTGCAAGAAACGCGGAAACAGCGATCAATGGCAGAGTCCGCCTTTCTTCCGTCGAAAAATCGATGTCGTCGACCTGCCCGAAGCGTGTCAGGCGTTCCTTGGCGCCACGACGTCGGAACGCACCATCGACAGCAAGCCGGGAGATCTCGCAAACCGTGGAACGATCCAGATTCAGGGAATTGATGTAGTCGAGATCCACGCTTTCGCCACAGTACTTCTCGAACGGCAGCAGCGCTTGCGTCTCGTCCGTCAAAGTTGGAACCATACGCACGCAACCGGCCGGCGTTGAGGTGGCTCGGTGGGTGACCAGTGCGTGTGTGGAGTAGCCGTCGTACTGATCCACCTCGCGCCCGTCGGGAAACTGATGCGGGTTTTCATAGCCGAATTCTTCACAGTAGACGCTGTAACGAATTCGCTGAACCTGCGCCAGCATCTCCTCGGAATCCACCAGTTGGACCGAAAAGTATCTGTTGAAGCTCTGCGCTATGCTTTCCGGAGCATCCATTACTGCTGCCATCCTATGTCATACAGGGTCGACGCCTGCCTCCTGCTTAGCCGATTGGCTTTCGTGCACCACGCAAGGTTCTTCATCGTTTGTCGATAGGCGTCTTGGCACTGCCCCCAACAGCTGTCATTGTTCCGGGCATAAGCGGTCGCCAAGTCACTCAAATGGTCAGCGGCAAACCATGCGATGACTTTAATATCGTGCTTTTCATCCAGCGGCAGAACCGGCAGGGCAACCCTTGCATCCTGCTGGAATCATGAAAAATCCCGGTTTTGGTATCTCGGTCACACCGTTTGGGTGTAGGTTCTTGTCTTCCCGGATCGAAATCACTAAAAGGGAATACGAACGCCGCTCCTAGAGTCGGAAGTGTAGCAGTGGCCCGTTGGTCAGGTGTTAAATTTGCGTCACCCAAGTGTCGCGGGTCTTGTGGAATGTTTGATGAAAATTTCAGGGTCTGTTTTGCCGATACGCCGTTTGGCGTAGCGCTGCACCAGCGGATCCGCTACCAGGTTTTCTGCCTCGACAAAGGCTTTGAGGATCCGAGCGCATTCTCAACGGCGCAGGAGACGGATGCCTGGGACGACCAGTCTGCGCATTTCATCGTTCAGAACAAGAAAACGCTGCAGTGGGTGGCGGCGACGCGGATTGTCCTGCCGAAACGTGGGCGACCCCTACCGGTTGACAGTCTGGGCGCCTTCGACCGTCACCGCCTGGACCCGCCGTTGTCTCGAGTGGGGGAGATTTCGCGCTTTTGCATCATCCCAAACAAGGCGCTGGTGGAAGCCGACGCGATGGCAGTACCGGAGCCCAACTCCCTCCAGGCCTGGGGGATCGGCGCAATCGGTCGCAGTCAGCAGTTCGAGGTCACGTTGGGGATGATCCGAACGCTGATCATATTTTCGCTGAAACGAGACTTGATCAATTGTGTGATGTTGATCACCGATGCATTCGCACGGTTGTTGCGCAAGCTGGGGGTTACGCTGCGCCAGGTTGGCCCGGTTACAGAGCATCGTGGCATGCGTACGGCGTACCTGGTCGACATGCGTGAATCTGCGCTGTCGATGACCAAGAAATCCACCGCCGTCCGCGACCTGTTCAAGCGCTCCAAGCATGCTTACGTGCGCATCTCTTCCGTCAGCAGCGATGACACTGTGGACTACGTCAGCGAGTTCGCCCCCGATCACTCGCTGTTCAATGAAACGATCTTCCGCGAGACGGTCCTTCTGCCCGCCGAGGGCGACTCGGATCTGCGTACCGGTATGGGTGTCTAGGCCACTCCTAATGCTTCGGTTGGTTCGGGGACTCGCCTGGATCGTCTGATTGTCGCGACGGCGTTGCCGCTTGGATGCAACCTGATCACGGCTGATCGTTAAATCCTTGCCTGGCGGGGTTCGCTCAAGACGATTGCCGCGGGAAGGTAGTTTGTCGCGTTGTTTCGATGCTCCGTACGAGTTGACAGCGGTTGCCCGAAGGTCGCGCTCTCCTGGCCCCCTAACCCGGCCTTCTCCCTGGAGGAGAGGGAGACGTGGGCGTTTTCCCTCCATCTGCTCGGGGGCGCCGATGGCCAACTCCCCCGGAGAGGGGACGGATGATGGTTGATATTCTCCCCTGAAATTGGGGCGCCGGCGATGGGGTTATGCGGTGAGGTTCAGGTTCTCGATCTTCACCCGCCACTCCGCCGGCCCTGTCTGGTGCACCGACTCCCCGCTGCTGTCGACGGCCACTGTCACCGGCATATCCACGACTTCGAATTCGTAAATCGCCTCCATGCCCAGCTCCTCGAACGCGATGACCTTGGCCGAGCGGATCGCCTGGGACACCAGGTAGGCGGCGCCGCCGACGGCCATCAGGTAGGCGGCCTTGTGCTTCTTGATCGACTCGATCGCGACCGGGCCCCGCTCGGCCTTGCCGACCATGCCGATCAGGCCGGTCTTTGACAGCATCATCTCGGTGAACTTGTCCATGCGCGTCGCGGTGGTGGGGCCGGCCGGGCCGACGGCCTCGTCGCGCACCGGGTCGACGGGGCCGACGTAGTAGATCAGGCGATTGGTGAAGTCAACGCCCGGTGGCAGGCCCTGGCCGCTGTCGAGCAGCTCCTGGATGCGCTTGTGCGCGGCGTCACGGCCGGTCAGCAGCTTGCCGTTGAGCAGCAGGCGTTCACCGGGTTTCCAGTTTTGGACCTGTTCCGCCGTCAGGGTGTCAAGGTCGACTCGCTTTGCCGATTCGCTGGCATGCCAGGTCACGTCCGGCCAGTCATCGAGGCGCGGCGGGGTCAGCACCGCCGGGCCGCTGCCGTCGAGGTGAAACTCGACATGCCGGGTTGCGGCACAGTTGGGGATCATGCCGACCGGTAGCGAGGCGGCGTGGGTCGGGTAGTCCATGATCTTTACATCGACCACCGTGGTCAGTCCGCCGAGCCCCTGGGCGCCGATGCCCAGCGCGTTGACCTTTTCGAAGATCTCCAGGCGCAGTTCCTCGATCGGGTTGGCCGGGCCGCGCGCCTTCAGTTCATCGATGTCGATCGGTGACATCAGCGACTCCTTCGCCAGCAGCATTGCCTTTTCGGCGGTGCCGCCGATGCCGATGCCGAGCACGCCCGGTGGGCACCAGCCGGCGCCCATCGTCGGCAGCGTCTTGACCACCCAGTCGACGATGCTGTCGCTTGGGTTGAGGATGGTGAACTTGGACTTGTTTTCCGAGCCGCCGCCCTTGGCGGCCAGCGCGATGTCCAGACGGTCACCGGGCACGATGTCGGTATAGATGATCGCCGGGGTGTTGTCTTTGGTGTTCTTGCGCGCACCGATCGGCGGGTCGACCATGGAGGCGCGCAGCTTGTTGTCCGGGTGCAGGTAGGCGCGGCGCACGCCCTCGTTGATCATGTCGGTCAGGCTCATGTCGCCTTCGAAGTGCACGTTCATGCCGACCTTGAGGAATACGACGACGGCGCCGGTGTCCTGGCAGATCGGCCGG
>Ga0116152_10000694_pt1 | contig 27682 bp, 18 predicted proteins | sample AD_UKC119_MetaG_FD_89894 | JGI IMG/M metagenome (GOLD analysis project Ga0116152, IMG submission 89894) | Active sludge microbial communities of municipal wastewater-treating anaerobic digesters from Hong Kong - AD_UKC119_MetaG | ecosystem: Engineered > Bioreactor > Anaerobic > Digestate... | reverse complement strand
TGATCGCCGAAGCAATTCAGATTTACGGTGGTTACGGCTTTACCGAAGAGTATCCCTGTGCCCAGTTGGCCCGCGACTGTAAAATTTTCTCCATCTGGGAGGGGACCAACTTTATCCAATCCATGGATCTGGTCGGGCGCAAATTCACCATGCATAAAGGAACATTGTTGACCAGCCTGCTGCAGGATATTCAGCAGTTTATTACTGAAAACAAACAGACACCGGGATTTGAGCGGGAGTTTGCCATGTTGACGGAAGCGTTGAGCGCCTATCAGGAAATTTTGGGATTGTTGAACGAATACTACGCCCAAGGGCAGATGACCATGGGGCCGTTGTTCTCCACCCGCATCCTGCATGCCACAGCCATGATCTACTGTGCCACCCTGATCATGGACCAGGGTTTGTTGGCCTCACGCAAGCTGGACGAACTGGGAGCAGAACACTTCGACGCCGGTTTCTATCAAGGCAAAGCAGCCAGCGCCCGTTTCTACGTGATGAATGTGCTGCCGGACATTTTCGGCATTAAAAAGGCCTTCGCAGGCGGCGACACAACCGCCATTGATATTCCTGAGGAAGCGTTGGGCTAAACAAAGATCAAACGGGACGGTTGACTCCGTTTGGGTAGTCAATCGTCCCGTTTTAAGTCTGATGATTTATTTCTGAATACAAATGTCCCGCGGGTATTATGGTATGAATTTTTGTACAAAACGCATAAAAATGGTCGCGGCTTCCGCTCGGGTAAGATATCCCTGGGGATCAAAACAATTATCTATTTTGCCTTCAATCAGCCCGAGGTGGCGTGCCATGGCGACTTCCGCCCGGGACCAGTCGCTGATGGCATGGTCATCAGCAAACTCCCTATGTTCGGCCGCCTCCGGCAGGGGGATTCCCTCCGCCCTGCAATATCTGATCAGCAACACACACATCTGCTCCCGCGTGATCTCTTGATCCGGAGCGAAACAGCCGTCCCCCATCCCTGCAACAATGCCGCGGGCCGCTGACCAGGCCACCGCAGCCGCGTACCAGGCGTCGTCTTGCGTATCGGTAAACGCAGGATTGTGGAAAGCCGTGAGATCGGTCCCGTCCAATCTGGCCAGCACCATCACCAACATGGCGCGGGTCATTGCCCAGTCCGGAGCAAAAACCTGGGCTTCAGTGCCGCCGAACAAGCCGCGCTTGTTCACGAAATTGACCGCGGTATAATACCAGGCGTTTTCTTCAACATCGCTGAAGACCACCGAAACCGGCTCATCGTTGGTAATGGCCGCCACGTTTTCGGCACTGTCATCACCGGCCTGCCAATCCTGTCCGTCCTCTTCCCGGGTATAGTCGGAAGAATAATGGAAAACGATCTCGTCTCCGGACTTGACATGATAACCAGCAATTCCCACCACAGGATGGTTGCCGTTGACTGTAAACATCCAGCCGGAATTGGCCCCGCGGTCTCCTTCCGCAAGACCATCAATGATCTCGATATAACTGCCGCTCCTGATGGTATAATCCACCCCGGTTGCGTTCATTGCTTTGATAAAAACGTCGTAGACAGTTGAGCCGGCGGCAACGGTAATGGTTCTGCGGAAAGCCGCAGAAACGTCCTGGAGGGAAAAATCCACCGTCAGGTTCACCTCGGACGGACTGTCAGACGATTTGGTCAGTACAACGGTAATCTCTTTGCTGCCCACAGCAGCGTCATCGGCAGAGACGGTAAACGTTCCCCAAGCAGTGAGATAGCCGTTCAGGCTGATGTTATACCGGTAATTGCCGGCAATCAGATAATAATGGCCGGCGACTGCCGGGATTTCCTGATCGCTGCTGGTAATGACTTTGATGGTCGGATATAGGGTATTGTCGCCCTCATAAACAGCCGATGGAGTGATGTTGATGGTGGTCGTGCTCCAGTCCCCTTGGGGCTTGTGGTTGTTGCCAAGGGCCAGCACACGACCGGTGTCGTTGCTGTAATACAGCACCCCGTCCGGGTCGGCCACCAAACTGTTGAGGCAGTATTGGCCCGGCGATGGCTGATAGAGTACGGTACAGGAAAGCTCCGTCCCTTCATCCGTCAGTACCAAAATTTCACCCTGGGCCGAGTTAACCGTAAAATAGGCATAGACCTTGCCGTCGCCGCTATCGTTCAACAAGGCTGAGGACTGGACCGGGTTGGTGGTCGGGAAATGATACAGCTGCGTAAAATCATCACCATTGAAAACATAAATGCCGTCACTGGCGCCGACATAGATTTTGCCGTTGTGGAGCAGCGGAGTACTGGTGCTGGCGGGAGCAAATTGAATTGCGTTTTCCACTTTGAAGTCCTCGTCCAGCGCAATTTTATAAAGATAGCCGCTGTTGGTCGTCAAATACAGGTATTCGCCAGCACGGGCAACACTCGCGCGCACCGCGCCATTGACCGGCAGTTGCAGCGGTGCTGTCGTCAGGCTGTGATAAGCATTGGTCTCCACTTTGGCAAGATCAATGGCCCGCAGAACACCGTCGTCTCCGCCATAAATCAGGTAATCCCCCTGCCGCACGGCACCCGCTCCATAAAATACGCTATGCTCTCCGCCCCACGCTGTCCAAAGGACCCTGCCATCATCTGCCCCAATGGCCGCATATCCTCCGTAGGTCCCCAGATTGTTGCCGCTGCTGCAGCCATAAGTGCCGACATATACCGTGCCATTGTCATAGAGCAGCGGCGTGGTTGCCATATATGAACTGCCAAACGTATCGAAATCGCTGCATGACCAGAGAGATTCCATGGTCAACGCGTCAAAAGCCTCCACCCCGGCAGCCGTGGTGACAAATATCCTGCCGTCTCCATAAGCAATCTGGCTGACATAGCTGGCATCCGCCGACAGGGCGCTGGTCACAAATACCTTACCGCTCGTCCGGTCGAGTTTGCTTAGACCGTGTTCTGTGGCAGCGTACAGATATCCGTCATACAAAATGAGATTGGAAGTGGTCAGCGTTCCCCAGGGACCGGGAGCACCCAATGAGACTGACCATTGCTCTTCCGCTTGCCAGGCACCCTGCGCAATGGCACTGGCGGTGCTCGCCATATTGTCACTGAAATCTCGAAAGGCAGGCCATTCTGCAGCCTCGCCCGCCGGCTCAGTCAGGGCAGGCAGTGTTAAGCTTTGGGCTGCACCGTTCACGCTAAAACGTCCGAAAGTACTGTGGTAGCCGCTGCGCTTGACCGTATAGGCATAATCTCCGTCAACAAGATCATAGGTGAAGACCCTGTCCGCGCCATTCAGGGGGTTTTGCACAACACCGCTGGAATTGCAAATCCGTACGCTCTCGGTAGCTGCGCCCAGGGTAATGGTCACGGCATGCCCGCGAAACGGGGTCAGGGAAAGATCCTGCGAGCTATCCCCACTGACCTCAATCGCACCGCTAGCAGGCCGGCAGCCGGAAGCGCTGGCAGCATAATGGTAGGTTCCGCCCGGCAACCGATAGGTATAGGCCCCGGAAGCGATGGTCCAAGGAGAACGAGCCTTGCCGTCATCATCGGTCAGTAACAAAGCCCCCTCAGGCAAAAGATTGCTCCCGTCTGTCACTCGAATCTCCACATCATGGAACGTCACATTGCTGCCATCGATGGTAACCGTGCATTGGGTATAGGTATAATCACCGGACAGGTATAGCAAATAGGTGCCCGCCGCCGCAAAACTGAGGCAGGCCTGGCCTGCGCTGTCGGTCACTGCAACCGCAGTGCGATCTGTTAGATCGGCTCCGCTGGCATAAATGGTTGCTCCCGCCAAGGGGACTGCCACCGTATTCCACCCTTCATCATAGCCGGCGGTCATCAAATCCACCGTGATGGTTGCTCCAGTTTCCCCCGCCAGCCATTCCTGGCGGAAGCAGGCATAGGCCTGATTGCCGTAATTGGCCCCGGTCCCGGTGTATTGGTCATAGTAAACAATGTAGGTATCGCCGGCCTGAACCGCATGCGCGCACAGACTGCCGCCGTCCAGACCACCTTCCGAATTTACCGCCAGCGAACCCCAATAGTCAGAGCCTTCCGCCTTTACCCCGGCGATCCGGCGAATAAAATAAGCACCGTAATCAAACAAATAGGCAATTTCATAACTGTCTTCATCATAGCCGTTGTGCAAGCTGGCATAGAGGACTGCATCCAGAGCGTTGGGGGCCGGGTCCGCATCATCCGGAGTCAGGTCATGGCTTTGCAAATAGGATGTCAGGGACGCCCTGTCCACGACAAAATTATCCAGCAACAGGCTGTCGGTGCCGACGATCCGCACCGTGACATATTCTGCCGACGCTGCCGCTGCCGGCGCGCTCAGCCACAACAGGGCCAATCCGAGCAGCAATCCAACCAGCAAGCATAATTTTATGATGATCCTCTTCACGATTCGTCTCCTTTTCCTTTATTGTCTTCGAGCAAGCCGTATTTGGTCTTGACCCTCTCCAATTTCTCAATCATCGGCTCAGCCAGCAACCACAGAAAGAATACGGTGGACAAGGCATGGACAACATTAAACCCAAAGCCGGAGGCATATGAGGCCAGCAGCAGGCCCCGGGTGAGATGCCCCTGATAAATCAGTACATTGGCCGTATCCATAATCCCGCCATAGAGCAACAGGGCAGACAGTCCGCCAAACCAGCATAAAGACATACGCCTGCTGCTAAGCCGTCCCTGTCTGAACAATATCCCGGCCAGAAACCCAATAATCCCGAAACAAAACATCTGCCATGGCGTCCATGGCCCCTGGCCGAAAAAAAAGTTGGAAACAAAGCCTGTTATGACGCCGACCAGGAATCCCGCTTCCCCGCCCAGGCACACCCCGGTAATAATGACCAGGGCAATAACCGGTTTAAAGCCGGGCAGCATAAAAGCCAGGGAGCGACCGGCAATGGCCAGGGCGGCCAGCATGGCAATAATGACAATTTCTCTCGCCTGGGGGCGACGGGATTCAAAAATCATCACAAAGGGGATCATGGCGAAGATGATGATCAGCAGACTGATGAAATAGTATTTTCGGTCATCCAGAACCGCCATCCCCAGGGCAATGAGCAGCGGCACCACCAGCAATATGATCCCTGCCGCAAGCAAGGTGCGAACCGGGAGGGGCGGGTGCCTTTTTATCCTTTGGAGCGGGTCAGCAGTATCGCCGGGCCAGCATTCTGGTTTTTCAAATTGGCGCTGCATTTTGCAATCACATCCTCACTTGTGACAACATCGGGGTAAAGGTGTCGGGCCATGCGGTTGGCGGCGGTGGTATAAAAACTGTTGCCGGCAAAGAACGCCCGCGCCGTATTCTCAGTCACCACCGTGCCGTCAAAAAGCAAGGCACAGCGATCTGCATGACGGGCACAAAACTCAATATCGTGGGATACCATCAGGATAGCCACCCCCTCAGCCGCCAATGATTTCAGGATATCTCCCAGGGCTGCCTTGAAATGGCTGTCCAGTCCTTTGGTGGGCTCATCCAGCAGCAAAATCTGCGGTTCCAGCAACAACACCTTGGCCAAGGCTGCCCGCTGTTGCTCTCCACAGGATAGGTCATAGGGATGGCGGGCGAGCAGTTCCGTCAGGCCGACCCGTTCTGCCATCGCCTTCATCTTTTGCTGCCGCTGTTCTTTGGAGAGCTCATTTTCTTCCAGCATTTCCAGCAGATCAAGGGCCACCGTTTTTTTCACCAAAAGCGCCTGCGGATTTTGCGGCAAGACGGCTATCCTGGCTTCATTCCGCTGCCGGCCCCGCAAGCCCCGGACCTGACCAAACACCAGCACCTTGCCATGATAAGGTTTTACGATGCCGGCCAGCAGATGCAGCAACGTCGTTTTGCCAGTGCCGTTACCGCCGGCGACGGCCTGGATTTGGCCCTGATGAACCTGCAGGGACAACCCTTTTAGAACATCGGGATGGTTTTTTTCATATTTGAACCATATGTTTTTTACTTCGAGGGCGGGAATAACCGCCGGTTGCAGCGCTGCTTCCGGAGCTGGATCAGGCCTGCCGGGCGGCTCCGGGGCAAGCGCCAGCGTATCCAGCCATTGGCGCCCTTCGCCTACCGTAACGGGAGCGGCAGGTGAAGCACTCTTAACCCCGGCATGAATCTGCAGAGGAGCAGGCATGGCCTGGAACATTTCATGCTGCCACGTCCGCAGTCGCTCACCGGTCTCCCGGGGAGCGGCGTCACTGACAATCCGGCCCTGGTCCATCACCAGCACCCGGTCGGACAGGGGCAGGGCTTCTTCCAGTCGTTGCTCGGTCATGATGATGGTCGTGCCCAGGTCCCGGTTGATTTTTTTGAGGGTGGCCAGAAAATCGGCCGCAGCGATGGGGTCCAGCTGACTGGTCGGTTCGTCCAAAATCAGCACTGCCGGCTGCATGACCATGATGGCGGCCAGATTGAGCAACTGCTTCTGTCCCCCTGAGAGTTCGCTGACATTCTGGTAGAACCAATCCTGGATGCCGAAATAACTGGCCATTTCCGCCACCCGCAGACGGATGTCCCGGGGGTTGCAGCCCAGGCTTTCCAGCCCAAAGGCCAGTTCATGCCATACCTTGTCGGTGACGATCTGATTGTCGGGACTTTGCATGACAAAGCCAATGTCCTGCGCCTGCCTGCGTTGATCGACTTGCTCCAGCGCCGTGCCGGCAAAAAGAATCCGGCCGCTTCGGTTGCCATGGGGGGTCAAAACCGTTTTTAAATGGCGCAGTAAAGTGGTTTTGCCACAGCCTGAGCGGCCGCAGAGCAGAATCAACTCGCCCGGCTGGACGCATATATCAATCGCTTTAAGGGCCGGTTCGGTTTGTAAGGGATAGCGGAACGTCAAGCCGTTGATTTGATACGTTTCCATCGCATATCCTCCCCTCCGTCAACAAGAACCGGCAGCAACCCCAGTCCGGCATAAGCCATATATACCATGCTCCTCAGCAGCGTAGGCGTCTCGATCTGCAGGGCAGGAAAATAATCTGCTCTGAGCAACCCGCTCCCTGCTCCGGCCAGGATGAAACCTGCCAATAAAAGCATGGCCGCGAGAAGCCACTTGTCATACAGTTCGAAACGATACAGAGAAAAGCTGGTGCGTCCGGCCAAACCGTAGCCCCGTGACTTCATACTGTCAGCGGTATCAATCGCTGACTCCAACGCCCAGGTGATCATCATCGAAATGATCTGCACCACGCTGCGCGCCCGCTGCAGGAGAGGGCCGCTGCCTGGGTCGCGGCCGACACCCTTCCGGGCATTGGCAATCACCCGGCTTTGTGCCTTTAAACGTGGAACGAGGCGCAATACCATGGAAAAGATCAAAGACAGCGCGGGGATGATTTCGCCAAACAAATAAACAAATTTATCCGAGGTCATGACTGCGTTGAAACAGCTAAACCAGACAACGACTGTTACAAACATGGTGGCGGCGGCCAACCCGTAAACCATTGATTCCAGCGTGACCGGATTGCCGCCGGGCAAATAAAACAAGAGCGTCACACCGGCATGGTTAAAAAGCGGATTCAGCCAGGCTGTCACCAGCAACAGAGGGAGCATGGCGCAAACAAGAAAGCGCAGCGCTTTTCTTCCCTTCAGGCAGAGCGCATAACTGACGGCACCCAGCAGCGAAATCGCCAGACAGAGCGGATGCATAAGAAACATGGAAAAGCCAATAATCAGCGTGAAATAGATAAAATTGATCAGAGGGTGGCGCCGGGAAAAAGCATCACTCATGGCCGTTCCTCCCCAAAATTGGAGCCGCCCACGTCCCGGCCCAGATCACAGGTATAGACTACTTCAACACGGTCACCGTCCTGGAGCAGATAGCGGCTGCAGCCATAGTTGGGGACCAGACCGTTGACTTTGTACACCCACCCGGAGAGTTCACCGCAATCCAATTCATAAATATTGCCGATCCCTTCGATATAGCTGGCGTTATATATGGGCACAGCCGTCGTTTCCAAATGGATGCCGGCCTTTTTCATTTCCCGCTGTAATACATCCAGGACCGATTCTCCCGGTGTAAAAACGATGCCGGTGACCGGATAAATGATGCCGTCCGGCGGCAGCACCTGCCGCTTGCGATCGTCAAACCGGTCCAAATGATCGAAAATAGTGGTGCATTGTACGGTTAACGTGCAGGTCGCCGGGGTCCTGTCAGCCTTCGTCTCTGCTGCTGCCCCCAGCCCGGATGTTGGCTCGTTTACCGGTAACGCTTTCTGCCCTGTCTCAACAACCGGCAGGTTTTCTTCCTCATGGTGATTGGCTGCTCCTGCCTTTGTTCCGGGAGCCGCTGCCTGCTGATCATCGCTTGCCCTCTGTATCGTTGGCACCGGTGCCTGTTGGCCTTGATCCTTCTCCGGCAGACCGCCCCCCCAGCCCCAGGCCAGGCTCAGCAATCCCAGCAGGACAGCGATGACCAGGATCCATTTCTGTCTGTTTGTTCTCATCTTTCCTCCGCTTGCTTATATCAGTTCCGCCTGTACCAGCATCCGGTACAGCATATCTGCCATCTCCGCCCGGGTAACGGCAGTTCCGGGCTCCAATTTTTTCTGCTCTGCCGGCAGTATCCCCTGGCGATGACAGAAGGCCAGTGATGCTTTGGCCCAGTCGGCGCAAGAGGCTGCATCGCTGAACCGGTCCAGCGTATCTTCAATGGCCGGTTCGTTCATATCGTTTGCCAAACCGCACAGCCGGGCTGCGCGGGCGGTCATCACCGCTGCTTCCTGGCGGGTAATGGTCGCTGTCGGAGTAAAGGTTGCGGCGGACGTGCCGGATACGATTCCATATCGATAAGCTGCCCCGACATAGGCTGCGTACCAGCTGTCTGCCGGTACATCGGCAAATATTGTATCCACTGCCGGAGTCAAGCCCAGGGCTCGCACCACGATGGCAGCAAACTCGGCTCTGGTCAGACTGCGCTGCGGCTCATAAGCATCATTGCCAACCCCGTTGACAATTTCGCGTGCCGACAATGCTTCAATGGCCGCCTGCCCATCCCGTCCCTGAATATCCTTAAAGGTTCGCCCGGGCCGGCTCACCCCGACCGCTTTGACATCTGCATGTTTGCCCGCCAAGCCGGTGCCGGTCTCCAGCTTCTCCACAGTCGCTTTTATTTCTTCAGATAAATCATACAAACTCCTTTGCCCGTGGAGAAACCGCTGATAAGCGACCAGGGCATAAAACCCCTGTTCCGACCCCATGATGTCAGCCTCTGTTTGCGCGGCGATATGTTTGAAACCACCGCCCGGCACAGCATAGCTCAGCAGACTGTCCAGCAGCGTATGGCCGTTTTTTGTGAACAAACTGCTGCAGGGATCGATTTTTAATTCACCCAGCGCCGTGATGGCCTGCACCGTACTCTCTACATTGGCCGTCCCCCCGCTGGCAAAGCCGCCCGTCTCATCCTGCAGTCCGGACAGGGCCAGCACGCCCCGTTCAAGGGCCGTTTTTACCCGGAGGTCGGCCTGATATTTGGCCAGCGCCTGTAACACCATCGCGGTCACATCTGCTTCAGCAGCATGGCCGGTCAGGCTCCATCCGCCATTCTCAAGCTGGCGGGCCAAAATATAGTCGATATACATTTCCCGGCTGGCCTGGGTGGCAGCCGGGACACAGACCGGCATGGCATAAGCACCGCTGTCCAGGGCCAGCAGGGCAAATACCGGGCCATTGATGCCCTGGGCTACAACTTTGTCATAGTCCCCCAGCCAGGTTAACAGGTTGTATCCGCCCACATCTGCCGGATCCTTGCCGATGGCGGTAAGGGCTAGAATTACCCGTGAATACTCGGTGTATTTCCTGGTACTGAGCACCCCGTCTGCCGCCTGCAGAGCTGCAAGCACATTCTGATAATAGATGTCATACCACCCAGGCGGAACAGCGTATCCTGAACGGGACAGTCCGAGCACGGCCCACTCTCCGCCTACCGTACTGCAGGTTGGCTGGTTTACCGTGCGCACCAGCCAGGTACCCGTTGCTGGCAGCGCTGTCTGCAGTTGGTCACTGCTCTCATCCCCCCAGGCTGCAGCCGGCCAGACAAACATCATGATCACAATCAATCCGGTTGCCATGATTCTGCTTTTCTTTTGCTTGTTTTTCATATCATACTCCCCATTTTTAATACCAGGTTATTCCACCCGCATAAAAAACCGGCACACAGACAAAAACTCCTTCCCATAGGAAGGAGCAGACTGATATATCCAGCTTCATCGTCCTATCTTTCGTAGGTTAAATGATGAACGAGAGCAGGCAGGTCTCCTGACTTGGGATCATCTGCGTCCTCAGGCCTTCCCGGCAGTTGCTGCCAGTGGCATTTTCTGAAGCGCATCCCCTTCACAGTGACGGGATCGTGCCGGATTCACACCGGCTTCCCTTTTAAGTCTGCCCCGCAGGGCAAACACCTGTCCCGGAATATTCAATTGATCGGCCGATTGGTCTGCCTCCGGACAGTTCGGCCAGACAAAGATAAATGATTCCTGTATTGACAGGATAATCAATTTGATCCTTTTGGTCAAGTTGGCGCATCACTTGCTGATAAAAATACTGCTTTCTCGAAAAAAAGCCATGGCAGCCAGCACCTCTAAAATACCTTTTGCCGATACAATCGTTCTTTCCCTCGGCAACTGGCAAAATAATTAATTTCCGGCAAGGAAAAACATTGACGCATCGCTCTTCTTGGTGAAATACTAAAAATGGAACAGGCTGGGGGAGGTTTCATTTTGTTTTTTTTTAGTAGATTTCTTGCTTTTATCAAAACCCATCCACGTATAAAAACCACCGGCGTCTTCTGTACGGGTTTGCTGGCTGCTTTGCTTGCGGTGTGGCTGTTGGGGTACAGCACCGTCAAGATTGAAGGGGTTACTATGAAAGCGGCATTGGCACCTTCTGCCAGCGGTATTACCGAGTTGAATTTTCCGCCTTTTGGGGTGATTACCGCCCCAACCCATCAGGGACCGGTCAAACTGAGCCTGACGTTGGAGCAGATTGATAGCCGCCTTTTAAATGGCCAGCTGAATCATGCAGCCGACAGCAAAGCGTTGTTGCTGCGCCTGCAAAAAGGAATCAAAGCCTCGGTTTATGACTTTGCTTTGCGCCAGTTGCTGATCGCCCTGGTCGTTGCCTGGGTCATGATTCTGCTGGTATGGCGCACAAACTGGAAAACGGCTTTGCTGCACGCTGTGCTGGGTACGGCCTTGCTGGCTATGCCAGTGGTTTACGCCATCAGTACGTATGACACCAATGCTTTCCGGGAACCCGAATACAAAGGGGTTCTCAGTATGGCACCCTCTGCTATTGAATTTGTCAGCAACTCCCTGTCCGACCTGCATATTATGAAAGAAAATACAGATAAAATCGTCACCAATTTCCGCAAGCTGTTTCTCCATGCAGATGCCCTGATGGTCATGGCCGATGCGGAAGAGCAGCAAAAAATGGTCAAGGTTTTGCTGGTCAGTGATCTGCACTCCAACCCGGTAGGGGTTGAATTCATCAAAAGTACGGCCCATCGTTTCCAAGTGGATTTTATCATCAATGCCGGTGATTTGACGGATTTAGGCACAGCCACTGAGTTTGAAGCCATTCGGGAACTGCAGAGTATTCCCGTACCCCAACTCTTGGCACCCGGCAATCATGACAGTCCGGAAATCATTGACATCATTGCTCAGCTCGACAACGTAACCGTACTGGACGGACAAATGCTGACAGTCGCGGGCATCAAAGTAATCGGCTTTGCCGACCCGTTGGCAGACGATGCAGCAGTGGAATACGAAAATCCTGAGAAAACCCGGCAAATCCTCGCCGAGGAAGCGGTTCGCATTCAAGCCGGGCTTGAAGATCAGGAACGTCCTGACATTCTGGTTGTGCATCATCCCAGTCTGGGAGAAAAATTGATGTCGTTGGCGGAGATAACCGTCTCCGGGCATAATCATCAGTTGCAGATTAAACAGGAGGAGGGTTCGACTTTCATTAATCCCGGAACGGCAGGTGCCGCCGGATTGCGAGGCTTGTATTCAGAAGAAGGCCGTGCCTATTCTGCTGTGATCGCCTATCTCATCCCCGGATCAGGGTTGATGGCTATGGATCTGATCAATTATGAGCCGGCCTCAAAGCAATTTTCGCTGCATCGCAAAGTGATTCAGCCTGCTGACACCTTGGAAGCAACTCCGTAATCGTTTTCAATAACTACATTTAGACTCCACAGGCAATCCCTAAAAAAGCCCTCGGAACCTGATCAAGGTGTGCCGAGGGCTTTGTTGGTTTTATTATGATTCAGATTAATGGGACAGCGCCTTGTCAAACAATCTTCTTTCCTTGAACTCTTCCTGTTTGCCGGCATTCCATTGGTCGATGGGACGGATATAACCTACCACCCGGGAATAAACTTCACAAGCTGTCTGTTTGCCTTCGGCTTCACAGATGGGACAGCTGTATTTCTCCCCGCTCAGGTATCCGTGACTGGGACAGATACTGAACGTCGGGGTAATCGTGAAATACGGCAGTCTGAATTGATGGCAGACCTTGCCGACCAGTTTCTTGACCGATTCCACCGAAGAGATGGATTCTCCCAGGAAAACATGGAAGGTGGTGCCTCCCGTGTAGCGGGTCTGCAGTTCATCCTGAATCTGCAATGCTTCAAACAAATCGTCGGTGTATTTGACCGGCAATTGGGTGGAGTTGGTGTAATAAGGCTCCGCACCCTTCTTGTATTCTGCTTCATTGGCCACGATGATTTTGGGATAGGCTTCCTTGTCCTTGCGGGCAATCCCGTAAGACACACCTTCGGCCGGAGTTGCTTCCAGATTGTAAATGTTGCCGCTCTCTTCCTGATAGGCGACCAGCCGATCGCGCATGAAGTCCATAACTTCCTTGGAAAACGCCAGGCCTTCCGGACTGGCGATGTCCTGGCCCAGAAAGTTGAGGCAGGATTCGTTCATGCCCACCAGACCAATGGTGGAAAAATGGTTTTTCCAGTACTGACCGGTGGCGGCCTTGACGTTGCGCAGATAGAACTGGGAATAGGGATAAAGACCGGATTCAGTCAGATTCTCCAGCACTTTGCGTTTGATCTCCAGGCTGTCACGGGCAATATCCATCATGTCCGCCAGACGACTGAAGTATTCTTCCTTGTCCTTGGACAGATAGCCCAGTCTGCTCATATTAATGGTAACGACTCCGATCGACCCCGTCAGCGGGTTGGCGCCGAACAGTCCGCCGCCTCTTTTCCGCAGTTCCCGGTTGTCAAGCCGTAAACGGCAGCACATGCTGCGGGCATCTTCCGGATTCATGTCCGAATTGACGAAGTTGGAGAAGTTGGGAATCCCGTATTTGGCGGTCATCTCCCAGATTTTATCATAATGGGGATTGCTCCAGTCAAAATCCTTGGTAATGTTATACGTCGGAATAGGAAAGGTGAATACCCTTTCTTCGCAGTCGCCTTCCATCATAACTTCGGCAAAGGCTTGGTTGAGCATATCCATTTCCGCCTGGAACTCGCCGTAGGTTTTGTCCATGTATTTACCGCCGATGATGACCGGCTCATTCTTCATAAATTCCGGCACTTTAAGATCCATGGTGATATTGGTAAACGGTGTCTGGAACCCGACCCGGGTAGGCACGTTCATGTTAAAGACAAATTCCTGCAGCCCCTGTTTGACCTGTTTGTAATCCAGTTTGTCATAATAGATAAAGGGGGCCAAAAGGGTATCAAAATTGGAAAAGGCCTGCGCCCCAGCCGCTTCTCCCTGCAGGGTAAAGAAGAAATTAACCAGTTGCCCCAGGATGGAACGGAAATGCTTGGCCGGACCGCTGGCGACCTTGCCGCGTACGCCCTTGAAGCCTTCCAGCAGCAGGTCATGGATATCCCAACCCACACAGTAAACGCCCAGGATGCCCAGGTCATGGATGTGGAAATCGCCGCTGCTCTGCATTTCTTTCATCTGTGGAGTATAAATCTGGTCCTGCCAGTACTGGGACACAATCAATGAAGAAATATGAAAATTCATGCCTTGCAATGAGTAGGTCATGTTGGAGTTTTCCTTGACTCTCCAGTCATTTTTCTCCAGATAATTGGCGATGATCTGATTGTTGAGGAATAACTGGCCTGCTTTACGGATATCATCGTGCTGCTTACGATAGAGTATGTAAGCCTTGGCGGTTTTGTAATGTCCATTTTTAACCAGAACTTTCTCGACCAGATCCTGGATACCTTCCACGGTAGCGATTTCATCATCGTCCACATACTGGGCAATCTCTATAACTTTATCCGCCAATTCCTGGGCAATACTAAAATCCTTGCCCCCTACCGCCTTGGCGGCTTTAAAAATCGCCTGTGCGATCTTGTCGGTTTCAAATGGTACGATTCGTCCGTCTCTTTTCTTGATCCTGCTGATGTCCATGCCCATCCCCCTTACTCTTTATAACTGTAAACCACAACATATATTGCTTTATATTTTACAAACCACTAGATGGAGTATATTCATTATGCTACGCGAGAGAAAAAATAGCAAGTGCTTATTTACCCATTTTAGATAAAATTCCGAAAAATTATCCCAGATTACATCTTATTTTTTATTAATTCGTAAATGATCTTATCATTCCATGTATCCCGGACAGAATAAAGCAGAGTCGGAAAAATTCCAACTCTGCCCGGTTGTACTTTTTATTTTTTATGACTTTCTGTCGACTATTTTCCTCCGGTCAGCTTTTGATTCAGCAAAGCCTGCACTTTCAGGGGCAGTCCGAACAGGTTGATAAACCCTTCCGCATCCTTGTGACTGTAAATGTCATCCGCGCTGAAGGTGGCCAGATCCTCCAAATAGAGTGAATACGGCGAAACGGAGGCCACAGCCGTACAACTGCCTTTGTATAATTTAACTTTGACCTTGCCGGTGACGTTCTTTTGCGTCTCATCCACGAAAGCATCCATGGCAGCCTTGAGTTTGGTAAACCAATTGCCGTCATACACCAGTTCGGCATATTTGACCGCCATTTGCTCTTTGAATTGTAACGTGCGGCGGTCCAGCGTCAGCCGTTCCAGTTCTTCATGGGCAGTATATAAAATGGTGCCGCCCGGAGTCTCATAAACACCGCGGGATTTCATTCCCACCAGGCGGTTTTCCACCAAGGAAACAATTCCGACTCCATTGGCACCACCCAGGCGGTTGAGCTCGCTCAGTAAAGCAACCGCTCCCATGGCCTGTCCATCGATCGCCACCGGAATGCCCTGTTCAAAAGAAATTTCCACATAGGCAGGAACATCCGGAGCATCCTCGGGGGGGACGGTGAGCATATACATTTCATTTTTCGGTTCATTGGCCGGGTCTTCGAGATCGCCGCCTTCATGGGAGATGTGCCAGATATTACGGTCACGGCTGTAGATCTTTTCCTTGCTGACCGGCACTTCTATCCCGTGGGCATGGGCATAATCGATGGCGTCTTCCCTGGAGCGAATGCTCCATTCCCGCCAGGGGGCAATGATTTTCAGGGAGGGATTGAAGGCCTTTACCCCCAGTTCAAAGCGGACCTGGTCGTTGCCTTTACCGGTGGCACCGTGGCAGACGGCAATTGCGCCTTCCTGCTCGGCGATTTCAACCATTTTTTTAGCCATTAACGGCCGGGCAAAGGAAGTGCCCAGCAGGTATTTCTTTTCATAAATCGCACCGGCTTTTAAAACCGGAAATACGTAATCGGTTACAAATTCTTCGGTCAAGTCTTCAATATATACTTTGGAAGCGCCCGAGCGCAGAGCTTTTTCTCTGACCGGATCCAGTTCGTCTCCCTGCCCCACATCGGCACAAAAGGCGATGACTTCATAACCGTAGTTTTCTTTCAGCCAGGGAATGATAATCGATGTATCCAGACCTCCCGAATATGCCAATACTACTTTATCCAACTTGTTTGCCTCCCTTGCTATATTGCTGTATTGTAATGATTTTTCATCAGTAAATAACCAACAATTGTCATTCTTGGCGATTGCCAGAGATGGAACAAAACTCCATTTACATGGTTGGTTGTGCCCACGGTCAGGATGGGTTAATTTATTGCATCACCAGTGCCATGATGGCTTTATGGGCGTGCAAGCGGTTTTCTGCCTCCGGAAATACGACTGACTGTGGGCCGTCCATGACTTCATCGGTAATTTCCTTGCCGCGCTTGGCAGGCAGGCAGTGCAGTACAATGGCATCCCGATGGGCATGACTCATAAGCTCACGGTTGACCTGATAACGCAGGAATTTTTGTTCTTTTTCGGCCGCTTCCGCTTCCTGGCCCATGCTGGCCCAAACATCCGTATAAACCACATCCGCTCCGCTCACGGCTTCGACCGGATCTTCCACTACCCACAATTTGGCTCCGGTAGCTTGGGCATCTGCCTGCGCCTGACGCAGCACCCCGGCATCCGGTTCAAAGCCTTGGGGACAGGCAACCACCACGTCCATGCCGGTCTTGGCTCCACCGTAAAGCAGGGAATGAGCCACATTGTTGCCGTCACCGATAAAAGCCAGTTTAATGCCCTGCAGACTGCCTTTGTTTTCGATGATGGTCATCATATCGCCGATCACCTGGGTGGGATGAAGCAAATCGGTCAGCCCGTTGATGATCGGAACCGAGGCCCAATGTGCCAATTCCAGGACTTCATCATGAGAAAAGGTCCTGATCATGATCCCATCCAGCATCCGCTCCAGCACCAGCGCCGTGTCTTTGATGGTTTCCCCGCGTCCCAATTGGATATCGCGCGGGCTGAGGAAAAGGGCATGCCCACCCAATTGATACATTCCCACCTCAAACGCCACCCGGGTACGGGTGGAGCTTTTCTGAAAGATCATCCCCAACGTCTTGCCGGCCAGAATGGGATGAGGGGTTCCGGCCTTTTGTTCTTTTTTCAGCTGCAAACCGGTCTCCAAAATGAGGGTGATTTCTTCCGCGCTGAAATCATGCAGACTAATAAAGTCTCTGCCCTTTAGTGCTTGACTGACTTCCATGACCTCCATCCTCCTACAAACGATTTATCCTTTTTTGTTCCATTACACTTTCCATTCCCGCAATGATTTTTTAAAGATGGCTACCGCCTGATTTATTTCGGTTTCATTAATGTTAAGCGGGGGGACAAAACGCATGACATTGGCCCCTGCCCCCAACAACAACAAGCCGTTGTGCATGCAAATCGTAACCAAATCCTTGATCGGGGTGTTGAATTCTGCCCCCAGCATGAGTCCCCGTCCGCGGACAGTAACCATTCTTTCGTCCTGGATTGATTGCAGGGATTCTTTGAGAGATCTGCCTGCCTTGTTTACATTATCCAAAAAAGCCGGCGCAGATACAAGCTCAACTACACGGTCGGCCACCGCAGTAGCCAAAGGATTGCCGCCAAAGGTGGAAGCATGGTCGCCGGGGGCAAAGCCGCCGGCAGCCTTTTCACTGGCCAGCATGGCGCCAATGGGAAACCCGCCGCCCAAGCCTTTGGCCATGGTCACAATGTCAGGCTTCACCTGATAATTCTGATAAGCCATAAAGTTTCCGCTGCGTCCTACCCCGCACTGGACTTCGTCAAATATCAGTAAAATTCCTTCCCGGTCACAAATGCGACGCAGACTGTTTAAAAAGACTGTATCGGCAGGATGGACTCCGCCTTCTCCCTGAATGGGTTCGATCATGATGGCAGCGGTATCGTCGCTGATCAGTTTTTCCACTGAGGCCAGGTTGTTAAAATCGGCATAGACAAACCCGCTGGGCAGGGGGGCAAATCCTTCCTGATACTTTTTTTGTCCGGTGGCGGTCAGGGTGGCCAAGGTCCGGCCATGAAAAGACTCATTGAAAACAATGATTTGGGTGCGGCCTGACTCTTGTTGGCGATAGAAGTATTTGCGGGCCAGCTTGATGGCTGCTTCATTGGCCTCCGCACCGCTGTTGCAGAAAAAAGCTTTATCCAGACCAGAGATGCTGACCAGTTTTTCCGCCAGTCTTACCTGAGGTTCGATCCAATAAAGGTTGGAGACATGCCAAAGCGATGCTGCCTGCTGGCGGATGACCTGCTGCAATTCATCATGGCAGTGACCAAGGGCACACACAGCAATCCCGCCGATGAAATCCAAATATTGTTTGCCGTCTGCATCCCAGACGTAGGAACCTTTGCCTTTGACCGGAGCGATGGGAAAACGCCCGTAGGTGTTCATGACTACTTTCTGGCCCCGCTCTGCGATATCTTTGTTTGTCATATTCGTATCCTCCCGGTAATCAATCCTATTCTTGTTAACCCGATTTTTCATCTATTTTGTGACTAATGCAACTGTTTATTCATTGACAACCATGGTACCGATTCCCTCATTAGTGAAAATCTCCAACAAAATGGAGTGGGGTACGCGTCCGTCGACGATATGGGTACGGGCAACACCGCCGGTGACCGCTTCCACACAGCATTGGACCTTGGGAATCATGCCTCCGGCAATGATGCCCTCTTCAACATAGTCAGGCACCTGACTGACCTTTAGTACCGAAATTAGTGATCTGCTGTCGTTTTTATCCCGTAATAGTCCGGGAACATCGGTCAACAGTACCAGTTTATCGGCTTTCATACCAACAGCAATGCTGGCAGCAACCAAATCTGCATTGATATTATAACTTTGCTGCTCATCATCGATACCGATCGGAGCAATGACCGGGATATAACCATTCTCAATCAAGGTTTCGATAATCTGCGGATTAACCGTATCCACTTCTCCCACAAAGCCCAGTTTGCCGCTGGGATCAACTTTGCGGGCTTTGATGAGTCCTCCATCCTTGCCGGATATGCCGACTGCCTTGCCCCCGGAGGCATTCAAGCCGGATACGATTTCTTTGTTGACCTTGCCGCCGAGTACCATTTCCACTACCTCCATCGTTTCCCGGTCGGTGACCCGCAAACCGTTGACGAACTCGGTATCCATGTTTAACCGCCCCAGCATGCCTGTGATATCAGGTCCGCCGCCATGAACGACAATGGGATGCATGCCAACGTATTTCATCAAGACAATATCCTGCATGACTTTCATTTTCAGATCACATTCAGTCATAGCTGCACCGCCATATTTTATTACCACTCGTTTGCCGTAAAAGTCTTTGATATAAGGCAGGGCTTCAACCAGCACCTCCGCTTTTTCCATTGCTGATAAAATCATTGTCTTTCCCCCTCCAATTATGCCCGTCACTGCTTAGGAACGGTAGGCTGCGTTGATCCGCACATATTCGTAGGACAAATCACAGCCCCAGGCCGTCGCTGAAGCTTCTCCTGCTTTTAGATCAACCAGGATTGTCACCGTATCCTTCTCGAGTTCCCGACGGGCTTTTTCTTCGTCAAAAGTCAGCCCCATCCCGTCCCGGGCCACCATCTCTTGACCCAGATAAATGTCCACCCGGCCCGGGTCAAATATGGCTCCCGAATAGCCGGCCGCCGCCAGTATTCGTCCCCAGTTGGCATCCAGACCAAAAACCGCTGCCTTGGTCAAGCTCGAAGAAGTGATGGAACGAGCTATGGTCCGAGCGGTTTCCTCATCAGCCGCATGGTTCACCTTGACTTCGATCAAATGATTGGCCCCTTCGCCGTCACGAGCAATCATCTTGGCCAGATAAACGGCCATATACTCCAGCGCCTGGTAAAATGTCAGTCCCTCCTGGCTGGAGGGGTCTTCAATCACGGGGTTGCCGGCCTGGCCATTGGCCAAAATTAAAACCATGTCATTGGTAGAGGTATCTCCGTCAACGCTGATCATATTAAAAGATTTTTCAACGACATCTGTAAGCATTATTTGCAAACAATTGCTGCTGATGGCAGCATCTGTTGTAATAAAGCCCAGCATGGTGGCCATATTGGGATGGATCATGCCGGAACCCTTGGCCATGGCACCTATTCGAACGGCTTTTCCGCCAATGGTAATCTCTACGGCAATTTCCTTGTTGACCAAATCTGTCGTCATGATGGCCAGGGCAGCATTGGCATCGCCGGCATGGCTCAACGTATTGGCCGCCGCAATGATGCCGGCTTCAACCTGCTCCATGGGCATGTTTACCCCAATGACCCCGGTCGAAGCCACCAATACCTCCCGCGGTTCAATTCCCAAGCACTCAGCAGTCAGTGCAGCCATAGCCAGGGTATCCTCCCCGCCTTGCTCACCGGTGCAGGCGTTGGCATTGCCGCTGTTAGCCACGATTGCCCGCGCCTGTCCATCCTGCAGTTGGCGCCGGTTAAAATCGATACAGGCTGCCCGTACAACATTGGTGGTGAATACACCGGCAGCCCGACAGGGATATTCGGAATAAATCAGGGCCAAATCGTTTTTATCATCTTTTTTAATTCCGGCATAAACCCCCTGGGCCAGGAAGCCCTGCGGGGCAGTAACCGAACCAGCTAATACCTTCATGATTTTCCTCCTCATCATTATCGAGAAATGTGTTTCACTATCTTTATGCGGATCAGCTTTAACCGGTCTATACCGGGGTCAAAGTTGTTTTTTGTAAATATTTTACATTTGTTTAATCCCCTAAGCTTCTCCTGCATGCGTCTATTTCCCTAGGGATGTACGCCCATCCCGAGCAATCCTTTGGCTTCTTCAATCCCCAACATCAGGTTCATGTTTTGTATGGCCTGACCGGAAGCCCCCTTGCACAAATTATCCAGAGCAGAAACCAAAACCACCTGACCGCTTTCTTCATCGGCGTAGACACCAATGTAGATATAATTGCTGCCATACACCCATTTGGTGTGAGGGAATACGCCCGGTTCAAGGATCTGTACAAACAACTCGGCCTGGTATTTGTCTTCCAAGGCCTCTCTGACATGACGGGCGGAGACACCTGGCCGCATCTGGGCATAACTGGTCGTTAAAATACCCCGGTTCATCGGCACCAGATGGGGTGTAAAAATCATGCCTACTTTCTGACCTGCTGCCCGGCTCAGTTCTTGAACAATCTCTGGTGCATGTCGGTGGGTTCCTACTCCATACGCTTTAATACCTTCATTCACTTCACAAAAATGACTGCTTGGTTTCATCCCCTTGCCGGCACCCGATACGCCGGTCTTTGAATCTATAACAATGCCGCGGGGTTCAATGAGATTTGTTTCCAGCAGGGGAACCAGCGGTACAATTGCTCCGGTTGGAAAGCATCCCGGGTTGGCAATAATCCGGGCGGCTGTGATTTTTTTCCGGTATAATTCCGGCAATCCGTAAACCGCTTCATTCAACAATTCCGGCGCCTCATGCCTGATTTCATAATGTTTTTCGTATATATTCACATCCTGAAGACGAAAATCCGCGCCCAGGTCAACACAGGGCAAGCCTGCTTCTGTCAGTTCTCTAACCAGGGGTACTGATAATCCGTGAGGAAGTGCTAGAAACACAGCCTGGCACTGTCTTTTAATCTGTTCCAGGTCCGTGCCCTGACAGACAAGATCATAACAAGCTCTCAAGGGAGGATATAGCCTGTTGATATTTATACCTATGTTGTCGGTGGAGGTGACCATCGTCGCTTCCATTTGATCATGTCCCGCCATCAATCGCAATAGCTCGGCAGCAGTATAACCATCTCCAATAATCGCAACTTTAAACATATCTGTACCTCCTCGCAAGATTATATAATTATACAATCAGCTGCATATATTTGCAATCGTTTGCGCAAATTTTTTTCCTCTTTTTTGGATTTGGTTATCGTAAATATATTCTGTATCAATATTAACGAATGTTATATAATATTAATAAATATAATTTTGCACCCAACTATTTGGCTATTCATGGATGATGCTTTATCGCCGTGCGCAAGATTATATCTTAAAAAAAGTTAGGGGGTATCATGAAAGGGAATTTCTGCTCGTTATACATTTCGGATTCGCTGTAACCAAGCAATCATTTTATTTTTGGAGGTATGGAAATTGGCACAAAACTTTATGTGGGATACCCGGGATCATAAGTTTATTCTCAAGGAATGGCTCGATATGGATAAAATCTTTGGTTTTGATCGTTTTAACGGTGTCTACTCCAAAGATGACATAGACGCGATTCTTGCCGAAGCGGTTAAAGTTGCCAAAGACGTCATTGCTCCCAGCCAGGATGACAATGATGCGGTAGGGGCGGTATTCAAGGATGGAAAAGTGACCGTTCCCGAAAGTTTTAAAAAAGCCTATTGGTTTGTCCAGGAAAACGGTTGGGGTTCCTGCAATGCCGATCATCATTATGAAGGTGCCCTGCCCAAAACGCTCTATACAGCCGTTGCAGAAGCACTGGCCTCTGCCAATGCCGGTCTGGCACCCTATTACATGGCAACTGCAGGTTCGGCAGAATTAATCCAGGACTTCGGCAATGACCACCTGAAAGAACTCTTCCTGCCTAAAATGTTTTCCGGTGAATGGGCTGGCACCATGGATTTGACGGAACCCAACGGCGGCTCGGATGTGGGCGATCTGCTCACCAGGGCTTTCCCGACTGATACTCCGGGCCTTTATAAAATTAGAGGTTCCAAGTGCTTTATCACCGGCGGCGAACAAGACATTACTGAAAACATTATACATCTGACCCTGGCCCGGGTTGAGGGCGCACGTCCCGGCACTTCGGGCATCTCTCTCTTCGTAGTTCCGAAGTTCTGGGTCAATGAAGATGGCAGCCTGGGGAAATTCAATGATCTCAACTGCATCGGCATTGAGCACAAAATGGGGATCAAAGGTTCCGCAACCGCTTCTCTGGCTTTCGGGGAAGAGAATGAATGTTACGGCTGGATTCTGGGCGATCCTCCCGGTGAAGACGGCAAGGGCCAGGGCATGGCGCAGATGTTCAACATGATGAATACCGAGCGGGCCACCACCGGGACCGCTGCGCTGGCTGAATCAACTGTCGCTTACCACAACGCAGTACAATATGCCACCGAGCGTATCCAGGGCCGTCCGCTGACCAACCCCAAGGCTGGACGCGTGCAGATCATTAAACATGAAGACGTTCGCAGAATGCTGCTGGATATAAAAGCACATCTGGATGCCATGCGGGCTCTCTCCATGAAAACGTATTACTATATGGATATCATCATCAACTCCAAGGACCCGGAAGAAGTCAAACAGGCCGATTGGCGCTACGGTATAAGCACTCCGCTTTGCAAGGCTTATCTTTCCGATATGGCCTGGATCTTGACTGCGGAAGCCATGCAGGTTTACGGCGGCTACGGATATTCCGAAGAAAATCCGATTGCCCAATTGGTCAGAGATGTCAAAATCTATTCCATCTGGGAAGGCACCAACTATATCCAGTCCATGGATTTGGTTGGCCGCAAATGGATGCAGGCCAAGGGACAGGCCTTCAATGATTTCCTGGGTGACATTTTCGCTTTCCTCAAGGCCAATGCCGACAATCAGGAATTTGCACGTGAGCTGGAGATTCTGAATAAAGCAATCCGTTCCTACAATGAGATCCGCAAAGCCATCCAGGAACATGCCATGGGCGGTAAAATTGGCTTTATTGGTCTGTATGCCACCCGCATCCTCCATGCTACCGCCAAGCTCTACTGCGGTTATCTGCTTCTGGATCAGGCATTGCTGGCCAGTCAACGGATTAAGGAACTCGGCGAAGATCATTTCGACTATGCTTTCTACAAAGGCAAAGTGGAGTCAGCCAAATACTATCTGCGCAATATCGTTCCAGAGATCTTTACCGTGACGGAACTGATCAAAGTCGGTGACTCCTCTGCCATTGATATTCCGGAAGAGTCCTTCCAGTTCTAATTCAATTGCCAGGAGCTCGTTCAAACAAACGGGTTCCTGGCCGATCATTGCATGCAATCCCACCGATTAGGAAATACATGACCGATGGCAAGACCATGCATGATGCCATATAGCAATGGGGACAATTCTCATAAAGAGGATTGTCCCCATTGTTATGTACCGCCATTCAACTGACTTTCTCTGCAGCACAGCCATTCACTTGTTTGCGTTGCTGCGATGTAACCTTTATCAAATATTTGGCATATTGTAAACCATACATCGTTGAACAGCTTACGGGATTCGTCCCGGGGCTTTCATATAAAAGACGGGGGCTGTCCGCAATCCATTGGTGAATTGGCCGGGCAGCCTCCCTCTTGCCTTTATGGGCGGGCAGCAAATTCGATTAGGAAGGGGATGTCTTTCCCGCAATTCTTGCACCTGCCCTGTTCCAAACCTGGTTTTTCAACCTTATAACCGGTGCGGCTAATCAATACCTGTCCGCAGTCGGGGCATAAGCTGTCGTTGCCTTCTCCGGGCAGGTTACCCAGATAAACATGTTTTAGGTATTCATGGGCGATATCCGCAGCGCGCCGCAGGGTTTCACCCGAAGTAGGCGGCAAATTCATTTTATAAGCGGGATGATAGGCCGAAAAATGAAGAACCATCTCAGGATCCAGCTTGGCCAGCCAGCAGCACATGTCCCGTATTTCATCCTCGCGGTCATTTTCTCCAGGGATCAGCAGATTGGTTACTTCCAAATGCGCGCGGGCGGCAATCGTTGTCAACGTTTCCTGAACAGCAGCCAGTTTTCCCATGCACATACGCTGATAATACCGTTCACTAAAACCTTTTAAATCTATGTTGAAAGCATCCACCCAGCCAAGCAAATCTTGCAAAGGCCTGGTTTCAATATAGCCATTGCTGACCATCACCACCTTGAAGCCCTGCTCCTGCAGAAGCGGTGCCGCATCCATTATATATTCCAGCCACATGACCGGTTCATTGTACGTAAAAGCCATGCCTATCGAACCTTGCGCCCAACAAGCCAGATTGATCTCCACCAATTCATCCGGGCTTATATAACGGGTGGCCGGCATCTGGTGAGCGATATGGTAATTCTGGCAGAAGGGACAGCTCAGGTTGCAGCCAAAGCTTCCTGCTGACAGGATGAGGGAACCAGGATAAAAATGATAGAGCGGCTTTTTTTCAATAGGGTCAAGGGCCAAGGCGGAGAATTCACCATAATTGGTCGCCAGCAACTGTCCCTCCTGGTTCATCCGAACCCGGCATATTCCGCGCTGTCCTTCCTTCAGACGGCAGTGATGCGGGCAGACCAGACAGCGCTTGTACCCGTTGTCTTCAAGGCTATAATACCGTACCGGTTTGTCGGTCACTATCCCAGCACCTCCGTTATATTTCCCTGGCATTGCCATCACAATGGCATGCGTATTAATTTTTCTGATTGGATCTCCTTATTTGTGGCGTATCACTTCGAAACGTTCAGTATTGTATGGTTCGTGCGGAGCAATCCCGGCCTTCTGGAGCGCAATATGCAGTTGTTCATCCACCGTGTCGACCCCTTCTAGATCCGGCAACAGTAATCCCCGTCTCCCTTTATCACTAACTATGACCCCATAACGATGAGGATCCAATTCTTCGCGGGAACAGCTTTCCGGTGTACCGAGCACGTCCACCGAGTATTCAAGCGTTTCCAGCTCAGCCGCGGTCACCGCTGGAAAGCGGGGATCCCGAAGTCCTGCGGCCAGTGCATTATGGGCAATTTCTTCAGCCAGATTCTTATATGCTGGTAAAATGGTACCGATACAGCCTCTCAGTCTTCCGTCCTGCTTGATGGATACAAATGCGGCTGCCCTTTGGTTTTTCAGTTCCTGCAGCTCTGCCGCCAGCTCTGGTGCCCCGCGTCCGGTCACGGCATGCTCCAGATTCAATCTGGCCCAGCGCACCAAAGGTCCCTCCTGGGCACGAAGAGCGGTCTGTTGTTCGGTATGTACGCGCTCCAGGTCCGACAGCAAACTCTCTGTCCTGGGGCCGGGTTTAAAGCCGACGCTAAGATAGCCCACGCCATAAGGTCCTTCATAACTGCTCCTGATTTTTTCCGGCTGGTATCCATCCATTGCGCCGATCAGAATCAGGATGGAAGGGTACCCGCATTCACGCGCATTTTCCCGCAGCTGTGGCGGGATTCTGAGGATGTCTGCAAAATCTCCCTGCTGAAAAGCTCGTCTTACCATCTGATCAAAGCGGGGACCGTCGGGATGGTAGCGATAAGGTCCTTCTTCTTTCAAGGCATGTGACATGTCTCCGGATGCCAGAACCGCAACGCTGCGCCCCAACTGATCACTGGCTTGCTGAATGATCTGGCCGAATTTGTATAACGCTTCATTGGACAACAATCCCACACTGATAGCCAAAATCGGTATTTCCTGCATACCCGCTTGCTGCAGAAAGTAGAGTGGCACTAAAATACCATGGTCGAGATGCATCTTCAGGTTATAGCGTTCCGCCAGTGGTTCATCAATTGCCAATAAAGGCAGTCTTTGGGCCTCCGCCCGTTCAGCGATGGCCTGCATCAGCTGCAAATCATTGGGCAGGTTTGTCCTATCATACCAGCCAAAATCAGCCAAATCGCCTTCCAGTCGGGGTGTGACAAGGTAACTAAGACCATCCCGAAAAACATTGCCATGGGGAGTCAGAAATACGATGCAATCCGGTGCTGACGCCAGCAGTTCCCTGCTTACGAGCGACAGTGTCTCCAGGCTGGTTTGCAGCTGTTGCGACCGGGCACCTCCAATTGCTTTAATCATAACAGGCGGATGCGGCATCAGGGCTCCATAACAGATCATGGTCCTGCCTCCTTGTTGTTTCCTGTTGTTTTTCTTTTATTCCAGCTTATTACTGCTTTTTTCTTCTGGCAAGTATGATTTTACAATTCCGCAAAATATGGCGAAGGCCAATTTTTCCTGATATTCATCCGCAGACAGCAATCTTGCTTCGCGGGGATTGGACAGAAATCCAACTTCAACAATAACAATCGGCATGCCAGCTTTATCCAGAATATAATAGCTGCCGGTTTTGGCTTTACGATTAGTATTCCCCAAAATGCGAGTCAGTTCATCCTGAATGGCAATCGCCGTGATTTCACTTTGTTGCTGACCAGCTTTATAAAAAGTTTGAGCACCGGACCAGCGAGGGCTGAGGTCGGCATTGGTATGAATGCTTATATACAGATCGGCCTTGGCCTTTTGTGCTTTCTCAACCCGCAGGGCCAAATCATGCCGCTTTCTTTCCCGGATGCTGCCCTGAAAGTTGGGTCCACACAAATCTCCACTGCCGGTTCGCAGATTGACCGCTTGGGCACCGGCCTGGTTTAAATAACGGACCAACTTTTTACTAATAGCCAGGGTAATGTCCTTTTCTTCCTGTTTGTCCTTGGCAATGGCGCCGGGATCAATTCCCCCGTGCCCGGCATCAACAGCTATCACCTGCCCGGCGATCACATAAGACATAGCCGGCAGTTCCAGCTTTGTCTTATTCCCCGCCAGCACAATTGCCATGAGCAAAACAAAAATGACCATTGCCAATATAAGGACGTTTTTCTTTCGTATCAACAAGATCCTGCCTTCGGCCTGTTTATATTGAAGCTCTGGCTGATTCATTTCCTTGAATTTTTGAAACAACTGTATCCCTCCTGTTGGCATTTCGGATATCTATTTATATGCGCAGCAGGAAAATAATATAAGAACGTTAAACCAGACTCTCCACAAATAAAAACACCCCCTGGAATACTCCAGAAGGTGTTTTATCATCTACATCATTAACGTTTGCTGTATTGCGGAGCCTTGCGGGCCTTGTGCAGACCATATTTCTTTCTCTCCACCATACGCGGATCGCGAGTCAGGAAACCAGCTCTTTTTAATGTGGGTCTGAGCTCCGGGTTGGCTTTGATCAGCGCCCGGGCAATCCCCAGTCTGACAGCGCCGGCCTGTCCGGTAACACCTCC
>Ga0116152_10000693_pt1 | contig 27685 bp, 21 predicted proteins | sample AD_UKC119_MetaG_FD_89894 | JGI IMG/M metagenome (GOLD analysis project Ga0116152, IMG submission 89894) | Active sludge microbial communities of municipal wastewater-treating anaerobic digesters from Hong Kong - AD_UKC119_MetaG | ecosystem: Engineered > Bioreactor > Anaerobic > Digestate... | reverse complement strand
CTGAAAGCTATTAAACTGAAAAAAAACGGTGACGTTTCGGACATGATGACACAACAGGGCATTCAATACAAACTGAACTGGGGAGTGGCTGTTTTTGAACTTCGCGAAATGGCAAAAACTTATAAACCTGATCATTTGCTGGCTATGAAACTCTGGAACAAACAGTGGCGCGAAACAATGATTCTGGCTACCTTACTCGATCATCCAGAGGAAGTAACTGAAGAACAGATGGATTTCTGGACAAAATCGTTTGAGAATACTGAGATTGCAGAACAGGCTTCAACTAACCTCTGGGTGAAAAGTAAATTCGCTTTTATAAAAGCACTGGAGTGGTGCAGAGGGAAAAAACATGTGGTGCGTTTTACCGGTGTACATTTAATGGGAAGGCTGGCCATTTCCGATAAAAATGCCATTGATGAAATGTTCGAACCTTTTTTTGAAGAGCTCCCGGTTTTAGCCAAAGATGATAAATTATTCACCCCACTTTACCGGGCGATTATTGCAGTTGGTACCCGTTCAAAAATATTGAATCAGCTTTGCATAGAACTAGCGCGCCACTTACAATTGAGTGATTCAGAAATTGCGAGCAAATTGGGAGAACAGCTTTTTGACGAATTGACCAGTGATTATGTGCAGGAAGTGATTCAGGAAAGAAACCGTTAACGAACTTTAACTGCAATGTTGTCATTAAAAACCTTCTGGCAAGCAAATTGTTTTAACACCAAGACAAAGCCATGAACTGTTTCGGCAGGCATGACAGAAACATGAAACATTAACAATTTGATTATGAATATTACAAAATCTTCGAATCCCGTTTTTAAGGAACGAGTATTTGCACGTGATTACAACGCTTCGGGCGAAGTGATGACCGTGAACGGAACAATAAACAAAACAGCACTGATGCTGCTGCTTGTTGTGGCAGGTGCGGTTTACACCTGGAATAAATTTATTGCTGCCAGCGGAAACGGAGTTGAATATGGTATGCAGGCCGTTCTACCCTGGCTCGCAGTAGGTGGAATCGGCGGTTTTATAACCGTATTGATAACTGTTTTCAGGCCACAAAGCTCGGGCATTTCAGCACCGATCTACGCTGTTTTTGAAGGTCTGCTGCTGGGTGGACTTTCAGCCATTTTCGAAATGCAATACCCCGGTATCGTGATGCGTGCCGTTGCACTGACCATTGCTGTTTTTGCTGGCATGTTGTTTTTCTACCGCTCTGGCATCATCAAGGTTACCAACAAATTTATGATGGGAGTTTTTGCTGCTACAGCCGGGATCGCACTGGTATATTTGGTAAGCTTTATTGGAGGCTTTTTCGGAATGAATACTTCTTTTTTATACGGAAACAGTAATCTGAGTATCGGAATCAGCCTGGTAGTGGTTGCCGTTGCAGCCCTGAACCTGATTCTTGATTTTGCTTTTATTGAACGTGCATCGGCCAGCGGTGCCCCAAAATACATGGAATGGTACGGCGCTTTTGGGCTCATGGTAACTCTAATCTGGCTGTACCTCGAAATTCTGAGGCTCCTTTCAAAATTAGCCAGTCGCAATTAAGTCATTCAAATAGAAAACTTTATACAAGGATCTGTTCAAGAAAGGGCAGGTCCTTTTTTATTTCCTGTCGAAATATGTTATTTTGGCACAAAAGAACCGTATCAATTGACTAGTGTATGCAGGTAATTCAGATCACCAACCAGGAATTGGTTAACGAATTTCATCAACTACCCGAAAAATTATACAAGAACGATCCCAACTATATCCCAGCCTTGAGGATGATGATCGAAAACACCTTCGACCCGTCAAAAAACAAACGATTTAAAACCGGTGATGCGGCACGTTGGCTTTTGTTTGAGAACAAAAAGTGTATCGGCAGAATCGCCGCTTTTTATGATGAAACCTATTCTTCGGGCTATGATCAGCCAACCGGAGCCTGTGGTTTTTTTGAATGCATCAACAGGCAAGACGCAGCCAATCTGCTTTTTGAAACAGCAAAAAACTGGTTAAGTGAAAAGGGAATGGAAGCCATGGATGGACCCGTAAATTTTGATGAAAACTTCTTTTTCTGGGGAGTGCTTACCGATGGATTTGAACCACAAACCTTTGGAATGAATTACAATCCACCGTACTATTTTGAGCTTTTCAAAAGCTATGGTTTTAAAACTTATTACGAACAATACAGCTATTCTCTGGATATTACAACTCCCGATCTGCCAGATCGTTTTTGGAAAATTGCAGATTGGGTGGCGAAAAAGCCTGGTTATTCTTTTGAACATTTCACTTTTAAGAATCAGAACAAGTACATTGCTGATTTCATTGAAATTCATCAAAAGGCCTGGAAAGATCACGGGAATTATAAGCCCATTGATTTCCATCTCTTAAAAGACCTTTTGAAAAGCGCCAACTTGCTAATTGATGAAGAGTTTATCTGGTATGTATATCACAATAATCAACCGGTAGCTTTTTTCATGATGATACGCGACCTGAACCAGATTATTCAGAAGCTGAAAACGGGGAAACTAAATCTCTGGAATAAAATCAGATTCTGGTACCATTTAAAAACCAGAACCATTACCCGATGCCGTGTGATTGTTCTGGGGATGATCCCTGCTTACCAGGGGAAAGGATTGGAATCGGGAATCTTTCACCATCTAAAAAAAGTGATGCTGCGAAAATCATGGTATAACGACATGGAAATGAGCTGGGTTGGTGACTTCAATCCCAAAATGAATGCCCTGTTCAAATCGCTGGGAGCCAGGCACAAACTCACTCACCAAACCATGCGCTATCTGTTCGATCGCGAAAAAGAATTCAAAAAAGCACCGATAATTGAATAAATCCTAGTTCATTTGTACACTTTGATTTAATTTGCCAGAAAGAAAAACACATGCACTTAGTAGAAGTAACCGATAAGAAATCACGCCAGCTTTTTCATAAAGTTCCACACCTGATTTATAAAAATGATAAAAACTGGGCGGCACCTTTGCAAGGAATGGTCGAAGGCATTTTCGATCCGAAAAAGAATAAATCTTTCCGAAACGGAAAAGCCATACGTTGGGTACTGCTGGATGATCAGGGAAAACCATTGGGAAGGATTGCGGCCTTTATCAATTTCAACCTCGCAAAAACATACGATCAGCCAACCGGTGGTTGCGGTTTTTTTGAGTGCATCGAAAATCAGGAAGCAGCGAATATGCTGTTTAATGCAGCTGCAGAATGGAACAAACAAAATGGAATGGAAGCCATGGACGGCCCCATTAATTTTGGCGAAAACTATGTGAATTGGGGACTGCTTGTAGATGGTTTTATGCCACAAGGCTACGGAATGCCATATAATCCGAAATACTACGAAAAGCTTTTCCGTGGATTTGGGTTCGAAGTATATTTCGAACAGTATTGTTTTCACCTCGATTATACCGTTCCTTTCCCGGAGCGCTTCTGGAAAATCGCAGGATGGGTAGCCCAAAAACCACAATACCATTTTAAACACTTTGATTATTCTGAAACAGAAAAATTTGTAAAGGATTTTTGTGATGTTTACGACGGAGCCTGGTCTTCTCACGAACATTACAAACCACTTGACCCGGATGATCTGCGTGATTTTTTAAAAGAATCGAAAGCCATTCTCGACCCGGAAATGATTTGGTTTGCCTATGACGGAGAGAAACCCATTGCCATGTTTGTAATGATTCCCGATATTAACCAGATTTTATTGAAACTGAACGGAAAACTGAATTTCTGGGGAATCCTGAAGTTTTTATTTTACAAGAAAAACAAGACCATGAACCGTACCCGCATTTTTTTGATGGGCGTGGATGCAAAATACCAGCGTTCAGGGATCGAATCGGGTATTTTCTGGCACCAGGAACAGATCATGAAAAAGAAATCACACCGGCACTATTCCGAAGTAGAATTATCGTGGGCAGGCAGCTTTAATCCTAAGATTATTGCTATTTATGAAGCTACTGGTGCGAAAAAGGCAAAAACGCATTACACCATGCGTTACATGTTCGACCGTACAAAAAAAGTACATAAAGCACCTGTCATTACTTAGGACTAAAAGCTTCAAAAAGAAGTAAATAAAACGCGTGATCTTTTTTGGAAAATTCCAAACTATCTTTATCTTTGCAGCCCGAAAACTGGAAAAGAATTAACGAAAAGAATGGATTACAGTGCTGAAAATGTAACCATTCGATTAAAAATAACGAAAATGAAAAAAGAAATTCATCCAAAGGAATACAGACTGGTAGCGTTCAAAGACATGTCGAACGGACATGTTTTTCTTACCCGCTCAACTGTTGATACCAAAGAAACTGAAGTGGTAGACGGCGTTGAATACCCTGTTTACAAACTGGAGATCTCGAATACTTCTCACCCGTTTTATACTGGTAAAACCAAATTGGTTGATACTGCAGGACGTGTTGACAAGTTCATGAGCCGTTATGGCAAACACATGGAAAACAGAAAGAAGTAATTCTTTTTTGAAGATATTTAAAAGCATCCGCCTGTTGGACGGGTGCTTTTTTTTGCCCTGAACATGCAATTTTGTCCGACTTTTTTCGCAATTAGACTGAACAATCCGGATATATCAGGTGTATCTTTGGTTGGCACAGCAATTGCAAAACCAAACACTTGTTCATTGAATCACATTGCTGCGACAATGTGTCATTTTAAACGATTATAATGGGTAAATACAAAAATACAGGTTATCAAACCATCATTGGTATGGGAATTTCGGATCAGGATTCTGAATTTATTCCGATTATTGCCGACGGGGACGATAATGAATTAAAAAACACTGATATTCCGGAGGTTCTGCCGATCCTTCCATTACGCAATACCGTGCTTTTCCCGGGAGTAGTTCTCCCAATCACGGTTGGCCGCGAGCGTTCTTTGCGTTTGGTACGCGATGTAAACAAGGGGAAAAAATTATTGGGAACGGTAGCTCAAAAAGACCACACAGTCGAACATCCTGAGATTGAAGACTTGTTTGATATTGGAACAGTAGCGGAAATTCTGAAAGTATTGGAAATGCCTGATGGTTCTACATCGGTAATCATTCAGGGGAAAAGAAGATTCCAGATTAGGGAGTTTATTGAACAAGAACCGTACTTAAAAGCCAACGTTACTCCTTTAACCGATATTTCAACTAAGAATGACAATGAATTCAATGCAATTGTAGGTTCGTTGAAAGATTTGTCAATCAAGATTGCACAGTTTTCTTCGAATGTTCCACCTGAAGCAACTTTTGCAGTAAAGAACATCGAGAACTCCACCTTCCTGATCAACTTTATTTGTTCTAACACCGATTTGAATGTAGAGGACAAACAAAAGCTGTTGGAAATAGAAAAAATAAAAGACCGTGGTATCCAAGCCATCAGTTTTCTGGTGAAAGAAGTCCAGATGCTGGAACTGAAACACGACATTCAGAAAAAGGTAAAGACCGATCTCGATCGTCAACAGCGTGAATACATGCTGAACCAGCAGATGAAAACCATCCAGGATGAGTTAGGTGGTAATCCGGTTGAGCAGGAGATTAATGCGCTGAAAATTAAGGCCAAAGAAAAGAAATGGACCAAGGAAGTTGCCAAATTCTTTGATAAAGAAGTGGAAAAACTGGGACGACTGAATCCAGCTGCCGGAGAATATTCTATTCAATACACTTATTGCCAAACATTGTTGGAACTTCCCTGGAACGAATACACCAAAGATAATTTCGACCTGAAACATGCCAGCAAAGTATTGGATCAGGATCACTACGGGCTAGACAAAGTAAAAGACCGTATACTTGAGCACCTGTCAGTTCTGAAACTGAAAAACGATATGAAATCACCGATCCTGTGTCTGTATGGCCCTCCCGGTGTTGGAAAAACTTCATTGGGGAAATCGGTAGCCCGCGCACTCGGTCGCAATTACATACGAATGAGCTTGGGTGGTTTGCACGATGAATCAGAAATTCGCGGGCACCGTAAAACCTACATCGGGGCCATGCCCGGAAGAATTATTCAGAACATAAAAAAAGCCAAATCATCGAACCCTGTATTTATTCTTGATGAGATTGACAAGGTTTCGAAACATTTTCATGGCGACCCGGCTTCGGCACTGCTTGAAGTACTTGATCCCGAACAAAACAGTGAATTCCATGACAATTACGTTGAACAGGATTTCGATCTTTCAAAGGTTATGTTCATTGCTACTGCCAACTCGCTTAGCACCATTGCGCCACCTTTACGCGACCGTTTGGAACTAATCGAAGTGAGTGGTTACCTGATGGAAGAAAAAGTGGAAATTGCCAAACGCCATCTTATTCCAAAACAATTGGAAAACCACGGCTTAAAAAAATCAAGCATCACTTTCCCAAAAGAAGTGATCGAACTGATTATTGATGGTTACACCCGTGAATCAGGTGTGCGTGAACTCGATAAGAAAATTGCCAAAGTAGTTCGACGTATCGCACGTAAAATTGCCTTTGAAGAAGAATACAATAAAAAGCTCACCAAAACTGACATTCGCGAATACCTTGGTGTGATTCAGTACACAAAGGAGAAATACCAGGGAAATGACTTTGCCGGGGTTGTTACAGGACTTGCATGGACAGCTGTTGGCGGAGAAATTCTTTTTGTTGAAACCAGTTTAAGTAAAGGAAAAGGCGCGCTGACCTTGACCGGAAACCTCGGTGATGTAATGAAAGAATCGGCAATGCTCGCACACGAGTACATTAAATCACATGCCGAAGATCTGGAATTGAACTCCGAGATTTTTAACAACTGGAACGTTCACGTGCATGTACCGGAAGGGGCTATTCCGAAGGACGGGCCATCTGCGGGAGTAACGATGGTTACTTCACTTGCTTCGGCTTACACTCAACGAAAAGTACGAAAAAACCTGGCAATGACAGGTGAAATTACACTTCGTGGGAAAGTGCTTCCGGTGGGTGGAATAAAGGAAAAAATTCTGGCAGCAAAACGTGCCGGAATTACGGATATCATTCTATCGGAACAGAATAAGAAAGATTTGGAAGAAATAAAAGAAATCTACATCAAAGGATTGAATTTCCATTTTGTACACACCATTATGGATGTGCTTAACATCGCGCTTCTAAAAGCCAAAGTGGACAAACCATTGAAGATTGAGTAAAATATTCAGAATTCATATTCTGATTATTCAATAATAAAAAACCCTTAGGAAATTGAAAATCCTAAGGGTTTTTCTTTTAAAAGAACCCCAGTTCGAGTCGGGCTTCTTCGCTCATCATTGATTTATCCCAGGGCGGATCGAAAGTCAAATCAACATTTACCGTTTCAATGCCTTCCACCGATTGAGCTGCCTGTGTTACATCATCGATCAGAACATCCACTACCGGGCACCCCGGTGCGGTAAGTGTCATCACAATACTGGCCTGATTGTTTTCATCTACATCCACGTTGTAGATCAATCCGAGGTCGTAAATATTAACCGGAATTTCCGGGTCGTACACCTCTTTCAGATTATTTATGATCAAGTCGATTCTTTTGTCCATCGTTTTCTCCTCCTTATCCGGCAATCTTGCTATAAGCAACAGCGTATAAACGAATTTGTTTTATCATTGCAAGCAATCCATTAGAACGTGTAGGCGAAAGATGTTGTTTCAGCCCGATGTCATCAACAAAATGCAGTTCATTGTCAAGCAATTCCTGCGGGGTACGCCCCGAAACAACCCGAAGCAACAAAGCCACCAAACCTTTTACGATTACCGCATCGCTCTCACCACGAAACTCAATTTTGCCATCTTTTAAATCGGCAACCAGCCAAACACGACTCTGGCATCCTTTTATAAGATTCTGGTCGTTTTTTTCTTTTACGTCCAGATCCCTCAGTTCATTTCCCAGTTCGATCAGGTATCCGTATTTATCCATCCAGTCTTCGAACATCGAAAACTCCTGGATTATTTCCTGTTGAACCTCTTCAATTGTCATTATCAAATCTTTAATACAGGATGCAAATGTCGGAAATTTTTGTTTTCCTGCAATGACAAAAGCCGGCTTATTAAGAAAGTTTCAAAATTAATAATAAGCCATACCTCTCATACGCCTTTTCCTTAAATTTACAGCGGAAATCAACAAAATCTTTATACTATGACCACACTAGCAGGATCAAAGACTGAACAGAATTTATTAAAAGCATTTGCCGGTGAATCACAGGCACGCATGCGTTATGATTATTTTGCCAAACAAGCCAAAAAAGAAGGGTTGGAACAAATTGCAGCGATTTTTGAAGAAACAGCCTATAATGAAAAGCAACACGCCAAACAATTTTTTAAGTTTTTAGAAGGAAGAATGGTTGAAATTACAGCCACTTATCCGGCCGGGAAAATAGGTACTACTCTTGATAACCTGAAAGCTTCGGCAGAAGGTGAAAATGAAGAGTGGACCGAACTTTATCCTGAATTTGCAAAAGTTGCTGAAGAGGAAGGATTTAAGGATGTGGCAAAAACCTTTAAAATGATTGCAAAAGTTGAAGCTGCACATGAAGCGCGCTATCGCACTCTGTACAACAATCTTGAAGAAGGAAAAGTATTTAAGCGCGGTGAAAAAGTAGTATGGAAATGTCGTGTGTGTGGATTTATTCACGAAGGAACAGTAGCCCCTAAAAAATGTCCTGCCTGCGATCATGACCAGGCTTATTTTGAAATTCAGGCTACCAATTATTAAAAAAGCAATAAATAATCCATTCGGTTATAACATAACGCGGACTTTATTCAAAGCCGAAATAAAAGCATCTATTTCGGCTTTTGTATTGTACATGCCAAATGAAATACGAACACAACCGGGAATATTGTAATGTGTAATCACCGTATCGGCACAAAGATGGCCGGTTCTTACTGCAACTCCCATTTTATCCAGTAACATTCCCAAATCGTATGAATGAATTCCTTCAATATTAAACGAAATAACACTTGACTTTTTCGGTGCCTGTCCGTAAATGATCATCCCATTTATTTCCTTTAATTTTTGCGTAGCATAATCCATTAAGGAATGTTCCCAATCAGCAAGATTTTTCAGACCAATTTCGTTAATCAGGTCGATGGCACAACCAAAAGCAATTACACCGGTGATGTGAGGAGTACCAGCCTCAAATTTATAAGGGAGTTCGTTAAAAGTTGTCCCTTCAAAAGAAACTTCGGAAATCATTTCTCCTCCGCCCTGGTACGGAGGCATTTCGTTGAGCCATTTTTCTTTCCCGTACAAAACTCCTACTCCATTTGGTCCATACATTTTATGAGCAGAGAATACATAAAAATCAGCATCCATATCCCGAACATCAATTGAAATATGCGGGGCCGACTGTGCTCCGTCAATCAAAACCGGAATATTTCTTTTATGAGCTATTTCAATAATTTCCTTTACCGGGTTAATCGTACCAAGCACGTTTGAAACATGTGCTACCGCTACCAATTTGGTTTTATCTGAAATCAGTTTTTCAAGCTGCTCAAGAGAAAGCGTTCCATCGCCTTTAAACGGCCACTTGATAATTCGGGCACCCTTTCGGGCTGCCACCAGCTGCCACGGAACAATGTTGGCATGATGTTCCATTTCGGAAACGATAATCTCATCTCCTTCATTAAAGAATCTTTCGCCAAAAGCACTTGCTACTAAATTGATGCTTTCTGTGGTTCCTTTCGTAAAGATGATCTCTTTGGTGGATCCGGCATTGATGAATTCCCGCACTTTTTCACGTACCTGCTCATATTCAACCGTTGCTTTATCTGCCATAAAATGAGCTCCCCGGTGAATATTCCCGTAGTAATCGTTATGAAGTTCTTCCTCCTTCATCAGCACCTGTACCGGCTTTTGTGCCGAAGCAGCACTGTCGAAATAAATCAGTGGTTTTTTATACACTTCGCTCTTCAGAACCGGAAAATAACTTCTTATTTGATCGATATCGTAAATCATCTTTTCAAATTCAGCAGTAAATTCATGCATTTACAAAGGTGCAAAACATTTCAAAATAAAAGAACCTAAAGAAAAAGAACCGATCTCTCTGTTTCATCAAAGAAAGGCCGGTTCTAGTAATAACAAAGGATTCCATCTTTTTAAAGAGATGGAATCCTTCGCTTCAATTAACAGTCGCATTGATAGGCGCAATCGTGACAATGTGCCAATTCACCTTTTAAGCGCTTGTCAACCAGTTCATCAATCCGGTCGCGCAGTGGCTCCAGCTTGATCTCATTCACCACTTCATGCGTAAACGCGTTCATCATCATCAAACGTGCTTTGTCTTCGTCAATACCGCGGGCACGCAAATAAAACAGCGCTTCTTCATCAATCTGTCCAACAGTTGCACCGTGGCTGCATTTTACATCATCTGCATCGATAATGAGCTGTGGTTTGGTTTGCATGGTTGCTTCGTCAGTTAACAACAAATTGTTGTTTCGCTGAAATGCGTTTGTTTTCTGCGCATCGCGAACCACATGAATTCTTCCGGAAAAAGCACCGGTAGACTTTTCATCCAGAACATTTTTATACAACTGGTTGCTCATGCAATTTGGCTTGTCATGAATCACCTGGGTGAAATTATCGACGTGCTGTTTTTTATCCATGAAAGCCATTCCAAACAAGTGAGATTCAGCATTCTCACCATCTAAAATAAACTTCAGATTATTACGTACCATTCCACCGTGAAGTGAAGCAGTATGAGTTGTAGCTCTCGAATCACGTCCCTGTTTTATAAACACCGAATTCAGGTTTGTTGCCTGGTTGTGCTGGTTTTGCAAAGTATAAAACTCAAGCTCTGCATTGTCGCCAACAAATATTTCTGTTACAGAATTACTTAAATACTGGTTCAGATTAAGTGTATGATCGCACAAAAGAATTTGAGCCCTGGCACCACTTTCAACTTTAATAAAATTACGTTGCGTAGAGAAAGTATTTGCATCGTTTTTAAGTAGATTGATGATTTGTACAGGTTTTTCCAACACAACATTTTTAGGGACGTACAAAAAGAATCCGTCACGAGCAAAAGCTGTATTCAAAGCTACCAAAGGATCATCATCTGTTAATGCAATACTACCGTAATTGTCCAGTAGTTCCGGACGTTCTTTTGAAATTTTATCCAGACTATCGAAGATTACTCCTTCGGGCAGATTTCGTATTTCCTCTTTTTCAAACCAACCATTGAGTACATATGCCAAATTGGTACTTAAATCCGGGACATCGCAACGGAAAACTTCTTCGCGATCTGTTTCCTGATTCTTCTTCTGATGAATAAATTGAAAATCAGGAGTAAACGATGGCTGCAGATTTGTGTACTTGTAATTTTCGTTTTTGCGCGTCGGGATTCCCTGCAACACAAAATTCTGAAACGCCTTGTTTCGATGAGCGTTCAGGATTTCTGAAGACTCTTCGAAAAGTACCTTCTTCACCTCATTGTAGTGAGCCGTGTACTTCAGCGTTAAGTCTGCTTTTTCAACTAAAACACTCATGCTTATAAATTTTCTGATTTAATCCAGTCGTACCCTTTTTCTTCGAGTTCCAAAGCAAGTTCCTTGCCGGCGGTTTTTACAATTTTACCTTTGTACAGGATGTGAACAAAATCAGGAACAATGTAATCGAGCAGACGCTGGTAGTGAGTAACTACAATGGCAGCACGTTCGGGCGAGCGTAGAGCATTTACACCGTGTGCTACAGTTTTCAATGCATCGATATCAAGGCCAGAATCTGTTTCATCCAAAATGGCAAGCTTTGGTTCCAGCAATGCCATTTGGAAAATCTCGTTTTTCTTTTTCTCACCTCCAGAAAAACCTTCATTCACCGAACGGTTAGTCAGGTTCGGATGCATATCCACCATGTCCATTTTCTCACGCATCAATTTCAGAAATTCCCCAGCTGTTAATTCCTTTTCTCCTTTGTGCTTACGGTGTTCATTCACAGCAGATTTCAGAAAATTGACCATTGGAACACCCGGTATCTCTACAGGATATTGAAAACTCAGGAAAACACCTTCTTTGGCTCGTACTTCAGGAGATTTTTCCAGAAGATCTTCATTCTGATAGATCACTTCTCCTGCAGTCACCTCGTATTCTTCTTTTCCAGCCAAAACGTTAGCTAGTGTACTCTTCCCCGATCCGTTTGGTCCCATGATAGCATGAACCTCACCGGGTTTTACTTCAAGATTTATTCCTTTAAGTATTTCCATCCCTTCGACGGAAACGTATAAGTTTTTTATTGATAACATGTTTTAATATTGAAAATAAAGTAAACAGTTCTTCAACTTTTACTTCTTTGGTTTTTATTCTATCCTACACTTCCTTCCAAACTGATTTGCAACAATTTCTGTGCTTCCACAGCAAATTCCATTGGCAATTTATTCAGTACTTCCTTGGCATAACCGTTCACAATCATGCTAATAGCTGTTTCGGTATCGATACCACGCTGGTTGCAATAGAAAATCTGGTCTTCCCCGATTTTCGAAGTAGTTGCTTCGTGTTCCACTACCGACGATTTATTCCCAACCTCGATATACGGAAAAGTATGTGCTCCACAGGTATCGTTGAGTAAAAGAGAGTCGCATTGTGAAAAGTTTCGGGAATTCTTTGCACCCGGCATTACTTTTACCAATCCGCGATATGAGTTGTCACTCATTCCTGCAGAAATACCTTTCGAAACAATGGTAGATTTGGTGTTTTTACCAATATGGATCATTTTTGATCCGGTATCGGCCTGCTGACGATTATTTGTAACCGCCACCGAGTTGAACTCTCCTACCGAATAATCACCCATCAGAATACAGCTTGGATATTTCCAGGTAATCGCCGAACCGGTTTCAACCTGTGTCCAGCTAATTTTTGAGTGTACTCCTTTGCAAACGCCGCGTTTTGTTACGAAATTGTAAATACCACCTTTCCCGTTTTTATCTCCCGGATACCAGTTTTGTACCGTAGAATACTTCACCTCAGCCCGATCCATTGTGATAATTTCCACCACAGCAGCATGCAATTGATTCTCATCACGCATCGGTGCAGTACAGCCCTCGAGGTAACTTACATAACTGTCGTCATCAGCTACTATCAGTGTACGTTCGAACTGACCAGTGTTGGCTGAATTTATACGAAAATATGTTGACAATTCCATGGGGCAACGAACACCTTTGGGAATGTAGCAGAAAGAACCATCGCTAAAAACAGCAGAGTTAAGGGCAGCAAAATAATTGTCGGCTACCGGAACTGCCATTCCGAGGTATTTTTTAACCAGTTCAGGGTGTTCTTTTACCGCTTCTGAAAACGAACAGAAAATGATTCCTTTTTCAGCCAGCGTTTCTTTAAAAGTGGTTTTAACCGAAACACTATCGATTACTGCATCCACGGCTACCCCGGCAAGTTGCTTTTGCTCTTCGAGCGGAATACCCAGTTTGTTAAATGTTTCAATCAACTCCGGATCCACCTCATCCAGGCTGCTGTATTGAGGCTTTTTCTTTGGTGCCGCATAATAACTTATTTCCTGCAAATCGATCGGCGGGATTTTGAGGTAAGCCCAGTTTGGCATTTTCATTTTCTGAAACTTGCGAAAAGCTTCCAAACGAAAATTCAACATAAATTCGGGTTCCTCCTTTTTTGCTGATATTAAACGAATAACGTCCTCATTCAGGCCTTTTTCGATAATATCAGTTTCGATTTCGGTAACAAAACCGTATTTGTATTCACCCTGAGTTACGTCATTCAATATTCTGTCTTGTTCTTCCATTGTACTAATTGAATTCTTACCCTTATAACAACACTTAATTAAGTCTGTTTAAATTAAATTGCAAAGATATAAAACTATGGGTATTTTTGTCCAAAGATTTAGATATATAAATACTTTTTTGTCTTTATTTAAAACAATGGATAATAAAACAAGAACAAACATAGCAGAATTAGGCGAATTTGGTTTGATCGACCGCCTGACACAGAATATTATCATTCGGAATAAAAGTACAATTAAAGGTGTTGGTGATGATGCTGCACTTCTTGATTACAAGAAGAAGCAAATTGTCCTGTCAACAGATTTGCTTACTGAAGGAATACATTTTAACCTGATGTATGTTCCCTTGAAACATCTTGGCTATAAAGCAGTAGCAGTGAACTTATCAGATATTTATGCGATGAATGCCATTCCCAAACAAATTACCGTGAGCATTGCTCTTTCAAGCAAGTTTTCGGTGGAAGCAGTGGAAGAATTGTATTCGGGGATATTGCTGGCTTGCGAAAAATACAATATTGACCTGGTTGGAGGAGATACTACAAGTTCACTAACAGGTTTGACAATTAGTGTGACCGCAGTAGGCGAAGTGGAAAAAGGTGAAACCGTGATGCGCAGCGGAGCAAAACCAAGCGATCTGCTTTGTGTCTCGGGTGATTTGGGAGGAGCTTACATGGAATTACAATTGCTCGAACGCGAAAACGAAGTGTTCAAAGTAAACCAAAAGATGCAGCCTCAACTGGAAGGGTACGATTATATACTGGAACGCCAGTTAAAACCCGAGCCTCGTGCCGATGTGGTAGCAGCCTTTAAAAAGCTTGGGATTAAACCCACTTCTATGATTGACATATCGGATGGATTGTCTTCTGAAATTATGCATTTGTGCAAGAATTCAGGTGTGGGTTGTAACCTCTTCGAAGAAAAAATACCTATGGATTCTCAGACTAAAAAAATGGCTGAAGAACTAACAATTAATCCGTTGGTAGCTGCTTTAAATGGAGGCGAAGATTACGAGCTTCTTTTCACGCTTTCGCTCGATGATTATGAAAAGATTAAAAATGATCCGGATTTTACCATCATTGGTCATATGACAGATGCAAAAGAAGGAATTAACCTGGTTACGACAGGAGGTTCTGCAATTCCGTTGGAGGCACAAGGATGGAATCATGGTAAACTTCAAAAATCTTAGTTAACTTTTTGAATATTTTCATATCGCTTTAAAATCCACATTAACCGCCTTGTTCTATTGATGGTTGGGGTTTTACCCCAAACCCCACTTCATTTCTTTTCCTTTGATAAAAAGAAACGAAGCAAAGAAAAATCAAGACAAAATTAACTTTTACATATTTTCAATGCAGCTAATTAGCCCGAATGGCGGAATTTTGTCGCGCCCGCAAAAGGTAATTTGCTTGTTTTTTCCCCTTAAATCATTCGTAATATAGAATCGTTGAAAGAAATAAAAAATGCCACCCGAAAGAGTGGCATTTTTACATATTTTAATTCTGAAATTAATCCGGGAAATATCCGCGAATAATTCCACGTTTTGAGTCTTTTACAAACAAAAGAACTTCATCACGTTCTGGTGTTGCAGGCATTTCTGCTTCGATAATTTCAACCGCCTGTGCAACGTTCAAACCTTTCTGATAAATATATCGGTAAATGTCCTGCACTTCACGGATTTTGTCATTGTTGAAACTTCTTCTCCGCAATCCGATTGAATTAATTCCCACATAAGAAAGTGGTTCGCGACCAGCTTTAATAAAAGGAGGAACATCTTTACGAACCAGTGATCCACCCGAAATCATCACATGTGAACCGATACGACAGAATTGGTGAATGGCAGTCATTCCGCCAATGATTGCCCAATCATCGACACAAACTTCACCTGCGAGCTGAGTGCTGTTCACGAGAATAACATTGCTTCCGATTACACAATCATGTGCAATGTGTACATAAGCCATTATCAAATTGTTGTTTCCAATTACCGTCTTTCCTTTGGCTGATGTTCCGCGGTTAATGGTAACATATTCACGAATGGTATTGTTATCACCAATCTCAACAGTGGTATATTCTCCTTTAAATTTTAAATCCTGAGGAACTGCACCAATAACAGCTCCAGGAAAAATATTACAGTTCTTCCCGATTCTGGTCCCGGGCAAAATAGTCACACTTGAACCAATCCGGGTTCCTTCGCCAATTACAACATCATGATCTATCGACACGAAAGGTTCGATTACAACATTGTCGGCTACTTTCGCATCCGGATGAACATAAGCTAATGGTTGTTTCATTTAATATCTGTCATTTTTTTTGATGAACTCAATGTTCACATATTAAGGTATTTAGTTGCTTTACAACTAACAATATTTCGATGCAAATATAGTATTATTTCAAGTTATCAAAATTGTTTGTATTTTTTTGCTCCTGATGTCAAATCATTATTAACGAAACTAATCAGTTACAAAACAGATCTGTTTCTTAATCTTCTTTCTTAACTATTTGAGCCATAAATTCTCCCTCGCTCACAACTTTGTCCCCAACATAAGTAACACCTTTCATATTAGCAATGCCTCGTCGAATAGGAGAAGTGAGCATTAATTTGAAAATCAGCGTATCCCCCGGAACAACCTTCTGTCGAAATTTAACATTGTCGACCCGAATAAAATAAGTGGAATATTTTTCTACTTTTTGGCTTAATACCAGCAACCCGCCGCACTGAGCCATCGCTTCAATCAACATAACTCCAGGCATAACCGGTTCGTCAGGGAAATGCCCCTGAAAAAATGGCTCATTAACTGATACATTTTTTGTCCCGATAATTACATTTTCTTCAATGCTAATTACCTTATCTACCATTAAGAACGGATACCGGTGTGGCAATAGCTCCATAATCCGGTTAATATCCATTAATGGTTTAGCATTTGGATCGTATTTTGGAACAGCGTTTTGTGCTTCTCTCCAATATTTTTTCAGTTTTTGTGCAAACAAAGTGTTTGGTCCATGACCAGGTTTCGATGCAATAATCCTTCCTTTTATTCTTCTACCTAACAGCGAAAGGTCGCCAATTACATCAAGCAGTTTATGTCGTGCACATTCATTATCAAAATGCAGATCAAGATTATTTAATATCCCCTGAGGTTTTACTTGTACATGAGGATGATTGGTAAGATCGGCCAAACGGTCAAGCTCTTCCTGGCTGGTTTCGCGATCAATTATCACAATTGCATTGTTTAAGTCTCCCCCTTTTATCAAATTGTGATTAAGCAGGAATTCTATCTCGCGAACAAAAACAAAAGTGCGGCACGGCGCAATTTCTTTTTGAAAATCATGAAGTGAATCGAGTGTTGCATACTGATTGTTCAATACAGCCGACGGGAATGAGATCATGACATTCAATCGATAATCATCATCAGGCAGCGCAACAATGTGTGAACCCGATTTCGGATCGAACATTTCTATTTTTTCAGTAATCTCAAAGAATTCACGTTCGGCGTCTTGTTCAACAATACCTGCTTTTTCTATTGCTTCGACAAAATATTTTGAACTTCCATCGATAATCGGTGCTTCTTCGTTGTTTACTTCAATAAGTACATTATCCAAATCCATTCCAACCAAAGCAGCCAAAGCATGTTCAATCGTTCCAATTCGGGCACCATCTTTTTCGAGCAAGGTTCCACGGGAAGTATCAATCACCAAATCTACATCAGCTTCGATGACGGGCTGGTTTTCGAGGTCAACTCTTTTAAATTTAAATCCATGGTTTATTGGTGCGGGGAGAAAATTCATTGTAACCAGCACCCCCGTGTGAAGTCCTTTTCCTTCAATTTTAAACGGGTTGGCCAGCGTTTTTTGTTTTACAACCATATGGTTTAATTTTTCTTTCTTACTTACTTAAAGCATCCACGTCCTTTCGTAACTGCAATACATCATTGCGGATTTCCGGAAGTCTCCGTAACATCACATATGCTCTCATGGCTACCTTAATATCAATGGCTGGAGAACCCAGCAGTACTTGGTCACTTTTAATATTCTGAACAACACCGGATTGTGCTCCCAATGTTACATTATCGCCTATCGTAATATGTCCCCCCAGGCCAACCTGACCCCCAAAAGTACAGTTATTTCCGACTTTAGTGGAACCTGAAATCCCGACCTGGCCTGCAAATACAGTATTGCTGCCTATATCACAATTATGTGCAATCATTACCAGGTTGTCTATTTTGGCTCCCTTGCGAACATAAGTAGACCCCATTGTAGCACAGTCAACTGTGGTATTGGCACCAATTTCCACATCGTCTTCCAAAACGGTGTTTCCAATCTGCGGAATTTTCTTGTAGGTTCCGTCTTCCTGCGGAGCAAAACCAAAGCCATCTGCACCGAGTACAGCTCCTGCATGTATGATACATCGATTACCAACAACTGTATCGTCGTACAATTTGGCACCCGCATAAATGATGCAGTCATCACCTATTTTTACATTATCACCGATAAAAGCCTGCGGATAGATCTTCACGTTATTCCCGATTTTTACATTCTTCCCGATATAGGCAAATGCACCAACATAAGCCTCTGTCCCAAGGCTCGCACTTTCAGAAATATAACTGGGTTGTTCTATCCCCGATTTTAATGCTCCCTTTGCCTGAACATAAAGATCCAACAGGGAAGCAAATGCTTTATAGGCATCATCCACTTTAATCAGTGTAGACTTAATTTCATTTTTGGGGACAAAGCTTTTGTTCACCAAAACAACAGATGCCTGCGTATTATAAATATAACGTTCGTATTTTGGATTAGCGAGAAAGGCAAGGGTTCCTTCTTTTCCCTCTTCAATTTTGGACACATTCGATACCCGTACATCGCCGTTGCCAACGATTTCGCCGTTGAGGAACGCGGCAATGTCTGTAGCTTTAAAATCCATTTTCAGTTTTTTTGCGTTGCAAATATAGTTTTTAACTAATAATTGTCCAATTCCTTGGGATAGCATACAAAATACTTCCGTACCGCTTTTGATAATGCAGAAAGGTTGATGTCTGATGCTTCGTTGAGTTCTGTTATTGTTTGATCTTTATTTAAAACAAAAATATTCTCATCGTGTTTATTGTAAGCACTGTTGCTGATCACCCCAGTCATCAGAAAATATTTAGCTAACTTTTTATCCTGAATAATATTTTCCCGGATTAAATTTAAATATCTCTCTTCTTCTTTTTTCGAAAGAGCTTTATCGCTTAATCGTGTACGGGGAAGCTTACGGTTAATCAGATAACGGGCCAGTTTAGAAAGTACCGGATCATCATGGAACTGCCACTCTTTTATCGAAATTAAAATATCGTTATCATCAAGCAGTGTATACCAGTTCAATACTTTTTTGCCTGCAAATTCACTGTTTTGCCTGAAATCTTCTGAAATAAAAGCATTCTCCAGAAAAACCTTAAGAGTTGGTGTTGCATAAATTTCTATACCCTCTGAGATTAAATCGCGCGCACGTTTTAAAACATTAATAAGAAGGAATTCAGCCGCTACAACAGTTTTATGCAGATATACCTGCCAGTACATCAATCTGCGTGAGATCAAAAATTTTTCGATGGAATAAATGCCTTTAACATCTACAACCAACTTGTCTTCAAACACATTCAGCATTTTAATAATACGTTCTGTTCCGATGTGTCCTTCAGCTACTCCTGTAAAAAAACTGTCTCGCCCCAGATAATCCAGCCGGTCCATATCAAGCTGACTGGCAACCAGTTGATGCAGAAAATGTTTTTTATACTGGTTGGTAAAAATCTCGATAGCCAAATCCAGTTTTCCGTCAAATTCACGATTAAGTTCCTGCATGAGAAGCAAGGAAATTTCTTCGTGTGAAATATTCACCAATGTATTTTCCAGAACGTGTGAGAAAGGTGCATGACCAATGTCGTGCAGCAAAATAGCAATGGTAACGGCTTCCGCTTCTTCGTCAGTAATTATGTGGCCTTTTAAGCGAAGCGTTGCAATAGCCTGACGCATTAAATGCAATGCGCCAAGAACATGTTCGAAACGGGTGTGATTTGCACCCGGGAAAACCAAATAGGACAATCCCAACTGCTTTATTCTTCTTAAACGCTGAACTACAGGATGTTCAAGAAGATCAAATACTGTTTCTGACTGTAGATTGATAAACCCGAAAACCGGGTCGTTAATGATTTTCTTTTTATTTAAGCGCTTTTCCTTCACACAATTCGCTTCTGAAGATTGGCTAAAAGTACAAAACTTTGATGAATACAATACAGCAATACAAGAGAATCAAAGAATACCCTCCCTGAACCTAAACCATAAGAATAAAATATGCCATTCTCTATTTAGATTTAACCTTTAAATCAATTAATTAAGTAGGCGAAACATATTTGTCATTATTCAATTATTTTTCTATTTTTGCGAAGAATTTTCTAAAAAATGTTTTTAGGGGACCGCGGGTTCCCTATTTTGTTGGAAGTAATTACTATGATTGACAAGCTTAAAGTTGAAGAACTGGTAAAAGAAAAACTCGGCGAAGATCTGTTCATCGTCGAGATCAGTGTCAGCAAAAGCAACGTGATTCACGTTTTTGTTGACGGGTTCAACGGCATTACTATTGATCAATGTATTGCAATCAGCAGAAACGTAGAACATAACCTCGACCGCGAGGAGGAAGATTTTGAACTGGAAGTTTCTTCTCCCGGGCTAACCGAAGGTTTTAAAGTAAGGCAACAGTACATAAAATACGAGGGCCGCGAAATAAAAGTGGAAAAACAGGATGGAGAAAAGCTGGAAGGTTTATTAAAAATATCTGATGAAGAAGGAATTATTTTGGAAACATCGGAACGTAAAAAGCTGGAAGGTCATAAAAAGAAACAGCTGATTGTAGAAGAACATAATATAAAATACGAAGATATTAAGAGTGCGAAAGCGGTAATCTCATTTAAATAAACAGGCAATGGAAAATATTAATCTGATAGATACATTTTCGGAGTTTAAAGAACTGAAGAACATCGACCGGGTCACCATGATGAGTGTACTCGAAGACGTGTTCCGCAGTGTTTTGATCCGTCAGTACGGAACCGACGAAAATTTCGACGTGATTATCAACATCGACAAAGGCGACTTTGAGATTTGGAGAAGACGTGAAGTAGTTGCTGATGAAGATATTGAAGATCCGAACCTTCAGATTTCGCTTACCAACGCACTAAAAATTGACGAAGACTTCGAGGTGGGCGAAGAAGTTACCGACGAGGTAAAACTGGCAGACTTTGGAAGGCGTGCGATCCTGAACCTGCGCCAGAACCTGGCCAGCAAAATCATGGAACTGGAAAAGGACCATATCTACGGAAAATATAAAAACAAAATCGGTGACATTGTAGCCGGAGAAGTTTACCAGGTTTGGAAGAAAGAGATCCTGATCCTCGACGACGAAGGCAATGAACTCATTCTTCCAAAATCGGAACAGATACCATCGGACTATTTCCGCAAAGGAGATAACGTTCGTGCCATTGTTTACAAAGTGGAATTACGCAACAACAATCCGCTGATTATTTTATCGAGAACAGCTCCTGCTTTCCTTGAAAGACTTTTCGAACTCGAAATCCCGGAGATTTTTGACGGATTGATCACCATTAAAAAGATTGTTCGTGTTCCGGGAGAAAGAGCAAAAGTGGCAGTTGAATCATACGACGAACGCATTGACCCGGTTGGGGCCTGTGTGGGTATGAAAGGATCGCGAATCCATGGAATTGTTCGCGAATTAAGAAACGAAAACATCGATGTGATCAACTATTCGGGAAACCTTCAGTTGTACATTAAACGTGCACTGAACCCTGCAAAGATCAATTCGATTAAGATAATTGAAGACCAAAAGAAAGCAGAGGTTTACCTGCGTCCTGAAGAAGTTTCACTAGCCATCGGTAAAGGTGGTTTGAACATTCGTTTAGCCAGCCAGTTAACTGGTTACGAAATTGATGTTTACCGCGAAATGGAAGAAGATGACGAAGATGTGAACCTTGATGAATTCGCCGATGAAATTGAAGACTGGGTAATCGATGCGTTAAAAGGAATTGGATGCGACACTGCAAAGAATGTGTTAAGCATTCCGCGTGCCGATCTGATTAAACGTACCGACCTTGAAGAAGAAACCATCGACGATGTACTTAAGATTTTAAGTTCGGAATTTGAATAAAAATGCGCTGAGAAAAGACGCATTTTAAATTGAAAAGAAAATAAAAATTTATGGCAGGTACAATTAGGCTCAGTAAACTTGCAAGAGAGTGTAACGTTGGAATTCACACCATCGTGGAATTCTTACACAAAAAAGGATTCGATATTGATTCGAACCCGAATACAAAGGTAGTGCCCGAAGCTGTTCAACTGCTTGAACACGAGTACAAAGTGGACATTTCGCTTAAAAAGGAATCAGAAATGATTTCCTTGAAAAGCCACCGTCCAAAGCAGGAGGTAATTACCATGGAGGGAGAAGAAGAGCCCGAAGAAAAGAAAGTGGAAGAAAAACCTGCTCCGGTTGTTGAAAAACAACCTAAAGCTGAAGAGGTAAAAGAAACCAAACCGGTGGTTGAAAAACCGGTGGTTGAAAGACCCAAAGTGATCGGAAAGATTGATTTGGAAACTGCAGGTAAACCAAAGAAAACAGAACCAGAACCAGAACCAGTCCCAGAAAAAGAAGAGCCTAAAATTTCTGCTCCGGTTGCTGAAACTCCGAAAGAAGAACCCAAGCCAGTTATAGAAGAAAAAGTGGTTGAACCTGAAATCACTAAAGAAAAAGAACCAGAAGTTCTGGAAACAGAAATACCAAAAGTAGAAGAGGTGAAAGTTGTAGGCAAGATCGATCTGTCAAATATCAATCAGAAAACCCGTCCGGATAAAAAGTCAAAAGCCGAACGTGAAAAAGAGCGTCAGGATAGGATTAAACAGCGCCATGCCGAACGTGAAGCAGTAGCTCCAAAAAATTCAGCTGAAGAGAAAAAAGATGACGTTATAAGGGCGAAAGCTGACAAACTGAATGGACCAACTGTTTTAGGCAAGATTGATCTACCGGCTAAAAGGGAAAACGATAGCGATCAGAATCGTAAAAAACGCAGAAAGAGAATTTCGAAGGATACTGGTCGTGTAAATGTTGATAAAAACCAACAGGATGATCGTCAAAAACCTAAGTTCCAGGTAAACAAACAACAGCCAGGAAACAAAAAGAAACGTTTGCTGAAAAAAGAAGTGAACGAAGAAGACGTTCAGAAGCAAATCAAAGATACTTTAGCCCGTTTAACAACCAAAGGAAAATCAAAAGGGTCGAAACACCGTCGGGATAAGCGTGCTGCAGTTAGCGAAAAAATGCACGCCGACATGGAAAAACAAATGCAGGAACAGAATATTCTGAAAGTTACTGAATTTGTTACTGTTGCCGAACTCGCAACCATGATGAATGTAGGGGTGAACCAAATTATTGCCGCCTGTATGTCACTTGGTTTGTTTGTTTCCATTAATCAGCGTTTGGATGCTGAAACACTTTCGTTGGTTGCTGAAGAATTCGATTACAAAGTAGAATTTGTTAGTGTTGAAATTCAGGAAGCCATTGAAGAAGAAGAAGACAGTGAAGAAGATTTGGTCCCTCGCCCACCAATTGTAACTGTAATGGGACACGTTGACCACGGTAAAACCTCTTTGCTCGACTACATTCGTAATACCAACGTAATTGCAGGTGAAGCCGGTGGTATTACCCAGCACATTGGCGCTTACCATGTGGAACTGGAGAACGGAAAGATGATTACATTTCTGGATACTCCTGGCCACGAAGCATTTACCGCCATGCGTGCGCGTGGTGCCCAAGTTACTGACATTGCCATTATTATAGTAGCTGCCGACGACAATGTAATGCCTCAAACCATTGAAGCAATCAACCACGCAGCTGCAGCAGGTGTTCCAATCGTATTTGCCATCAACAAAATTGATAAACCGGGAGCAAATCCCGAAAAGATAAAAGAAGGACTGGCAAACCTGAACTACCTCGTGGAAGAATGGGGTGGAAAATACCAGTCGCACGATATCTCAGCAAAAGCCGGAATTGGTATCGAAGAACTACTCGACAAGGTATTGCTCGAAGCTGAAATGCTCGATTTGAAAGCCAATCCGAATAAAAAAGCTCAGGGTACCATTATTGAATCAGAACTAGATAAAGGTCGTGGTTATGTTTCAACCATGTTGGTTACCGGAGGAACTTTACGAGTAGGAGATGTAATGATTGCAGGTCAGTATTTCGGCCACGTAAAAGCAATGTTCAACGAACGTAACCAACGCGTAACAGAAGTAGGACCGGCACAGCCTGCCATCATTCTTGGTTTGAACGGTGCTCCGCAAGCCGGCGATAAGTTCAATGTAATGGAAAGTGAGCGCGAAGCCCGTAACATTACAAATAAACGAGAACAACTGGCACGCGAACAGGGATTAAGTACACAAAAACATATTACGCTCGATGAAATCGGACGAAGAATTGCCATCGGGAATTTCCAGGAGCTAAACCTGATTATTAAAGGTGATGTGGACGGATCAATCGAAGCTCTCTCTGACTCGTTGATTAAACTGTCTACCGAAGAGATTCAGGTCAACGTTAAACATAAGGCAGTAGGCCAGATCTCCGAATCCGATATTTTGCTTGCAGCAGCGTCTGAAGCTATTGTTATTGGGTTCCAGGTTCGTCCTTCGCTGAATGCCCGTAAACTGGCTGAAAAAGAACAAATCGATATCCGCTTGTATTCGATCATTTATGATGCGATCAACGAAATCAAAGCCGCGATGGAAGGTATGTTATCACCGGATATTAAAGAAGAAGTACTGGGTACCACCGAAGTTCTCGAAGTATTCAAAATTACCAAAGTAGGTACAGTGGCTGGTTGTATTGTTCGCGACGGCAAAATCATGCGATCATCAAAAGTTCGTATTATCCGCGACGGAATTGTAATCTACACCGGAAACCTTGGTTCTCTCAAGCGTTTCAAGGAAGACGTGAAAGAAGTGAAAACCGGTTATGAATGTGGTTTGAACATTGAAAACTTCAACGATATTAAAGTTGGCGACCAGATTGAAGCTTTCCACGAAGTTGAAGTTGCAAAAACACTGTAACTCAGTTTTTCAAAATATTCTAAAGGTCGATCTGTCATTTGACGGTCGACCTTTTTTCATTTACAGTGGTTATTAACAATCACCTTTTCATACAACAAACGAAAATTACGTTGTCTACCGTTTTCTTAATAGTACTTTTGAAAAACCAAGTTTATCATCATGAAGCGAACTCTCATTATTATACTTGTTGCCCTGATTGCTGTGGTTGCCGGTTATATCTTTTTTACCAGAAATGATGTTGTTTTTTCGAAAGAAAGTTCGTTATACAAAGCTGTTCCGGTAAGTTCTCCTCTTTTCCTGGAAGTAAACTCACTCAAATCAATCCCTCTTGAAAACGAACTGTTAACTAATTTATCCGGAATCGATTTTATTTCCAATCTGCTTGCAAAGGTCAGCCAGTCCGATAAAATCATTTCTGACTTAAAGGAAATACAGGGTTCCTGGGCCAGACGCCCGTTTATTTTGGCTTATGATTTTGTTGGCGATGAGAAAATAGAACCACTGATTATCAGTTCAATAAAAAACAACAACGAGTTACACGGATTCGAACTTCTGCTTGGAGAAATTTCAGGAGTTTCCAATCCACAACCGAGCGAAAAAAGATACAGTAGTTATAAAATATTCAGCTTCTCCAATCCGGAAGGGAAAAGTTTCTATTTCAGTGCAGCCGAAGGGTTGATACTTTTTAGCCCTGAATTGATCATGGTAGAAAAGGGACTTCGTCAGTTAAATTCAGAAAACCTGACAGACATCCAAAATTTTAATAAAGTTAACAAAACGGCAGCTTCAGGTTCAGACATTGCATGTTACATCAATCATGAACGTTTTGCGGAATTACTGGGGAGAATTATTAATAGTAAAACTTTTTCGGAAGAAAACGAATTTGGAGAATCGGTACGAATAAACCTGAGAAGGAAAATTCTGGAGACAAAAGATTTCGCCAGCTGGAGCGAAATGGATATGAGCCTAACCGGTGATATGATTTCATTAAATGGAATTACTGCCGCCGATGACTCCCTCAATCATTTTATAACGGTTTTCACAGGTCAGACCGCGGAACGCTGCAATGCAGGAAAAGTACTTCCGCGCAATACCTCTTTTTATATTGGATATACATTTTCCGATCGTGATCTGTTTTTTCAGAATTTGATCGATTACTTCAAGATGTCGAACACGTTTTACGAGCGCGAGGAACATCTGAAAAAAATCGAACGCAGGTTTGGTGACGATAGTCGTGAGACTTTAAAAAAGATGGTGAACAACGAAGTGCTTGCTGCCATTACCGATGTTTCGACTGAAGGAGAAACCAGTTCCCTCTTTGTGGTGAATCTCTCTTCCGTAAAAACCAGCCAGGAGAATCTCGAAAAAATGATGCAGAACTATGCCAACAGCAAAAAGATTGAATTAAAATCTTTGGTTGCTCCGATACCGGCAGGAAATGGGAAAACATACCGCGTTTTTGAATTCCCCTTTCCATCAATGCCCGGAATTTGGCTGGGCGAAACCTTTGATTTTGCGAAAGCCCGTTATGCTACCTTTTATGATGATTACCTGGTTTTTGCCAGTTCGCAAAAAGTTTTGCAAGAATACCTTGCTGACATGGAACTGGGTTATTCGCTTGATAATGACCGGGCTTATTCTGATTTTATTCGAACTTCAGACACTAAAGCGAATATTTATGCATTTGCCAATTTAAGTCGGCTTTTACCACTATCCAATCACCTGTTAAATTCAAATGCAGGCAAAATAGTAGAAAAAAGCTACAGCGAAACTTTTCAGAAAGTAAACTTGCTCAGTTGGCAAATAATCTGTGAAAAAGATATTTATTTCAATTCTATTCACCTGGGCAGGGGAAAACAATCGAAAAGCGATGGCAGTGAACTTTGGGCCACCGACCTGGGGGCAGAACTTGCAATGAAACCACAAATTGTTGAAAACCACAATAACCCATCGGAGAAAGATATCATTGTGCAGGATGAAGACTATCGGCTTCACCTGGTTTCTGCAAACGGGCAGATCCGCTGGACTATTCCTGTTAACGGGAAAATTCTGGGAGAAATACACCAAATCGATTATCTGCGAAACGGAAAATGGCAATTCCTTTTTAATACCCGCGAGAAACTGTACCTGATTGATATAAATGGAAATAATGTTACGGGATTCCCGGTTAGTTTTGATTCGCCTGCTACCAACGGAGTAAGTGTTTTTGATTACGATAATAACCGGAAATACCGTTATTTCCTGGCTTTCGAAAACCGAAAAGTGATGGCACTCGATCAAAACGGGAAACCGGTTTCGGGTTGGAACTTCAGTAAAACCGAAAGTACAATCACTACTCCCATTCAACATTTTAGGGTAAATAACAAAGACTACATCGTGTTCAAAGATGCCGGCAAAATATATATTCAGGATCGTCGGGGCGAAACCCGAGTAAAAACACCGGTGCAATTTGAAAATTCTGAAAATCTTTTAATACTAAATCTAAACGGAACTCCCAAAATAGTGGCTACAGATAAAAACGGTAAAGTGTATTACATTTATTTTGATGGGAAATATGCCGAAAAGAATGTAGGAAACTTTAGTGCCAAACACTTTTTTACAATAGATGACCTGGACGGAAACAATATTCCCGATTTCATTTTTGTTGACGGGAACAAACTGACAGTAACAGACGAAAATGGTAAAAATCTGTATGAAGAGAAACTAGATAATGACATTACTGTTCCGCCCTCGGTTTATACTTTTTCAACGCATCAGAAATTGGTAGGAGTTACCGATAGCAAAGGAAACCGGATTTACCTGTTCAAACCCGATGGGAAACAAAACAATGGTTTTCCATTTCG
>Ga0116152_10000691_pt1 | contig 27731 bp, 27 predicted proteins | sample AD_UKC119_MetaG_FD_89894 | JGI IMG/M metagenome (GOLD analysis project Ga0116152, IMG submission 89894) | Active sludge microbial communities of municipal wastewater-treating anaerobic digesters from Hong Kong - AD_UKC119_MetaG | ecosystem: Engineered > Bioreactor > Anaerobic > Digestate... | reverse complement strand
TCAAGGTGCGCTCCGACTGAGCGCCTTTGGACAAGCGACAGCCGTTTCGCGACAATCCGCGCTCCTGATTCAGCTGCCCCGTGGATGCACCCAAGCCCAATGCTGCCTGCCGTTACCGCCATCGTGTTCGGCCTCGGTCTCCTTGTATGGGGCGCAGACCGCTTCGTCATCGGTGCCGCGGCACTCGCGCGCAGTCTCGGGGTACCGCCTCTGCTGATCGGACTCACCGTGGTCGGATTTGGCACCTCCGCGCCGGAGATCCTGGTATCCACGATGGCCGCGCTGCAGGGCAACCCCGGCATCGCCATCGGCAACGCAATCGGATCAAACATCGCCAATATTGCGCTGATTTTAGGCGCAACCGCATTGATCATGCCGCTAACCGTTCGCTCTGACATGCTGCGGCGCGAATACCCCCTGCTACTGGCGGTGAGCGCCGGCGCCTTTCTGCTGCTGCTGGACGGCGATCTCGACCGCATGGATGGATCCATCTTGCTGGCCGGGCTGTGCGGCGTGATGTTGTTGCTGGTGCGCCTCGGCCTGCATCGACGCGACCACGACCCCCTGGCCGAGGAGATCGAGGCCGAGATCCCGAGCGGGCTCCCGGTAGCTTCGGCCGTCGGCTGGTTTCTGCTCGGCCTGGCAGTATTGATCGTCAGTTCACGCATGCTGGTCTGGGGCGCTGTCGACGTCGCGGGGGCATTGGGTGTCAGCGACCTGGTGATCGGCCTGACCATCGTCGCCGTCGGCACCAGCCTGCCCGAGCTCGCCGCCAGCGTCATGAGCGCGCTGAAGAACGAACCTGACCTGGCGATCGGCAATGTCGTCGGCTCCAACATCTGGAATCTGCTCGCGGTGCTCGGCGTGCCGGGACTGCTGGCCCCTGGACTGGTACCGCCGGAGGTGCTCGATCGCGATATCCTGGTGATGCTGGCGCTGACGCTGGCACTGTTTGTCATGGGCCGCAGCATGCAGACCCACGGTACCATCAACCGCATCGAAGGCACCCTGCTGCTGACCTGCTTCATCGCTTACCAGGGCTGGATCGTATGGCAGTCGCACGGTGGCGGCCCGACCTGACCGAGGAATCGACGCATGAATCCAAACCCCGCGCAGCTGCGTCAGTCAGGCCTGAGCGTGATCACCATCGAAGGCGCTGCGGTCAGCGCGCTGGAGGGCAGGATCGACGACGCATTCGTCGCCGCGTGCCGGCACATGCTGGCATGCAGGGGGCGCATCGTGGTCACCGGCATGGGCAAGTCGGGGCATATCGGCGGCAAGATCGCCGCGACCCTCGCCAGCACCGGCAGCCCGGCGTTCTTTGTCCATCCCGGCGAGGCGAGCCACGGCGATCTCGGCATGATCACCCCATCCGACGTCGTGCTGGCACTGTCCAACTCGGGCGAGACCAGCGAGATCGTGACCATCGTGCCCCTCATCAAGCGCATGGGCGCACCCCTGATCAGCATGACCGGCAAAGCGCACTCGACACTGGCACGCGAGGCCGACGTCAACCTCGACGTGAGCGTGGCCAAGGAGGCATGCCCATTGGATCTGGCGCCGACGGCGAGCACCACCGCCGCATTGGTCATGGGTGATGCCCTGGCCATTGCGCTGCTCGAGGCACGTGGCTTCACCCCCGAGGATTTCGCGCTGTCGCACCCGGGTGGCAGCCTTGGGCGTCGCCTGTTGCTGCACGTCCACGACATCATGCACAAGGATGGGCGCGTGCCGGCCGTGGCAGAAGACGCATTGCTGCGCGACGCCCTGATGGAGATGACCGACAAGGGTCTGGGCATGACCGCAGTGGTAGACGGTGCCGGACGCGCGCTCGGGGTTTTCACCGACGGCGATCTGCGGCGCTGCCTGGATCGCGGTCTCGACGTGCGCGATGCCAGGGTGGCCGAGGTGATGACACGCGGCGGGAAGCACATCACACCCGACCGCCTCGCCGTCGAGGCCCTGAACATGATGGAAGACAGCAAGATCAACGCGCTGCTGGTCATCGACGCCGATGGGCGCCTGTGCGGCGCGCTCAATATGCACGACCTGCTGCGCGCAGGCGTGGTGTAAGAGGACCCGTTATGCAGGACATTTACCAGAAAGCCGCGGCAATTCGCCTGATCGTGTTCGATGTCGACGGCGTGCTGACCGACGGCAGCCTTTTCATCGGCGACGACGGGCAGGAGTACAAGGCGTTCAACTCCAAGGACGGCCACGGCATGGTCATGCTTCAGGAGACGGGCGTTAAGATTGCGATCATCACCGGGCGGACCTCGGAAGTGGTGCGCATTCGCATGGCCAGCCTCGGGATCGAGCATCTGTACCAGGGCAAACGCGAGAAGCTCCCGGCCTACGAGGAGCTCAAACGTCAGACCGGCCTCGACGACCAGCAGATCGCCTACGTGGGAGATGACGTGGTGGATCTGCCCGTGATGACCAGGGTGGGGCTGGCGATCGCAGTACAGGACGCCCACGCGCTTGCCAGGCAGCACGCCCACTGGGTCACCTCGAGCGGCGGCGGGCGCGGCGCGGCGCGCGAGGCCTGCGAACTGATCATGGATGCGCAAGGCACACTGCAGCCGGCACTGCAGGCCTACGTCGACTGAGATGCGCCAGCTCCGCCCGCTCCTGCTGTTGATCCTGCTGCTCGGTGCAGTGGCGAGCTGGTGGTCGGCGCAGGAAGAGGCGACGGCACCGCAACCGCTGGCCACCGAGGGCCCGCGGGAAATCGACTATTACGTGACCGGCCTGCAGGTGACGCGGATGAACCGGGACGGACAACCGGCACACCGGCTGCACGTCGTCAGTGCCCGCCACTTCACCGACGACGACACCACCGAGCTGGAAAAACCGCATCTCACGGTGTTTCAGGCCACGGACCCACCATGGGAAGTCCACGCAGCACGAGCGCTGTCCTCTGCGGACGGCAACCTGGTATTGCTGTCGGGTGAGGTATTGATCGAGCGGGCCGGCAGTGACAAGACGCGCCCGATGCGGCTGCTGACGCGGGAGCTGCGCGTGCAACCGCGCCAGGACTATGCGGAAACAGACGAAAAGGTTAGGGTGGAAACCGACAGCGACTGGCTGGATGCCGTCGGTATGCAGGCATGGTTGCGCCCGCCCTCCAGGCTCAAGTTTCTTTCGCAGGTGAAAGGCCACTATGTACCTCGCTAGACCCTTGCTTATGCTGCTACTCCTGCTCGCCACATCGCTCGTCGCCGCCCTCGAGACCGACCAGGACCAGCCGATCGAGCTGGCCGCGGACAGCGTCGACATCGACGAAGGCAAGGGTCTGAGCGTCTACCGCGGCGACGTGGACCTGCGCCAGGGCAGCATCCGCCTGCGCGCCGACGTGGTTACCGTGCACCAGGTCGGGCGCAAGCCCTCCAAGGTGGTCGCAGAGGGCCGTCCGGTCAGGTTCGAGCAGATGGCCGACAAAGGGCCGGTAAAGGGTGAGGCACGGCGGGTCGAATACGAGATCGGTAGCGAAAACCTCGTCCTCGCCGGCGATGCAGTGCTGTTGCAGGGCAAGGACAGCATGCGCAGCGACCGCATCGTATACGACCGCGTTCGTTCGGTGGTCAAGGCCGGCGCAGCGGCCGACGGCAAACAGCGGGTGCGCATCTCCATTCAGGCGCCCAGCCAATAGCCTTCGTATTTAGACTGTAAGTAATGACTCACCTCACGGTCGAAGACCTGGTCAAACGCTATCGTGGGCGCGCAGTCGTCAACGGCGTGTCTCTGCACCTCAGTCAGGGCGAGGTGATCGGGCTGCTGGGGCCAAACGGCGCGGGCAAGACCACCACCTTCTATATGATCGCGGGCCTGATTCCGGCAGATCAGGGCCGCGTCACCCTCGCGGAACACGACCTCACGGACAAACCGATGCACGCGCGCGCCAGGCTCGGGCTCGGGTACCTGGCACAGGAACCCTCGATATTCCGCCGCCTGACGGTTGGACAGAACGTGATCGCGATCCTCGAGACCCGGCCCGACCTCAACCGTGCCCAACGCATCCGCGAATGTGACAAGCTGCTGCACGAGTTCGGTATCCGCCAACTGCGTGACAACATGGCGATCAGCCTTTCCGGCGGCGAGCGGCGGCGCCTCGAAATCGCCCGTGCGCTGGCCTCGGAGCCGAAGTTCATCCTGCTGGACGAGCCCTTCGCCGGGGTCGACCCGATCTCGGTGGTGGATATCCAGCGCATCATCGAGCAGCTCGCGCAGCGCGGCATCGGGGTGTTGATCACCGACCACAACGTGCGCGAGACACTCGGGATCTGCAATCGTGCCTACATCATCAACGAGGGAACGGTGCTGGCACTGGGCGAGCCAAGCGAGATTCTGGCCAATCCGGAGGTGCGTGCCGTCTACTTGGGTGAGAACTTCCGCCTGTGACGCCCGCGTCCAGCGAAGCGGTTTCCCAATCTTGATTTCGCGTCGGACAGATGAAAAATGTCCGTGCGTTGACCGTGCTTCAGTTGCGCTAGAATGAAGTCGAAAACAAGTTAAACAAGTTCCGTACCAGAAAGAGACCGAATGAAGCCCACGATCCAGCTTCGACTGGGCCAACACCTGACCATGACGCCGCAACTGCAGCAGGCCATCAAGCTGTTGCAGCTGTCCACGCTTGAACTCAAGCAGGAGATCCAGGAGGCCCTCGAATCCAACCTGATGCTGGAGACCGAGGAGGAAGGTGCGCGACGGGACGATGCGGAGGTTGAACGCAGCAAGCCGGACGAGGACCTCAACGGCAGCCGCCTGACCAGCGAAAACGCGCCCAACGACCCCAACAACGAGAGCGAGATCAAGATCGAGTCCCAATCGATGCCCGACGACCTACCAGTCGATACGGTGTGGGACGACATCTACGACAGCATGACCCCCCCGGGTGGCGCTGCAGTCGGCGGTGACGACGGCCACGACTTCCTCAGCCAACAGAGCACGGAGGAATCGCTGCGTGACCACCTCGTGTGGCAGATGCGCCTGACACCGTTCAGCGACACCGACTTTGACATCGCCGAAGCAATCATTGACGGCATCAGCGAAGACGGGTACCTGACGACGCCGCTCGAAGACATCATCGCCAGCATGGACGACCCCGACGTCGAAATCGAAGAGGTCGAGGCGGTACTGCACCGCATCCAGGCTTTCGACCCGCCGGGCATCGCGGCGCGCGATCTGCGCGAATGCCTGATGATCCAGCTGCGGCAGCTGCCCGCAGACCTCGAATGGCGGCGTGAGGCGCTCGAACTGGTCGACCGCCATTTCGAACTGCTGGCGCAGCAGGACGAGGCACAGATGCGTCGCCGACTGAAGCTCGAGAGCGAAGAGTTCATGGCGGTCATCCACCTGATCCGCTCGCTCAACCCCCGCCCCGGCACCAGCGTGGCCAGCCAGGCACCGAGCTACATCGAACCGGATGTGTTTGTTTACAAGCACAACCACCAGTGGCGGGTCGAGCTCAACCCGGATGCCGCCCCCAGGCTGCGTGTCAACGCGGAATACGCGGGCATGATCAGGCGTGCCGACAACAGCGCCGACAATGTGACGATGAAGAACCACCTGCAGGAGGCGCGCTGGTTCATCAAGAGCCTGCAGAGTCGCAACGACACCCTGCTGCGTGTCGCCTCGCGCATTGTCGACTTTCAGCGCAATTTCTTCGAATATGGCGAAGAGGCCATGAAACCGCTGGTGTTGCGCGATATCGCCGAGGCGCTGGAAATGCACGAATCGACCATCTCGCGCGTAACGACGCAAAAATACATGCACACGCCGCGCGGCACGTACGAGTTCAAGTTCTTCTTTTCAAGCCACGTCAGCACCGCCAGCGGCGGCGAGGCCTCGGCCACGGCGATACGGGCGCTGATCAAGAAGCTGGTGGGTGCCGAGAAACCGAACAAACCCTTATCCGACAACAAGATTGCCGCCATACTCGCCGACCAGGGGATCAACGTGGCGCGCAGGACGGTTGCCAAATATCGTGAATCGATGGCCATTCCGCCGTCGAACGAACGCAAGCGCTTGGCCTAAGAGCGCTCAGAAGCAAGGAGAAAACCGATGCAAGTCAACCTGACCGGTCACCATGTCGACATCACCGACGCACTGCGTGCCTACGTTGACGAGAAAATTGCCCGTCTGGAGCGGCATTTCGATCATGTGACCAATGTGCATGTCATCCTCAGCGTTGAAAAGCTCGAGAAGAAAGCGGAGGCTACAGTTCATGTGGCCGGAGCGGACGTGTTCGCCGATGCGGTCCATCAGGATATGTACGCCGCCATCGACTCGCTGGTCGACAAACTCGACCGCCAGGTGATTCGGCACAAGGAAAAGGTCAAGAGCCACCGCGGCAACGGGCACCGGGAAACGGTTGAAGTCGCCGGATGAGATGAACGATCGCAGTCATGCTACCGCAAGGCATCCTCGAACTCCGTAACATCAGCGTCGCCGATCCGGCGTCGAGCAAGAAACGCATCCTCGAGCAGGCTGCGCGCCTGCTCGCGGCAAACAGCGAGGAGCCGGCAGTAGAGCAGATCTTCGAGCGGCTGCTGGAGCGCGAACGCCTCGGCAGCACCGGGCTTGCGGGCGGCGTGGCTTTGCCACATGCCCGCATGCCCGGCATCCAGGACAGTCGTGGGGCCTTCCTGCGGCTGGCCGAACCGATCGAATTTGACGCCCTGGACGGCAGGCCGGTCGATCTGGTGTTTGCACTGCTGGTGCCCGAAGATGCCAATGAAGAGCACCTGCAACTGTTGTCGAAACTCGCAGCCACTTTCAACCGGGAAGACCTGCGCAATCGCCTGCGTGAAGCGGACGCGGAACAGGCCCTGGCCATCCTGACCGGCGAATCAGCCACCAATGCCGCATAACGTCCGGGTAAAGGACCTTTTTGATGCCCTGCACGAACGCCTCCGCCTGACCTGGGTCGCCGGGGAATCGGGCGCAGACAAGGCACTGCTTAGCGAGAAAACCGATGCCAGCAGCGGCATCATCGCCGGTCCCCTCAACTACATCCACCCGAACCGGGTCCAGGTCATAGGGCCGGCGGAACAGAACTACCTGAACAGCCTGCCCCCACCGAATCGGCAGCAGGCCCTGCTGCAGCTGTTTGCCGATATGCCGGCGCTGATCGTCCTCGTCGACAACGTCGCCGGGCCCCCGGAACTCCCGCACATGGCCAACGATGCGGCGGTGGCGCTGATGCGTTCGCCACTGCCCGACAACCAGGTACTGGACAACCTGCAGTACTACGCCTCACTGTTCCTGTCCGAAAAAACCACACTGCACGGGGTGTTTCTCGAAGTGCTCGGAATGGGCGTACTGCTGACCGGCGATCCCGCTGTCGGCAAGAGCGAACTGGCACTCGACCTGATCACGCGCGGCAGCCGGCTGGTGGCAGACGATGCACCGGAATTCACCCGTATTGCACCGGACATCGTCAGTGGCACCTGCCCGCCGCTGCTGCGTGAATTTCTGGAGGTGCGGGGACTCGGCATCCTCAACATCCGCGCGATGTTCGGCGACAGTTCGATCAAACGCACCAAGTACCTGCGCCTGATCGTGCACCTGAAGCGCATGTCCGCCGATGAGATCTCCGGCATGGACCGCCTTTCGGGTGCGTACGCGAACCGCGACGTGCTCGGCGTCTCCATTCCGCAGGTCACGGTGCCGGTGGCGCCCGGCCGCAATCTCGCGGTGCTGGTCGAATCGGCGGTGCGAAACCACCTGCTGCGCCTCAAGGGTTACGATGCCACCGAAGTCTTGATCGAACGCCAGCAGCAGGTGATTCTGGATCAGACCTGAAACGGCGAAGCCACAGCGGCCCTTAAGCGCTACACTTGGTTTTCCGGCGTTCCTGTCACCCCAAGCCTGCATATAATCGCAGCCATGACCAAGCGCAGTACAAACAATGACCCAGCCCGTGTGGTCCTGGTCACCGGCCTTTCCGGTTCGGGCAAGAGCATTGCACTGAACGTCCTCGAAGACGCCGGCTTCTACTGCATCGACAACCTGCCGGTCAGCCTTTTCGAGGCACTGGTGCGCGATATCACCGTGCAACCTACACAGGCCCGCGCCCTAACTGCTATCGGCATCGACGCCCGAAGCCCGGGCGCAGAGCTGACCCAGCTGCCAGGACTGGTCAAGCGCCTGCGTGACCATGACGTGGACTGCGAGATCATCTTCCTGGACGCAGACGACAGCGTCCTGATCCAGCGTTTCAGCGAAACCCGGCGGCGGCATCCGCTCACCGAAGATGGCCGAACCCTGGAGAAGGCGATCAAGCTGGAGCGCGAGATGCTCGATCCGTTGCTGGATCTTGCCCACCTCAAGGTCGATACGACACGCACGACGCTGCATGAACTGCGCGAGATCGTTCGTGCCCGCGTCGCAGAACGCGGCAGTGAAGAGATGTCGGTCATGCTGCAGTCGTTCGGTTTCAAACACGGCATCCCGCGAAATGCCGATTTCGTATTCGACGCGCGCTGCCTGCCCAACCCGCACTGGCACCCGGAACTGCGGCCGCAAACCGGCAGGGACCAGGCGGTGGCGGATTTTCTCGGCGCTGATCCACAGGTACACGGCATGTTGCAGCAGATCGGAGATTTCCTGGCGCAATGGATACCCTGTTTCGAAAGTGAAGGGCGAAGTTATCTGACGATCGCCGTGGGCTGTACCGGCGGCCAGCATCGATCGGTGTACCTGGTCGAACGCCTGCAACAGTTTTTCCAGGCGCGGGGGCGGGACGTGGTCATCAGTCACCGCGAACTGCCGTGAGCGTCGGGGTCCTCCTGATCACCCACCCCGGAGTGGGATCTGCGATGTTGCACATCGCCAGCCGGATCATTGGCAGGAGCGCCCTGCCGATCAAGTGCCTCGAGGTACCACCGGATGCGGCGCTTGACCCGGTGTGCGAGCGTGCCCGCAGCATGCTCAAGGTATTGAACCGCGGGGCCGGCGTATTGGTGCTGACCGACATATACGGCGCCACACCGCACAATATCGCCCAGCAGGTGGCGTGTCGCGAGCCCGGCGCCACCGTGCTGTCCGGGCTGAATCTCCCAATGCTGGTCAGGGTGTTCAATTATCCTCAGGACGACCTGGACACACTGACCAGCAAAGCGGCTGAGGGCGGCAGCCGTGGCATCATGACCTGCCCGCTCGAATCGGTCGGCACACCCAAGGACCCCGTCTGATGCTGCAGCGTGAAGTCACCATCTCGAACAAGCTCGGTTTGCACGCCCGCGCTGCGGCCAAGCTGGTCAGCACGGCAAGCGGCTACAGCGCAGAAGTCATGCTGGACAAGCAGGGACAACGCGTCAACGGCAAGAGCATCATGGGCGTGATGATGCTTGCGGCAAGCAAAGGCACGGTACTGCAGCTGTCTGTCGACGGTGAGGGCGAAGACGAGGCGATGCAGGCATTGGTGGCACTGATCGACAACAAGTTCGGTGAGGGTGAATGACGATCGCCTGTGCCGGCATTGGTGTCGGTGCAGTCGCCAGTGTCGCGATCGGCGATGCCTTCCTGTTGTGCCGCGGACCAGTCTGCGTAACACCGAGCTGGGTGGCCACGGAACTGATCGAGGCCGAGGTCAAGCGGTTCGAGAGGGCGATCCAGGCCGCTGCGGAACAGTTGCATGGCGTGCGTGAGCAGATCCCCCTCGACACCCCTTCCGATATCGCGGAATTCATCGACACCCATTTGCTGATGCTGGAGGATAAGGCGCTCTCCGGCCAGCCGATCAATCTGATACGCAACGAGGGCCTGAGCGCCGAATGGGCACTGCAGCAACATCGGGACGCCCTGATCCAGGTTTTCGACCAGATGGACGACGCCTACCTGCGTACCCGTCGCGACGACCTCGATCACGTCGTCAGCAGGATCCTGAACATCCTGTTGCTGCAACACGATGCACCCATCAACGAACTGCGCGGCCAGATCGTGCTCGCGGAAGACCTCGCGCCCGCCGACGTCATCCTGATGAAGAACCAGGAAATCGCCGGCTTCGTCACCGACTACGGTGGACCGATGTCACACACCGCGATTCTCGCACGCAGTCTCGGCATCCCGGCAGTGGTCGGCACGCGTGGCGCCACCACCTGCCTGCAACACGGTGAGCGCCTGGTGCTCGACGCCGGCAACGGCATCGTACTCGCCGATTGTGATGAGGTGATGCTGAGACACTTTCAGGCGCGCCGCGACGCCGAACTCTCACGCGTCACCGAACTGCGCCGCCGCCGCGAGCAGCCGGCGATCACCCGCGACGGCCAGACCATCTCGTTGCTCGCGAACATCGAACTGGCAGACGATGTCGTCGGTGCACACGCCAACGGCGCTCAGGGTATCGGGCTCTATCGCACCGAGTTCCTGTTCATGAACCGGCAGGCACCGCCGAGTGAAGAGGAACACTTCGCCGCCTACCAGGCGGTGGTCCAGGGGATGCGGGGCAAGCCGATTGCCATCCGCACCCTCGACCTCGGCGCCGACAAGCAGCCCGCCGGCAGCAGCTACAGCGGGTCATCGTGCAACCCGGCCCTCGGACTTCGTGCGATCCGTCTGTGTCTGAAGGAACCCGAACTCTTTATGCCGCAGGTACGCGCCATCCTGCGTGTATCAGCGCTGGGGCCAGTACGCATGATGCTGCCAATGCTGACCAGCACCTGGGAGGTCGACCAGGCGCGCCGCGTCATCCGTCACGCCATGAAGCAGCTCGACGCCGAGGGCGTCGCGTTCGACCCCGACATCGCAGTCGGTGGCATGATCGAGGTCCCGGCCGCGGCGCTGACCGCACGGGCGTTTGCGCGGCGACTGGATTTCCTTTCGATCGGCACCAATGACCTCGTGCAGTACACCCTGGCAATCGACCGCGTCGATGATGAACTCAACTACCTCTACGACCCGCTGCACCCCGCGGTGCTGCGTCTCATCGCCGAGGTCATTGGCGCGTGCACCGAAACCGGCGTACCACTGAGTATGTGCGGTGAGATGGCGGGCGACACCCGCTTCGTCCCATTGCTGATCGGCATGGGACTGCGCGAATTAAGTATGCAGCCGGCGGCCTTGCTGGACGTGCGCGAGCAGATCCTCGCCCTCGATACCACCCGTCTCGCACACATCGTAAGGCGCGCATTCGACGATCTTGAGGATTGTAACCCGGCCGAACTGCTCGCAGAGCTGGATACCGTCATCCACTGATGCAGCAGAAAAACTTCGCCCCCGGGGGCAATTGATGGCGGGCCGGCGCCCGGCCTTGCTGCGCGGCTGCTAAACTCTGCGGCAACCGGACACGCCAGAATCAGCTTCGAATCATGAGCGCCCCAGCGGAAACCAGCGAAGATTCCCGCCTGCATCAGCTGCAGGATATCCTCGCCTCGGGCGCGGTGCGCGCGGCCTCGCGGCTTCTGCGCAGCCTTGCGCCGGCGGAAATCGCTCATCTGCTCGAGTCCCTGCCAGCCGGTGAGCGCGAGATCATCTGGAACCTGGTCGATGAAACGCAGGACGGCGAGATCCTGCTGCTGGTTACCGACGAGGTACGCGCGGCACTGATCCGCCACATGGCGCCAGAGGAGCTCCTGGCTGCCACCGAGAAGCTGGACCTCGACGACCTCGCCGACCTGGTCCAGCAGATGCCGTCCGCGATCACCGCAGAGGTGATGAACGCCCTCGACGACCAGCGCCGCAAGCGTCTCGAAACGGTGCTCTCCTATCCGGAGGACACCGCCGGCGGTCTGATGAACACCGACACGGTGACGGTCCGCCCGGAAGTCACGCTGGACGTGGTGTTGCGCTACCTGCGTCGCCTCGGCGACGGCGTGCCCGAGGATACCGACAAGTTGTTCGTGGTGAATCGCGACGATGGTTACCTGGGCATACTGATGCTCTCACAGCTGGTGACGCGCAACCCCGAGGACACCGTGGCCGAGGCCATGAGCCTGGCCATGCAGCCGATCCGCGCAGAGATGTTGACCAGCGAGGTGGCCAGGCGGTTCGAGGCCCATGACATGCTGTCGGCCCCGGTAGTGGACCACGACGGCAGACTGCTGGGCCGTATCACTGTCGACGACGTCATCGACGTCATTCGCGAAGAGGGCGAGCACCAGTTCATGGGACGCGCGGGCCTCTCCGAAGACGAAGACATGTTTGCACCGGTACTGGCGAGTGCGCGCCGGCGTGCACTGTGGCTGGGCATCAACCTCGCGACTGCATTTCTGGCGTCATGGGTGATCGGGCAATTCGAGGAGACCCTGACCAAGGTGGTCGCGCTGGCTGTGTTGATGCCGATCGTAGCCAGTATGGGCGGGATCGCCGGCAGCCAGACGCTCACGCTGGCAATTCGCGGTATCGCACTCGGTCAGCTGAGCTCGAAGAATGCCCGGGCGCTGATGTTCAAGGAACTGGCAGTCGGCACGCTGAACAGCCTGATCTGGGCAGTCGTGGTCGCAGTCATCGCGGGTGTCTGGTTCCACAGCGCGGCCATCGCGATCCTGATCGCCGCGGCGATCACCATCAACCTGGTGTTTGCCGCCATCACCGGGTCGGTCCTGCCGCTGCTGCTGGAGCGTATCGGCATCGATCCCGCGCTGGCCGGATCGGTGCTGCTGACCACCGTCACCGACGTGGTCGGATTCCTGTCGTTTCTCGGCCTTGCCACTTTGTTTCTTGTATGAAGCGGGCCCGCTGCATCTACCGCGAAGAGCACGACGATACGCACCTGGAGATCTGGGACGAGGGAGACTGCCGCAGCCTCTGGTTCGACGATGTCATCCTGCAGTCGGAGATCCACCTGCACGACGCGGCTGTCCTGCCGAACCCGGTAAACCGCGCCATGCTGGCGCACTTGATGTTCGACGCGCCGCTGCACAACGTGATGTTGGCCGGCTGCGGCGGCGGTGCGATTGCTCGCTGGCTGCATGCCCGCGCACCCGAGGTCACCGGCGATGCAGTGGAACTCTCACCGACCGTGGCCCGTCTGGCGCGCGAATACTTCGATTTTCCACCGCCGACCAGCAACTGGCGGCTGCTGGTCGAAGACGTACGCGAACACCTGGTGCACAGCGCGGCGCGCTACGACTACATCCTGGTCGACCTGGAGGAGAACCAGAAGACACCGCCCTGGGCAACCGCTCTTGATTTCCTTGAAGGCTGCCGCGCCCGACTTGAACCACGTGGCGTGTTGACGGTCAATCTCATTCTCGGAGACAACCAGGCAATCAGCGAGGCACTGCTGAGGATCCGCCGCGTCTTCGACAACGAAACACTGCTGTTGGCTGACCCGGACCACGACAACCTGCTGGTTCTGGCGTTTGCCTCTGCAGCCCCGGAGATGCCTCCCGCCCAGCAGTTGAACGATCTCGGCCTGCACTGGGGAATCGACTTCGCATCGCTGGCCGGACGCCTTACCCGGCTCGCAGCACCGGTATCGGCCTGAAAGCCGCGACCACGGTGTATCAGGGCGCTACGGCGGGTTTGCGCTGGAAGGTCGTCGCATTGCACTTCGGGCAAGGCGGAATGCGACCGGTCTTTTCGAAGTGCAGGGGCTCACCGCATCCAGTGCACTCGAGCACACCCGGAGCGGTGATCTCACCCGTGTGGTACTGGCTCGCCTGACGGGCCTGCTCGGCAAACCCTCGCAGCGCCTGGCTGGTCTGGTCGGCCATACCGGCGAACATATCCAGCATGCGGTTCTGCATCAGGCGCCAGTCGAACGTCAGCCAATCACGGAATTCCTGCCCGGTGTCGGCAATAAAGCTGGCCGCCTCGTGCAGGTCGCGTTCGACGTAGCGCGAAACCTTGTCGGCCTCCTCGCGTGTCAATTCTTCGAGCTGCACGGCCTTTTCGCGCGCATTGGCCAAGGCCTCGCGCAGCCACGGCACGGTCTTCTTCTCACCCGTTTCGGCTGCCTCGTGCACACGCTCGAGCATGGCTTCATAGGCACCAACCAGACGATCGATCGGATCTTTCTGCTTGTCACTCATGGCGAAAATCTCTCAGGCAAAAGGCCTGGGAATAGTTTAGCGCGCCTGCTCCACATCCGTATGACCGGCAGCCGTATCGACCGTCGGCCCCTGATCAGGCGACCTCGCGTACGTCGCCCGTGACCTTGCGAACCGCCGGGTACAGATGTTCCGTCTCGTTCTGGATGCGGTCCAGCACCATGTCGAACATCTCCTGGGTATCGCGCATGAACGCGTCGTACTCGCGGATCACCAGCTGTTTGGCGCGCAGTTTGCACCAGCGCTTCAAGTAGGCGGAAAAAATACGGTTGATCTCGCGCGACCCGCCCATGAAGCGGTTTGCCAGATTGTTCATCTTCTGATCACCGGCACCCAGAAGTTTCGAGTACATGGCGCTGTCGGTCACCGCAAGGTGATCTTTCACGGCGTTGACGTACTCGAAGAACAGGCTGCACGTGACTTCGGAGTCGCACAGCAGGCGATCCCCGAGCAAATGCTGCAGGATATTCGTGAGTTCGGTGATTTTGTGATTCTGCTGATGCAGTTCCTGATAGCTGACCATGCTTAGTCTCCTTCCATCCGCGGCGCGGCCCGGTTGTTCTAGTAATACACACATAAACCTTCAATGAATACTATGGAGAACCCGGCTATTCGACGGCAATTGTCAATTTGCGGTTTCTTAATCCAGCGCAAAAACTGTTGATGGCGATACGTGACAGCGCCGTCACATCGCGCAGCCGCGCGGGCTGCGCTATCCTTCCGCGATTGCTTTTCGCCCGCACACCAGGCCGCCCATGGACCCGCAGTACAATCCAGAACAGATCGAGAACGACGCACAGCGCTTCTGGGAAGAAAGTGCCTCTTTCAGGGCCATCGAAGACCCTGACAAAGAGAAATTCTACTGCCTGTCGATGTTTCCCTACCCCAGCGGCAAGCTGCACATGGGGCATGTGCGCAACTATACGATCGGTGACGTGATCTCGCGCTACCAGCGTCAGTTGGGAAAGAATGTCCTGCAGCCCATGGGCTGGGATGCCTTCGGCCTGCCCGCGGAAAACGCCGCGATCAAGCACGGCAAACCGCCGGCGGAATGGACCTACGCCAACATCGCGTACATGAAGGGACAGCTGCAACGGCTGGGATTCGGCTATGACTGGGACCGCGAACTCGCCACCTGCAGTCCGGACTACTACCGCTGGGAGCAGTGGCTGTTCACCCGCCTGATCGACAAGGGTCTGGCATACCGCAAGACGGCCACGGTCAACTGGGATCCGGTCGACCAGACAGTCCTGGCCAACGAACAGGTGATCGACGGCAAAGGCTGGCGCTCCGGAGCGGCTGTCGAAAAGCGCGACATCGAGCAGTGGTTCATCCGCATCACGGCCTATGCCCAGGAACTGCTCGACGATCTCGACCGTCTGCCCGGCTGGCCGGAACAAGTCGCAACCATGCAGCGCAACTGGATCGGCCGCTCACTGGGCGTGCAAATGAGGTTTGGCATCGAGGGTTCCGACGAGGCACTTGAGATCTACACCACGCGGCCGGATACGCTGATGGGCGTCACCTACGTCGCCGTCGCCGCCGAGCACCCGCTGGCACTGCGGGCGGCCGAAACCGATCAGCGTCTTGCCGGGTTCATCAACCAGTGCAGACAGGGTGGCATCAGCGAGGCGGAACTGGAGACCATGGAAAAACGCGGCATGGCGCTCGGCATCAATGCCGTGCACCCCGTCAGCGGAGACCGTGTGCCGATCTATGCCGCCAACTTCGTACTGATGGGCTACGGCACCGGCGCCGTCATGGCGGTGCCGGCCCATGACCAGCGCGACTGGGAATTCGCGGAAAAATACGGCATTGCGAAAAAGCAGGTCATTTTCGACCGCAGCGGCCATGCCTGCAGCATCGAACACGCCGCCTTTGTCGACAGGGGTGTGCTGGCTAATTCCGCGCCTTTCGACGGGCTCACCTCGGAAGCCGCGTTTGATGCGATAGCCGCCTGGCTCGAAAAACACCACAAGGGCAGGCAGCAGATCAATTTCCGCCTGCGTGACTGGGGGGTTTCGCGTCAGCGCTACTGGGGCTGCCCGATACCGGTGATCCGCAAGGCCGACGGCACAGTCGAGGCAGCCACTGAGTTTCCGGTGCGGCTTCCCGAAGATGTCGTGGTCGACGGCTCGGGTTCACCGTTGAAGAAAATGCCCTCGTTCTACGATCTGGGCCATGGCGACCAGCGCGAGACTGACACCTTCGACACGTTCTTCGAATCGAGCTGGTACTACGCACGCTACTGCTGCCCGGACGCCGACACGCAGATGCTCGACGAACGGGCCAGGTACTGGCTCCCGGTGGACCAGTATGTCGGCGGCATCGAGCACGCGATCCTGCACCTGCTGTATGCGCGCTTCTTCAACAAACTGATGCGTGACGAGGGCCTGGTCGACTGTGACGAGCCGTTCACCCGCCTGCTGACGCAGGGCATGGTGATCGCCGAGACCTATTACCGCAGCAACCCCGACGGTTCGAAAGAGTGGTTCAATCCGGCTGATATCGAGGTCGAGCGCGATGACAAGGGTCGCGTGGTGCACGCCATCGCCAAGGCCGACGGCCAGCCGGTCGTCCCGGGTGGCGTGGAAAAGATGTCGAAGTCGAAGAACAACGGTGTCGACCCGCAGACCCTGATCGATCGGTACGGCGCCGATACTGTACGCCTGTACACCATGTTCACCGCCCCGCCCGAGCAGTCGCTGGAGTGGTCGGACGAAGGGGTCGAGGGTGCGCATCGCTTCCTCAAGCGTGTGTGGGCGCTGGGCACGCGCCTCGCCGGCCTCGCCGCGATTACACCGGGCAACGCGGCCGATTGCGCCGATACGCGGCGCGAGGTGCATGCGGCGCTGCAAAAGGCGCTGTTTGACTACGAGCGCCAGCAGTACAACACCGTGGTGTCGGCCTGTATGACCATGGTGAACGCGCTCAACAAGCTCGACGACTCGCCCGCGGCCGTCGCCGCCCTGCGCGAGGGCATGGGCATCGTGTTGCGGCTGCTGGCGCCGATCGCACCGCATGTCGCCCATGCGATGTGGCGTGAACTCGGTTACGGTGACGACATCCAGCACGCTGGCTGGCCGCAGGTCGACGAATCGGCCCTGGTATGCGATACCGTGGAATACGTGGTTCAGGTCAACGGCAAGATGCGCGGCAGGATCCAGGTCGCGGCGGACGCCGGCAAAGCGACCGTCGAGCAGGCCGCCCGCGACAACGAAAACGCCAGACGCTTCACAGAGGGGCTGACGGTGCGCAAGGTCATCGTGGTGCCAGGCAAGCTGGTCAACATCGTCGCAAACTGACGGAGACGCGTGATGAGGCGCATGCCCTGTATCTGCAATGCGGCGTTTGCCACCGGGCTGTTGCTGTTGCTGGCCACACTCGGATTGACCGCTTGCGGCTTTCAGCCACGCGGGCAGGCCGTGATGCTGAGCGGCGTACCGAGCCCACTGCATATCGCCGGCCTGACCCCTTACTCGCCGCTGCAACGCGAATTGGCGAACCAGCTGGAGGCCTCAGGTGCATCGCTCAGCGAGACCGCTGCCGGTGCGGCGGCTGTCCTGCGGATCAGTGATTGGCGCAGTGGCTCGCGGGTGTTGTCAGTGAACAGCCGCAACAAGGCGGTGGAGTACGAACTCGAAGAGTCCGCGACCTTTGCATTGCGCACCGCCGATGGTCGGGAACCGGTCGCTCCGCAGACCGTACGGACGCTGCGCATCCTGTTTCAACCGGAAGACGCCGTGCTCGGCAGCAGCCGCGAGGCCGAACTGCTGCGCGCAGACATGCGCCGCCAACTGGTGGACAGTATCGTCCGCCGCCTCGCGGCCACGCGATAGCGCGGATGCGGGTCTACCCGGACAAGCTGCAGGAGCACCTGGCGCGCCAGCTCGCACCTGCCTACCTCGTCAGTGGCGATGAACCGCTGCAGTTGGGCGAATGCTGCGATGCGATCCGCGCCGCTGCACGCGCGGCAGGACATACCACTCGCGAGGTCCTGGAGGTCGGCGGTGGATTCGACTGGCAACAATTGACCGCCGAAGCCTCTGCCTACTCGCTGTTCGCGGACAGGAAGATCATCGACGTGCGGATTCCCGGTGGCAAACCCGGTGCCGAGGGCAGCAAGGCGTTGACCGCCTATTGTGCAGATCCACCACCCGACACGCTGCTGCTGGTCAGCATGCCCAAACTCGATCGTCAGCAGCAGAACGGCAAATGGTTCAAGGCCCTGGATGCGCTCGGCGCGGTGGTGCAGGTCTGGCCGATCGAGACCCAGCGGCTACCCGCCTGGATCAGGCAGCGACTGCACAGTGCCGGCATCGAACCGACGGGTGAGGTGGTGCAGATGCTGGCCGAGCGTGTCGAAGGGAATCTGCTGGCAGCCCGCCAGGAGGTCGAAAAGCTTCTGCTGCTTCACGGTCCCGGGAGGCTGGACGCCGATCAGCTGGAGGCCGCGGTTGCCGACAGTTCCCGCTACGACGTGTTCGAGCTGGTCGACAGTGCATTGCGCGGCGAGGTCGAACGCAGCGTTCGCATCCTTGACGGGCTGCGCGCTGAAGGGCTGGCACCGTCTGTCGTGCTTTGGGCGCTGCACCGCGAGGTGCGCAATATGGCGCAGATCTCTGCCGATGTCGCAAAGGGGGCAAGTCCCGACCAGGCAATCGGTAGGGCTCGCGTGTTCAGCAAGCGCGTTGCCGTGGTCCGCCAGGGCTTGGGCAGGCTGCGCGCGGCGCAGTGGCTGTTGACGCTGGATCGATGTCAAGAGGCCGACGCCGCGATCAAGGGGATCAGCGGCCGGCAGCCCTGGCTGTTGCTCGAAGACATCGTCCTGGGGATCAACGGCAACACTGAATTTCTGCGCCGCGCCGCCGGCAACTGACCGGCCCTCAGCCGGCCTCTTCCAGCACCTGTGCCGGAGGAAAATAGGTCTCGGCCAGGCTGTTGTGCAGTTCAATGATGCCCAGCTGCAGCTCGTCGATGAACTCGTGCAGCTCCGCCTGACTCAGTTCCGCCACGTTGACCCGGCGCAGCTTGAGTTTGAGCGCACGGATGCCACGCAATGCCGGACCCGAGTTTTCCATCTTGCCGATGCCGTCGTCGACTGCCGAGATGCAGTGCAGGAACGAACGCGGAAACAGCGGATTGTGAAACAGGAAATCGAGCACGTCCGCGCGGCTGACCCTGATCGCCACATGCCGCCGGTAGGTCTGATAACCCGACATCGATCGCAACACGCTGATCCACTGCAGGGTGTCAAGCGAACGAGACTCGAGCATGTCATCCGGAAACAGGTCTGTCGAGCGCACATCGATGATGCGCGTGGTCATATCGGCGCGCTCCAGGTTGCGACCGATGCGGGCGAAGTGCCAGGCCTCGTCGCGATACATCACCGACCCGAGCAGGCCGACGATCTGCTGCGAGCCGCTGATGATCCCGTCGAGAAAATCGTCCCGACCGCTCTTGGTCAGGCCGGACTGCACATTCTCCTTGGCGAACAGATACAGCTCGTTGAGCTTCTCCCAGGATGATCGTGGCAACACCTCGCGTACGGTGCGGCAGTTCTCGCGGGCCGCTGCCAGCGACGAGAGTATCGAGCCGTGGTTGTTCGCGTCACCAATCAGGAAGCGCACGATATTGCGCTCGTTCGGTTCGCGTTCCACTGTCTCGAACTGCTGGCGCAGCCCGGTGATATCCACCAACGGCTCCCAACCGGGCGCGATCCCGCTCGGCGTGTCCAGCACCAGGTGCGAATTGACCCGGACCAGGCGCGCCGTATTTTCTGCACGCTCGACGTAACGGGCGAGCCAGTAAATGTTCTCCGCGACGCGTGACAGCATGGCGACCTCCTCCGCTCAGTTGCCGGTATCCACGATCCAGGTATCTTTCGATCCGCCGCCCTGCGAGGAATTGACCACCAGAGATCCTTTGCGCAGGGCGACGCGGGTCAGTCCGCCGGTCGTGACGAAAGTCTTGCGACCGCTGAGAATGAACGGGCGCAGGTCGACATGCCGCGGCTCGAGACATTGGCCCACCACGGTGGGAACGGTCGACAGGCCCAGCGTCGGCTGTGCAATGTAGTTGCGCGGATTCTTGCTGATCAGGTCGGCAAAGGTCTTGCGCTCGGCCTTGGTGGAACGCGGGCCAATCAACATGCCGTAGCCACCGGATTCATTGGCCGGCTTGATCACCAGTTCTTCCAGATGATCGAGCACGTATTGCCTCTCGTCGGGGTACATGCAGCGATAGGTCGGAACATTGGGTATCCCCGGCTCTTCGTCGAGGTAATAACGGATGATCTCGGGAACAAAGGCATACACCACCTTGTCGTCGGCGACGCCCGCGCCCGGGGCGTTCGCCAGTCCGACCTTGCGTGCCTTCCACGCACGCAGCAGGCCGGGCACGCCCAGGACCGAATCCTCGCGAAACGCCTCCGGATCCATGAATTCGTCGTCGATGCGACGGTAGATCACATCGACACGCTGCGGGCCCGATACCGTTCGCATGTAGACGCAATCGTCGTCATCGACGAACAGATCCCTGCCCTCTACCAGCTCGGCGCCCATCTCCATCGCCAGGTAGGCGTGCTCGAAATAGGCCGAGTTGTAGATCCCCGGCGTCAATACCGCCACGGTCGGGCGCTTGACGTTGCGCGGCGACAATGCGGCCAGCATTTCGTACAGCTGGGTCGGATAGTCGTCAACCGGCAGCGGCGCATAGGACTCGAAAAGCTCGGGGAACACGCGCTTGGTGACCAGACGGTTCTCCAACATGTAGGAGACCCCCGAGGGAACGCGCAGGTTGTCTTCCAGCACGTACATGGTGCCGTCGGCATCGCGCACCAGGTCCGAGCCACAGATGTGCGCCCACACCCCGAGCGGGGGGTTGACCCCCACGCACTGCGGCCGGAAGTTCTTCGATTCGGCCAGCACCTCGGCGGGAAAAACCCCGTCCCTGATGATCTTCTGCTCGTGATACAGGTCGTTGATGAACAGGTTCAGCGCCTTCACACGCTGCTTCAGACCGGCCTCAATGCGGTCCCACTCCTGCTTCTCGATAATGCGCGGCACGATATCGAACGGCCAGTTGCGATCGATCATGCCGTCGTTTTCGCTGTACACCGTGAACGTGATGCCCATCTCCTTGATCGCGAGATCCGCCGCGTCCTGGCGCGTCGACAGCTCACCGTTGTTCATCTTGCGGAACAGGCCGATGATCTCTTTCGCCAATGGTCGGGCGCGGTTCTTTCCGGCCATCATCTCGTCGAAAAATGGACCCGGGTCGTATTCTTTGAGCTCTATTGGCATGTTGTCTTCTCGGCCGGAAACCAGCGTCAGTCCTTGCGGCCGCGGCCGGAATTCCGGAGATCCAGGGTGTAGGGATGTTCGCACTGCGGGGCCTCTTCGGGCACATGCACCGGACCGGTGCTATGTCCGACAGGCCAGAACCGTGCCAACCGGCGTGATTCCGCCTCATACGCATTGACCGGCAATGTCTCGTAGTTGCGTCCGCCCGGGTGGGCCACGTGGTAGGTACAGCCACCGAGAGAGCGTTCCGACCATGTGTCGACGATATCGAACACCAGCGGCGCATGCACCGGGATCGTCGGATGCAGTCCGGACGGTGGGTTCCACGCCTTGTAGCGCACCCCGGCGACGAACTCTCCGCGTTCGCCGGTGCACCGCAATGGCACACGCCGTCCATTGCATGTCACAACATGGCGCGTATCGGTCATGCCGCGCACCTTGACCTGCAGGCGCTCGACGGAGGAATCGACGAAGCGTGCCGTTCCCTGCGCGGTCACTTCCTCACCGAGCACATGCCAGGGTTCGATGGCAAAACGCAGTTCCATCTCGACGTCATCGACGTTGATGGTGCCGTAGCGTGGAAAGCGGAACTCGACGAAGGGATCGAACCACTCGCCATCGACCGCATATCCCCAGCGTCGCAGATCGCCGACCACGTCTGCCATGTCGCGCTGCACGAAATGCGGCAGCATGAAGCGGTCGTGCAGTTCGGTACCCCAGGGCACCGGCGACGAGGTATAAGGCTGCTGCCAGAACCGCGCGACCAGCGCGCGCAGCAGCAGGCTCTGCACCATGGCCATACGCGGATGCGGCGGCATCTCGAAACCACGGAACTCGACCAGGCCCAGACGCCCTGTTGCCGAATCCGGGGAGTACAGCTTGTCGATACAGAATTCGGCACGGTGGGTGTTGCCGGTCATATCGGCAAGCAGGTTGCGCAACACCCGATCGACCAGCCAGGGTGACGCCACCTCGCCGCCAGGCAACTGCTGCAGCGCGATGTCGAGCTCGTACAGACTGTCGTCACGCGCCTCGTCGACCCGCGGCGCCTGCGAGGTCGGGCCGATAAACATCCCGGAGAACAGGTAGGAAAGCGCCGGGTGATTCTGCCAATAGCGCACCAGGCTGCCGAGGACCTGTGGATTGCGCAGCATCGGACTGTCTGCCGGCGTCGGGCCACCGAGGGTCACATGGTTGCCGCCGCCGGTGCCTGTGTGCCGACCGTCGAGCATGAACTTCTCGGTGCCCAACCGCGCGAGACGCGCCTCCTCGTACAGGATCTCGTTGTTCTCGACCATCTGCTGCCAGCTACCGGCCGGGTGCACATTGACCTCGATGACCCCGGGGTCGGGCGTCACCGAAAAGCGCTTGAGTCGCGGGTCATGCGGCGCTGGATAGCCCTCCAGGACGATCGGTTGGCCCAACTCGCGCGCGGTCTCCTCGATCTGTCTGACGAGCTCGAGCCAGTGACCCACGTCACCCAGTGGCGGCATGAAGACATGCAGATTGCCGTCACGCGGCTCGAACGCCATCGCGGTGCGCACGAAGCCCTGCCCGTCATGCGCGGAATCGGCGATCCCCTGCTCGCTCAGTCCGTGCGCACTCAGGCTGTCGGCCGGCGCCCCCGCCTGCCACTTGGCATAGCGGGCGGCGACGTCGCCCGGACCGCTGCCAGGCAGAGCGCCTCTGGGTGCGAACGGATCCGTTGTGTACAGCGCCTGGCGTGACTCGGGCTTTTCCCAAATCAGTGCATCCAGCGGTAGACGCAGTCCCATCGGTGAATCACCCGGCAGCAGGAACATGTGCCCGCGGCGGAATGTCCACGGGGAGCTGGTCCAGCGCTCGGCGTCCGTGTCCCAACCCACCGGCAGTGCGTAGCCGACGACCTGCTCCAGGCCGCGCTCGAACAGGCGACGCAGGCGCGCACGCTCGAGCTTGTCGGACAGCCGGCTGTCGAGGACATCGACGTTCTCCGGTAAGGTGCCTTCTTTCCACAGGTAGTACAGGACATCCTCGTAGCCCGATTCGACATTGTCGGACCTGACCCCCAGGCGCGCCGCCAGGCGCCTGGCGAATACATGGGCGACTTCGACGTCGGCAGTGCCGCGCGCACTGGGGTCGGCAAGCAGCGCCTGATCCCTCCATACTGCCTGACCGTCGTCGCGCCACAGGCACGACAGCGCCCAGCGCGGCAACGGTTCGCCCGGATACCACTTGCCCTGTCCGTGGTGCAGCACACCTTCTGGCGCGAAACGCTGCCACAAACGGCGCAACAGGACCTCGGCGCGCTCGCGCTTGTGCGTGCCGAGCGCCGCGGTGTTCCACTCGGCGCCGTCCATATCGTCGATAGAGACGAAGGTCGGCTCGCCGCCCATTGTCAGGCGCACGTCATTGGCCGTCAGCTCGGCATCGACCCGCTCGCCGAGTGCCATCACCGAACCCCACTGCTCGTCGCTGTACGGTAGTGTGACCCGCGGGTCCTCGTGGATCCGTGTCACCTCGTTGAGAAACCTGAACTCGACCTCGCACTTGCTGACCGCCCCGGTGACCGCCGCGGCACTCACGAAATCCGGGGTGCAGGCGAGCGGAATATGCCCCTCTCCGGCAAACAGGCCCGAGGTCGGATCCAGGCCGATCCAGCCGGCACCGGGCACAAAGACCTCCGCCCATGCGTGCAGATCGGTGAAATCCCGGGTCGGGCCGGACGGGCCGTCGAGTGACTCCTGGTCGGGCGCCAGCTGCACCAGGTAACCCGAGACGAAACGGGCTGCCAGCCCCAGGTGGCGCATGATCTGCACCAGCAGCCAGGCGCTGTCGCGGCACGAACCCTTGGCAAGGTCCAGGGTCTCCTCGCAGGTTTGCACCCCCGGCTGCATGCGGATGACGTAGCCGATCTCATGCTGCAGGCGCTGGTTGAGCGCCACCAGGAAATCCACGATCTTCGTCGGTTCGCGCGAGACGCCGCGCAGCCATTCAGTGAGGCGCGGGCCCGATTCGGTGCACTCGAAATAGGGCTTCAGTTCCTTGTGGAGCTGCTTGGGGTACTCGAACGGGAAATTGTCGGCATATTCCTCGACGAAGAAATCGAACGGGTTGATGGTGACCATTTCCAGCACCAGCCCGACGTCAACGACCATCTTTCGCGTTTTTTCCGGAAACACGTAGCGCGCCACGAAGTTACCGAACGGGTCCTGCTGCCAGTTGAGAAAGTGCTCGGCGGGGTCGACCTTCAGCGAATACTCGTGAATGGGGGTGCGCGTGTGGGGGGCCGGTCGCAGGCGGATCAGGTGCGGCGACAGGGACACACTGCGGTCGAACAGATACTCGGTCCTATGGCGGAGGGCCACACGGATAGACATTGCATCACCTTGGCCAAACAACGGCCGATACGGAATGGGCAGATAAGAGCTTAGCAGAGTGCGGCAAGCTGCCAGGCAGCGACGGGGCTTCCACCGAGGCATGATTTCGCCCCATACTTGCGCATACAGCACTTGCCCGGATTGACCACCACGATGACCTATTGCGTTGGACTAAGTCTTGAAGACGGCCTCGTCTTCGCGTCGGACTCCCGCACCAATGCGGGCGTGGATTACGTGACCACCTACAGCAAGATGCACGTCTTCACGCCTGCGCCGGACCGCCTGTTCGTGTTGCTTTCCGCCGGCAACCTGGCGACCACGCAGGAGGTCGTCAACCACATCCAGCGTGACCTCGACTACCCGACCGGCGGACCAAACCTGGCCAACGTACGCTACCTGTTCGAGGCCGCCGAGTACGTCGGTGCCGTAAGCCTCTCGGTGCAGAAGGAACATGGTCACGCGCTCGCCCAGTCCGGCGTGAGCGGTGAGACGACCCTGATCCTCGGCGGCCAGATCGCCGGCCAGCCGCATGGCCTGATGCTGATCTACCCTCAGGGCAACTACATCACTTCATCGCCGGAGACCCCCTACCTGCAGATTGGCGAGAGCAAATACGGAAAGCCCGCGCTCGACCGTATCGTCCACCCGGGCCTTTCGCTCAACCAGGGCGCCCGACTGGCACTGGTGTCACTGGACGCCACGACGCGATCGAACATCACGGTCGGGCCGCCGTTCGAACTGGCGACCTACGAGGCAGACAGCCTCGTTCTCGGCTGCCGATGCCGGTTCGATGCTGACGACAAGTACCTGATCAGCGTCCGCGACGCCTGGAACAACGGCATCCAGGAGGCCTTCCTCAGCCTGCCGAAGTTTTCCTGGGAGTCGGCCGGCGGCGCGACCTGCACCGCGCCACAACCGGTCTCCGCATCCGGCAACTGAACGCCGCAGGGCGCCTTGGTCGCATGCGGCAGGGTTGAGTTAGAATCGCAGCTCCAATCACCGATTGACGGGCATCGACATGAGCCAGGCCGCCAATTCTCGGCAGATCGACGACTTATCCGCCTATATGCGGGATCTGGGGCGACGTGCGCGGACCGCCTCACGCGCGCTGGCTGCCGCCGATACCGGTGCCAAGAACGCCGCACTGCAGGGCATCGCCGACGACCTTGATGCACAACGCCACCACCTGATCGAAGCCAACCGCCTGGACCTCGAGGCCGGTCGCGCCAAGGGGCTGGATGCGGCGTTGCTCGACCGCCTCGAACTCGACCATGCGCGTATCGACAGCATGATCGAGGGACTGCGCCAGATCGTCGCGCTACCGGACCCGATCGGTGAGATCTTCGATATGAAGTTCCGCCCCAGCGGTATCCAGGTCGGGCGCATGCGTGTGCCGCTCGGCGTGATCGGGATCATCTATGAGTCACGGCCGAACGTGACCGCCGATGCCGCCGCCCTGTGCCTCAAGTCGGGCAACGCCACTGTACTGCGAGGCGGATCGGAGGCATTTCACTCGAACCAGGCGATTGCCGACAGCATCCGGCGCGGTCTCGACCGGGCCGGGCTGCCACCGGACGCGGTGCAGGTGGTCGCCACCACTGACCGTGCCGCCGTCGACCTGATGGTCACAATGCCGGAATCTATCGACGTCATCATTCCGCGCGGCGGCAAGGGCCTGATCGAGCGCATCAGTGCCATGGCGCGCGTTCCGGTGATCAAGCACCTGCACGGCGTCTGCCACGTATATGTCGACGACGAAGCGGATCCGCGCAAGGCGTTCGATGTGGCGCTGAACGCCAAGACGCAGCGTTACGGCACCTGCAACACGATGGAGACCCTGCTGGTCAACGAAACCGTCGCCGAGGACTTCCTGCCCGACCTGGCGGCGGCTTACCTCGAAAAAGGCGTCGAATTGCGCGGCTGCCCGCAGACCTGCCGGATTCTCGGCGGCCACTGCGGCCCCGCGACCGACACCGACTGGGACGAGGAGTATCTCGCCCCGATCCTGTCGATCCGCGTGGTTGCCGACATCGACGGTGCGATCGATCACATCACCCTGCACGGCTCGATGCATACCGAGAGCATCATCACCGAGAACATCACGAAAGCACGCCGGTTCCTGCGCGAGGTCGATGCCAGTTCGGTGATGGTGAATGCCTCGACGCGTTTCGCCGATGGCTTCGAATACGGCCTGGGTGCCGAGATCGGGATCTCGACCGACAAGTTCCACGCACGCGGCCCGGTCGGCCTCGAAGGCCTGACCTCGGTGAAATACATCGTGCTGGGCGATGGACACATCCGGACCTGAGGCATCTCCCGGGGACCCGGCGGCAATCGGAGTCTTCGGTGGCACCTTCGATCCGGTGCATTTCGGCCACCTGCGCATCGCGCTGGATGCGCTGGAGTCACTCGGCCTCGACCAGGTACGCCTGATTCCGCTGGCCCACGCGGTGCATCGTGACCAGCCGGAGACCCCCGGGGCGCTGCGTCTGCAGATGCTGCAGGCCGCGGTCACCGGACGCGACGACCTGGTGGCCGACGACCGCGAATTGCGCCGCGCCGGGCCGTCCTACACCATTGATACCCTGCGATCCTTGCGCGCCGACTTCCCCAGCGCCACGCTTTGGCTGCTGCTGGGCAGTGACGCCTATGCCGGTTTTTCGTCCTGGCGGGACCCGGAGGGCATCCTGGAGACGGCCAATATCGCCGTGCTGCAGCGCCCGGGACACGGCGTACGGAAGGACGCCCGGGCATCCGCGGCACAGACACAGGACCTCCCCACTGCCCCACTCCACGGACAGGTCGTATTCTGTCCGGTGACCCAGCTGGATATCGCCTCCAGCGATATCCGGGCGCGAATCGCCGCCGGCCACAGCGCCGATTTCCTCGCCCCACCCGCGGTGCTGGCCCTCGCCGCCCGGCATCGGCTATACCGCCAATCGCCCGCGCATGGTTTATGATTCGCTGAAGAACCCTTTCTGGACCCCCGCATGCAGGTAGAAGAACTCCGCGATCTCGTCGTCAAAACGCTCGAAGACATGAAGGCCTTTGACATCGTGACCCTCGATGTC
>Ga0116152_10000690_pt1 | contig 27777 bp, 15 predicted proteins | sample AD_UKC119_MetaG_FD_89894 | JGI IMG/M metagenome (GOLD analysis project Ga0116152, IMG submission 89894) | Active sludge microbial communities of municipal wastewater-treating anaerobic digesters from Hong Kong - AD_UKC119_MetaG | ecosystem: Engineered > Bioreactor > Anaerobic > Digestate... | reverse complement strand
GAGAATGTCCTCGAGCGCCTGCGTCTTGGCGCCCGGATTGACATCCTGCGATTCACCGCCCCACTGCTGCGTCAGCTGTCCCAGCTTCTCTTCGATCGTCATCTCGCGGAGCAGCGCCTCGACGCGACGATCGATTTCGCGCATGCGATCGTTGGTGGCGTCGCCGGTCTCCGCGCGCGCGATCAGCCCGCGGCACGTGATCATCGCAAGAACCAGGACCAGGCTTCGGGCTCGACTTCGAAAATTCATGGGCGTCTCCAGGGCGTGATGGCCATGACGAAACCTGCGCCTGGCCGGTGTATGCGTTTGGAAAGAAGTCCCCGTTGATACAGTTGTACTCTTCAGAGCGATTGCGTTCTGCAGATCAACAGGATGTAGCATAGCGCCTGCACATAAGCAAGACATCCCGCAACGGTATGCGGACGCGCCATACACAGATGTCGAACAGTTACATGGCGTCGCCGGCCGCGCTGCGTGAGTGAACGCGGCGCTTGTGTCAGCACTCCGGCATCGACGCCATGATGACACTCCTCGCCGCCGCGCTGGTACGCGGATCAACTCGCTGATGCGCCGCCAGGGTTTCTGTCCGCCCCGGCGCACGCCGCAGGTCGCTGAAAAAATCTGTGATCGGCGATCGCCGAAACAGTTTCCCGCTCGCCGGATCGCCGCCGATTCCCCTTCGAATTCACGTCGCGCGACGCCTTCGAAATCGCACCAAAAGCGTCGTGTTTCCCAGGCGGAGCGACGCCCCGGAGAACGCGGTTCGCCCTTCCACCGTCTGTAGGCTTCGGATCGTAAGCGACTTACGCGGGCGCGACAGGCGACCGTCAGGTGTCGCGCGGAGACGAGGCGCCCAGGTCCTGGATTGGATCCCTGTAGCGCCTTCGTTCGCCGGCGTTCCAAAATCACAACCCAGAGTTCGCCGCATGAAAAATGCTTGAATTTCCAGTTGAGTTTTGGTATCCTACGTCCAATGAAACTGATTCACAAACCGTTTCAGGCGTTACACGAGTCCCATTCGCAACGGTACGAATAACATGTCTTCTGTGCGCGACATCGCCAGTGACGCGGGTGTTTCGATCAGCACCGTCTCGCGCGTTCTGAACAACGACAGCAGCGTTCACCCGGATACACGCGATCGCGTTCTCGCGGTGGCGAACAAGAAGGGGTACACGCCCTCTGTCGGTCGACGGATCACAACCCACATCGGCCTTGCCTATACGCAGGAGATGACGCTGTCGCATCCCTATGACGCGACCGTCGTCGAAGGCATCATGCACGGCCTGAATGAGCGGCGATTTGATCTCGTGCTGCTCAATCTGAACCGCGACAAACGATCGAACGAAACCTACACGCAGTTTTTCATTCGCAAAGGTGTTCGCGGCGTCATCCTGCGAACGATGAAGGAATCCCGAAGCGTCTGCGAAGCCATCGCCGACGAGGGATTCCCCCATGTCGTCGTCAGCGAGCGATTCGATTCGCCCAACGTCAGCTGCATTGACTGCGATTCGAAGCCCGACAGCGTGCGGGCCGTCGACTATCTGATCCGCCTCGGGCACCGACGGATCGGCTTCGGCGCTCACAACGTGTCCGACCTCGACCACATCGATCGCCACGTGGGTTACCTCGACGCGCTGAAGGCGAACGGTCTTCCGATCGACGACGACCTTGTGTTCTGGCAGCCGTTCACCCTGTCCGGTGGCGCCACTGTCATGGACATGGCGATGAATCTCGCGGAGCCGCCGACCGCATTCTACTTTGCGGATCCCCTCCTCGCCGTCGGCGCCATCAAGCGGGCGCACGAGATGGGCATCCGCATTCCCGAAGACCTGTCGATTGTGGGATTCGACGACACCGACATCCGGCACAGCGTCTACCCGACGATGACGGCCGTGTGCCAGGAAGCGTCGGTCCTCGGACTTGAGGCGGCGCTCTGGCTGACACGCATCCTGACGGACGGCAAGGCCCAGCGACTCAGCAAGGCAATTCCGACCTTTTTTGAAATCAATGAAACAACGGCGCCGCCGAGTTCGAATCCGGGACTCCAGAAGCGGCGAAATAATGGCGCAGGCGCCAAGAGCGCGTCGCGAAGTCGTCGACGACTGAATCAGTCGCTCGCGCCGGCTTCCGACAGACTGGGATACGCACAATCGGGGACGTCTAATCCAAGGAAGGCTGAACAATGAACAACCAAACCCATCATGGTTTCCGCTGGCTTTCGCGGCGCGGCTTTACCTTGCTCGAACTGCTGGTCGTGATTGCGATCATCGCGCTGTTGATTTCCGTTCTGCTTCCGGCCCTGTCGATGGCGAGGGAGCGCGGCAAGCAGATCAAGTGCCTTGCCAACATGCGAAGCGCCGCGGGCGCGTGCACGAACTTCCTTAACGACTACGGTCGCATGCCGCTGGTCACGGATGAAGTCGGCGTTCAGGCGGCGGATCCGAGCCGGAATCTGTACGCCTATGGCTCCGGATCTGAACTGCTCGCCTGGCCCACGGCCCTGGCGCGCGCGTCAAATCTGCCCGTCGCCGACAACTGGGACTGGTCGGTCCGCGCTTCTTCCTTTGATGAGGCGACCGCCAAGTCGGACCTGCTGAACAAGAAGGCGCCGCTCGAATTCCTGATCTGCCCCTCAGATCGCGTTCGACTTGCCTCGTCTTACTACCCGCGAAACAAGGGCGGATCCAACGACGGACTGCTCGGCCCCGGCGACCCGGCGGACTCCGGCGGCGGCGGTTCGGAAGCGTCCTACTGGGGCTATCTGAGCTACGCCGTCAACGAGGATGTCCTCGGCGCCGAAGTGTCAGAGAGCAACGGCAACCCCGCGTGCTGGCGTCGCGTTGGCGACGGACTCGGTTGCCGCGGTGAATTCAACTATCCGCCGGGCACATCGTGCGCAGCGGAAGGTCGCCGACTTCGCGGCGTGGTTGACCGCGTCTTCCAACCGTCCGACGTCGGGCTCATCTTCGAGGCGGGTCGCGACGACCTCAACTCGGATATCACGGGATTTGCCAATCTGATCACCAGCGCCAAGGCGGCCGGTGGATACCTGGGCGATTCACAGCAGTTTCACCAGACACGAATGCCAACGACACGACATCCGCAGAGCATGATCAACATTCTGTTCACGGATATGCACGGCGGATCCACGAGGCCGGCGAAGCTGAACGCGTCGAACGGCCTTCCCGAGGAATACGGACCGCGCGTCCGCGTATCGCCCTACAGGCCTTAGCGCGGAGGAAGGGCGACGACGCCCGATTGAGGGGAATTCAAAGAGGACCATGGGAGGAGCGAGAGATATGCAACACAGGAAACTCATGACGGGCGTCGCCGCCGTTCTTGCGGCCGCGATATTCCCGACGACAGCGCGTGCGAACCTGCTGTCAAACTTCGGATTCGAAACACCGGACGCCTCAGGCGGCGACGTCTTCGATGCGCCGGCGGCGCCATGGGTCGGCTTCAATGACCCCGGCCTGCGCTACACGACGTCTACTGTTGCGCGAACCGGAAATCAGTCTCTGAAAATGTTCGGCCCGTTCGATTTCATCGGCGGCGGTGTTGGCGCCGTCCAGGCGGTCCCCGCCACAGCCGGAACCCCCTACACGGGTGAAATCTGGGCGCTCAACAACAGCGCCGACGCGATTCAGGGCAACAACTTCGGCGTCTTCAAACTCGAATTTCTGGACGCCGGCTTCAATCTCATTCCCGGCGGCCTGGGTGTCGGCTTTGTTGAATCCAATCCGATCAACGCCGGCACACCGCAGGATCAGTGGACGCTCCTCGGCGCCGGCGGCGTCGCGCCGGCCGGCACGGCCTGGGTACAGGCGGTGATCGTGCAGGTCCAGCTTGGCGACGGGAACGGCGCGTTTGTCGGCGGCTCGATCTTCTGGGATGACGCCAGCATTACGGCGGTCCCGGAGCCGACGACTCTGGCGCTGATCGGTATGGGTGGAATCGTCGTCCTTCGACGACGACGACGATAAACGGAGATACGAAAAGGCTCGCGCCCACAGGGATGCGGGCCTTTTTCCTTCGGATGAACAGTCACGCGTCATGACGAATCGGCATCCCGTGACTCCGCCACATTCGGGATTCGCCACGTTACGAACGATCGCATGACGCACGCACGCTGATGCGGCGGAATGAACGGAACAATCGTCACGCGCCCGCGGGGTACATGGCTCGTACGCAGAGTCAATCACGCGACGCGCGACGGGGCACAGAACACATTGGAGGGATCATCAGGATGAAATATCGAAATAATCAGTTGTCTTGGGTATTGGCGGCGGCGCTGCTTTGCACAGGGCTGCAATCCGTCGCGTCGGCGCAGGGAATCATGGAGAATTTCGACTCGGTTGTGGGCGGTCCGCCGACAATCGTGTTGGATGGTTCGGGATTCTCGCGAATCGATGACTGGGACGCCGGCATTCTCAGGGAGAGCGCGTTCGCCGGCACGACCGGGAACATCTCAACGCTGATTCGCGCCTACGGCCTGACCAGCGGCGGCGTCAGTGGAACCGGCGCCGGCGCCATCGACTTTGAAGTCGGATCGTTCAACGTGATCGATCAGAGCTTCAGCAATGTCGCCGGAACGGGCGGTGGCGAGTTCCTCGCCGGCGGCGCGGGCCCCGACACCTTTAACTTCGCCCCCTGGGACGACAACCTGACGGACGAGTTCGCATTCGGCGGAACCTTCGGCGGCGCTGTGCTCAACGGAAACATGTCGGCCCAGGGCGTCCTCGCCGGCGGCAATCCCGGCGGCTTTGCCCAGCTCGATGTCAACGATATCTCTCTGAACGCCGGGAACTGGTATGCGGGTCTTCAGTTCGACATTGGTCCTTTCCCCGGCGCCGCGGCGCTTCTGGAAGGCGGCTTCGAAGGCGACACGCTCGGCCAGCGACCGACGACGTGGGCCAACTTCGGCAACGGTGTCTTCATTTCGAACGTCACGCCCCGATCCGGTTCGCAGGATCTGGGCCTGTATGAGTTCGTTCCCGGCGCCGGCGCCGGCGTTTATCAGGATCTGCCGGCGCAGCCCGGCCAGGTCTGGGAACTGGACGGCTTTGTTCGAACAAACGCGGGCGACTCGATCGCCGGCAAGAGCAGCTTCGTCCTCTTCAAGATTGAATATCGAATGGAGAATGACACGCTGCTCGCCGAATCCGAGTTGTCGGTTATCACCGGCGACAGCCCGGAGAGCGTCTGGATTGACGCCCCCGCGCTTCAGTTCATCGCCCCACCCAATACCGAGAAGGTCCGACCACTCGTCATCTATGTCTATCCGGGTGGAACCGTCGGCAACGTCGGCGCCGTCTATGTGGACGACCTCTCCTTTAAGCTCGTGTCAGGTCCGCAGCCGATCACGCTGGACAGCTTCTCGCTGACGGCCGACGTGCGCGGTACCGCGAACGCCGCGGGTGAAACGCTCGGCGATGTGCAGCTGCGTATCGAAGACAGCGACGGCAATCGCGTTCAGTTCAACACCTCCGGGACTTCGGGCTGGCAGCAGCTGGGCGGACCTCTCGACACGGGTGTCGAAGCGGATTCGAGCGGCACGCCGACGCCCGGCGCGTTCAACCTTCTGTCGCCCAATTACCACGTCGTCGTCGCCATGAACAACGAATCCGGCAATCCCTGGGGAACCGGCGGCACGCTCGACCTGGACAACCTCGTTCTGACGAATCAGAACCCGGCCGGCAGCGGCTTCGACGCCGCCCTCGTCTTCGAGCCGATCATGATCAGCGAAGTGGATCCCAACCTGATCTCCATGACGGCGGACATCTTCGGCGATACCGCCGGCGGTGAGTTCCAGCTCAGGATCACGGCGCTCGATCTCTTCAATACAGGGCTCGACGAGAACTTCGAGAGCGTTGTTGACACGACGGAAGTTGTCTTCCTGGATACCGCAACAATTCAGGCGCTCGAGCCGAACGCGTTCAGCAGCACGCTCGGCTGGTCGCCCGACATCGAGGGTGAGCAGGCCTTCGCCGGAATCTCCGGTCTCGTTGACACCGTCGGCCTCAGCCCGCGCGCCTACGCCCGCGGCATCGACACGACCGGCTGCGACGGATCGACACACGCGGGTGAGCTGGTCATCGAAAGCGTATCGACCAGCGGCGCCTGGTATGGCGGCCTGAACTGGCCGGGACAGAAGCTCGCTTCGACCGACTTCTCGCAGGTTGAACTTCACGCCTGTGTTCGAGGCGTTGGCGATCCTTCGGATCCCTTCGGCGTCGGCTTCCCCGGATTCCTCGGCAACTACGAACTTCGCATCGAAGACGCCGATGGTGATCGGCTCTACTTCCCGATGACGGCGGACGCGACATGGCAGGACGTCGGCGGGCTCCTCAGCACGGCGACCTTCGGAACCGCGCTGGACGGCGTTTCCAACGGCATCTTCGACGTCGATCCGCAGGATCCGGACAGCCTCGACTACTCTGTCGTCGTGTCCTTCATCGATCCGGAATCCACATGGTTCTCCGGTGGCCAGCTCCAGGTGGACAACCTCTACCTGACGCCCGTCGAGGCGTCGGCCGTTGTCGCCGAGTTCACCTTTGACGGTGTCGCCGATGGCGCCACGTTCCAGACAGTCGGTGGCGTGCTGACGTCGTCCGACGGTCCGATTCCGGTCGGTAACTTCGACCAGGACTTCGAAGCCGCGACAGGACTGCCGGGCGGCATTCCCGCGCCGGCCTCGGTTCCGTTCGATGACGGGCTGGACAATGAGTTCGCCTTCTTCGGCACCTATGGCAACGCGGTCGTGAACGACGGACCGACAGTGGGTGTTTGCGGAACCTGCGGCGTCGGCGGCGGCCATGCGGTCGAGCTGACGATCACGGATGTCCCGCCGAACACGGGCGGCTGGTTTGCCGGCGTGTACTTCGCAGAGGTTCCCGCCGATCTTTCCGGCGATCTCAGTCAGGTCTTCCTGACCGGCGACATCAAGGGCGAACTCAACGGTGGCGTGCTGGGGCCCTACGAGCTCCGCATTGAAGACGCGGACACGACCGCCCTGACGTTCCGTGTCACGGCCGACGGCACATTCCAGTCTGTCGGTGGCGCCCTCTCGACGGCGATGCTGACGAACGCCGATCCCGGCGCATCCGATGGCGTCTTCGACGTGAACCAGGCGACCTACAACGTGACGGTTGCGTTCCTCGGAACGAGCAGCGGCGCCGACTGGGGCCAGGGTGGCAAGCTGACCATCGACAACCTCTTCCTCACGGGACGAGATCTGTCGAACGTCGATCAATACGAAGTCACGCTGTCGTTCGTCAATGAACTGACGTCGTGGCCCAATGGCGACGGTCAGCTGATCATCGACAACCTCAACGTTTCGGAAGGCGCGCCCGTCTCCCCGGGTGACGTCAACTGCGACGGCGCCATTAACGGTCTCGACGTGCAGGCGTTCGCAACCGCGATCGTCGACCCGGCGGGGTACGCCTCGGCGTATCCCGGCTGCAACATCCTCAACGCGGACACGAATTCCGATTCGTCGGCCACGGTCGCGGACGTTGCATCCTTCGCCGCCCTGCTTGTCGGCCCCTGATAACGTTCTTTGAAACATGGACAGGCGCAATGGCGGCGCCCGCATTGCGGCGCCGCCATTGCCTCCCTGCGACACAGTTCGACGCCCGCCAACTGAGGCGGGCGTTGTCGCCGCGCGACAACAGAAGGTACTTATGACCCGATCAGTCAGACTTGGAATCACAACGCTCGCGATCCTGACGAGCTCCGTTTCGTGGGCGCAGGCCGGGACACCGCCGATCTGGGCGGAAGAGTTCAACGGCGAAACACTCGATCTGTCGACCTGGACCAATGACACGGGCGGCGGCGGGTTCGGAAACCAGGAGCTCCAGTACTACACGGCGCGGAACCAGAACATCAGGGTCGAAAACGGGAACCTTGTCATCACGGCGATTCGCGAGAACTACCAGGGCAAGGAGTTCACGTCCGCGCGCATCAAGTCGCATGGGCGATTCAGTTTCCGCTACGGATCACTCGAGGCCCGAATCAAGGTCCCGAATCTTGCGAACGGCCTCTGGCCCGCCTTCTGGCTGCTCGGCGCCAACATCGGCCAGAACACCTGGCCCGCCTGTGGCGAAACGGACATCCTTGAGATGGGGTCCAGCACGGCGATCAACTCAGGTGTGACCGATCGTTGGGTGTCCGCCGCGGCGCACTGGGACTTCATGGGGTCCTACGCCCTCTACAACCAAGCGGTCACGACTCCCACACCGCTGACCGGCGGCTATCACAACTATCGACTCGACTGGACGCCGACACTGATGACTGTCTCTGTCGACGGCGCCCAGTACTGGGCGTTCGATATCAGCTCAGGTGAATCCAATTCGCTGGAAGAGTTTCATCGGCCCCATTTCATCCTGCTTAACATGGCGGTAGGTGGAATCAACTTCGTCGAGATTCTCGATCCGAACCAGATCACGGCGCCAATGCCCGCCGAACTGATGGTGGACTGGATCCGCCTCTACGCAAATCCCTTCACGGAACTCCACTACGGCGCCGACGAAGCGGAAACCGGGACCTTTGGCGTCTTCACGGAAACAACGCCCGTCGACAACGCCCTGGCCTACGGCGCTGATGCGGAACTCTATCTGTGGAATAACCTGACGGCCGTGCCGACGACGCCCTTCGAAGGCGCCGAAGCCTGGTCGTTCGTCGCCAATCCCGGCGACTGGTTCGGTGGCGGTGTGTTTCTCCTGTCCGATCGAAACATGGCGAACTTCTCCAATGGCTATCTTCGATTCAACATGAAGACAACGAGCACGCATCCGATCCGATTCGGCGTCAAGAGCTCGGCGGCGGGTGAATTCTGGCTGTCGTTGATTGAAGGCGGCGAGCAGTTCGGACTGATCCGCGATGGTCAGTGGCACGAGGTCGCGATTCCATTGGCGCGATTCGCCAACGTTGACTTCAACACGATCGGACAGATCTTCATGTTCGCCGGGGATCCGCCCGCGGCGACAGTTCAGTTCTCCATCGACAATGTGCGATGGACCGCCAGCGTGGCAAAGCCGACGCCGGAGAATGGTAACTTCGGTATCTTCACGGAGACACCGTCGAACAAGACGGCCGGCGAATTCGGTCTCGGCGTCGATGGCGAATTCTACATCTGGGAAAACACGCTCGTCGACCGGCCCACGAATCCTTACGAGGGATCGTCGAGCATCTCGCTCGGCTCCGCCCCCGGTCCGCTCTGGTTCGGCGCGGCGTTTACGCCGAACATCAAGTACGACCTGTCGGCGTTCCGCTACCCGGACAGCAGGCTGCGTGTCGCGATGAAGACGTCATCGCCCGTGAAGTTCCAGATTGGCATGAAGAGCGGCGGCATCAATGACATCGGCCAGACATGGATTGACTTCGTCAGCGGCGCCGATCCCTACGGCTTCGCGCGCGACGGCCAGTGGCATGTCCTCGAAATTCCGATGTCAGATTTCCCGGAAGTGGACCTCTCCGACGTCAGCCAGCTCTTTGAACTGCTCGGCGTCGATGGTCCCATCTCCGACATCGAGATCGACGACATCGCTCTGATCAATGGCGGATCGGCCCAGAACAGCAACACGCCGATCCCCGGCGACATGGACTGCAGCGGCGAGGTCACGACGGCGGATATTCCGTTGTTTGCCGAAGCGCTGCTCGATCCGGCCGGCTTTGATCTGGCGCACCCGTCGTGCCTGAGTGATCAGGCGGACATGGACGCCTCGGGGAGTCCCGATGGTGAGGATATTCAGCAGTTTGTCGAGACGCTGATCGGCGCCTGATGGCGCATTGGCGCCCCGAAGCGCGGCGTATCGCAATTTCGCGGCGCGTCGCATTTGTCTGCAGGCGACACAAAGTCGCCGGAATCAAGGGGAGAAATGACATGTGGACTCGTACTCAAGTGGTAGTGGCGATCGCCGCCCTTGCAATCACTTCATTCGTCGGCGGCTCTCGCGCCTCGGCCGATCTGATTGCCAACGGCGGCTTTGAACTCGGGATCGGCGCCGACGCCGACAACTGGAGCCAGTTTGAAGGCGCGACACCGCCGGCCCTGGTGTCGGTCGATCGCGTCAACACAATGCCGGCCTCCGGCGACTGGGCGATGGAACTGTCCGTCACGGGCTCGACGATGTCCGTCGGCACCAACGCCGAAATTCAGCAGCTCACGGCGCTGAACTCCATCACGCCGGGCGAATCCTACGACCTGAGCTTCCTCGCCAAGGCCGCCAACATCGGCCCCGGCGTCGTCGTTTTCATGGAAGTTCAGTGGCTCGACAGTGACGGCAGTGATGGCGGCGGCGTCAAGGGATCGTCAGGGCTCGTGCAGTTCGGCGGCTCGCTGACGAATGTCTATCAGTCCTTCGGTTTCACGGGCATCGTTGCCGCCGCCGGCGCCGACGCGGCCTTGGTCGACATCCGCATGAACGGCGGCGCCTTCGACGGCTCCGACGGTCTCATGTACGTCGATGACGTGATGCTCACGCCGGAACCGGGCAGCCTCGCGCTCCTCCTGATCGGCGGAGTCGCCCTCCTGCGCCGCCGACGATAGAAACGTCGTCCAGCAAATGCTCGCGGACTCGATCCGCGAGATCTTTCTTTCTCACGCGCGCCACTGGTGGTTTGACCACCAGTGGCGACGTTATTTGCGGCGTCGGACGCATGCGGCCAATTCGTCGGCATGGGCGCCAATGGCGCCCCAATCCACCTCGACCGGCATCCGATCCATGAGAGACGTCACTCCGCAAGGCGCCGTCGCAGCGCCTCCACCTCCAGCCATAGCGTTCGACATTCCGCCTGTTCATCCGCCGGCAGCCGCTCCGAGTTGTCGCGGATGGACGAGAGACTCCGATCTGAAGCCCATTGGTCAAGCATCCGAATGCAGAAGGCGCGACGCGTCGGTTCCCCCGACGCTGCAAGGGACGCACAGGCGTTCAGTTCCTCGCGCAGCCATGCGCGCGACTGCCGTCTCCACGACGATCGACTCAACTCGGTATCGTTGACTGTGGCGTCTGCGCCCTCTCCCCCCGCCAGCGCCGCGAGGCGAGCGGCGACAAATCGGCGTCCTTCCATGACGTCTGTCAGCGTCGGATCGACTGCGAATGCGTCTCGATACAACTGTGCGGCGAGCCCAAATCGCTGCTTCGCCAGACATGCGCCGAGCATCGCAAATCGCTCGTCGTTGTCACGAGGCGAATAACGATTCTCCAGAAACGCCTCCACCTGCGGCACGATGAGCCGTTCCGCTTCGCGACGCAGAATGTGATACATCCACGCTTCGCGCATCACGGCCTCATCGGGCGACCAGTTGAACTTCTGGATGGCCCGCGCGAGCGTCTGACGAGCCTCCACTGACTTCCCCAGTTGAAAAAGAGACATGGCCAGAGTCAGGTCCGGCGCGGGGCCCAGAATCGTCGCCGCCTCGCCCGACGCCAGCGCCGCCGCCTCTTCGTAGCGTCCCAATCGATACGCCGCCAACGACCTGGCGAAGAGGAAATAGGGATAGGCCCATTCGCCATACTCTCGCTTGTCCCCGCGGAGGGCGAGATCGATCAGCGCCGCCGCCGCTTTCGTTTTCTCAGGCGACAACTCGCCAAACATACACGCGCGCCCGGATCGCTCCCGGATGTGCGGATCTGTCGCCGTCGCGAACCGAGTGAGCAGTTCATCGCACGCGCGACGGTATTCCCCTTCATTGCCGAGGTACAGGCACAGCTCGGCGTAACCATCCCACGTCTCGTGTGACGTCGGCGACTGTGCGAGCCGAGATTGCCACGCTCGCTGGACCTCATCCGCCCGATTCAGACGAATCATACAGTATTGCTCGCCTCGCCACCCTTGTTCATTGTCCGGATCAATGTCGAGAACAACTCGGAAGCGATCGAGCGCGTCGCCCCAATCACGCTTATTGTACGCCATCGCCGCGAGACTGAGTTGCGCCCACACATGCGCGGGATCCGCTTTGACCGTTTGACGAAAGTGGAATTCGGCTTCGTCGTCCCGCTTCAGGCGTTGCAGATACACGCCCATGTTGTAGTGGACTATCGCGGCATCCGGCCGCAACGCGAGCGCGGCGCGACAGTGGCCGATGGCCTCCTCCAGGTTGACCTGTTCAAGCAGCAGGCCCAGCTCAAAGTTGAGCCAGAAGTCGTCCGGACATCGGCGGTACACGCGCCGCAGAAATGCCGTTGGATCGCCTCCGAGCCGGCGCCATCGCGTGCTCATTGCCACCATGATGGTAACAGGCTGGCGATCGACATCCGCCGTCTCTGCCAGCTCAGCGAGCGTGTCGAGGTCGGCCCAATCCGTCTGACTTCGCACGCGATCCCGCCACGGGTCAGGATCAACGCGCCTCGCCACGTCGAGAATCCACGAACGATCACGCGCCTGGGCGCATGCGGCCCAGTCGTCCAGCGCCGCAATGATTGTCGCTTGCACGGCGGACGCCGCGATTCGATCCGCTGTCGGGTCCGCCGGGTGATCGACGGAACCCAATCCGCTTTCTCGAAAGGCGGCCGCGTAATTCCTGGCGCATTCGTCATAGTCGATCCCGCCGCCAGCAAAACTGGCGCCGCGACTCATCCGGATCCGGTCCAGACGCTCGACGAGATTCAGATCCGACTCCGCCCTTTCGATCTCGCGTCTCAGCGCTTCGGAGCCCGCGTCCGGCACACGTCCCAGGATCGCGCGCACTTCGTCGAATCGCCCCTCGTTTTCCAGCTCGATGACGAACTCCAGTCGCTCCTTCCATCGCGTCATCTCCGCGCGCTGCTGCGCTGCCAGCTTCCACTCGCGCAACGCCGCGACGGACGCCACAACACCCAGTGCAATCGTCACGCCGATCAGGCCCGACATCGCCCGATTCCGCCGGATCCACCGCACGACGCGCTCCGCGCGCGATGAAGGTCGGGCGGCGATCGGTCGCCCCGCAAGAAACGCGCTGAGATCATCCCGAACCTCACCGGCGGATGCGTATCGCTGATTTGGGTCCTTCTGAAGGCACTTCAGACAGATCGTCTCAAGATCCCGCGGCGCGTACGCGACGATTCGCGACGGCGGAACGGGATCGTCATCCAGAATCCGTCGAAGCGTTTCAGCGGCGGACGCACCATGAAATGGCGGGCGTCCTGTCAGCAGTTCATAGAGCATCGCCCCCAGCGCGTAAATGTCGACCGACGGGCAGAACCCGACCGCCAGCCCCGACGCCTGCTCAGGCGCCATATAGCTGGGAGTCCCGACGCCGTGACCGTCGATCGTCAGACCTTCCGCCGATTCAAGTCGCCGCGCGAGGCCGAAGTCAGAGACTTTAAGGACGCCGTCGGAACACAGCAGCACATTCGCGGGTTTGAGATCTCGATGAACAATGCCGGCGTCATGGGCGACACTGACAACGTCGGCGAGTGTCTCGACGATCGTCGCCGCCTCCCGCGCCGACTGCGGTCGGCCGGCGATGCGCTCGGCCAGATCGCCGCCGTCCATGAATTCCATCGTGAAATAGGGGCGTCCTTCGACTTCGCCAACGTCATAGATGTGAACGATATTCGTATGGCGAAGGGAGGCGACCGCCTCGGCCTCCTGGCGAAACCTGGCGCGTTCCTTCGGGCTTGCCAGACGCCCGGAGAGCGGCATCTTGAGGGCGACCGGCCGATTCAGCTTGAGATGTTGCGCCTTATACACGAGACCGACACCGCCGCGGCCCAGGACGCCCTCGATTCGATACCCAGGAACCTCCGGCGTTCGTTCTTCGGCAGAAATGTCGAAACGCCCCTCCGAGACGTGAGTTCTTTCGAACGGCGGAAAGAGCGCGTCGATCTGGGACTCCACCTGACGCAATCGCCTCAGCCGAACGCGTACCTCGTTCAATAGCTCCGGGCAATCGCGACACACGTCATCCGGGGACGCGCCGGTCTCCAGCAGTTCTTCGATGATCGCCCGCAGGCGTGGGTCGTCCGGCATGGTTCACGTCGCAAATCACTCATCCGTTGTCGAATGCGGACTCAGGTCTCCCAGCTGCTCTGTCAGGATCACGAGACTGCGATTCAGCCGTCGCTGAATCGTCTTGGTCGCGACGCCGATCACGCCGGCCGCCTCCGTGTGCGTCATCCCCTGAATTCGCACGAGATCGAACGTTTCCCGCTCGTCATCCGGCAACCCCTCAATCGCTTCGAGCATGCGCCTGGCGGCGGGGGTCAATTCTCCGCCGCTGCTTTCCGGCGCGACGACCTGTTCGGCCTCCAGCGAGACCAGCGTCGCCTGCTCATCTAAGCGTCGGGCCAGGTCATTCAGTTCCCATCGCATGTGCTGATTCGCGAGGGCGAAGAACTGACGGACCGTCGTCGGCTTGATTGTGCGCAGCGCCTTAAGAAGCCGTTCCGTAACGGCGCTCAGCATTTCCTCGGACTGAAGGCTCATCGGAGGTCTCGTCAGCCGAGGATAGGCGCGAAACAGGAGGTTCGCGCAGAGCAGATGCAGCCGCCCTGTCGCCCGCTCGAGGAGCTGGCGAACGATCGGTTCCGTCGGCGAATCCCCCTTCAGGTCCGCCAGATCCTTCAGGTATCGCTGGATGGCGAATGTCGTGTTCGCGGGTTCCATATTGGCGTCGGATTCTAGCGATTGCCTGACACGCGTGCGACGCAAATCCCGTCGCGATCGATCCTTCCGGCACAGCTCCCGTGCACGATCAGCCCGCTGTCCAGTCGTTTCGCTCAGTCTAGGGAACGGGCGCGGGCGCCCGAAACGATCACGACAGGGAGACTCGCGGATGCCGCATATCGTCACCAAAGACGGGACGGAAATCTACTACAAGGACTGGGGCGCCGGACAGCCCGTGGTATTCAGCCATGGATGGCCCCTCTCCGCCGACGACTGGGAAAACCAGATGATCTTCCTCGCCGAGCGCGGCTATCGCGTCATCGCGCATGATCGACGCGGACACGGTCGCTCCAGCCAGCCATGGCACGGCAACAACATGGACACCTACGCAGACGATCTTGCGGAACTCGTCACGTCGCTCGACCTGCGCGACGCCGTCCACGTCGGACATTCAACAGGTGGCGGCGAAGTCGCCCGCTACATCGGCCGCCACGGCGCGCAGCGCGTCGCCAGGGCCGTCCTTATCGGCGCCGTTCCTCCACTGATGCTGAAGACAGCGGCGAATCCCGATGGATTGCCATTGGACGTATTTGACGGAATTCGTGCGGCGTCCATCGAGAATCGATCCGATTTCTATCGACAGATCGCCTCCGGCCCGTTTTACGGCTTCAATCGTCCCGGGGCGACGCCGTCACAGGGCGTCATCGACGACTTCTGGCGCCAGGGGATGATGGCGGGTCACAAGAACACCTTCGACTGCATCAAGGCGTTCTCCGAAACCGACTTCACTCAGGACCTGAAGCGCTTTGACATGCCGACGTTGATCATCCACGGCGACGACGATCAGATCGTGCCGATCGGCGCATCCGCGATCAACGCGGCCAAACTCATCAGCAATGCAATTCTCAAAATATACGAAGGAAGCTCGCACGGCGTCTGCACTGTTGAGAAACATCGCGTCAACGCCGACCTGCTCGCCTTTCTTCAGTCATAACGCGCCCCACGGCGCGGGAATTCGCAAACGACGCCGGCCGGGCGGCCAGGTGTCCATGAAACGACCTTGAATCGGAGAACCTCCATGCCCGAGTACAACAAGCTCTATACGCCGCAGGACAGCGCCATCGTGTTCATCGACCACCAGCCGCAGATGACGTTTGGTGTTGCGGACATCGATCGTGCGACGTTGATGAACAATGTCACGCTGCTCGCCAAAGTCGCCAGAACCTTCGACGTCCCCGCGGTCCTCACGGCCGTCGAGACGGAATCCTTCAGCGGCTACGTCTGGCCGCAATTGCTCGATGTCTTCCCGGGACAACCCGTCATCGAGCGCACCTCGATGAATTCCTGGGACGACGCCGGATTCCGGCGGGCGATTGAAGCGACAGGTCGAAAGAACATCATCATGACTGGCCTGTGGACCGAGGTCTGCGTGACATGGCCGACGATCGAGATGATCGGCGCCGGCTACAACATCTATGTCGTCGAAGATTGCTGTGGCGCCACGTCGGCGGCGGCCCAGTCCGCGGCGCTGTCTCGGATGGTCCAGGCGGGCGCGACGCGACTCACGACAATCGCCGCGCTGCTCGAATGGCAGCGTGACTGGAAGAATCGCGAACACTACGACCAGCTGATGAACATCCTCAGGCAACACGCGGGCGCCTACGGCGCCGGTGTTGAATACGCCTACACGATGGTTCACGGCGCACCGCAATCCGCCCAGAAACCGCAGGTCGTGCCGGACAAGGCGGGCCACTGATCAGTCCGGGCGCCGCGCGCCGCCCCTCTCCCGATGCGGCGCGCGGGGCCGATCGACGATCGACAAAATGCCCATTCACATCGCCATTACCCGACGCGTTCGTCCCGGTCGCGAAGCCGAATTCCAGGAGGCGCTGCGCCTGTTCTTTCAGGATTCGTTCGCGCACGGCGGCGTCCTGGGCGCGACGATGATTGTGCCACCGCCCGGCTCGGAATCGCGAGAGTTCGGCATCCTTCGCACCTTCCTGGACGAAAGCGAGCGCGACGCCTTCTACGCGTCGTCACTCTTCAGGACGTGGGAAGCGGCCTGCGAACCCCTGACCGATGGCGGATGGTCATCGCGAGAACTTCACGGTCTTGAAGCCTGGTTCCGGTCCTCCGGCGGCGCTCCTCCCCGCTGGAAAATGGCGATCGCCACTTTCCTCGGTGTCTATCCCGTCGTCATGGTTCTCAGCAAGGTCATCGGTCCGGCGATTGCCGGATGGCCCTTTCTCATCGGCAACGCAGTCTTCACCGCGTGCGTCGTCGGATTGCTGACGTGGATCGTCATGCCGCTCATCACGCGCACGCTGCATCACTGGCTTCATCCCGGAGGAAGCAATACATGAGTCTGGATTCCCACGCCGACCTGATCCTGAAGAACGGCCGAATCACGACGCTGGACGACAGACATCCTGACGCAACGCGGATTGCGTTCGGGAAAGGCCGTGTCCTTGCCGTCGACGACGCCGTCGAGTCAATGCGTGGCGCCAACACGCGCGTTGTGGATGTCGAAGGCCGTCGCGTGATCCCCGGGCTGAATGACTCACACCTGCACGTCATTCGCGGTGGCCTGAATTACAACATGGAGCTGCGCTGGGACGGTATCTGGTCCCTTGCCGACGCCCTCGAACTCCTTCGACTTCAGGCCCTGCGCACGCCCGCCCCGCAATGGGTCCGCGTCGTCGGTGGCTGGAGCGAGTTCCAGTTCAGGGAACGCCGAATGCCGACGCTGGACGAGATCAACGCCGCGGCGCCGGATGTCCCCGTGTTCATTCTCAATCTCTACTCGTCGGCGATGCTGAATCGTGCGGCGCTCCGGGCGCTGGGATACGACAGGCAAACACCCGATTTCGATCGGGGCGAAGTCGTCCGCGACAAGCGCGGCGCCCCCACGGGGCTTCTGCTGGCGAGGCCCAGCGCCATGATTCTCTATCAGACATTGGCCCTCGGCCCGAAGCTCGGGTTCGACGATCAACTGAATTCAACGCGTCAGTTCATGCGCGAACTGAACCGGCTCGGCCTGACCAGCATCATCGATGCGGGTGGCGGCGCGCAGAATTACCCGGAAGACTATCAGGTCATTCAGACGCTGCGCGAACGAGATCAACTCACGCTGCGAATCAGCTACGACCTGTTCGCTCAGAAGCCGGGGCGTGAGCTCGAAGACTTCCGCCGCTGGACGGGCAGCCTCAGACCCGGACAGGGAGACGAAATGCTGCGGCTCATCGGCGCCGGCGAGAATCTCACCTGGGCCGCCGCGGATTTTGAGATCTTTACGGAGCCCCGCCCCGATCTCGCGCCCGACATGGAGTCACAACTCGAACCGATCGTACGTACGCTTGCCGAAGCGCGATGGCCATTCCGCATCCACGCGACCTACGACGAGTCCATTTCGCGCTTCCTCGACGTGTTCGAACGCGTCAACCGCGATACGCCGTTCGAGCAGTCCGGCGAGTCATTGCATTGGTTCATCGATCATGCCGAGACGATCAGCGATCGTAACATCGATCGAATCGCCGCCATGCGCGGCGGCATCGCCGTTCAGCATCGAATGATGTATCAGGGCGAGTACTTCCTGAATCGCTACGGCGCCGATCAGCTTCGCCGCACGCCACCCCTCCGACGCATTCTCGACGCGGGACTGCCAATGGGCGGCGGGACCGACGCCACACGCGTCGCGAGCTACAACCCCTGGGTCTCGCTCCAGTGGATGGTGACAGGCCGGACCCTCGGCGGTCTCCAGATGTACGACGACGCCAATCTGCTCAGCCGCGAGGAAGCGCTGCACGCATGGACCCGCGGCAGCGCCTGGTTCTCGTCGGAAGAAGATTGCAAGGGATCGCTGACGCCGGGCGCGATGGCCGATGTCGCCGTGCTGAGCGCGGACTTCATGACCTGTCCGGCCGAAGCGATCAGAGACATCACGTCCGTCCTGACGATCGTCGAGGGTCGGATCGTTCACGGAACAGACGCATTCGCGCCGCTGGCGCCGCCGCCGCCACCCGTCAGCCCGGATTGGGCGCCCGTCGCGGAGTTCGGTGGCTATGGCGCCCCCGCTTACGATCCATCGCGAAACGCCCGCGCCCAGACGCACACGCGTTCCCCGCGCTGTGGCTGCGCAACTCCCGGTCTGATCGAGCGGGCGAAGTCGGCGATCGACGCGACCTTCTGGGGCGCGTCGGGCTGCGATTGCTTTGCATTCTGATCCGCACGACGGAGAACACGATGATGTCACGGTCAACGAGGCTCACGCCGCGAATCCGCCGGCCGACGGCGAGAGCGGGACTCTTCGCGATCGCGCTGCTCTCCGCCGGTTGCGCCCGCCTCGGACCCATGACGATTGCCGGCGATCGCTTCAATTACAACGACGCCGCAGCGCGTTCGGCGAACGAGCAACTCCTTCTCAATCTGGTGCGACTTCGATACGGCGAGCCCACCTACTGGCTGGAGATCTCTTCGATGCTCAGCCAGTATGAACTCCAGGTCGGCGGCGCCCTGACGCAATTCGATTACACATTGATGCCGCTACGTCGTCGCTCGTTGCGCGCCGCCAACGGGCTCGACCCCGATCCCGTTGTGAGCCGACAGCAGGAGGCAAACCTCGAATACATCGATCGACCGACCATCACCTACGTGCCGCTTCAGGGCCGCGACTTTGCGAACCGTCTCCTCACGCCGATCCCACCGGAGACGCTCCTCGCCCTTGCCGAGTCGGGCTGGCCCATCGACCGCCTCTTGGATTGCTGCGTGCAGCGAATCAACGACGTATCGAATACGCCGATCCACGATGTCGCAGTCAATCCGTCATTCGATCCAGGCCCCTTCAATCGCGCCTCGGCGCTGTTCCGCGCCATTCAGGATTGTGGCGACCTCCATTTCAGCGTCAGCCATGACGCGTCCGACAACGCCGCCCGACTCGATCCTCCGTCGTCATCCTCCCCCGCACACGCCGAGGTTCAGGAGCTCGGCGGACTGTTGCGCGTCGATCTGGCGCGACAGCGCATCCAACTGGCCGCGCGCGCTGCGCCGCCGCCCCCCAACACACTCACCCTGCAGACGCGATCGTTGCTGGCGACGATGTTTGCGCTCTCCGAGAGCTTCACGCCGCCCGCCGATCACGTCACGGCCGGCGAAACGCTTCCGGGAGCGCCCGCGGAACTCAACGCCGCCGCGAAGTGGCTCGACATTCAAACCAGCCGACTGCCCGCGACCGACGCGTACGTTCAGGTCTTTCACCACGGCTACTGGTTCCGCATCGAATCGAGAGATTATCGCTCGAAACGTACCTTCGCGCTGTTGATTTACCTGCTCTCCCTTCAGACAGCCAATGTTGGCGGCGCAGCGCCCGTCCTTTCACTGCCGACCGGTGGATAACCGGACGCCGGCGCCGCGATTCTCAACGCCTCAACCCTCATCTGAACAGGTTCCCCCCAAATGAAAAACACCCGCCCGCCGCGGCGCGATGGCCGGGCGGGCGGGCGAGTCGTCTTTGTCGAGCGCATTCAATCGACGAATGCACAATGAACACGCATCCGCGTCAACGCCTTACAGCGGCGGGTTGAAGACCGTCGGCAGTTCCTCGCACGTACCGACCTCGTTGTCTTCGGCGCCCTCGCAGATCTGCAGGTCATCCCACTCGAACGGAACGCCTTCGATGTCGCCATCCGCGTCGAGATCGCATCGGAAGTTCGACGCATTGAGCGCCTGGCCGTCGGCCGCCGTGACCAGCGCCGCGTCCGTCGCGTCGACCAGGCCATCGCCGTCGACATCGCCGAGCAGAACCGGCCAGCAGACCTCGACCTGGATCGGGAAGCCGTCCAGATCCTTCGCCTCGAAGGCGACTGTGAAGACCTCCCCATCCGTGATGTTGTCAACTTCGATCACGAACTCATCCCACACCTTGACGGGCAGCAGCGACACGATCGTGTCGCTGGAAATCGTGAAGTCGCCCGCGACCAGCGTGTCGCCGTCCGCCGAGCGGATTTCACGATCGAAGGCAAACACGATCCGCATCGCGCCGTCGCGCGGCTCGACATCCCCCGGGGCGATGTCATAATTCGTCGTCAGATGCGTCTTGCGCGACGCGATGGACGTCACCTCGGGCGTGCAGGCGCTGGCGCTGTCGCCGCTTGCGGCGTATGCGATCGCGTAGTCGTCGCCCATCGGCGATGGACTTCCTTCGATCACACCGTCACCGTCCAGGTCGCAGCGATGTTGGTCCTTCGTCGGGATGACGCCATTCAGCGTCTTGATCGCCGACCAGTCGTACTTGTTGACGAGACCGTCGCCCGTCACATCGCCTTCCAGCACGCGCCACGTGTAGTCGACAGTCACTTCGTTCCCGGTCACGCTCTCCACGACGAACGACAGGCCCACGCACGACGCGTTCGTTACGCCCGTGAGCGTCACATCGATCACATCCAGTTCCGGCGATTGCGAAACGGCGCTGATGGTCGCGTTGATGACGGTGAAGTCCGTCGTGACGAAGTCGTCGCCATCGGCGGAATAGACGGGGCGATCGTAGGCGAACGTCAGCGTCATAACGCCGTTGATCGCTCGCGGTTCGACACCGTCGGGAGCGATGACGTATTCGCTCACGCCGCCGTGCGACATGCGCGAACCGCCTTCGACCAATCCCGGCGCCAGGAACTCGTAGCAGCCCATGTCGACGAATGGCGCGACGCCATTGCCGCGATCCGCAATCTCCGGATCGTCCGCGAAGCGGGGCGCGCCATCGAGGTCCACAGGCGTCGTCTCCATCGTGTCGTCGTCCTCGTCCAGATCCGCAAGATCCGCCGGAACACTCAGGTTGTCACCGGCGTCGATGCACGAGGAACCGACTCCGAGACGATAGTCGACGTTGTCCTGGAAGACGGGGTTCTTGTCGGTGTTGCCGACGCCCGGATGGACGTTGTCGCCCTCCAGATCGTCCTCAATACAGGAATAGGTCACGTCGCCGATCGGATAGCCCGGCGTGCCTTCGTACGTGACCTGCGTCTCGAATTGCGGACACGTTGGCAGCCCGCAGTGGGAATTGTTGCCCCAGAGGACACAGTTCGTGAGCGTCACCTCCGCGTTGTAGTTGTAAACGCCCGCCCCCAGGAACTCCGATTCGTTATCGGCAAACGTGCAGTTCGTGATCACGGCGTTGCTGTTCGTGTTGTACACAGCGCCGCCACCGCCGGCGCCCTGCACGATTCCCGAATTCCTGGCGAACAGACAGTTCGTGATCGTCGGGCTGGCGTTCCAGTTGCTCGCCGCCGCCCCGAGGTATCCCTCGTTGTCGACGAACCTGCAGTTCACGACGTTCGGATCGGCGTACAGGCAGTACATGCCGCCCCCGAGGAACGCCAGGTTCTGCTCGATCCGGCAGTTCATGATCGTCGCCGAACCATTCACGATGCGAAGACCGCCGCCTTCGCCCTCTGTGAACGCATTGATGATCAGGAATCCGTCGAGCGTCGCCGTCGTGTCGACATTGGAAGCAACGACAATGTGCTCGGAGTTATCCGACGCATTACCGACAGCGCCGATATCGCCTTCCAGAATCGACTTGAGGTTCGCGACATCCCGGAGATCCGGGTCCGGTTCCTGTAGCCCGCCGTATCCGCCGCGAATTGCGACAAACGCCGGCAGTTCGAAGCTCGCCAGCCGGTCGCCCGGCGTGTAGTTGACGCCGTCGTCCGGTCGATAGCTTCCCTGGGCCACACGAATCTCGCCGACGCGATCACAAATGCTCGACGCCTTCGCCGCGGCGATCGCATCCTGAAGCGAATTGAACGCGTTCGCCCAATCACTCCCGTCACCGGCCCCGCTCGCGACACGATCCACATACAGAACCCGCTCGCCCGGCGTCGTCTGGATCTCGCAGGCGTCGATCAGACCGTTCCCGTCGCAGTCGATGTCCTCGCCGCGAAGGCGAATATTCGTTGCGCCAGCCGGGTACAAATAGGAGTCAAATGTGCCCCAACCGCCCACAACGACGGAATGGCCGTTAACGTGCGACGACGTGGTGTGGTATCCCTGCTCCACTTTGAGGGTCGCAACTTTGTATCCCGAGCCAGCGATCGCTACAAACTCAGCCGGCGCGACTGTGTCGCCGTCCAGCGTCACCCAGCCCAACAACGCGTCCTCGTCGCTCGCGATGATCGAGATGAAGTGGTTGTCGTACTGGGGATCGAACCCCTCGACAAGGTCAACATTCGACGAGAACTCATAGCTGTAGTCGAATAGGGTCGAGGGCGTGAGGTTTAGTTGAGAAGGATCGCCGATCCTCTGAACCGCATTGCTGCTCCGCATGAACTGGACGACATGAATCTTCTGGCCGCCTTCGCTCGCGAAGACGTGGTCGCCGCTGAGCGTCTGATCCAGGAACTCGCCCCTGTCGATCGTACCGACCGAAGTGTTGTCCACAAGAATCGTCGTGTCATCCTCCGCCGCGACGATTCGGTAATAGCTTGGGTACTCAGTCGGATTCTCATCGTCTCCACGCGCTGGTAGATTTGCCGCCACGTAGACACTGCCCCAAATCTCGACGGGCGGGGCCGTTTCCATCGTCGGATCCGCCCAGGGGGCGCCGGTTGGGATGTTCGCGGCCACGTTTCCGTTGATGACGTACACAGGCTTGCTGGCGGTAACCACGGAACCCGTCAGATCTGACGTGGTGACATCGCCACCCACGCCCGCCGCCAGGAACCCCTGGCCCCGCTGAAGTGTCAGCGGGATCTCGATTCCGGCGGGGTGATTCTCGCCATTTTCCACATAGAGTTCGTCCGCAGGGACAATCGCTACCTGGGTGTTGTCTTGTGTAGCGACGACGAGGAATTGCGGTTGATCGGGGGACATCTCCCGGGTCGATTTAGTGTTCGTCACGATAATGTACTCAGCGCCCAACGCATCGACGGGATAGTCGAGCGCCGCATCAGTGGCCTCCAAGGCCCCGGCCACTTGAACGCAACGAATGTCGTGATCGGCCGTCACTCGAACCACATTCAGACCAATCTCGCCCGCGACCCAATTCGACGAGGCGACATCCGGCAATCGAACGACGGCAACGGATTCGGGTTTCACCGTCATCGCGATTCGATTCTCCGGCCCCGGCATGTTCATCGGGTACTCGACGACCACTTCGGTCTCCACGTCCGCCGTCAGATGCAATTGGACTCTGGGCGTCTGGCCCTGGAGATAGGCCGGCATGAATGCGAGGATGAACTCGCGCCCCTTTGTGTCGACGGGGAGCGGCGCGTCGTAGCCGTCCGGGACATTGTTCTCGTTGCAATCGGGGTCACAGGAATCGGGCACGCCGTTCTGATCGCAATCGTCGCTGGTGTGATTTGCGATGTCGAGATCGTCGGGAATACCGTTCTCGTTACAGTCGGGCTCGCACTTATCCAGAATGCAGTTCTCATTGAGATCCAATGCGCCCGGCTGATTGATTTCGTCAGGATCAGGAACGCCGTTGCCGTCGCAATCCTGGCACGTGTCGATCACGCCGTCATCGTTGGTGTCGAGGTCGTCGCACTCCGGATCCGCATCGCATGCCGCGATTTCGATCGCGTCGGGTCCGCCGGTTCCATTGCAGTCGAGGTCGGCAAATTCGTACGCCCCGAGGTCCGTCTCCGAACCCGCGCAGCCAACCTGGACCGGCGCCGGGGCGCCCGGTAGCTGGCGCGGATTCAGGTCGATGTCCGGCGTTTTTTCGCCGAAGTCATCATCGCCATCGACGTTGTAGACGTCGTCGGGAACGAAGGAGACATCACCGACATCGATGCACGCCGAGCCCGACTGAAGCGACAGGTCTTCTCCATCGAAGGTGCCGGCAACGCCATCGACGCCGAATTCGTTGACGAATCCGGGCGCCGCGCCGTGATTGCCCTCGGCGGTAACGCTCTGCCTGAGTTCGAATTCGGGCGCAAGGGGATTCAGTGAGTTCAGAAACTGAATCGAGGAATTCTCCACATGAAACTGCGTTGTGGGCGCCGATAGGTCCGGAACAGCGATTTGCGTACCTTCGAGGTCCGCGAGATCTGTCGAGTTGTTGCGGAACACACAATTCGCAACCAATGATGCGTCATCGCCGTAAACGCTCATCAACCCGCCGCCAAGGTTTCCTCCGATGACCTTGTTATCGCTGAAAGTACAGTTGATTGTCCTCAGAAGGCCGCCCGCGTGCATGATCGCTCCGCCTCGGGCCGCGAACAAGTCCCGGTTGTCCTGGGCTTCATTCGCGCTAAAGACACAGTTTGTGAAAGTCGCTGTCTGATTCACATACGCCGCGCCACCCTCGACGGGGCCCGAGCCAGCGACGCTGTACACCAGGTTTCCCACGAATTCGCAGTTCACGACGTCCACGTTTGGTGGCGTCTCAGCCCCATTCTGTCCGATGTGGATCGCGCCACCGCGACTCCCCGCCGTGTTGTAGAAAATCTCGTTGTTGACGATTTCCACGTCGTGAGTTCCGCCGCTGATGGACATCGCCCCACCGTCGCCACTCACCGCGTCACGTGCGCTGTTCCCCCAGAAATAGCAGTCACGAATCGACAGCCTCGCGGAATTGACGGCGCTCCCGCCGTAATAAGCGATCGCCCCACCTTCAAACCCGCCCGGGGATTCGTTGTAGAGAAACTCGCATGCCTCGATGTACGGATAGCAGTCATCGGAGATACGAATGGCGCCGCCACCGAAATCCGCCGTGTTATGATCGAAGGCGCATCCGATGAACTCAGGCCGGGAATCCCCCTCGCACAGAATAGCGCCGCCCCACAGATAGGCGTGGTTCTCTTCAAAAATGCAGTCAGTAAGTCGGACCCTGGACGCCGACACGTGCATTCCCGCGCCACCGGAAGGGTTTTGGGCGTTGTCATTGTTCCCCACAATGTAGAGGCGCAGGAACCTGGCCTGACTTCCACTCTGGGCGGCAATGGCGTGCCCCGCGGCGCCGGTCACTTTGAACGACTCGATGGAAGTCGGATCCACGTTTCCGTTCGACAGGACGATGACGGATGCGTGGAGTCCGCCGGCAAGTTCTCCGCTGAGGATCGTTCCGTTTGTCCGCGGGTCGGCGTTACGCGTCGTGGGCGAGTTATTATCCTCGTCCCCGGGCGCGCCGCGAAAGCCACCGATGATCGCCACGTGGTTTGGCAACTCAAAAGCGCCGGTATCCGCCGCATATTCGCCGGACGCGACCCAGATCTCGCTCCGCGTAGGAAACGTGGCGACGGCGCTCAAAGCCGAATACAAGCTACTGAAAGGCGTCGACCAACTCGCTCCGTCCTCAGACCCGGCGTAGTTGGCGTTGACATAAATGCGTTTGAAACACTCTGTTCCATCGCAAATGAGCCCGGAATCCCACACCCCGCCCTGAGCGAGACAACTGGATTCATCGCCGACGCCGAGAGCGCAACCGCCTCCCGGCAGTTCGCAGCACCCCGCGCGGGCCTTCTCCGGCGCCAAGCCCCCAACAAAGGCGAAAATTGATAGTAGCGCGATTCGTCGATTCAATGGCATTTTCTTGGTCCTTTCCTAAATAAACGGTACATTCGATTCGTCGCTTGCGATCCTGCGGACGATTCAGGTAGAATCCACTGTGGCCACAGGAGACTAGACATTGTTGCGATGCATTCGTTACTCCTTTCTGTCGTGCGCGATCATTTGCGCCATCGCTCCATTGGCGAGCGCCAATCCCTTCACAGTCGATAGCTGGCTGCTCAGCGTCAGCATCCAGTCCGAGTCGACGACGACCGCCGGCTCCGCCACCGTCAGCAACCCCTTCCTCACAACGCACAGCCGCATGCTCGGCGACGACTGGGTCTCCGCCGACTATGACTTCTCCTGGGCGCAGCAGGGACACTTCCTCATCGACACCTCCCTCGCGGCGACCGCCACGCCCGCCGACCTCACAGTCACCTCCGTCTCCGGACGCATCAAGATCACACCCACTGAGGATCTGGTCGTCCGATACCAGACCGTCTTCGACGTGACGCTCCCCGCCGACTCCATGACCGCCTATTTTGAGTTCCGAGTACTCGATCCGATCAACGGCGGGCAGGCCAATTACGCGACGGTCTCCGCCGACACCACCTTTCACACGGGATTCAGCCACCTTCACGACGACGGCGAGTTCCTCCTCCCCGCGAACCGCACCTGGGATTTCGTCTATCTGTTCGATCTCGCCCCTCGCCCGTCCTCCGCCGGACAACAGGCCGTCGGCAACGGCTTCCTGCGATTCGACATCATCCCGGAGCCGGCCACGTTGGCGCTCCTCGCCCCGTTCGCGGCGCTCGTCCCACCCCGACGCCGAAGATCGTGACGGTCCGCAATATTGGGAGACGTACTGGCCCATTCTGACGATCCAGCCCCGTGAGGGACGCTGTCCTACCTCGCGAACCCACCCCACGCGATCAAATTGCGCCCATTCCACGCATTCTTGGCGTGATTCGCGGTACAATGCGCGCAGACGCGGAGCGTTCGCCATATGCAATGCAAACTGATTCCAAGTCTGTCGTGCGCGATTATTTGTGCCATCGCCCCATTGGCGAACGCCAATCCCTTCACAGTCGATAGCTGGCTGCTCAGCGTCAGCATCCAGTCCGAGTCGACGACGACCGCCGGCTCCGCCACCGTCAGCACCCCCTTCCTCACAACGCACAGCCGCACGCTCGGCGACGACTGGGTCTCCGCCGACTATGACTTCTCCTGGGCGCAGCAGGGACACTTCCTCATCAACACCTCCCTCGCGGCGACCGCCACGCCCGCCGACCTCACAGTGACTTCCGTCTCCGGACGCATCAAGATCACACCCACTGAGGATCTGGTCGTCCGTTACCAGACTGTCTTCGACGTGACGCTCCCCGCCGACTCCATGACCGCCTATCTCTCCTTCGATGTGCTCGACCCGATCACCCACGAGTCCATTAATGATGTCACGGCGTCCGCCGACACCACCTTCCACACGGGATTCAGCCACCTTCACGACGACGGCGAGTTCCTCCTCCCCGCCAATCGGACCTGGGATTTCGTCTACCTGTTCGATCTCGCCCCTCGCCCGTCCTCTGCCGGACAACAGGCCGTCGGCAACGGCTTCCTGCGATTCGACATCATCCCGGAGCCGGCCACGTTGGCGCTCCTCGCCCCGTTCGCGGCGCTCGTCCCACCCCGACGCCGAAGATCGTG
>Ga0116152_10000687_pt1 | contig 27797 bp, 21 predicted proteins | sample AD_UKC119_MetaG_FD_89894 | JGI IMG/M metagenome (GOLD analysis project Ga0116152, IMG submission 89894) | Active sludge microbial communities of municipal wastewater-treating anaerobic digesters from Hong Kong - AD_UKC119_MetaG | ecosystem: Engineered > Bioreactor > Anaerobic > Digestate... | reverse complement strand
TCGGCGCGCAGCGCCGGGAGCAGACACGGATTCGACTACTGCACGAGCGACATCAACGACATTCTGAAGGACGACGACGTCCACGCCGTCGTCATCGCGACGCGGCACGACACGCACGCGGCGTTCTCGGCGCAGGCGCTCCGCGCGGGCAAGCACGTCTTTGTTGAGAAACCGATCGCCCTGAAGCCGGTCGACCTGCGCGACGTGATCGCGGCGCATTCGGCGTCCGGCCGGATCCTGATGCCGGGCTACAACCGGCGTTTCAGCCCGCTCGCCATCGCCGTGCGGGACGAATTCGCCGGCGCCCGAAGCCCGATCGAGATTGTGTGCCGCGTGAACGCGGGCGAGATCAAGGCCGACTCCTGGTATCAGGACGCCGACGAAGGCGGCTGGCGAATCGTCAGCGAGGGCTGCCACTGGGTCGATCTCATTCAGTTCATCGCCGGCGCGACAGTTGAGCGCGCCTACGCCGAGATGGTCGGCGGACTCGCCGGACAGTCGAATGACAACTGCGTCGCGACGCTGCGCCTGAGCGACGGCTCCATCGGCACACTGATCTATGTCGCGAACGGCGACACGACATCCGGCAAGGAACGTGTCGAAGTCTTCGGCCAGAATCGATCGGCCGTCATCGACAACTGGCGCACGGCGACGATCACAAGCAAGGGCAAGTCACGCAAACTCAGCGCCGGCGCCACTGGCAAGGGGCACGCCGCAGAGATGGAGGCGTTCATCAACGCCGTTCGCAGCGGCAGCGACGCGTGTCTCCCGTTCGGCGACGCCGTGGCGTGCACCGCCGCCACCTTTGCGATCGCGACATCCCTGCTGACGGAGGTCCCCGTGCGATGCGACGACGTGATGCGCGAGACGGACGAATGTGAGAATGACTGACGAACGATCGCAGATGACGAACCCATGACGACGACGCCCGTACAACGCTGCACAACGATTCGCGAGCGCTACTATCCCCGCGCCGAATGGCCCGGGATTCAGTACGAGAACGCCGTCATGCGCCGTCACAACGGCGACGGCGTCCTGCTGGAACTGGGTTGCGGCCGCGAAGCAAAGCGTCTGAAGCGAATGGCGCAGGCCTTCGCCCGCGGCGTCGGCATCGACCTGGAAGTCGCCGGCCGATACACGGCGACCGACCACGCCCGGCTGATTCACGGCGACGGTCACTGCATCGCGCTGCAGGACGCCTGTGTTGATGTCGTCGCAATGGCGAACGTCGCCGAGCATCTCGAGCGGCCGGCGGAAACGTTCGCCGAGTGCCGGCGCGTGCTGAAGCCCGGCGGCCGGCTCGTTGTGATGACTGTCAACCAGTGGTTCCCGCCGATCGCCGCGGCGCGACTGATGCCGCACAGCCTGCGACAGATTGCGAATCGCGTCGCCTCCGGAACGGCGCACGAGGACACGTTCCCGGCCTACTATCGCGCCAACACGACGCAGGCCCTGAAGCGTGCGGCCCACGACGCGGGTTTCACGGTCGATGAGCTGCGCTACATGCCGCATCATCCGCACTACCTGATGTTCTCGACGATCGCCTATCGCGCCGGCATTCTGCTCGAACGCGTCATCCGCCCCATCGAGGGGCTGCAGCACATGATCCTCGGCGTGTTCAACAAGCCGATCGATCGCGCGGAGGCGACACAATGACGACGCGCCCCGCGCAACAGGACAGGGAAGCCCTCGCAGCCGTCGTGCAGCAGCACTTCGACGGCGCCAGCGCCGACTGGACGAATCGCTACGGCGGCGAACCCCGCAGCATGGCGGATCTCGATCTGAACCTGCGCCGCCAGAACGTGCACCAGCTCATTCGCCCGCTGCTGGCCGCCGCCGATCGCACGCTGCAGGTGGTCGACGTCGGCTGCGGTTCCGGAGACGTTCTCGACGGGCTGCCGCGGGATGTGATTCGCGTGACGGGGATGGATTTCTCGCGCGAGATGGCGCGCCAGGCCAGCGCGACGCATCCGAACGACACATTCCTGCAGGGGGACGCGACGCGCCTGCCCTTCGCCACGGACTCAGCCGATATCGTGACTTCGCTGGGGGTGCTCGAGTACGTGCCCAATCCGATCGACGCCATCAAAGGCATGGCGGACATCCTCCGACCGGGCGGACACTTGATCGTCTCCTTTCCGAACTTTTCGAGTCTCTTCAGAAAGCTGCTTCGCGCCGAGCGGGCGGCGGAGAAGTCACTGGTCCGCCTGCGGGACATGATCCAGGGCACGAACAAGGCCGACGCCTACGCCTCGCAATACAAACACACGCAGTACACGCCCGCCCAGGCCGCCTCGCTCCTCGCCCGGGTCGGCCTGCAGTTCGATGCGATGCTGCTGAATTCATACGGTCCGTGGGGCCGGCTCGGTCGCATTCGCGCGATGCGCTCGATGTCCGCAAGCCTGTCGCGCCGCTGGCCGATCCCCGGCGTCCTGACAAAGCGACTCGCCTGTACGATGGTCATCCGGGCCCGAAAACCCGGCGCATGACGGAAGGAAAACGAGCGGCTCATGAGCATCCGCCTGGTCGTCCTGTACATCCTGATCGCCGTCCTCGCCGGCGTGTCGCTGCGCAAGTGGTACTGGTCGCTCTGCGGTCTGCTCTTCGTCACGGTCCTCACGCAGAACCCGAGCATGCCGACGATGATCGGCGGCGTGCAGGGCCTCAACCCCTGGAACGCCACGTTCGCGTTCATCGCTTTCGCATGGCTGCTCGATCGCCGACGCGATCCGAAGCGAGCCGGCGCGTCGCCCCAGGTGGTCATGCTGGTCATGATGTATGTGGCGCTGCTTTGTGTGATCGGCCTGATCGCCGCCTTCGATGTCGGCGGATTCCGCGGCGAGTACGCCGGCCGATTCACGCGCAAGGACGTCATTATCGAAACAATGATCAACCCGCTGAAGTACCTCGCTGTCGGCGTCATGTTCTACGACGGCGCCCTGACGCGCAACCGCGTGAAGCTCGCCCTCTTTTCCGCCGTCGGCAGTGGTCTGTGTTACTCGCTGCTGATGTTCAAATCGCTCCGTGAGAAGGTCTTCACGATCAATTACAGCCAGGCGCGACGCGTCACGGACAAGATCATCGGCCTGTTCGCCAACGACCTCGCCGAGCTCACGGCCTTCACGCTGCTGGCGGCGTGCCTGCTCGTCCTGATTATCCGACCCGCCTGGCTGAAGGCGCTGTGGCTCTCCATCGCCGTCGCGGCAATCCCCGCGTTCGTCGCCCTGAAATCGAGAGCGGGCTTTCTCGCCTTCTGTCTCGGCGGTCTGACCCTCGGTGTCCTGCGATACCGAAAGCTGCTGCTGCTGCTGCCGGCCGCCGTCGTATTCGTCATCGCCATCAATCCGAGCGTGCTGGACCGCGCCCTTCAGGGGGTCGGCGCCCACAGCTATCAGACGAACTGGGATGAAGTCTCGGCGGGACGCACGACATACCTCTGGCCGCCGACGATGGAACAGATTCGAGAATCCCCCATTGTCGGCCACGGCCGCTACGGCATTCTCCGGACCGACTGTTACGACGCGATGATCGCCGCCGGCGCCCGCGGCGTGCCGCAGCATCCCCACAGCGCCTACCTGGAAATCCTTCTGGACGCCGGCAGCATCGGTTTCGTGATCTGCATGACCTGTTTCGGCGCGATCGCCTGGACAAGCTGGACACTGCTCCGCAATCGCCGCGATCCGCTGCTGGCCGTCCTTGGCGGGATCGGTCTGGCCGCCGTCGTCGTCGAGCTGACGGCCGCCCTGACGGGTTCGAGTTTTTATCCGACGCAAAGCGCCGTACCATATCTGTGCGTTTGGGGCGTCGTACTGCGCGTCGCCGCCGAACAACGGGCCTACGTCGCGGCGAGGAAGTCCGCCGCAGCGCGTCCGATCATGACAGAACCACTTATTGATGGACAGGTTGACGGCGCATGATTGAACTGACGTACATCGCGGCGCCGAGCTATTCCGGCTCGACGCTGCTGACATTTCTGTTGAACACGCATCCGGACATCGCCACGGTCGGCGAACTCAAATGGGGAACGATCGACACGAGCAGCTATCGCTGTTCCTGCGGCGAGCGACTCATCGACTGCGCGTTCTGGCTCAGCATCAAGGCGCGCGTCAATCAGAAGGGCCTGCCCTTCGACTTCGAGAGACCACCGACGGATTTCCGCCTGCACAACAAGTCGATCGGCGATCGCGTCATGCGCGCCCGCAATCGGGGCCCCCTGTTTGAGGGTTTTCGCGGGGCCGCCATGTCCATCCTGCCGAAATGTGGCAAGCGGATGAAGACGGCGCGGGCCGTCAACAAGGCGGCGATGGAAGCGATTCTGTTTCTGCAGAAGGGCCGTATTCTGCTCGACGCCTCCAAGGATCCCGTGCGGCTCATGCACCTCATGAACACGGGCGACTACAACGTCCGCGTCCTGCACCTCATCCGAGACGCCCGCGGCGTCATCAACTCCACGATGAAGAAGAAGGGACTCGACGCCGAGGCCGCCGCGCGCGACTGGTCGCGAACGCATCAGCAGATCGACCGGCTCGCCGCCAGGCTGCCCGAGGGCGTCTACCGACAGGTTCGTTATGAGGACCTCTGCAAGGGGACCGCCGTGGAGTGCGAGTCCATCTTTGCGTTTCTCGGACTCGAACCGTCGAAGGCGACACTGGCCATGGACGAAACGCCGCATCACATCCTCGGCAACGCCATGCGTCTCGGCGCCATCGACGCGATCAAACTGGACGAGACGTGGCGGCATGAAATGGACCAGCGATCCGAGCGAATCTTCGAAAGCGTTGCAGGCGTGCAGAATCGACGATATGGATACGTATGACCGCAGGTCCCCCAACGCCGGCGCCCAACGCCTCGTCCGCTAATCGCGGCGCCGCCGCCCCGTCGACCACAAAGAACGTCATCGCAAACTGGCTCTGGTACCTCCTCGTCCTGGCCTCGGGATTCGTCATTCCGCGCCTGATTTCCGATCGGCTCGGCAAGGAACAACTCGGCGCCTGGGATCTCGGCTGGACCTTCGTGTTCTTCGTCCGCTGGCTTCAGCTCGGCGTGACCTCCTCCGTCAATCGCTTCATCGCCCACAGTCGCGCCCGCGACGATCTCGATGACCTCAACGCCGTCTTCAACACGAGCCTCGCGATTCTCTCCTCCGCCTGCGTCCTGGGCGCCGTGGCGTCGGCCGCGTTCTACTGGTTCGTGCCGCACATGCTCCGGGAGTCCGCGTCCGAACTGATCGCAGAGGCGCAGGTGGTCGTCGTCCTGCTTTCGCTGACGGCGGCCTTCCAGCTCCCCGGCGGCGTCTTCAACGCCGTTATCACGGGCTACGAACGATTCGATCTGCTCAACGCCATTCGCATCGCGCGCGACGGCGCCGTGCTCGTCGCCATCGGCGTCATCCTCTACCGGGGCGGAACCCTCATTCACGCCGCCTGGGCCTACCTGATCGGCGAAGTCCTCGGCGATGTCGCCAAGATCATCGTCGCGCGACGCATCTGCCCGCTGCTCTCCTTCAGCCCGACGTACTATCGCTGGGCCACGCTCAAGTCCCTGCTCGCCTATGGCAGCAAGACTGTCGCGCAGGGGCTCGCGCGCGGAAGCCTGTACGACATCAACCGACTGCTCGTCACGTGGTATCTGGGGGGCGCCGAGTCACTCGCCATCTACTCCCGACAGGGCGCCCTGCTGAAGCATGCGCTTCGCTTCATGAAGCAGTATGCGCAGGTCTTCATTCCACGAAGCAGCGCCCTCGACGCCGGCGCCGATCACAAGGCGCTGGGGAAACTCCTGATCGGAACCTCCAAGTACGGTCTCTATACGACGCTGCCGATGATCGCCCTCTTCTGCGTCATGGGCGACATCATCGTTCGCCTCTGGATGGGCCCCGGCTACGAACGACCCATCGTGCTGGCGATCATCGCGCTCGGGCATGCGCTGCTCGTCCCGCAACAGGGCGTGTATTCCGTCCTGCTCGGCATGAACCGCCACGGCCGCGTGGCCATCTTCGACTGGATCGGTGTCGCGCTGAGTTTCGCGCTGGGCTGGGTGCTGATGGTCCCGGCGAACATGGGCATGATCGGCGCCGCCATCGCGCTCGCTGTCCCCATGATGCTGACAGGCGGCCTCGTCATGCCGATCTACGCGTGCAGACTGCTGAATGTCTCCACGCTGAGCTATTTCCGGGAGATTCTCGTCGGTCCGTCGCTGGCGGCGATTCCCTTCACGCTTTGCCTCGTCGCCGCGCGCCTGACGCTGCATTCAGACGTCGTCGCGCTCATCGTCGGGCTCGGCGTCGGTGGCGCCATCACGCTGCCGATCTACTGGCGCGTCGTCGTACCGAAACACCTGCGTACGGCGATTGTCGGCAGATTGTCCGGCCGTCGCGCCATCGCGGGGAGCGGCCGAAGCGTCGGAGAGGCGTCACAGCGCCTCGCGCCCGAAAACCCGTAGCCGGCGCGGCTATTCCGCCTGAACGTTCGCGCGGGCGATTGCCCGGGAGCGATCCCGCCCGACGGCGAACTGATCCTCGGCGATCGGCGCATTCAGCTCGATTGAGTCATATTCGCAGGAGACGATCGGGGGATCATCGACATCCGCCCCCCTGCGCTGGACGGCCCACCCGCGCAGCAGGTTCGTGTCCTGATCGATCCAGATCGCCATCATGAGATCCTCGCGATCGATGGAATAGGGATGGGTCAGGACGTGGCAGGGTCGCTGGCTGACCCAGCGCACACCGTCCAGGCGCCACTCGGACGCGGCGCTGGCGCCGAGGGCCGCGGGCCCTTCGATCGGCAGCGCGATCTCCGGCATCGGGGCGCCGTCCGTCATAAAATAGACGGCCGTCTGAATCGGGTCGCCGCCGAGCCCTGGATGTCGATGGTAGGCGTCGCGCATCGGGTCGTAGCGAAACCACTCGCCATCGCGAATCACGGCGACGCGTTCACCCACGCGAAGCCGCGTGCGCTGCGGCCTGGCGAAGTCCCAGGTCACGAGCCGCGTGTGCGATTCGGCGTCTCCATGCAGAATCAATCGCCCGCGGGCGCGAATCGTCTCCGCCTCGGCGTACTTTGATGCGCATCGCTCGATGAGTTTCGGCGCGCTGATTTTCTTCGACTCGATCGCCACGTCGCTTCGTGACGCCGAGCAACCCACAACGCCCGACATCGAAACCACAATGGACATCAGCGCCACAGTCGCGCGCGAGCGCGCACAGCGTTTCGTTACGCGTGTCATCATGACAGGTTCACTCCCAATCCATCAGGCGCCTCGCGCGATACGGCGAATCGCGAAAGGCCAACCAAACAACTTGTGCGGCGAATTACTTCCTGAGAGGTAAGCGAGAGACTAGCGAGGCGCCCTGGGGCGTGCAACCGAATTCGAATCAAGGTGCGATAACTGCAGGAATCACTTCCATGCGCGTGACACCCACACGTATAATCTCGTCGTGGTCACGGAAGATTCACAGCTTATCTACAGAGGTGAACCATGATGAAAAAAAGCGACTTCAAGCGAATTCAAACTCAGCTTGTCGCTTATCTAAAGCCTGTGTTCGACGATGTTACCGTCGAGGTCGGCGAGAACATTCACTACAAGGGTGTGAATATCGTCGTCACCAGTAAACAATTCACAGGCCTGCTCGCCGAGCAGCGTTTTCACCATGTCGTGCGCGCAATTCCCGAAGATCTCTACAACAACGAACTGCGAAAAGGAATTGTCTGGTTCGAACTCGCGCCCAGTGAAACGGGCATGGACCTGATGAAGATGGCCCGCGCCATCGACATCCGCGACAAGGAAGCGGCCCTCGAGTCGAAGCTTCGCGACGCCGGCTTCTTCTCCGCCCTGCGCACTCACTTCGAAGAGAATTCGGGCGCGCCATCCATCATGCGATTCGACGCCACGCGACAGACGCTGAGCGCCTGCGGACTTTCTGATTCCGAAGTCGAAGAAGCGTGCCTGTTCCTCATCAGCCGTGGCGCCTACTGCGACGCGCATGTCCTGAAGGATCTTGCCCCGCAGTTCCTGTCTGAATCCGCAGCGTGAGATTCACAGCGCGCAGCGACTCGGCGGCGCACACCCGGCGGCAACGACGTCAGATCGACGCGAGCAGGGACTGCAATGGCAGCAGCAGGAGTGACTGGAACGTTGAAAAGAACAGGTTGGGCAGACCGTTGACGACCGTCTGGCCGACCATGCTCGAGAACGTCGTGCACTGCGACAACTGAAACAGCGGCGCAGCGGCCACAAAGATGGCGACAGTCCGAGCGATCTTCACCCGTCGAAGCGTGGATTTCTTCATAAGTCAGATAACCTCGTCAATGCCGGACGAATGCGCGAGCGAATCGCCGCGCGACGCCGCCTGTTTCTCAAAAGAACGGCGAGCGATTGCCGCCCAACAGAATCTGAATCACATCCGCCTCGGGCAACAACTGCAGAATCGTCGCATTCACGGCGCCGACCACGAGCGAAAGCGTGCCACTGGCCAACTGACCGAAGACGGCGCCCGCAATGTCGTTCGTCGTACACGTCGCAGCCTGCAACAAGGGAAAGGCCGCGAGCGGCAGCAGGAGCCTGTTTCGCCATCGATAGATTCGCATGCGGCGTTTCATTGCCAACTCCAGTGTGGGCGAGGTTGTCTTGCCATGCGTCGCGCCGGCCTCGCGCGACTCGAAAGGCCCACGCCCTGGCTTTGGCGAACGACCTTCCGGAGGAACCCCGGATTCTAGATTAACCCCCTCCTTCCGGCAAGATTTGCCATCGATCGCAGAGCCCCATCCCGACGCCGCTGACAGCTCGTTACAATCGCCCCGATGCCCGTTTCGAAGACGTCAACTGGTTCACGCGGCGCCCTCGGGGCGCGTCGCCTCGCCGCCATTCGACGCCGACTGCTCGCCTGGTACGACGCGCATCGCCGCGATCTTCCGTGGCGCCGGACCGAAAGTCCTTATGCAATCTGGCTTAGCGAAACGATGCTCCAGCAGACGCAGGTCGCGACGGTCATCCCCTACTACGAGCGATTCCTCAAACGTTACCCGAACGTGAGCGACCTCGCCGCCGCGCCACTTGATGACGTGCTGCGCCTCTGGGCGGGCCTCGGCTACTACTCGCGCGCCCGAAACCTCCATCGCGCCGCGATCGAGATTACCAATCGTTACAAAGGTCGCGTTCCCGATTCCGTGGAACTGTTGCGCACCCTCCCCGGCGTCGGTCGCTATACCGCCGGCGCCGTGGCGTCCATCGCCTACGACAAACGCGCCGCCGTCGTCGACGGCAATGTCTCGCGCGTCCTGTCGCGGCTCTTCGACATTCATCTCGACATCAGATCTCCGGCGGGCGAACGGCGCATCTGGGAGACGGCCGAGTCGCTGCTGCCTCGATCGCGCGCCGGCGACTTCAACCAGGCGCTCATGGAACTCGGCGCGACAATCTGTCGCCCCGGCGACGCGGCGCAATGCCTGACCTGCCCGCTTCGCAATCACTGCGACGCGCTCGCCGCGGGAAACGTCGCCCGCCTGCCCGTCAAACTGAAGAAGACGCGCGTCCGGGAAGAGACGCACGTTGTGATCGTTGCCGATCGCGCCAACAAACGCCTCTGGCGCCAGCGGCCCGCAAAGGGACTCTGGGCGAGTCTCTGGGAATTGCCCAGCGCCGTCAGCAGCGGCGCGTCAGCCCACGCGACAGCCGTGGCCCTGGCGCGCGATATTTTTGGAGAGTCTGTTACCGTCGATGGACGCCGCCTCTGCGAAGTGAGCCACCAGCTGACGCATCGTCTCGTCAGGTTTGTGGCCTATCGGGCGCACGCGCCCGGCGCCCGGGTCCGCACAGACATGGCGACGCCCTTTAAGTGGCTCAGTAACAACGCCGCCGAGCGCGTCGGACGCTCCACGGCCATGCGCAAGCTCATTGCGGCGATTCCGGAAACGCCAGTCGAGCCGAGTCGCGCCATGGGCGCGCGGGGGACATGACCTTCCTGTACACTGGCGCGCCGAATAACGGCGTCTATCGCCGGATTTAGTCCCAACGCCGCTCTGAAAGGAGCCGCCGAAATGACGCAGTTCCCATCCCACCCGCCGGCGCCAGACTCAGACGCATCAACAACGGACGACACGGGCCCCGCCTCGACGAGCAAACTCGCAATCGCCGCCCTTGTCTTCTCGCTGCTCGTCTGCATTCCGTACGCCGCGCCGCTGATCGGCGCGATTCTGGCGGCGGTCGCACTGATCTCGATCGCCGGCGCGAATGGTCGGCTTCGCGGCAGGGGCATCACCATCACGGCGCTGGTCCTCTCGCTGATCGTCCTGGCCGTCGACATCGGCGGCATGCTGTACGTGGTCCATCGGACGCGGGTCATGCTGGTATCCACGGTTCGCGGATTCATCGAGCGCCTGGAGGCCGACGATCTGGAAGGCGCCCGCGCCAGAATGACGCAGAGCGTGTCCGACGCCGTGAGTGACGACGAACTGCGGGAATTCGAGGCCTGGATCAAAGAGAACTGCGGGACACTCGAAAACACCAAACTCGACGACCAGGGCCGCGCCTACAGCATGGGGCTGGAGAAACCCAGGAATTCAGAGGCGAACAACCCACCGAAGAACGCCATGGTGAACGAGCCGGCATTGGAATTCGTTTTCGACAAGGGCGTGTTCTTCGGCGCTCCGTCGATGACGATTGACACGAGCAGGATCACAACGAAGCACTTCTTCGACTTCGCCACCCTCGATCGCCTCGTCATCCTCAATGGCGATGAACAGTTCCGTTTCCCCGCGGAAGAGTAACGCCGTACGACGCGCGCCGCTGGTGGCGCGCGCTCAAACAACCGAACTGTGACCGCAAGGGAACAGGCCAGCATAGCGGAACAAGACGCGCCACCAAGTAGCGCAGCAAGACGTGTCGCCACACTCCGAGCCGCCGCAGTCATGCGGCGGTCGACATGCAACAGCCATCGCTCATTCGTACTCAACTGTTCGCCGAAACGCGCATCGCCCGACGGAAAGACCGAGCCATGACGGGCTCGGAACGTCGCGCGCTCGCCGGCGCGACCGGGTGGCGTTGTTGGTTGCCAAACGCACGCCAATGGTGGCAAGCGCCCAATAATCCGCTGGATTCTTGTGGCGCCAATTGCCAGCCCACTTGGATTCTCGGGCGCCGTCGCCGTAAAATAGGTCGAGGGACGCCGGAGAACACGGGGAAAGCGACACGATGGGCCAGAGCATGCGCACGGCAATCATCGTATCAATCATCGCGGTCGGTATCTCACTTTCGGCGGCGCCTGTTCTCGCCGGACCAGGGACGATGGATGACCTGATCGTCGTCGATCATCAGCCGACACGTGTCGGGGGCGGAGCGGCTGACTCACTATTTCGCGACAATTTCGGCGATCCGTATTCGAATCGCGTGGCCGATGACTTCGCGCTTGTCGAATCAACGGATATCGCCGCGCTTCGCTGGTGGGGCTTTTATAACCTGGACAATCCTCCCATGGCGGAATCATTCCAGATTCGCTTTCTGGAGGCGCGTTCAGGAGACGGGCTTCCTGATGACAGCAACGTTGTCTATGAAGCAATCGTCGCGAATCCATCGCGGGTAGTAACTGGGGAGCATGTCTTCGTTGGAGTCGACCCGGCGGAGTACCTCTATGAGGTCGTCCTATCCTCGCCTGTCTCGCTTGCGGCCAATAGGACCTATTGGCTGGAAGTGCAACAAATCGGCGATCTGGAAACCGCGTTTCGTTGGGAATTCAGCCAGAGCGATGCAAACGGTCAGGCGTTCATGAACGCCGCGACGGGTGACTGGAGACACTCAACGCTCTCCTCCGACACAGCCTACCAACTCATCGCCACGCCGGAGCCCACCAGCCTCTGCATGCTCGCGGTTCCGCTTGCGGCCATTGTGTTCGAGAAGCGGCGTCGTTAGGCGGCCGAGTGGCGCCATCGTGCCCAATGAACACCAGCCCGACCAGACGCGCATCGTCCGGCGGAACGACCGAGCCATGACTGGCCCGGCTCGGAGCGTCGCGCGCTCGCCGGCTCGCACAACCGAACTGTGAGCGCAAGGGAACAGGCCAGCGCAGCGGAACAAGACGCGCCACCAAGTAGCGCAGTAAGACTGCTTCGCCGAGCAGCACAGCAGGGCGCATCCGCCGATCAGAAATCCCGCGCGTCGCCACATTCCGAGCCGCCGCAGTCATGCGGCGGTCGACATGCAACGACCATCGCTTATTCGCACTCTAGTGTTCGCCGAAACGCGCATCGTCCGGTGAAATGACCGGGCCATGACTGGCCCGGCTCGGTACCGCGCGCCGGCGCTCGCAACCGCAGAACAAAAAAAGCCGGGCCATCATTGGCCCGGCTCGTTATGGCGCGTTCACATCTCAAATCACGTTGTGTCAGGGGCTGACGATCGCATTCAGGAACGGCGCAATGTCCAGGCCGTTCGCGGCGCTGTCGCCATTCAAATCACTGCGACCCACGTGCAGCGGTTCGATCGGCGAGCCGAGCAGTACGCTCACGAAGGGAGACACGTCGTCGATGTTCGCGAGCCCGTCTCCATTGATATCGCCGACAGGCGCGCCAACGCCCGGCAGGATCGAAAGAACGCGATGCCCGCCGTCCGACGTGCTCTGGTATCGCATATCAATCGCGAGCACGCGCACGCGAAGGTCTTCAATACCCTCGCTGGGGGGCAGAAGCCAGTCATACGCCGTCGCGTCCGCCGGCAGCGACTCCGCGATGTTGTGCCACGTTCGACCACCATCGTAGGTCGCCTGAATATCAAACGATCGCAGCGCCTGATCGTCCGACGCGGTCCAGGCGATGTGAACCACGGAACCACCCGGGATGCTCGCGCCGGCCGTGGGAGAGGTCATGTTCACGATCGGCGGCGCGTCGCCGAAGCGGGTGTCGGGGCGAATCACGAATTCATCACTCAGAAAGTACTTCACATTGTTCAGGCTCTCCTGGATCACGAGGGCGATGCGGGCCGTATCGGTACTGACGAACGGCGCCTGCTTCACGCCGGAAAGGCAGGTCAGGTTGGATGTCACACCACCAAGCCCCTTGCTTCGCATGTCGCCGTCGTAAAGGATGGCGGCGCCGACCGTGAAGCCAAGCGGATTTGTACCCTCGGGCGTCCAGCAGATTTCACCGATGGGCTGGCCCGCGACGAATGGACTCGACAGATCGGTCGTGATGTTCAACGTTCCCTGCACGTCGCCCGTGGGAATGAGAAACGCCTCCTCATCCCAGCCCTCCTGGCCCGCGGCGTCGATCGCGACGACGCGCACCGTTGGCGCGATGTTGTTCACGATGAACCCGACATCCGGAACCGTCCATTCAAAACCGCGTTGTCCCGCAGGGATGTTGTCGGCCAGGATCGATACGCCCTGGATCGGGTGATCGAATTCGACGCGCTGCGAGACAATGCCGAGATCATCCTCCGCCCGCCAGGTGAAGATCACCTTCGCACCGGGCTCCAGCATGAAGGAGTGGCGGTTCATTCGCACGACTGGCGGATTGTCATTGAAGTCCGGCGCGGCGGTGAGGAACGGAAACACATTCACGCCGGGCCCCGGGACGGGCTGCCCGGTTCCACCGGGATTGTTCGGCGACGCGGGCCCCGAAGGATCCCCCCACCAGTTGTTGGGGGCGTCGATCAGTTGACCATTAGACTCAACCGCCTGCGTGTTGCCTTCGAAACTGTTGGCCCCGACGGCGCCGTCCAGCGCGTCCGTCCAGTTGTCACCCCAGGAGGCGATACCGTTGTTGACGAAATGCGTTTTCCGAACAACGACATCATTCTGCGTGCCGAAGTCGCAGTCCTTGATGACACAGTTGTCGAGGTAGCCGACGAGACTGTTGGAATGGAAGCGAGCGCCGATCTGCCCGCCCGTAATCTGGCAGTTCTCAATTCGATTGAAATACTGCAGCCCCTGCCACGCCTGCAGCGGATCGAGGCGTTCGACAATGACCGGGGCATCGGGAAGACCGCGAACCTGGACGAAGCCGGGCTCTCCCCAGAATGTCGTATCGGGTCCGAGTTGCACGACAACACCTGGGTCGATGCGCAATCGACCGCCGGTGTACGACGGTTCCTCGATCACGTAGGGAACGCCGATATCCGTCCACACCAGATTGGACGCCGCCACACTCAGGTCTTCCACCAGCGCATAGTTGTTTGTGTTGCCCGTCGCCGGCAGTGCGCTTCCGGCGAGTATCCCGGATCCCCCGACGCGGGCCGGGTACTGGTTGCCCTCCAGGTTGACGGAACCGCCGATGAAGAAGTTCCCCCCGACAAGATCCAGGGCGGAGGCGCCGCAGTTCGTTACGCTGACGTTGTTGATATGCAGGGGCTGATTGTCAAACTCCCAGAGTGACAGCCCGGTGAACGGGGCGCCGTCGACCGTGACGTCATCCATATTCAATAACGAGCCGTTGATCTCGCAGAAGTTCCCCGTGAAGGATGTGTTGGCCATGCGCACGGTGCTCCCGCCCAGGCGGACGTATGAGCTGTCGAAGTCGCATCCGTCGAACTCGATCATGGGGGCGGCGCCGCCGCCGAAGACGTACCCGTTTGACTGAAACGTCGTGTTCAGAAAGGACTGGAATCCACTCACCGGCTGAATCAGCACGTTGACGATGGCGTGATCGAGTTGCAGGTTCCCGGCCACAATCATCCGTGTCGGAAACACTGACGAGCCCGTCAGCGTAATCGGCTGCGAAGGCGTACCGATTCCGACCATGCTTCCGGCAACTGTCAATTGAGCGGTCTGAAGAATGTCCACAACGACGCCGGGCTCAAGCGTCACTGTCGCCGTGGCGGGAATTGTGACGTTCTCGCAGATTTCGTAGGGACCACCGGCGGCCGTCCACATGACGGATTCGCCGGGATTCGGAATCGGCGGCTGCGCGCAGGGAGGTCCGGCAGGTCCGATCGTCAGGTTATCAAGATAGTAGTAGGCCCAGAAACCGTTCTGCGATGTGCCGGCGGGAATGTAGTAACGCAGCGCGATCCGGCCGCTGCCGGGCAGGGAAACGTTCATCTCCGTCCAGGCGGCGTCTGTCGCCGGCGTTTCGGCGAGCAGCACGGTGAACGAACCGACGTCGTCAGAATTCGATCCCGTTCCTGTTCCACCCGAGGGCGAGTAACGCACCTGAAGCCGGCCATTCGGTACCAGGGGTGGCGCGGGGGAATTGAAGTAGAAGAATCGAAGCGTGTCGCCGGCGGATTGCCCGGCGACGGCCGGTAGGATCGCCCAACTGCTCGCCTCAGCGTTGGCGCCGCTGTAGAACGCGACGGACTGGTAGATGAGCATCGATCGACCACCCTGATAGGCCCAGGCGGCGCGGTCCCAGTCGCCACTGGACGCTGGATCGCTCTGATTGCGAAACTGCCATCCCGCTGCGATCAGTTCGGCGGGACCGTGGTTCGAGCCGGACGGCGTCGAAATCGTCTCAAAGTCCTGTTGGTAAAGCGTCTGGCCCGAGAGTCGATTCGCGCTCACGACGCAGATCGCAAGCAGGCATGTCATGGTCTGAAGGCGTATGTTCATGGGTCAACTCCGTATTCTGTGGTCCGACAGGACTCACAACTGGTTTCAATTGGCGCGTTTCGGAGGGCTTTGACGGCGTTACATTCCCAACAGGGCGGCGACGAACATCTGGGCGTCGCCGCCGTCGGCCACGCTGTCGCCGTTCAGATCGCAGCGCTGAATGTCGACAGGGTTCGTGTTGTTTCCGAGCAGGACGGCGATGAACAGATCGCGATCGACGACATCCACGTCGCCATCACCATCGATATCCCCCGCCTGCCGAATGGGCGTGAGAACAACCATGCGGTAATCGGGGACGTTGTTGTCGAAAACCTGGACAAGGATCTGCCCCGCGTCGTTGATATCTCTCACGGCGAGGATGTTGAAGTTCTCGGCGACGGTATCTATGAGCGTTGCGATGTCCGTCGAGCCGGCGCCACCGGTCCACAGCCAGTTGAGATCCAGGCCCGATCGCGTCGAGATCCCGACAACGTGGCCATATCGATTGACCGAAACAGCGGCGCTCGTGTTCGGCAGCGCCGACGGAATCTCCCGCATGCCCTCTGTGTCCGAGTAGATCCACGCTCGCCGCGTATTGCCTGTGCTCGAGGCGGCGTATCCAACAACTTCGCCGGATTCGTTGATCCGGGTTGCAAAGCTGAAGGACAGCCCGAGCGTTCCAAGGGGCTGGGCGCCGTTCGTGGCGTCCCATCGATAGGCGGCGAATCCGCTCGGGGAGGAGAAGTAACCGCAGACCTGGCGATGGTTATTGAGGTCGGTCGCGCGACCTCCTAACGGCGTCAGCGACTGCAGGGCCCCACCGTTGACGTCGAGCCAGCCGTAGTCGGATGTTGTGATCTGCGAGTCCTTCGCGGTTCCGGCCAGATCCCCCGCGTCGTTGACACCGCCGAGGTAGGCAATGGGCAGGCCTTCGGCGTCGCCCGTCACGGTGTAGACGCCGTTCTCGTATCGCCACGCGAGACCAATGTCGAAGCCGCCGTCGCCCGCGACGATCCCGGTATCACTGATGTCCATGGCGCGCGAACGGCCAAAGAAGAACCCGGGAGGAGGAGGCAGAATTTCGAAGCCTGTTCCGGGCGACCAGACCCAGCCCTTGATGCTGGGCTCACCTTGACCGAAGTACTGCGACCAACCCGCCACCTGGCCGCGGTTGTTCAGGCGAACACCCACCACGGAGTCCGCCCCCGGAGGCGCCCCCAGATTCACGGCCGTGTAGCTAACCGTCCCGGCGATCGCGTTCGACGCAATGACGCAGCCGACCAGAACCGCCGCGACTCGGGAGGCCAACACGCCCCACGGGTGCGACTGACGCCGAGTAATTTCAGACATTGCCATGTTTCGTTCCTCGCAACTTGAAGACCAGCATTCCGGACTCTCGTTCAGGAGGAGAAACAGGAACCCCGCCACAATCGCGCCAACGATTTTTCTGCGACTTCGCGCCGCCTCCTCGAAATCCGAGCGACGGCCGGTATGTCGATTGCATGGAATCCATGTGCCAAACGGCGACGACGCGAATGTGCAAGGCGCATCAACGGCGCAAACAAACGTGGAGAAGACAGTTAGCACGAATGCGAGACCCACGGCGCGTTGACGCCCGCAACGAGTTCACACATGTGCCAACACACACCGTCGAAACAGGCGTGTGCCCACACACAGAGGACAGACTGATGGTCATAGAGGTGTTAAGTCGGAGCGTGACCCCGGAACTGGCGCCGCAGCGAATTGCTGAGGAAGACCGCGCGCCGATCACGCGAATGCTGTGCGAAGCCACGCTGCGTGATATGGATGGCGCCGGCGCCGTCTTTCCGCTTGTCTACGACGAACTCCACCGCCTCGCCGCCAGGTCGTTTTACGGGCAACCGGCGAACCATACATTGCAGCCGACAGCCCTGGTGCACGAAGCGCTGATTCGCCTGATGCGGAACGGCCGCGGGCAATGGCGGGACCGGCGGCACTTCTACGCCGTCGCCGCGATGGCGATGCGCCAGATTCTCGTGAATCACGCCGAGGCGCGTCACGCCGCGAAACGCGGGGGCGATCGTCAGCGGATTGCGATGGATCCGGCCGAAATTCCTGGCGCGGTCTCCGATTCGTTCCTGTTATCACTGAATGAGGCGCTGACGGCGCTCGCCGCGCACGACGAAGAATGCGCCCGCGTCGTGGAGCTGCGATTCTTCGCCGGCCTGACGGTCCCGGAAACGGCGAAAGTCCTCGGCATGGCCCCGCGATCGGTCGATCGCTGCTGGAAGTTCGCCAAGGGATGGCTGCATCGTGAACTGACGCGTGAGGATTAGGTCGAATGGACGAACGATGGCGTCGAATGAGGAGTCTGTTTGACTCCGCCTGTGAACTGGATCACGACAAGCGCCAGCCCTGGCTCCGTCGCGCCTGCGACAATGACGCGTCGATGTTGAGCGAACTCCAATCGCTGCTCGACGCCCACGACTCAGCGCCGTCGCACTTCGAAACGCCGGTCTTCCAGCTGAGCCATCATTCGCCCGCCCCCGGCGACGACCCGACGCTGCTGATCGGCGCACATCTCGGCCCCTACGAGATCACGCGGTTCATCGCGTCCGGCGGCATGGGACACGTCTTCGCCGCGCGCCGAGCCGATGATCAGTATGACAAGATCGTCGCGATCAAGCTGATCCGACAGGACGTGATGAATGGCGCCATGGTCCGGCGATTCCAGCGCGAACGCCAGGCGCTGGCGACCTTCGATCATCCTCACGTCGCGCGGCTGCTCGGCGCCGGCGTCAGCGCCGAGGGCTGCCCCTACTTCGTGATGGAGTATGTCGAGGGCAGGACCATCACGGATGTCTGCCGGGAGGACCACCTCGATATCGATGCGCGACTTGAGCTCTTTCTGCAGGTGTGCGACGCCGTGCAGTGCGCCCACGAAAACCTGATCGTTCACTGCGACCTGAAGCCGAGCAACATCCTCGTCTCCGATGATGGCGCCTGCAAACTGCTCGACTTTTCCATCGCGAAACTCGTGAACCAGAAACCGAATGACGCAATCGGCGTGACAACGGCCGGGCGACACATGACGCCGGCGTATGCGAGCCCCGAGCAGATCCTGGGCGAGCCTATCAACACGCGGACCGACATTTACATGCTCGGCGTCGTTCTCTACGAACTGCTGACGGACGTCCATCCGTTTCACGGAGCCCATCGGCCGCTCTACGAACTGGAACGGATCATCTGTGAAATCGATCCCGACAGGCCCAGCGCGGTCCTGGCCCGGGCGGCTCAGGACAGTGATTCGCAGACGCTGCGGGCGAGCATTCAGCGCCGGCGTCGCCTCGCGGGTGATCTGGACGCGATTGTTCTGAAAGCGATGCGCCGCTCGGCGGAGGAGCGATACCGATCCGTCGAGCAGTTCGCCAATGACATTCGCCACCATCTGCAGGGGCGCCCGATCGAGGCCCGACCGCAGACGACGATCTATCGACTGCATCGATTCGTGAAACGCAATCGTGGCGCCACGATCGCGACGCTGCTGGCCGTCGTCGCGATGCTGGGCGGGACGATCGGCATGAGCCTGCTCTATCGCGTCGCGACAACGCAGCGGACGAGCGCGATCGCGGCCCGCGAACTCGCGGAGAAACAGGCGCAACTCGCCGACGCCGAATCGCATCGATCCGCCGCCGTCGTTGAGTTCCTGCAATCGATGATGACGGCCGCCGATCCCTCTCAAAACGGAATTGATGTCAAGGTCGTCGACGTGCTCAAGGCGGCCTCAGCGAACATGGCCGCCGAGCTGGCTGACGATCCGGCCCTTGAATCCGCCATCCACTCGGCCATCGGCAAGACGTACGCGGGCCTCGGCCTCTACGCCGATGCGATGACACATCTCCGGCGCGCCCTGGACATCGAGTCTCGGTTCGCAGAGCAGGTCCCCGAAGACGAACACGTCGCCCGATGTCGGAGCGAGCGGCTCGCAGGCGCGCATCGTGAGCTTGGCGCCGTCTGTTACGAGGCGGGCCAATTGGATGACGCCCTGCAATACGCCCGCAAGGCGCTCGACATCAGCCGCGGGTATTCGGGCGCCGAGTCGGCGGCGACGGCCCAGGACCTCAACAACCTGGCGTCGATTCATCGTGCGCGGGGCGAACTGGATCGGGCGCTGGCGCTGCTGGAAGAGTCCGCAGAGATTCGGGAGCGCGTCTGCGGACCCGTGTCGCTGGAGCTTGCAGAGTCGCTGAACAACCTGGGGAGCGCTCTGCGGGCGCGCGGCGACTTCGCCGGCGCCGAAACGCTCGGCCGCCGCGTGCTGGAAATTCGCCGCGCGCAACTGCCGGAAGACCATCCGACGATTGCCCAGAGCCTCGACAACCTCGGCGTGATATTGGCGCAGCAGAATCGCATCGACGAGGCGATCGAACTGGTTCGCCAGGCGACGTCGATTTACCGCCGGGTTCATCCGGAGGGTCATCCCGACCTCGCGACCAACCTGCTCAATCTCGGCTCACTCCTGTGCCTGCGCGGAAAATTCGCCGAGGCCCTCGAGTACTTCGACGACGCGTCGAGCCAGCGAACACGGTTCTTTGACGCGTCGAGCGCCCCCGTCATGACAGTGGAAATGATTCGTGGCGAATGCCTCATGCGGCTGAAGCGATACGACGAGGCGAAGACGATCCTGCTGGCGATCGAGCAGCGCGGCGAGGAGATGGCGCCGGTGAACCCGGCGATGATCCATCGAATTCGAGACGACCTGGCGATCCTGTTCGACAACGTGAACGCCCCGGACCAGGCCGCGGCCTGGCGCCAGCGAAACTCCGTTTCTGAATGAGCAGCATTGACCACTACCGGCCCGGCTCGGAACCGCGCGCCGGGCGCACATGACCGAACTGTGACCGCCAGGGAACAGGCCAGCACAGCGGGCCAAGCCACCGCCTTCACCGTCCTGACCGCCGACTCGCGCCACGCCGAATCGCCCCACACCGAGCCGCCGCAGTCATGCGGCGGTCGCCATGCAACAACCATCGCTCAATCGCACGTAACCGATCGACGAACCGCGCAACGACCGACGGAGAAACCGAGCCATGACTGGCCCGGCTCGGAACTGCGCGCCGGGCGCGCATGACCGAACTGTGACCGCCAGGGAACAGGCCAGCGCAGCGAGACAGGCCGAGCCACCGCCTTCACCGTCCTGGCCGCCGACTCGCGCCACGCCGAGTCGCCCCACACCGAGCCGCCGCAGTCAGGCGGCGGTCGCCATGCAACAACCATCGCTCAACCACACGTAACCGATCGACGAACCGCGCAACGACCGATTCGAGTTCCAATCACGCCCCCGCATCAACAATGCCCGTGACAAAGGGAGGTTTGACAGCGAATTGCCCGATCGCGAGTGCGAATGACCCCGGCCGTCCCACCCACTTCCAATGGCATTGCGGGATCGAATGCCATTCGGTCCAGATGGGACCCTAATCCGTCGGCGGTATTTGAACCGTCCGCCGCCCCTGATCGTGTCGGGTCCCATCGGATATCCCGTGTTTTCAATGAGTCGCCGAATTGGTTCTGGTAGGATGTCGGTCATGAGGAGCATACGTAACTACCTGCATAGGTCGTTCGCATCTGATTCAACAGGTGGCTTTCTTCTCATGAACAAATTGGGATTCTGTTCGGCGCTATTGGGGCTTGGCTCGGTCTATGGCGTCGGAATTCTGGGGGGAGGGAGTCTTGACCATTCGACTGTCATGCTCTTCGGCGGACCCCTGGTTGCATTCTTTGATCTGCGCATTCGATACGAGTATTGGAAGTCCTCCCGCCGTAACAACGCACACTGGCTGACGTCGTCCTACGGCGGTTGGTTTCTGGTAATACCGACGTGGGTGTTGGGAATCGTCTGGTGCATCATCGGATTCGTTCGGACAATAAATGGTGGCGAGTGATCGACAACAGCACGCGCAACGACCGACGGAAAGGCCGAGCCATGACCGGCCCGGCTCGCAACCGCACGCCGGGCGCGCATGACCGAACTGTGACCGCCAGGGAACAGGCCAGCGCAGCGAGACAGGCCGAGCCACCGCCTTCACCGTCCTGGCCGCCGAGTCGCCCCACACCGAGCCGCCGCAGTCAGGCGGCAGTCGCCATGCAACAACCATCGCTCAATCGCACGTAACCGATCGACGAGCCGCGCAACGACCGACGGAAGGGCCGAGCCATGACTGGCCCGGCACGGAATCGCGCGCGACAACCGGCGCGCGATCCGGAAGGACCCCGGCGTGTTCGTCATTGATTCGTAAGCGTTACGTCGTGAAAAGAAGTGAACTGGGCGCTGAGGGACTCGAACCTGGCGACGTAACGAGCTGTGATTGCAAGGACTTACGAATCTCACCCAAGGCGAGCGCTGCAGAATGCGCTGCGAGCGCTGCAGTTTCGGGCGAAATCGACCCCGATCTGGCTCGGATCATCGCGGCTTGGCCGAAGCTATCGGACGTCGCGCGACGAAAGATCTGCCAACTAGTTGAGATTTGTGATTGCTAGACTTGCGATGCAAGCTCCTTGAAGTCCGTCTCCCTGAGAATACGAATGGCCCCCCCTTTTTCTATGATTTGCTCGGCCTTGCGATGCTTGGCGCTCTTCTTGTGGCCGGCCAGTTTGGTCACGTCCTGATCGCCGACAACCAACAACGTCGTGTTCTTCGTGACGCCACTATCCACACGACAACCGAGCTGCGCTGCAATGTCGGCCGCCGCTCGCCTGGGCAACTCAAGTGCCCCCGTAAAGACCAGGATTTCGCCGTATAAGGGTCCCTCTGGATTCCCTTCCCTTCTAATCGGTTCGGATTCCGTGGGGTCAATCGGCTGTCGCACTCGTTTCATCCATCCGTCTAGTTCCAGCCCGCATTTTTTCCCCGCCGATATCAGAATGTGTCCGCAAGCCTTCGCATCCTCAAGCGCGTCGTGATGTCTGAATTCGTAGGAAAGCGATTCGCAGATACTCTTGAGCCCATATCCCTGCGAAGCGAACTCCGGCCATGCCCTCCGAGCTACACACGCAGAATCCAGCCATGTGCATTGTGGCGCAGGCACTTTCCAGCCATGGGAAGCTCGGTTGATTGCGACGCGGTCAAAATGCGTGTGGCAAACAGCCACGCGCGCCCCTAGAACCGCGCGTAGCTGTTCCGAAACCTCTTGAAATGTCGGCGCCCCATCGACAGTCTCCTCGTCAATCCCGTGTATCGAAACGTTGCAGGGATCGAAGTAGTCATCGGGATCGATGTATGTCGCCCATTCATCGATGGCGCGTCCATCCTTGAACGTTACGACAGCAAGCTGGCAAATCGACGCCAGGTCGGGATTCGCCGTTTCGACATCTACTGCACAGAAGTCCATGAGACATCCTCCCATCGATGTCCGGCCTTGTCGCGCCCCAAGTCTTAATTCGAATTGTGCCCTGATTCCAACAATTGCATATCATATTGAGCGGATCTATTGATTCAAAGCCCCGTTGATGCATCAGCAATGGGCTCGATCATCATTATTGCTCAAACATAGGATTCCGGCATGGCTACTCGTGGACGCCCCAAGCTGAAGTTGAGCGCCGAACAGCTCGCTAGAGTCGAGTCGATGGCCGTCGCCCAATGTCGGGACCTGACGATTGCCCGATCGTTGGGGATAGCGGAAGAGACGTTCCGACGGAATTTCGGGGAACTTTGCGCCCAAAAAAGAGCGGCGGGCAAGGCGGCGCTCCTGCAGGCGCAATACTCGGCGGCAATCAGCGGAAACCCGACGATGCTGATCTGGTGCGGCAAGCAACACCTACAGCAGTCGGACCGACAAGACTTGACATCGGGAGGGGAAAGAATGCCGACGTTATTCGCTGCGATCGCCGCGATGCGGAATCAGGAGAAATCGTGAATCGTTGCGCATGTCCCGATTGCGGCGCCACGCCCGCCAACGATCGCATCGTGGCGTTCGCGGGCGCTGAAAGTCACGCTATGTCGCTTTGCACAGATTGCGCTCGCGCCGCATTCTCGGCGATCCTGGCGGGCATCTACGATCCGGGCGGGATAACGCAAATCGAAATCGGGAGCGACGTCTTCGCATTCCTGTCGTGCGGGAGTCACGATGAACTGGGGCGGCTTGTTCCGGCCAAAATAATACGGGGCGTGGACTTTTCTTTTGTCTAGTGGAACGATACACACGAGCAACGCGTGTGATGTAACGATAGCGGGATCGTCATCGGCGTCAGTGACCTAAGAGCGCTGATACGTAGAGCTGAAGGTCTACTCCATTCAAGAGACAATCATCATTCATGTCGCCACGCGGGCGACCGTCACCGTCAACTGCGGTTTCGGGATTGGTGAATTGGCATAGGTCAAACTCGTTTGGGACGCCATCCCCGTCCACATCGTCATCACAATCATCGATGACGCCATCACCGTCAAAGTCACACTCCTGATCGTCTGGCGTTCCGTCTCCGTCGCAATCATTCGTGGCGCTCGGGCAGGCCCACATGTAAACATCGTAGCTGGCCGCAAACACGGCGGAAGGCGTTGCGAGAATTCTCGTTACTGGGCTTGGCAGACCTTCTCCAACTGGCTCCCAATTCACTCCATTCCATTTCGCAATCTTGTTCGTGATGGCGCTGCCTGCAAACGAGAAATCGCCTCCGACATATAGTCCGTTCATGAGTCCGGATTCAACCGCCGACAAAGCTTGAACCGGCCCATTTGTCCCCGCTCCAAGACGGCGCCACTGTACACCGTCCCATGCGGAAATGTTGTTGGTCCCTGGAGCGCCACCAAATGCGTCAAACCCGCCACCCGCGAAGAGGTCGCCGTTCCACGTAGTGAGATTGGTTGCGAAGCTGCTGTTGGCAATATCAACCCAACCTCCGGGCGCGATCGACCATACACCACCACCGCTCTCGAACGACTTGGCCACGTAGATACCATTGGAATACTCTACAATGTCTCGCACGCGATCTGTCGTAATCGTGCTCGCACCGAATCCGTCCCAAGTGAGGAGCCCGCCCGGCGCGTCGTCGCTGCCTATATACAGGAGCCCGCCGATCGACTCGACTGTTGTAGTAACCGTGAGAACGCAGTCTCCGAAGATAAGATCCCACAAGGCTCCGTCGAACCTGGCAACGTGATTGCACCCGAAGTTACTCGGGAAGCTGGAGCCGCCGATAAACAACTCACCATTGAATTCGCCAATTGCCCGGATTCGCGTCTGATTTCCCGTTAGGAATCCGTCCCCCGGCAGAGGCTCCCATCCCGAGCTGGTCAGTCGTGCGATGTTGTTGGCGCTCACGCCATCAATAGCGCTAAAGTCGCCAGCCACGTATAGGCTGGGACCTCCCCCCAGATCGATCATCGCAATATCGAATATCGCGCCGTCTACATCTCCAATCAGAGTCCACTCGGGATCACATGCACTCAGTGAAGACGCAATACCCAATAGGACGATCAACGACACGCCGAAACATGCCCGCTCGGTTGACGTGATTCTCATATGTCCACCTCGATTCACGCCCATTCTACGGTATTCTCGGTGTGTGCGCCGCCCCTTACAATTGAAATACCGGCCCAAATCAGATTTTGGGGCGCTGGACGCGTCGGCGGCATCGATACCCGACTGTCGACGCGTTCGGCGCGATCCGGCGGCGAGGGTATCACCGATGCGAAACGCAGCCAACGAAGTCGATTTACTATACGACCCCTGGAAGCGACTCTCCGATTACCTATCTAACTCGGGGTTCGATCTAGTGGGCAATGGCATGAAGGGATTCTTCTTCAAGGACATCGCATCGCTTGTGTTACAAGCGGCTCGATCGATGGACATCCTGCGGCGACGGCTTCCGCGTTCGGATACGCATGAAATCGACCAGCGTTTTGGCTTCCTGCGAATGCAGGTCGAGCCGATGTACAAACACAATAACCGGAACACCCCCCCTTTTTTCTTGCACAGGCCAATTGTTCCCGGCGCTAGTGCCGGATTTCGGAACACGCCACCAGACACAGTTTACGTTGAAACGGACTTGACAATCGAGCCGCTCCGAAAGTGGCTCCCAAAGCTGCGACACCTGCTCGAACGTCAAGCCGAGATAGCTGAAACTGGAGACCACTCACGAAACCGGATAAAGCCAGGCGAGAGAGATAGCCGGGCCTATGAGAACTTCATCACGGCATCACAAGCGCAACAGCATTACGGCGTCCTTCCTCATGAACTGTCGCGGGCGGCAAACAGTTGTCCACCGAAGATACGTACCCGAAAAGCTCCACGTGGCTTCCACGATGACCAAGGCAAGAAGGTACGAAAACTCTACCATCGCGATGACGTTCGCAAATTCGCCAAGTAGCAAGGCCAGAACCCACGCCTCGCAATTATCATTACGAATTTGTTTCGCAGCAATTCCTAGGCAATCACTGCAATTCTGCAATTAGCGCAATTGCAAATTGCAGAACCGAATCCGGACTTACGTTTTCTCTCGTCCGCAACGCGATTGTGTGTTGCCGACGGGAGAATTGTTATGTCCGAACTCGAAACTGCTCGAACCGTCGCCAAGCGACTGTGTATCTCAGAACGCCAATTGTGGAAGCTACTGGCCGCCGGGAAGTTACCCGAACCGATCCGCTTGGGACGTTCCGTTAGATGGCCCTCCGCCCAGATTGACGCGTGGATCGCCGAACAATCTGATGCGGCTCAGCGGGAAGGGGCGGGCCGATGACGCGTTGGACACCCGTTACTAAGCGCAAGCCCTGTCCCGCCTGCAAGAAGCCGGACTGGTGCGCGTGGGCCGACGATGGCGCACTGAAGTGCGAACGATCAACCGGAGCGCCGCCTGGAATGCGGCTCGTGAAGCCGAAGGATGGCGGCGCGATATTCCGGCCCGTCGATGACTGCGGCGGCTCGCCGCGGAGATCGTCGCGGAAGCCGATCCGCCAAGATACTCGCCCCCCCGCCCCGTCGGCGATCGACTGGAACACTGAATCGAAACGGCTCACGGGACAGCTCGCGGACGGCGCACTGGCAGAGCTGGCGGCGACGCTCGGCGTCTCGCCCGACGCGCTTCGATCCATCGGCGTCGGCTGGGCGACGACGGCGGACCTGAAGCGATACCGCGCGAGCGGCGGCGACTCCTGGAAAGCCAAACGGCCCAGCGGCGCATGCGCGTTCCCCGAGCGGGACGGACGCGGGCGGATCGTCGGCGTATCTCTTCGCGCTCCCGATGGCGCCAAGGGCTCGCCGAAGGGCGACACGGGATCGCGCCGCGGCCTGATTGTCCCAACATCCCTGCGGAATCGCGCCGGCCCCGTCCTGATCGTCGAAGGCGCGTCCGACGTCGCGGCCTGCGAGTCGCTCCAGCTCCGGGCCGTCGGGCGTCCGTCAAACACCGGCGGCGGTGAACAGCTCGCGGAGCTGCTGGACGGCGTGGCGGTTATCGTCGTCGGTGAGAATGACGGGAAGGACGGCGGCGCCTGGCCCGGTCGTGATGGCGCGAAGTCGATCGCAAAACGGCTGGCGTCCGAATGGCGGGAGCCTGTCGCGTGGACCCTACCGCCAGATGGCGCAAAGGACATTCGCGCATGGCTCGCCCAACGGCTTACCGCGGGCCTCGATACGTCGAACGCGGATGCGTGCAAGGCGGCGGGGGCGGAGCTGCTCGCCACGCTGAAGGAAAACGCGAAGGAATCGAAGCCCGGAAAACCGCCGACGCAGGCGGAGCTGCTGATTCAGCTCGCGCAAGACGAATACCGCATCGGCCAATCCAACGACGGGGAACCGTTCGCTGTTCGTCGGGGCGGTCCCAACGTCGCGCTAATGCTCCGCGGGGGAAGGGACGCCGTAAGAAGCGAGTTGTCGCGGCGGTATCTTGCGACCTACCAAAAGGTCCCGAGCGCGTCGGCACTGAATGACGCAATGACGGCGCTGAGCGGACAGGCGTATCACGCGGAGCGCGAGCCGATCCACCTGCGGATCGTCGAAACTGACGGCCGAATCGTCGTGGACATCGGCGACGCCGACGGTCGGGCGATCATCATCGAGCGCGGCGCGTGGCGGGCTTCGTATCGGCCATTTCCTTGTCATAGCGGGCGCGAACCGCTTCATCCGTCACAGTTGCCGCGACTTCCTTCTCCACGAAGGCCGAATGAAGCGCGCGCTCCTTGAGAAAAGCCATGCGGCGCTGGAACTCGGCGTCCTTGTCCAGGCCCTTTTCCACTGCCTTGTTGGCCATCAGGCGGATCTCGATGAGTGCCGACAGGGCAGCGCCGCGGCGCTGGTCCTCGGGCAATTGCCGG
>Ga0116152_10000686_pt1 | contig 27811 bp, 10 predicted proteins | sample AD_UKC119_MetaG_FD_89894 | JGI IMG/M metagenome (GOLD analysis project Ga0116152, IMG submission 89894) | Active sludge microbial communities of municipal wastewater-treating anaerobic digesters from Hong Kong - AD_UKC119_MetaG | ecosystem: Engineered > Bioreactor > Anaerobic > Digestate... | reverse complement strand
TTGCGGTTTTAGAAAAATCGTTTCTATGAGTTTTGATGATATTTTGATCGCGTTGCAGGCAAGGGATTTTAAACCTGTATATTTTCTGACAGGCGAACAGGCGTACTATATTGACGAAATTGCTTCTTTTATCGAGCATAATGTGCTGGATGAAGCGCAAAAGGATTTTAATCAAACTATTTTGTATGGCCGTGATACCGACCCGCAAACAATTATCAGTTATGCCAAACGGTTTCCGATGATGGCTCCTTATCAGGTACTTATCATAAAGGAGGCACAGGATATTAAGTCGATTGAAGCCCTGGAACCGTATATTAAATCACCGCTCGATTCTACCTTGTTGGTAATCTGTTACAAGTATAAAAAGCTCGATAAACGTACTTCTTTTTATAAAGCCTTGTTAAAAACAGGGGTTTTCTTTGAGTCACCTCAGGTGCGTGATTACCAGGTTCCTGCATGGATTACCAATTATTTAGCAAAACGGGGGTATAAAATTGGGCTTCGTGAAAGTGCTTTGCTGGCCGATTACCTGGGTAATAACCTGAACAAAATAGCCAATGAGCTGAATAAGTTGTTGATTAATATTCCACAGGAAACCCAAATTACTTTTCGCCATATCGAAGACAATATCGGTATTTCCAAAGAGTATAATGTTTTTGAATACCAGAATGCCCTGGGTGTGAAGGATAAAGTTAAGGCAACCCGGATTGCAAATTATTTCGCTTCCAACGAAAAGGATGCCCCGTTACCGATGCTCACTGCCATTTTGTTTTCGTATTTTATTAAAATTGGAATTTATCATGAATTGGCCGACAAATCGAAGGACAATGTGGCCCGAATGTTAAAAATTAATCCTTTTTTTGTCCGGGATTATGAAACGGCTGCAAAGCATTACTCACGGAAAAGTGTAGCACGCATTGTGTCGGTTTTACGGGAGTATGATATGAAAGGTAAAGGTATGGGGAACGCCACAACTCCCGGAGGAGAGTTAGTACGCGAAATGAATTATAAGATTTTGCATGTCCCTTATGGTTTATAGAGCTTCTCTATTGCTTTCCGGTATTTTTTTTCAATCTCTTTGCGTTTTAATTTGAGTGTTGGGGTCAGATAACCCGATTCTGGCGTCCATTTTTTTGCTGTAAGAATAAATTTTTTCACCTTCGACGAATGGTCGATCCCTTCAGAAAACGTTTCAATATCCCGGGTAATGCGTTGTTGTACGATGGGGTTGGATATAAGGTCGTTGCGTGAATCAAAGTCGATTTCTTTATGTTTTGCCCATCCTTCCAGATGTTCGAAGTTGGGTGCAATGATGGCAGAAGGAAAGTTTCGGTTTTCTCCGAATATCATAATATTTTCAATGAATGGAGATTCCCGGAGTTTATTTTCGATGCTCTGCGGTGCTACATATTTTCCGCCTGAGGTTTTAAAAATTTCTTTTTTTCTGTCGTTAATTTTCAGAAACCTATGATGGACAATTTCTCCGGTATCTCCGGTATGAAACCAGCCTTCTTCGTCGATTACTTCGCGGGTTTTTTTGGGGTTATTGTAATAGCCCAGCATCACATTGGGGCCTTTTACCAGGATTTCGTGATCGGAGGCGATTTTTACTTTCACATTTTCCAGCACAGGGCCAACCGTGCCTTCCCTGATTCCGTTTTTTTCAAAGGTGGTAACGGCAATGACCGGGGAAGTCTCGGTTAAACCATAGCCGGGTAAAACAAAGAATCCAAATGCTTTAAAAACGCGAAGAAGTTTTGGGTGCAGTGCGGCTCCACCGCTGATAATTACCTTTAGATTACCGCCCAGGTTTTTTCTGATTTGGGTATATACAAGCCGGTCAGCGATGCGGTGACGGATGCGGTAAAAAAGAGTAATTCGTTTGTCTATCTTATAATGTGTGGCAATGCTGAGTGACCAAAAATAGAGGATTCTTTTCATTCCTTTCAACATGCGTCCTTTTTGCATTATATGCACATACATTTTTTCCAGTACCCGGGGAACCACACATACCATTTCGGGTTTCAGCAGGGTTAAGTCTTCGCGGATGAATTCCGGGCCACGGGCATAATGAACAACAATACCGAGGTACTGGTACAGGTAGTTGAGCATTCGTTCGTAAACGTGGCATAACGGCAGGAAGCTTAAAGCACTTTTGACCAGTCCGGAAGGCATTAATTTGGCGACGGTAAGGAAATTGGAGACAAAGTTTTGGTGTGAAAGCATTACTCCTTTGGGATTTCCGGTGGTACCGCTGGTATAAATAATGGAAGCCACATCCGTAGGTTCAATAGCATTCCGGGCAGTCAAAAAAATGTGTTTTTTATCTTCCGCTTCCATTGTGTTTGCCAGGAGTGTATCCCATGTTTTGTATCCTTTGACTTTATTGATGGTTAAAATCTTTACATAATCCGGCAACTGGCCAATTGCTCTTTTCATCCGCTTCAGCGTTTCCTCATTTTCGATAATAAGCATTGAAATTGCAGCATCGTTAAAGATAAAGGCACAGTTATCAAAGCCGGCAGTAGGGTAAAGTGGCACCTGAATGGCACCAATGGAGAGCAGTGCCATATCGAAGTAATTCCATTCGGGGCGATTCGACATGACCGTGGCAATGGTACTTCCTTTGGTGATTCCGGATTGCAGGAGTCCCAGCGCAAGGCCTTCCACTATTTCAAAATATCTTCCACCATAAATGGAAGTTGTTTGCCCTTCGGTGGTATGGGTAAATACCAGAGCATTCCTGTGCTGTGGAAGCCTGTATGCGTCCAGAAGCTGAAAAATCCTCGTTATGTCAGGCATTGGGCAATTTATTCAAATAGTTTTTCTATTTCTTTGTGATATTTTTCAAGAACAAAGTGGCGTCGTATTTTGAGTGCGGCCGAAAGTTCCCCAGTGTCGACAGTCCATTCATAGGCCATAAGGTAAAAATTGCTTATTTTTTCTGTGGCTCCGAGTGTGGTATTGATTTCAGCCAATTCTTTTTTGAACCGTTCCCGTATTATGGGTTGGCTGATCATTTCTTCATTTAGTGAATAATTTATTTCTTTCACCTGACACCAGGAGCGTAGATGGGCAAAATCAGGTATGATCAGTGCGGAGGCGAATTTTTTATTTTCTCCCACCACCATGGCATTATCAATAAAGGGTGATTCCTTGAGTTTGTTTTCAACGAATTCCGGGTTCACATACTTACCAAAGGAGTTTTTAAAGATGGCTTTTTTCCTTCCAGTAATTTTTAGACGGCCTTCGGGGGTAAGCTGCCCAATGTCGCCGGTATGAAGCCATCCCTCTTCGTCAATTATTTCTGCGGTCAGTTCAGGTGCTTTATAATAGCCTTTCATAACAGAGGGGCTTTTTGTAAGGATTTCACCGTCGGGTGCGATTTTTACTTCTACACCGCGGGTTGGAGGCCCTACTGTTCCGAATTCACGGCCGTTGGGCGAATAATTATTTACAGCAATTACAGGTGAAGTTTCGGTTAATCCGTAGCCTTCCATCAGATCGATGCCTGCTGCAGTAAAGATTCTTCCCAGGCGTGGCTGGATTGCTGCGCCTCCTGAGACGATAATTTTCAGGTTTCCGCCCAGCGCGGTACGCCATTTACTAAAAATCAGTTTATCAGCAATTTTCAGTTTTATATGGTACCATTCCCCGTTGGTATGGTTTAACTTGTAGCGATGCCCCAAATTAACGGCCCAGAAAAAGAGTTGTTTTTTGATTCCTTTCAGTTTTCTGCCTTTCATAATGATTTTGTCATAGGTTTTTTCCATCAGACGAGGTACAGAACACATCATATCGGGTTTAACTTCTTTCAGGTTATCTGAAATTTTTGCAATGCTTTCTGCATAATAAATCGAATATCCCAAATACTGATAGGCATAACAAATCATACGTTCATACACATGACACAGCGGAAGGTAACTGAATACCCTTGCGTGCGGTGGTAGTTTTACCGGCATGATCCAGGCAATACTTTTAAAATTGAAAATCAGGTTATGGTGCGAGAGCATTACGCCTTTTGGTGTACCGGTGGTTCCTGAAGTATAGATTATGGTAGCAATGTCGTCGGGTGATACGGTATTTCTGAAGGAATCAGGATCGAATTTATTCCTATTTTCTATTCCCAGATGGATAAGGTCATCTAACTGTCTTACCCCTTCACGTTCATCAAAGGTAAACACTTCCTGGATCGTTGGTATTTCGGGGATAAGATGTTCGATACGACGCAGCATGTCAGCCCCGCTGGTAAATACAAGTTTTGATTCGGAGTGGGCAAGAATGTAACGGTGGTCATCTTCACTAATGGTAGGATAAATGGGAACATGAATTGCTCCAATCTGCATGATTGCCATATCGAGCCAGTTCCACTCGGTGCGGCTGTTGCTGATGGAAGCAATTTTATCCCCTTTTTTTATCCCCAGTGCCAGTAATCCAAAGCTGATTTGTCCGGCCTTTTCAATGTATTGATCAATGGAACAGTTTACCCATTGGTTGCGGTTTTTTGCTACCAGCACATCAGGAAGACCGGGGTAGTTTTCCTTCATGTATGGGAGTAGATCAAAAATTCGGGTTACATCATTCATAGGCCGTATTGCATTAAGAAAAACATGCGCCTAAAGGTATTAAAAAATCTTTATGTATCCTTAGGGAGAGGCTTTGATGTTGTTCATGTTTTGTTTACAAGGTATGAATTTGCCTGTGCCAGTGGTGTAAGTTCCAGATCATTAATATTTACATGGGCGGGTAATGTGGTAACATAAAAGATAACGGAAGCAATGTCGTCAGGGCGCATAGCCTCGTATCCTTTGTATACCCCTTTTGCTCTTTCTGCATCCCCTTTAAAGCGTACGAACGAAAACTCTGTTTCTGCCAGTCCCGGCCTGATCTGAGTAACTTTAATTCCGTGTTTTAGTAAATCGATACGCATGCTTTTAGAAATGGCATTCACTGCATGTTTGGTAGCGCAATAGATGTTTCCTCCCGGATAAACTTCTGTTCCGGCAATGCTTCCGATATTGATAATATGTCCTTTCCTTCCAGCGATCATCCAGGGAATTACGGCTTCGCTAACATATAAGAGCCCTTTAACGTTGGTGTCGATCATCTGATCCCAGTCGGCTTGGTTGCTTTCCTGAAGGGGTGAGAGGCCCAGAGCCAGTCCGGCGTTGTTCACGAGGACTTCGGGATTTTGCCAATCCTCTGGCAGGGAGTGCAGTTTTTCAATCACTTCGTCCCGGTTACGCACGTCGAAGGCCAGGGATATAACATCGCTATGCATTGTTTTAACGATCTGATCATTTAATGCGGTAAGCCGGTTTTCACGACGGCCGGCGATCACAAGGCGATAACCATTGGCGGCGAAGTGCAGCGCAGTGGCTTTTCCAATGCCGGAAGTAGCGCCTGTGATTATTGCAATAGGTTTTTTATTCATGGTATTAACGGTTACTAGAATTTTCAATCCATTTACGGGCATTTACAAAGGCGTGAACCCACGGGGTAACTTTGTCGTTCCGGTGTTGGGGGTACCAAGGCCAGTTCCAGGGCAGCAACGAGCGTTCGATGTGTGGCATCATGGCCAGATGACGACCGTCGGTTGAACACAGCGCGGCGATATTGTGGTCGGAGCCGTTTGGATTGGCGGGGTAACCATCGTAGCTGTACTGCATGGCTACATGTATTTGGGGTAATGTATTGTCAAGAATCAGCCGGCCTTCTGCGTGTGCCACCCATACGCCCAGTCTTGATCCGGCAAGGTTTTGTAACATCACTGCGTTGTTTTCAGGGATCGTTACATTGATAAACCCTGATTCAAACTTACCGGATTTATTGAGGTGCAGTTTCGGATGATTTTTCATGCCGGGATAGATTAATTCCAGCTCTGCCATCAGCTGACACCCGTTACATACACCAAGGCTGAGGGTATCGGGGCGACGGTAATAGGAATCCAGTGCATTTTTTGCTTTTTCATTGTAAAGAAATGCTCCGGCCCAACCTTTTGCTGAACCCAATACGTCGGAATTCGAAAAACCACCCACATAAACAATCATGTTCACATCGTTGAGGTCCTCGCGGCCGCTGATGAGGTCGGTCATATGAATATCCTTAACCTCAAATCCGGCCAGGAACAAGGCATACGCCATCTCCCGGTCGCCATTTACCCCTTTTTCGCGAATTATCGCTGCTTTTACAGGGCGGTTCGGCAGGATTATGTCATCGGTAATATTTCCGGAAAAATGATCCGGAAAACGATAGGTTAAGGGTTGATGGCCAAGGTTTTTAAATCGTTCTTCAGCATACGGTTTCAGGGTTTGTTTTGCATCTAGCAGATAACTGGTTTCAAACCATATTTCGCGCAGTCCGGCAATATCCAACGTATACAGATCCTCTTTGTGTTCAATCCGGAGTTCTTCACCTTCAACTACTTTCCCAATAGGGATAAATTTTATATTATTTTTCGTAAGAAAATGCGTGACCTCCTTTTTATCTTTTGCTTGGATTACAATGGCCGGGGCTTCACTGAAGCATATTTTCAGGGTATCGTTTTCGGCAAATCCTGATAGGTCGACCTGCATTCCTGTATTTGTAGAAGCGAAGTTCATTTCGAGTAATGTTGTTATCAATCCGCCGGCACTTACATCGTGACAGGCGAGAAGTGCCTGTGTGTGAATCAGGTGCTGGATGGCTTCAAAAGAGGCCGCAAATTCCAGTGGTGAAGCAGCATCGGGGATATCGTCGCCGATAGAATTTAACAGTTGAGCAAATGACGATCCGCCGAGGGCCATTCTGCCATCGGAAAAGGGGATATAGAAAAGTGCTGACCCCGCTGCAATTTGTGCTACAGGGCCTGCCACCCCCGAAACGTTGTCTGTTTGTCCTACTGCGGAAATAATTACTGTGCCCGGGGAAAAAACTTTGGTTCCATCGGGGTATTTCTGCGTCATAGAGAGGGAGTCTTTTCCTGTGGGGATGTTGATTCCCAGCTGGCAGGCAAATTCACTAACTGCTTCGACAGCGGCATAGAGGCGTTTGTTTTCTCCGGGGTTTTTTGCCGGCCACATCCAGTTGGCACTTAGTGAAACGCCTTTAAGCCGGTGCGACAGCGGGGCCATTACCAGATTTGTGAGTGCTTCGGCTATGGCAAGGCGTGAGCCTTTTTCCGGATCCGCCAGTGCCGCCACCGGGGCATGGCCTATGGAGGTGGCAATGCCGTGTTTTCCTGTGTAGTCTAGGGCAACAATACCGCAATCGTTCAACGGGAGTTGTAATTCACCCGCACATTGTTGGTGCGCGATTTTGCCAGTCACTGAACGGTCGACTTTGTTGGTCAGCCAGTCTTTGCAGGCCACCGCTTCAAGTTGCACTACTTGTTCAAGGTAGTTAATCAGCTGTTCAGGGTCGCAGGTAACCGGAGCATACACCGGATGGGGTGTATTGTCGGTGAGCAGCGTTTTTGGAGGGTTTCCAAACATATGGGCCAGTTGAAGGTCGATCGGTTTTTCCCCGGTTACTGCATTTTCAAAGGTAAATTGCTTATCGCCGGTGGCTGCACCGACAAGGTACATCGGTGCCCTTTCACGGGCGGCAATTTTTTTTAGCAACTCAATATCTTTTTCTTTGATTATCAGTCCCATACGTTCCTGTGATTCATTGCCAATGATCTCCTTGGCCGAGAGGGTCGGATCGCCTGACGGGAGTTTGTCGATAAAAATTTTACCTCCGGTTTCTTCTACCAGTTCTGAAAGGGCGTTCAGATGCCCTCCCGCACCGTGGTCATGGATGGAGATAATTGGATTTTGGGGGCGTTCGGCAAGGGCACGGATTGCGTTGGCCACTCGTTTTTGCATCTCCGGATTAGAGCGTTGAACGGCATTCAGCTCAATGGCGTTATTGAATTCGCCGGTTTCTACAGATGAAACAGCCCCTCCACCCATTCCGATGCGATAATTATCACCTCCCAGCACAACAATTTTATCGTTTTTTTCCGGTTTTTCTTTCAAAGCATCCTGTTTTCGTGCATACCCTACGCCGCCAGCCAGCATGATTACTTTGTCGTAACCGTAAGTTTTGTCGTTTTCAGTGTGTTCGAAGGTGAGTAGCGATCCGCAGATGAGCGGTTGTCCAAATTTGTTCCCAAAATCACTGGCACCGTTGGAAGCTTTGATCAGTATCGCTTCGGGTGATTGGTAAAGCCATTGTCGTGGGGTGATATTTTCTTCCCAGAGCCGGGGCGATAACCGGGGATAGGAGGTCATATAAACGGCAGTTCCTGCAATCGGGAGACTTCCTTTTCCCCCTCCAAGGCGGTCGCGGATTTCACCTCCGGAACCTGTGGCTGCCCCGTTAAAAGGTTCTACCGTAGTGGGAAAATTATGCGTTTCGGCTTTGAGTGAAATGACGTTTTCGTAGGCTTTGATTCGGAAAAAATCGGCTTTCTCCTGGTATTCGGGAGCGAATTGTTCAACGACCGGGCCCTGAATGAAGGCGACATTATCTTTGTAGGCAGAGACCAGAAAATTGGGGTTTGTTTTCGATGTTTTTCGGATCATATCGAACAACGACAAGGCTTTCTCTTCTCCATCAAGGATAAACGTACCATTAAAAATTTTATGCCGGCAATGTTCTGAGTTTACCTGTGAAAAGCCAAAGACTTCACTGTCGGTTAATTTCCGGCCAATTTCCCGGCTGACAGAATTCAAATAGGTAATCTCTTCTTCAGAAAGCGCCAGTCCTTCCTTTTCGTTGTATTGGGCGATGTTATTGATTTCCAGAATGGGTTCTGGTTTTTTTTCGATGGTGTAGATGCTTTGGTCAAGTACGGGATAACGGGCGTTGAGCATGGGGTCGAAGGAAACCTGGTGATTATCCGGAATAAACTCCTCAATCCGAAGCACCCCCGGAATGCCCATATTCAGGGTTATCTCTACTGCATTGGTGCTCCATGGCGTGATCATCTCTTTCCGGGGTCCGACAAATGGGCCGCTGATCTTCTCCTTCTGGAGATGAAGGGCACCGCTAAAAAGCCATTGGAATTTTTTAATATCTTGATCTTCAGGAAAATTTGACATACCGACAGCATATATTTTGTCGGTGGAAGTAAAAAAAATAACCTTCATAATATTCAATTCGTTGCTGAATTTCTAAAAGCACAAATGTACAAAATGCAGCGTATAAAATGCCATTTCGACAGGATAAATACCTGATATAAATTTTTACCTTTGTGGCCGTTAAAACAGTCATCTTAGGGTTTTGGTTCGAGGGTAACACGAAACCATAGCTGTTTGTGGGTGTTGTTCTTTGGTTAAGATTTAAATCAGAATGAGGAAACAAAAAATTTTGAAAATTAATACCACATGCAAGAAAATTTAAGCATGGTGTTTCCACTGATCCTGTTAAATAAAAATAATTTTCAGATGAAAAGAATTACGTATATTTTGGTTGCTTTGGTTGGGTTTTCTCTGATGGTTGCCTCCTGCAAAACGGTTTCGGAAACAGCCGCAGAACAGCCGGAAAAGAAGTCGGAGGCAACTACCCTCCGGGATGAAATATCCGGGTTGTGGAAACTCAGCGGAATTGAAGAGCCGACGCAACATCTGTCGGCCCAAGAAAAGGAGAGTTATGAATCTTATCTTGAGGAAATTCTGCTTGTTTACAAACTGGAGTTGTATGGCGATGGCACCTATACACGTGTGGCGCTGGAATTCCGTGACCGGGGCAAGTGGCGTCTGGTCGATGGCGATACCGTGATAGAACTTTATTCGGAACAGCCGGAACATTCCGCTTCGTACTATATAGTAACCTACGAAAATCCCCATTTGGTTCTGGATGAAGAACAAAATGGGGAGAAGAAAAAGTATTATCTACAACGTGCGGATTAATTTTCCTGTTCGCTGAGGAATCGTTCAGCTTCAATGGCTGCCATACACCCTGTTCCTGCGGCGGTAATGGCCTGACGGAAGACATGATCCTGTACGTCGCCGGCTGCGAACACCCCGGGGATATTGGTGGCCGTTGAGTCGGGTTTGGTTATCAGATAGCCGGTTTTATTCATGTCGAGTTGCCCTTTGAAAAGGTCGGTGTTGGGTTTGTGTCCGATAGCTACAAAAAAGCCGGTTACATCGATTTTTTTCTCTTTTGAGGTTACTACATTTTGTAGTCGTACCCCATTTACTCCTTTCATGTCGCCCAGAATTTCTTTTGGGATATGGTTCCAGAGTACTTCAATGTTGGGGGTGTTTAATACCCGTTTTACCATGGCCTTCGATGCACGGAGCTCATCACGGCGGTGGATAAGGTACACTTTTTTGCATAGTTTGGAGAGGTAGGTTGCCTCTTCGGCTGCCGTATCACCTCCACCGACTACGGCGACCTCCTGTCCCCGGTAAAAGAATCCGTCGCAGGTAGCACATGCAGATACGCCCTGTCCTTTGAATTTTTCTTCTGATTCAAGCCCCAGATAGCGCGCAGAGGCCCCGGTAGCAATAATAACCGTTTCTGCCAGAATTTCTTTGCCATCATCGGCGCTGATTTTAAAGGGCCTTGAGGAAAGATCTGCTTTTGTAATGATACCAAAACGGATATCGGCTTCAAAGCGTTGGGCTTGTTTTTCCAAATCCTGCATCATTCCCGGCCCGTCGATGCCTTCCGGGTAACCGGGAAAATTTTCTACTTCAGTTGTGGTTGTCAATTGGCCGCCTGCCTGCAATCCCTGATAAAGTACGGGCTTCAGATCGGCGCGGGCAGCGTAGATAGCTGCCGTATATCCTGCCGGGCCGGAACCAATAATCAGACATTTTACTTTCTCTGCTGTTTCACTCATTTTTTGAAGGTTTTATATTTTTTGTAAAGATAAATATTTCTCCATATTCCTATCGCGCGTTGAATTGGCGAATAGTATGCCAAATTGAAACACATTTAATTATTGACATATAATATGACAATATGGCGTAACCGGGAGGGTTCGCAGCGGTGTATAGGGATTATCTTCCGTTTAACGGGATCCGGAACCTGAAACAGGCGCCTTTTCCGGGTTCTGATTCCACGGAGATATCGCCGTGCATAAGTGCAATAATTTTTTGTACGATGGAAAGGCCCAGGCCAGTGCCCCCGTATGTGTTGGAGATGTTTTCATCGGCCTGTGAGAAGCGTTCGAAAATCATGTGGTGTTTTTCGGGTGCGATTCCAATTCCTGTATCTGAAACCATCAAAAAGATACTGTCAGTATCTGTTTTTTCAATCCCGAAGGTGATCATCCCGGAAGTAGTAAATTTGATGGCATTGTCGAGTAAATTAATAAAAACCTGGGTTAGTCTGTTCTTGTCACTTTTCAGAAGTACTGTTTCCTCCATCGGCAAAAGGGATAAAGTAATGGCATGCTTTCCTTTGTCGTGCAGTTTTTTTGCGTAGAGGGTTTCCAGGTTTTTTAGCACTTCTGTCAGGTTAAAATCTGTTTTTTCAATGATGATCTGTCCGGCATCCATTTTTGAAATGTCGAGGATGTCGTTAATAATTTGCATGAGGCTTTCTGCACTTTGTTGAATAATAGCGGAATAGTGTTTTCTGACTTCCCGGGGGGGTAAGGTTTCTTCGGTAAGCAGGTCGGTAAAACCAATAATTCCATTGAGTGGTGTTCGTATTTCATGGCTCATATTGGCAAGGAAAGCTGATTTCAGCCGATCGCTTTCTTCGGCTTTTTCTTTTGCCTGAATAATTTCCCGCAGCAGTTCTTTTTTTTCGGTAACGTCGTGTATGATGGAGTGAAGGTAATCTTTTCCAAAAATATTGGATTTGCTTGTAAATATTTCCACATCACGAATGTTGCCATTGGCAAGGCGGTGTCTGAATTCAAAGTAATCACGCAGATGAATCCGGGCTTCAACCATGGCCTGCCTGATTTCTTCGGCGGAAAACGTATTGATATCAAAAATTTTCATTTGTTGTAATTCCTGCTTTGTCCAGCCGTAAAATTTTTCTGCTGCCTGGTTGGCATTTTCAATTTTTCCACTTTCAGGATCAATCAGCAGGTGTACTGCGGAATGGTATTCGAAAAGCGATCGGAATTGCTCCTCGCTTTTTTTGAGAGCCTCGATTGCTTTTTTGTGTTCAGTAATATCGTTAATGATAAAAAAGTTCAGTTCGCCGGTGGAGGCCATCCGGATATCGATGGGGCGGGTGGTGTTGTTTTTACAACGAATGATGGCTTCGAAACTATGGATTTCTGTTTGGTTTTTCGTGCTTTGGATTAATTCTTTTTCCCAACGGTATTTTATTTTTTTTCGGTAGGCTCCCTCAGGAAAAGCCAGCCGCCACCAATCATCCATTGTGGGAATGTCGTGGGTACTGTAACCAAAGAGATCAACGAAATGGGAACTGCTATAGATAATATTGTGGTGATAATCAGAAATGAGGATACCAAAAGGAGCATTTTCGGCCAGCAGGCGGAAACGTTCATCGCTGGTTTTTTGTGCTTTTTCCAGTAGGTATTGGTTGGAGATATCCCGAAAAACCAATACTGCGCCAATAATTTGTCCTTGTTCATCTTTTATCGGTGCAGCTGAATTAGAGATATTAAATTCTTTCCCATCACGGGAAATCAGGGTCGTGTTTTTTTTCAGTGTGAGAATCTGACCATACTTCAGTACTTTTTCGATGGGGCAGGGTAAAGGGCTTCGGGTATTTGTATGTACGACGTGAAAGATGTCTTCACAAAGGATGTTTTTTACCTCTTTTTCTTTGTATCCGGTTAGTTTTTCAGCAATGGTGTTCATTTGTTGTATCTTGCCTGAACGATTGGTAGTGATGACTGCATCCCCGATGCTGTATAAGGTAGCGCGATAAAGCGATTCACTGTTTTTTATGGTATGGAAATATTTAACCTGGCGCTCCAAACTTCGCAACAGGGTGGCGGTCATCACAAAGGCCACGGGAAAAATCAACAAAATGGGTAGCCAGATTTTTTCGATGATTTTTATTCCTTCCGGCCAGGGGAACAAGAGCTGACAACCCAGCATGAAAATATGCACAACAATTCCGATAAGCCAGAGGCTCAGCAGGGAGATTTTTTCCGGTGCGTTATTGTAATGTTTACGAAAGAAGAGCCCTGTGGCTGCGCTGAAGAGGATCGTGGCCAGGCCAGCCCAGATGCCTTGTCCTCCAATCCAGGCACGGTAAGCTCCGGCAATTAACGATGAAATCGCGGCCGGAACGATTCCTCCGAAGAGCCCTGCCAGTGCAATGATGATGGATCGGCCATCGTAAAAAATCCCTTCATGGTATACAAACGGCATCAGCATACCTGCAACGGCAACAATCCCAAACCATCCACCGGATAGTATCCGGTAACCTGCTTTGTTTTTTTTTCTGAACCGGATAAAAAAACCAAATACTACCGATAATGATATTAATAGCGCTACATTTTGAATCAAGTCCTTAATCATGACTACGCTGGGCTGGTGTAACACATACAAACTGTATTGCAATATACAATTTTTTCATTCCGGTTTACCGGATAACCCCTATAAATTAAAGCAGTACTATTTTTCTATTACCGGTGCTTTTCGCTTTTTTTGCATTTTTACTCCCTGTGATAACTATGATAAATCGTATGCACATGGATTGCTGCACTGAACGCTGTTCGGTCTGTTTTCTCGGCAGGCAGAAAAGTGATTTCTTTTTCCTGTCCGGGTAGCAGGTCAAAATAATTATCCGAGAAGTGCCCTTCGATGGCATCAACGGTTAAGTAGACATTTTTTGCCAGATTTTTCGTAGATAGTTTTACAAGGAAGCCATTTTTATTTTCTGTTAGGGTATAATGGATTCCCGGATCCGGCAATATCAGATCCTTTATTTTGCTGAAATACAGAATATTGTCTGAAAGGAGATTCCCTGTCGTATCGGTCAGTACCGTATAGAGCAGATGATTTTTTTTATCGGCTCCGCTTAAAAGTGTATCTATGGGCATGGTTACAATTTCATTGGCCGTATTGGCCTGAATTGTAAACTCCTGATGCTCTTCCCTGATTACCTGGCCTGAAAAATTCAGGAGGGTAAATACTAAATTTCCCCGCAGTGCATCAGTGCGGTCGGAGACGACATAAATCTTCAGGGCGTTGAGTGTGTCGGTCTCCGGAGAAATAAGTACCGGGGAAAAAGCTTTTTTTGCGAAGTAATGCAGTGCCTTCCAGTTGCCGTAGTAGTCGATGCCCGACCATGACGCTACAGGCCAGCAGTCGTTGAGCTGCCAGTAGAGTGAACCCATACAGTAGGGTTTGTTCCTGCGGTGTGCCTCCATGGCCGTACGGATGCCTTCTGCCTGAAGCACGTGATTCACATACAGGAACATCGGGAAGTCTTTTGGATTCCGGTAGTCGCGTTCCATGTATTCCTTTATTGTAGTATTGCCGATGGATGAGCGCTGGTGTGATTTCATAACCCCGGATTCAATGTCCCAGTCCTTTTCCAATGTATATTTTTTTATGCTGTTGAGCTCCGGAAAGGACTGGAACCCGTATTCTGACATGAATCTTGGAATTATCTCTTTATATTTTCCGAAAGGCTCTTTCGCCCACCAAACGCCCCAGTAATGGTTGTCGCCGGATTTCCCGTTCTCCAGCTCGCCAAATCCGGAGCTTGGTGAGGATGACCAGTAAGATCGTTCCGGATCATATTTTGCCACCACGTTAGGTAAAAGATGGTGCATTATTTTATCATAAGCCTCCCAGATTGTGTCGGCAATGGATTCGCCCTGATTTTCGATGACATTCTTTTTCCATCCCCAGCGGTTCCATGCCGAGAGGATTTCATTGTCGCCGCACCACAAAGCGATACACGGGTGATTGCGCAGGCGCTCAACATTTTGAATCGCCTCTTTCTCCACATTGGCTATGAATTCCGGGTTTCCGGGGTACATAGCGCAGGCAAACATAAAATCCTGCCATACAAGAATACCGTATTGGTCACAGAGGTCATAGAAGATCTCTTTTTCGTAAATTCCGCCACCCCAAACCCGCAACATATTAAAATTTGCTTCTGCTGCGGATTTGATGAGATGTTCATAATCCGAAGGTTTTACCCTTGGCAGGAAAATATCCTGAGGAATATAATTTGCCCCCTTCATAAAAACAGGCGCACCATTTACCTTGAAGAAAAAGCGGCTGCCTGCGGAATCCGGTTCCTGTACCAGCGCTAAAGTCCGAAGGCCTATAGTTTCAACAATGCGGTCGATGGTTCGGTTTTTTTTAATGAGAAGAATTTTGAAATGATAAAGCGGTTGTTCTCCCAATCCATTGGGCCACCACAATTTCGGGTTCTTTATTGTAACAGGGAGTGTGAGATCGTTCTTGCCGCTTTTTACAAGGAAAGTCTTTTCTGTGGTGATGGCATCGCCCCAAAAAATGGCTACAGTAACAGGTTCCTCCTGAAAAGATTCAATTTGGGCTGTTACCTCCAGGGTTGCCTCTTCCTTCATGATTTCAATGGCATGAAATCGGACCGTATTAATTTTCGCATGGTTATGCGCTGTAAGATAAACAGGCTGCCAGATACCTCCGGTTACGAGCCTCGGGCCCCAGTCCCAGCCAAAATGGTATTGCGCCTTACGACTGAATACCACCGTTTTAATATCTCCTGTGCCTCCGAGTTGCGACTGGTCATTTTCTGCGCCGGGAAGATAATATCCCAGTTGTTCGCGCAATTCCAATCCCTTTTTTATCGGTGAATGAAAAAGAATCCGCAGCGTGTTTTTTCCTTGCCGGAGATATTCTTTTGCATCCACTTCCCACTGATAGAACATATTGTCGGCATTCAGAATTATCTTTCCATTGAGGTACACTGTTGCCCAGGTATCGAGGCCATCGAAATGAAGTTTTATGGTTTCGTTTTCCAGGTACTTTTCATCAACCTCAAAAGAAGTTTTGTATTCCCAATCTACTTTATCTACCCATTGTACATCATATTCATTGAGGCGGTAGTAAGGGTCTTGAATAAAGCCATTGTTCATCAGGTCGGTATGAATGGTTCCGGGCACGGTTGCCGGCATCCAAACGGAGTCGTTAACCTGTTTAAACTCCCAGTTACTACCGAGATATTGTTTTTCGAAATTGTGCTTATTGCTGCAAGTCATAAGGAAAAGAGTTAAGAAAGGTATCAGAATCCGCAGGATAATTTTCATGGTTATGGTGTTTTATTGCGGATGCAATTTACGGATTTTTTTTCACGATAGTATTGATACCTTATGATAGTGCCCTCTTGAAATGGGATGCAACACTATAAAAGAAAACCTACAAGTAGGGGAGAAGTCATTATTTCAGCCTGTATGGGATTAAAGTTATTCGTGTAAAGGTTTGGAGGGAAATGTTTACGCTTTTAAAAAAGGGCTACCACCGTATAAGTTGTAACCCTTTGATTATTAAGTCGGAGTGGCGAGACTCGAACTCGCGACCTCTTGACCCCCAGTCAAGCACGCTAACCAACTGCGCCACACCCCGTACCGAATAAAGTGGCGCAAATATAGAACATTTTTCTTTATTTGCTTTCTCCTTTTTAAAAAATCATGATTTATTCCTCCTATGTGCCCGCACTCCTTAATGAATGTCTGCTGCTATTTTTTTTGTTAAAAATGGCCATGGTACTTTTAATGTCTTGGATAAGCGTGTGTTTTGCATTAGATTTGTAACTCAATATCACCAAAAAAAACCAACAACGCTGTTATGAAAGCACGCCTCTTATTTTTCGTCCTTATGACAATTATTGTTTCCGGTTTCTCTTATGGCCAGTCAATCCGCTTTGCGCTTGATTTTTCAACCCGGGATTTTCAACTTGGGGAAATCGACTCCTATACAGTAATAAACCCTTTGGAACCCACCTGTTTTTTCCGGGAAATACCCGGATATCCTTCCATGCCGATGCGGGTTATCACCCTTGCAATTCCAGCAGATCTTGAATTTGAGGGATGTTCCATCGATGCCGGTGCAATGGTCGTGGCCGAAAATATCCGTGTTTATCCAACCCAATATCCAGTGCCTACCGATGGTACACGCGCGCAATGGGTCGGTCCCGACCCGGCGGTTTATGACCGAAACGACCGCTATCCCCGCGATCTTTGTACGTATACCGGTACGCACGACCAGCGCCAATACCGTTATATTACGCTCGAGGTTTCTCCTTTCTTCTATTATCCCAAGGAGGGAAAACTTGAAATTCTCAACCAGGCTGTGCTTGAGGTGCGGCTCAAACCAGGTAAAAGAAATACCAATCCCCCGGATGACGGAGAGGTTTATTCCCTGCTCTCCCGTTTGGTGGATAACCCTGAATCACTTATCGCCCCTGGTGCCAAATCTCCGGTAAATCCCAATGATGTCCAGTATCTGATTATTACCGATAACAGTCTGGTTGATGCTTTTCAGCCACTTGCCGACTGGAAAACACAGAAGGGGATACCTGCAGAGATCCTTACAACACAAACGATTTTCTCTTCCTGGGTTGGTGCCACCGATCAGCTTAAACTGAAAGCCTGCCTTCAGGATTATTATCAGAATAAAGGATTGAAATGGGTTCTTTTGGGTGGTGATGATACCCATGTACCCGATCAGGATTGTTACGGATGGGTAAATACTGCTACGCCTACCGAAGACAATACGATACCTGCAGATCTTTTTTATGGCTGTTTTGATAACCAGTTCGACTGGAATGCCGACGGCGATAACAGGATTGGCGAGCCTGAAGATAATATTGATATGGCACCCGAGCTTTTTATTGGCCGGGCACCGGTACAAACGGACTCACAGGCTGCAGTTTTTGTCAATAAAACGCTCCAATACGAAAAGGTTCCTCCGCAGAATTCTTTTGCCACGGAGTTTGTCTCCAGTGGAATACAATTATGGAATACCTGGGATGACCACAGTGATGCCGATTGGCGTAGTGAGGCCATGTGGAGCGAAGTGATTGCTCCTGCCTGGTCAGGAACAAAATATAGCTATTATGATACGGGTACAGATTTTCCCGGTGGCAATATGTTTGATGTGACTGCCTCCAATACTGTAAATGTTTTAAATAGCGGATATAATTATTTTTGGATGGCAACCCATGGCGGGCAACAAGTTTGGGCAATGGAATCTGGTGATGGTTTTTCCTCTTTTGATGCCGGAGGATTGATGAATCAGGGAAGACAGGGCCTGGTTATTACGATGGCCTGCAATACCAATGCCTTCGAAACTTCTCTGTATGGAAATGATCCGTGTTTGAGTGAAGCTTTTTTGCGCAATGGAAATGGCGGTGCTGTAATGTATCATGGCAGTTCACGCTATGGCTGGGGCAATGGTTCACCGGGAATTCAACATGGTTCTTCTCTTGAATATGCCCGTGATTTCTTTTTTGCTCTGTTCAATGGCAACCCTTCTGCTTATCCTCAGTCGTTTGGGGCTGTTTCAGCAGAATCAAAAATGGATAATATTGGCAATGCTTCGTCATTGAACTCTTTTCGCTGGCTGATGTTTTCCATCAATGCCATGGGCGACCCGGAACTGCCACTTCTTACCGCTAATCCAACTCCATTGGCCGTTAATCATCCGGTTTCTCTTTATTATGAGATTGCGCAGGACGTTGCGATTGAAACTGGTGTCGCCAATGCCCGTGTGTGTCTGTCTGATGATAATCCTTCTGACCCGTTGTATGTGTATGCCATAGCCGACAATACAGGGTCGTGTGTAGTAAATGTGACTCCTGCTGCAGGGTATGATGTAACGCTTACCGTAACCGCACCCAATCATTATCCGACAACGGTGAGTATTCCGGTGGTTCCTTCCAACGAACCCTATCTTGTGCTGGAATCCTTAACACCCAATACGTCCAGTGGAGATGTTACCCTCGAGGCAGGAGAATCCGTGACACTGGATGTTCAGCTCCGGAACCTCGGTGGCGTTGCCGCAAATAACATAATGCTGCAACTGGAAGCAACCGATCCCGAAGGTTTTTTGTCGCTCACCGATCTAACAGAATCGTATTCCGGATCGTTGGCGTCGGGTGAAACGTTGATTCTGCCTGCCGCATTCGCACTCGATATTGCCATGAATGTTACCAATAATTATCCGATTACCCTTTCTACCGGAATCAGTTTTACTGCAAAGCAAACTAACTGGTTTCAGACCAGCTTTTATGTATATTCTGATATTTTTCCTAAATACCTCACGGCGGTTTCGGGGATTCAGCAGGTCGACCTGCAATGGTATGCCCCTTTTGGTGGATGGAAATCGTATTATTCCGGTGGGGGATGGCTTTCGTGCTCTGTTGAGGAGAAGGCCATGAAATTTTCGGCTGCTGATTTTGATCTGGACTATCCGCTGGAAATTGCACAACTGGCCTCACAGTTTTATGAAAATACTCTCTGGAACGGAAACAGTGCATTTCGTTTTTCTATTTATGATGCCACTACAGAGGCATTGCTTTATCGTACCGACTGGATTAGCGCAAATCCTTCGGGATATACCATGCATTTCATGGATTATCCGATCACGTTATCGGGTGATTTTTATCTTTCCGTTGAATCTGCGGATTCGGTGGATGGTTTTCCTACGAATGTGGTCTCTGAACCTATGGCACCTGAAAATACCCACAGTTATTCGGGTAGTTCAGGGAACTGGACAAAAGCCGGGGTGGAATATTCCCATTATATCTATGTAACAGATGCTGTAAATGGAGGTGACCAAATGCTCTCTTACGCACCAGATGTTCCTTTTCAACAAACACAAGGAGCCACGGATCTTTTATCCGGAAAAGGGCCCGATTATACCTTTCTGGGGTATAATATCTACCGCGACACTCAAAAGATAAACAGTGCGCCGTTAAATGATAATGAATTCTCTGATGTCTCTTTGGCTACCGGGTTATATGCGTATGATGTTACAGCCGTTTATTCCGAAGGAGAATCCTGTCTTTCCAATATGGTATTTGGTGCTGCCCTGGATGCCTCCACCGTGTTTTATGACCATTTTGAGGGCACCAACAACTGGAACGGGGATATGGGTTGTAACTGGAGTGTTATTTATGGGACGGGTTATTCCGGTCAACGCAGTCTGACCGACAGTCCGGAGGAAAATTATGAAAATATGACCGATTGCCGTACATGGACTTCTCCTCCGGTAAATATCATGAACGCAAACGCCAATCAGGCATCCGTATCCTTTTTTGCCAAATTTGCGCTGGAAGCTGATTATGATACGTGCTATTTTATGGTTTCGACGGAGTTAAATACTGGCAATGAGGAAGTTTTAGGCTTTTTTACCGGTATTAACACCGATTGGACGGAATATTTTTATGATATTTCCCCTTATATGGGCAATGGTGCAGTATATTTTATTTTCAGAATGAAAACCGACCCGCTGGTTAATGAAGATGGAATTTATATTGATGATTTCCGTGTGCGTGTTTTTGAGAATGGGAATGCGCCGGCCAACAACATGATGGCATTCTGTTATGGTCCTGAGGTGCATTTGACCTGGGCGCCGCCAATGGCGGGCGGGGAAGGTTGGTTTTCGCATTTTCGCTGGAATACTCACTATACCACTGCGGGGGATGAAAAGGCCACCTATATTAATTTGGCTGAATTTGGCAATGCCTACCCCATGAAATTGGAAAAAATTCGTCATAGCTTTTATGACCGGTACCAGAACCTTTGGGAAGGCAATACTCGCTATACCTTTCGGGTGTACAAAAAAAACGGTGTGGATCTGATTTTTGAGTCGGAGCAATTGGAGGCGATTGCCTGGGAGAATGAATATACGCTTCCCACACCGTTAATTCTGGATGATGATGTACTTGTTTCAGTAAAACCAGTGGCCGCAACCGGAGGCCCATGGTCTTTGTTTCAAAATGATCCAACCAATGTTTCCAGGGGTTTTGAAGGAAATTCAAGTGTCGGCTGGTATCAGCGAAATGGCAATTGGTCGACCTCTGTATATTTAACCTATACCTCCCAAAAATCTATTGATCCGGTGTGGGGAAATCCCGGAGTGGCACTGGAGAATTTTGCTGAGTCCCCGTTTGAAAGCGGAGCTATGATTCCTGTTCCTGCCGAAGACCTGGCCAATGCGCCGATATTTAAAGGAAACACGGCGCTGGCAAAAAATGTTTTAGGTTATAATATTTATCGTGATGGAATATTACAGAATACCTCTCCGGTTACTACTACCTGGTATCAGCAATCTTTGCCTTATCAGGGGTATTATACTTACGAAGTGAAGGCCGTTTATCCTGCCGGGTTATCTGTTTCCACACTGCCTTTGCCGCTGGTGTATGATGAGGTAGTGGTGATGGATCCTCCCATAGCTGCCGCTACAGATGAGGTTACTTTATGGTTTGCCCCTGAATTTTCGTGCCAGGCCGGATGGGGAAACTCGCTGGAGGGCTATCCGGAAGTTAGAATGCATTCCGGGATAGGAATCAATGGAACCACCTGGAATAATGTGATTCCATGGGAGCAGAATGGGGTTAACGGACAATCCTCACAGCTTTTTGCTGCGGGCAATGGTTTATATTCCATTACCTATACGCCGTCGGAGTATTACGGTACGGGATCGGATGTGCCCTTTCAGGATCAACTCTGTATGGTTTTTAATGGCGGTGATATGGCGGAATTGGAGTTTGGAAGTGCCTGGGCAAAGGAAGGCAAGGCAGCGGATGATTATGGTAACTGTGTTGACATTTTTATCCCGCTGGAATTCAGAGATACACTCTTTTATGATGATTTTGAATCAGGGCTTACCCATTGGGATGTGACCGGCAACTGGAACCTTACATCGACCGAGTTTTTCTCTCCCAGCCATTGCCTTACCGATTCCCCGGAGACTTCCTATTCTGTGCCTTCAGAATCTTCAGCTACCATGAACACCGGTGTTGATTTATCACAAAAGGCCAATGCATTGGTTGAATTTAGCCTGATACATTTTTTGAGCCCAGATGATATGGTTTTTGTAGAAGCCTCAAACGATGATTTTGCAACGATAATGATGTTGGGTAGTATTGAGGGATCCGACTGGAAACCCTGGAAAAAAATTCAGTATAGCCTGAATAGTATGTTGGGTGCTACCAATCTGAAAGTACGCTTCCGGTTGGTAACTTCCAATCTGCCGGAAGATGGTGTTTATATCGATAATTTTGTTATTAAAGCATCGGAAGGAAGTTTTATGGTAGCCGAAATCATTCCCCACTCCGGAAATGGGGCGTTTGCGTTCTTTGCCAATCAAACAGCCTCCCTTGATGTGATTGTCTTTAACGGGGGAGGTATGCCTCTTTCCAATGTGCCTGTTACGCTTACTAAAACTGACCCTGACAATTATATTTCCATTACCGATGATAATGGAATTATTGAATCGCTGGGGATTGGTGAAGTTGATACTTTGTTTAATGTATTTTCACTGGAGGTATCTGTGGGTGCAGAGGATATGTATCCGTTGAGTTTATCGGTGGGTGCTGACCTGCCCGCTAAAGCAATGGAATGGTTCGACTTCGGGTTCTATGTGTTCTCCGATCTGTATCCTTTGAATCTACAAGCTGCTAGTTCCGAAGATGAAGTTCATCTTTCCTGGGAAGCACCTTTCAGCGGATGGTATAGCTACCAGAATGGGGGGATATGGGATGTGGATTGGTCTGCCGCCGAACGTGCTACCTTATTTCAGGCCGCTGATTTTAGTTTAACCTATCCGCTCTATTTTACTACCATAGCACACTGGTTTAGTGAATTACCAGATTATCCCTGGAATGGGAATAATACTTTCCGTTATAATGTATACGATTATAATTCAGATACCTTAATTATCCAGTCCGACTGGCTGGTGGCAACGGAAAATAATTATGCCTTTTTGTTCCTTCCCGATGCAGTGAAGGTTGACGATGATTTTTATATAAGTGTTGAGGTACAGAATATGACAGGACCCGCATTCCCTTCCAGCGCGCATAACGAAGGAACAACGTATCCGCAATCCCATTCCAGACTGGGAACTCCCGGCGCCTGGACGGTTTTTGATAATGAATGGATAACCTATCTTTTTATAAGTGGTGATGGCGGGGTTTCCGGCACTGGTGATGATTTGACCATCGGCTATGAGGCAGGTAATCCGGTTCGTCGGCAACCTCCCAAGCTAAGTACGGATGAAGTAAGGTCGAGTGGAGCAAAATCTTCCGTCATCGGGTACAATGTATATCGCAATGGGACAAAAATTAACACCAACCCGGTTAATGGATATGCTTATTCCGATATGGGTCAACCCTACGGAACTTATGCCTACGCAACAACTGCAGTTTATGCCGAAGGGGAGTCCTGTGCTTCTAATGTTGTATCAGGCACATTTCTTGATCCTGACCAGGTCTATTTTGAAGATTTTGAGGAAAATAATGAGGAAGATTGGAACTGCGGCTGGGATTTTACAACCGCAGATGCCCATTCTGGTGCCGTCAGCCTTGCCAATGCCCCATGGGGTAATTATGCGGATAATCAGGATTGCTGGGTGAAGGCCGATCCGCCGATTAGCTTGTTGAATGTTAATGCGGAGAGTGCAACACTATCGTTTTGGGCTAAATACGAGTTAGAAGAAAATGTAGATACCTGTTATGTTGAATTATCAACGGATTTCTGGAGTGGCCAACGTGATACCATTGGTTATTTTACCGGGTTTAATACTACCTGGCAGGAGTATTCCTTTGATGTCTCTGGTTATATTGGGAAATCGTTTGTTTGGATTTTGCACATGAAAACCAATGAATCGGTAAATTATGCCGGGTTTTATATCGACGATGTCTCATTGAGGCTTTACGGCAATGATTATGCTCCGGCCCGTAATTTTGAGGCGTTTCGTTATAAGGAGGAGGTACACCTGGATTGGGATTGGCCTATGGCAGGCGGTGAAGGTTGGTTCTCCAACTGGCGCTGGACTAACACTACCTATTTTAACCCGCTGGAAAAAGCTTCCTATATCGACATTGCCGAATTTGGTAATGCTTATCCCATGCAGCTGACAAAAATCAGACATCACTTTATGGATTCAGACGGGAATAACTGGAATGGTGAAAATGAGTTTAAATTCAGGGTTTATGAAAAGGACGGACAGACATTGATTTTTGAATCTGAAGTGCTTTTTGCAAGTGATGGGGTTTACGAATATGTATTACCCCAGCCCCTGGAGTTAACCGATGATATCCTGCTTACCGTGAAGCCTATGGACGTGTATCCAACTTCATGTTACATGAGTGATACCGATAATCCCGGACACGGATATCTTGGAAGTGCTGACAACGGGTGGGAATCCATTAATGGAAACTGGGCTACAGAGGTCTATCTGGCAAATTCAGGAACTAAAGATAATATCTCAGGAACCTGGCTCGCTGCTGGTGTTGAACTTGGAAACACTGTACCCTCTACCAATCCTGTTGGAAAACAAACTGTTCCGGCGGATGTCAGAGCTACTTTACCGCTATTTAATGGAAATCAAAAACTGGCAAAGAGTACTCAGGGGTTTAATGTTTTCCGCAACGGACAACAGATTAACAGTGCGCTAGTTACAAATAATTACTTCTATGATACCGTGCCACATCAGGGTGTATATGACTATACTGTGAAAGCTGTTTATGCCGGTGGTATGTCTGTTGGCACAGTTAATAAATCGATGACTGTTGATGATGTAGTCATTATGTTTCCCATGGATGCTGCAGCTGATGATGAGGTTACCTTATGGTTCGATCCATTCTATTCCTGCGAATCGGGACAAAGTAACAGCCTGGAAGGCTCTTCTGAGGTACGTATGCATTCAGCAATCGGTGTTAATGGCTCGGGTTGGGTCAATCCCATTGAGTGGGATGATACCGGCTACGACGGCACAACAACCTATCTTAATGCACAGCCTCAAGGCCAGTACACAATCACTTATACGCCATCAGCATTTTATGGAGTAAATCCTGCTTCTGACCAAATTTATCAACTTGAAATGGTGTTTAACTCCGGAAACAGCACTGCAAGTCCATGGGATAAAGAAGGAAAAGCTCCTGATGCTTTTGGGGGTTGTGAAAATATTATTATTCCGCTGAACTTCCGATCAGTCATCTTTGCGGATGATTTTGAATCTGGTACAACCAACTGGGAACTAACAGGAACCTGGGCGCTGACAGATTTAGAGTTCTTTACCGCAACACACTCTTTGACTGACACTCCGAATAGCTGGTACGGCGGTACTTCCGAAACCTCAGCAACACTTTCAACAGGAGTTGACCTCTCCGGATATTCAACACCAGTTATGGAATTTAACCTATTGCACGGCCTGGGGAATGGTGATCAGTTGTTTGTAGAAATTTCAACGGATGACTTTGCTTCAGCTACTCTGATGGCTACCTACAATTTCTGGAACTGGAAGCCCTGGAGTCATGAAACTATAGATATGAGCCTTTTTGAAGATGAAACCAATGTGAAAGTCCGTTTCAGGCTGGTTACAGATGACACTGACGATGGCGACGGTGTATTTATTGATGATTTTGCGATTAAAGGATTTCAGGAAACCACTGTTGTTGAGCCAATACCATATACACAGGATTTTACTGTTTTCCCGACTCCCGACTGGGAACAGTTTGAAGGTCAGCTAACGGCAAGTTCGGTTTTAGTACCTTATACCGGAACAGGAACCTGGGATGGATGGCATGAGGATGGATTTAACTGTTCCGGCGGATCTACAGGTGCCATTAGAGGTAATCTCTATAACTCTTCACACTATTATTGGTATATTACTCCCTATATTGACTTGGGCAGCAGCCCGCAAAATATTGAGCTGAGGTTTGATATGGCGGGGAGTAATTGGAATTCCTGTATCCAGGCACTGCTACAATCTGAAGATCATTTTGCTGTGGTTATCTCTACTGATGGAACAACATGGACGGAAACAAATACACTGATTGAATGGGAAAGCGGGAATACGTTCCCGGTTTATGGTGAGACTTTTGAAGTAGATTTAACAGGGTATTCAGGATTAGTGAAGTTTGGATTTTATCATGGTCATAATTCAAGTGCCACTGATATAGAGGTTTTTATAGACAACGTCTATGTTGGTGTTGATGATGACCCTCTTACTATTGCTGAGGCAAGATTGTATCCAATTGGATCACAGGTAACCGTAACTGGTATTGTTACTAATGGTCAGGAGTTAGGTAATATTCGTTACTTTCAGGATGCCACTGCCGGTATTGCAGCTTATGGCGGATCTCAAAACGGCGTGATCTTCAAAGGCGATTCGGTGACTTATAGCGGTATTCTGAAAGATTATAACGGACTTCTTGAGATGGACCCGATTACCAACATGACCGTTATTGCTTCAGGAGTTACTTTGTCGGATACGGCGAATATTGAGCCTGTTGAGGTGGGTGAATTATATGAATCACAGTTGATTGTTATTGATACGGCCTTTTTTGTGAACCCATCTGGGACTTTTTCCGCCGGTGTATATTCTGTAGTAGGCCCTGATGCGGATACAGCGAATTGTTATGTCCGGTATTCAACAACGCTTATCGGAACCGATATTCCCTCTTCGCCGGTGATCCTGAAAGGTATTCTGTCACAATATTCTCCCACTGATCCTGCCGCCGGTTATCAGATTATCCTTAGGGATACCGATGACCTCACTCCATTACCCTTACCTCCGATTTCGGTTCAGGCTATTGCAACACTTAATGATGTGTCATTGTCATGGGATGTGCCTCTTACGGGTGTGATAATTCCCGGTATGGATGGGTACAATATCTACCGGGCTGTCGGCCATACTGCCCTTTTCAGCAGTGCAACAATGATTAATCCGTCGTTGGTTACCGACCAGTCTTACCTTGATCAGGATCTTGCCAATAACGATTATAGTTATTGGATTGAGGCTGTTTATGGTGATGGAGAAATTGCCATTTCCGGGCGTATTACAGTTGCCGTTAACAATTATGTGAATGTGAGTGGATATGTAACTCTTTCGGATCTTACTCCGGTGGAAGGTGTTTTAATCCATTTAATTCGTCCGAATGGCTCCAGCGGAACGCATACGAATGCTTCGGGTTATTATTCATTTAGTAATGTAATTCCGGGATTAGATTATACGGTTTATTGTGAAATGACAGGGTATACGTTTGATCCTGATCAAAGGGCTTATACGTCTCTCTCTGTGCATATAACAGATGCTGACTTTACTGCCATCCCCACAACTATATCTATAACCGGAAACATTTCCGACTATTCCGGAGGTGTCGCTGATGTGCTGATTACTTTTAGCAATGAAGCGGGAACTGCAATAACCAACAATATGGGCGATTATTATCACGAGGTACCTTATAACTATACAGGGCTGGCTATGCCGTCGAAGGATAATTTCCTTTTTACACCGGCTAACCGTTCTTATGATGATCTGATTACCGACCGCACCGGTGAGGATTATGCCGCAACCTGCACCCTTACTTATTTGGTGTCAGGTACCATCACCGACGGAACTCTTCCGCTCGAAGGTGTTTTGGTAACGTTGACTGGTTCAAAAGAAACCACATTAACAGGGAGTGACGGAACTTATTCCTTTACTGTTAATCACGGGTATAGCGGAACGATCACACCGACATTTGCAAACTATTCTTTTACTCCTGCTGCTATTACATTGACGGAGGTTACCATAGACAGCCCTGGAAATAATTTTATTGGAACACCCGATGCTTACCCTGTTTCCGGAACGGTTACCTGGAACGGACAGCCATTGGAAGGTGTATTATTGAACTTTGAGAGTATTTCTAATGACCCTACTACGGCATCTGACGGTACTTA
>Ga0116152_10000682_pt1 | contig 27924 bp, 30 predicted proteins | sample AD_UKC119_MetaG_FD_89894 | JGI IMG/M metagenome (GOLD analysis project Ga0116152, IMG submission 89894) | Active sludge microbial communities of municipal wastewater-treating anaerobic digesters from Hong Kong - AD_UKC119_MetaG | ecosystem: Engineered > Bioreactor > Anaerobic > Digestate... | reverse complement strand
CCGCCCGACCGAGGTCGAGACGCTGCTCGGCGATGCCAGCAAGGCGCGCGAGAAGCTGGGTTGGGCACCGAAGATCACCTTCGAGGAGATGGTGCAGGAGATGATGCAGACCGACCTCGAGCTGGCGAGGCGCGATGATCTCGTCGAGCGCGAGGGCTACAAGGCGTTCAAGTATTACGAGTAATCACCCCTCACCCCGTCCCTCTCCCCGGGGGAGAGGGGGCAGGGATCGAGAACGCCCGATGACATTTTTCGCTTCTCCCCGCCGAGGGAGAGGGACGGGGTGAGGGGGCCAATCGCCGATAGGGCGGCGATGATCGGCCAGGGGCTGGCCTTCTACGAAGGGCCTGCCAAGATTTCAAACCAAATGCACAGCGACCCGCATCCATGACGACATTCGACGAAGACAAAGATGCCAAGGTCTATGTCGCCGGGCACCGCGGGATGGTCGGTTCGGCGATCGTGCGTGCGCTGCAGGCGCAAGGTTTCGGCAACATCGTCACCCGCACCAGCGCGGAACTCGACCTGCGCAACCAGGCGGCGGTCAACGCGTTCTTTGCCGAGGAGGAGCCGGACTATGTTTTCCTGGCCGCGGCAAAGGTGGGTGGCATCCTCGCCAATGACACCTACCCGGCGGATTTCATCTACGACAACCTGGTGATCGAGAGCAATATCATCCACGCGGCCTTCCGGCAGCGGGCGAAAAAGCTGCTGTTCCTCGGCAGCACCTGCATCTATCCGAAGCTGGCGCCGCAGCCCCTGAAGGAGGAATACCTCCTCAGCGGCCCGTTGGAGTCGACCAACGAGTGGTATGCAGTGGCCAAGATCGCCGGGATCAAACTTTGCCAGGCGTATCGTAAGCAACACGGCTGCGACTTCATTTCCGCGATGCCGACCAACCTGTACGGCCCCGGAGACAACTACGACCTGGAAACATCGCACGTGATCCCGGCGATGCTGCGCAAGATGCATGAGGCCAAGGCCAGTGGGGCGGATCACGTGACGCTTTGGGGCAGTGGCACGCCACTGCGCGAGTTCCTGCACGTCGATGACCTGGCGGATGCGCTGATGTTCCTGATGGCGCACTACAGCGGCGAGTCGCACGTCAACGTCGGGGTCGGGCAGGACCTGACGATCCGCGAGCTGGCCCAGACGGTGCGCGACGTGGTCGGTTTCAAGGGCGAGTTGGTGTTTGATCGCAGTAAGCCGGACGGCACGCCGCGCAAGCTGGTCGATACCACTTTGATCAATGCCTTGGGCTGGTACGCAAAGATATCTTTAAAAGAGGGGCTGGCCGCCGCTTACTCGTGGTTTGCGGAATACGCGGCGCGCGTCTAGCCAAAAACTATGCTTGCAGATCAGCTTTGGTTCAATCGTAAACACGGAGATGCCTGCCACAACGGGGAAGCCCCAATACTGATTTTGGGAAGTCCGGAATATGTCTAGAGGTGATAAGTTGTCACGAGACCTTTCTGCCAAGACCGATGTTAAATCGTCCTGCCCAGATTGTTGCTCAACTGATGTGTTGCGAATCGGCGAGATTCCAGATGCGTTTGAGTTCGCGGGCAGAAAGCTAGATTCGCCCCTGCCGGGAGGAAGTCTGTATCGCTGCAGAGAGTGCAGTTTGAGCTGGCGATACCCGCAGCCTAGCAAGAATCAACTTGATGTCCTCTACCAACGAGACGATGTTGCTGCATGGCAGGACGCGCCTGCTAGACGTCTGGACTGGCAGTTGGCGTCAGGGCTCATCCACAGGAACGACGAATGCTTTTCTGTCCTAGATGTGGGCTGTTTTGATGGACGCTTTTTAGACAATCTAGGCAAAGCATACCGTCGAGCGGGCCTGGAAATTAACTCATTGGCAATCGAATACGCAAAAGCAAAAGGGATACATATCGTCGGGCAAGACTTTTCTGACCTGGACAATCTCGGAACGTCTTTTGATGTCGTTGTGGCAATGGATGTCATCGAACATGTGGCTAGCCCCAAATCTTTTCTTGCGTCCATGGCCAAGGCGGCCCGGCCAGGTGGTTTGGTTATCGTATCCACCGGAAATACTGCTGCTTGGTCATGGCGTCTTATGGGTGGAATGTACTGGTATTGTAGTATTGCCGAACACATTTCGTTCATTGACTCGCGCTGGTGCGAGCATACTTCCAACGTCCTCGGGCTAACAATCGAGGATATTCGCTATTTTAGCCATGAACCCAGCAAAGTATCTGTGGTAGCAATCCAGGCAGCTGCGAACATCTTCTATCGCATGCTGCCGAATCTCGCATATAAACTCCGTTCTTACTATGCTGACTGCAAAGGGGATCCAGATCGACCGTCCTTTAGAATTCCACCCCATTGGCGCTCAGCAAAAGATCACATGATGGTTGCATTCCGTGTTCCTACCACCGGCGCTTGTGAACGACAAATAGATGGCGGTCTGAAAAAATAACTATGCCAATTTCATTCGCTCATATTATCAACCCATTTCCGTGTCCGGAGGATTCCGAGCATGGAGTCGCCAGCAGAATCACATACGAAAGCTTGCGGATTGCGGCAGAACAGGGGCGAGGTTACGGAATTCATATTGAAGTTAATGCTGTCGTGTTACTTGGTGATGAAATTGCGATCAAACCGCCGGCGAAGTTATCAGGGATTCTTGAGCGAACGGTACAGGACATATGCCCGTTGCGTCCTCAGAGGCCTTACCCTTTGATTTCCGATATTCTTCGCGTCGGTGCCGAATCGACAAACTGCGACTATTTGATCTTCAGCAACATGGATATTGCAGTCCAGCCAGATTTCTATTTACAACTTAATGAAATAATTGAGCGTCGCTTCGAACCTGGAGCCCCCTTCACCGTTTACCGGCGGAACATCCCTAGTTATTTCAATAGCATTGATCAACTTCCGGAGATGTATCGGGAAGGCGGGAAAATTGCTTATGGTTACGATTGTTTCGTCTTTCCAAAGTCATATGTCGCGCAAATGGACCTGGGTAACTGTTGCATTGGAGCAGCTCACTTTGACTATCTTTTGTTCATGGCATTGGACGCAGTAAGTGGGTTCCGCGTCAGGCGAATCAACGATATTCCACTTACGTTTCACATAGGGAATGATATCGCTTGGAGCAGCCAAATGGATTACATAGAATACAACCTAGTTGAGTCGCTAAACGCAATCGAGCGAATGCGTGAACGTTTTCTGGTGCCCGAGGAAAGCAACTTTGCGCGCATGGAACGCCTGCATTTTCGTCCCAACGCGCGCATCGATAGTCGATTGCTGAGAAAACTCAAAAAGTTGCCTGGTTTTGGACCAATGGCTTTGCATTTCAAGAGGTGGCTGGGGAGGAGTCATTAAGGTATCTTGTCAAGTCGCACGTTGACAAGCATTTGAGCTTTCGCGTACTGATTTATGAAGGGGATGGTTTTCGGATTCTTTGTTGGGCCATATACAAATGAAAGTTGGGCCGCGGATCAACTCTTCATTGATGCCCGAGAACACGAGAGGTCGATGGACTTGGGTTGGGTCAAGTGATCGCCTCAAATATTGAGGCAGTCGCCTCGGCGGTCTTGCGCCAACTAAACTGCTGAGCCCTCGCCCACGCTTTCTCGGACAGCTGCTCATGACGTAATGAGTTGTGCAACAGACTTAGCACGGCCTCCGCGATGTGGTCGATGTTTTCGGGGTCGACCAGAATGCCTGCGTCACCAATGACTTCGGGTATGGACGAGCGATCAGATGCTACAACTGGCATGCCGTGCACCATGGCTTCCAATGGGGGCAACCCAAAACCCTCATAAAGCGAAACATATACCAAGCATGCAGCTTCCTTGAAGAACCTCTCCAGTTCCGCATCGGCCACATATCCGAGCAAGGTCACCCTCGCTTCCAAGCCTAAGCGATCGATCAGCGCCTGCAATTGTTCTCGTTGCGTTGCATCGGTGACGCCCAAGACAACCAATGTTGCCGCCGGATCGCATGCGGCTACCTTGGCAAACATGCTTACTATCGCTGGCGTATTTTTGCGGAGTGATCCGCCACCACCGAAGCCAAGCACAACGCTCGACGCGGCCCTAGAGACGAAGGATGATGAGTTCGAGTCGGCGCCCCAGTGCACCACTTTGATCTTGGTTTGGTCTGCATCCATGACCTTGGTAAGGTCTAGGCGTGTGTGGTGCGAAACGGCGATGACACTTCTGGACTGGCGTAACCCAGCCGACAGCCGGGCTCGAAACCGCTTCACCCCTTTTTCATCCATACCATCGTTCATGATCAATGGGATTACATCGTGAACTGTCATCACCAATGGCAGGGGTGACCAAATTGGGGAGCCGCTGCTTGCGCAATGCAGCAAGTCCGCTTTCGACCGCCAGGCGGCCAGCGGCAATCCCAGGTTCTCCCAAAGATTCCAGCGAAAACCTGGCATCTCAAAGGTGCAGATCTCGCAGCGGGGTATACGATCCCTGAGTTCCTCGGTGGAGTCTGCGGCCTGCGTACCGAAGAACACAAAGCTCCAACCAGGGCGAATTTGGGCAATCTCTTCGTACAGCCTCAACAGGGTTCTGCCTTCCCCGCGCGGATGACGCGTCAATAGGCTGCTGGCATCAACGGCAATGCGCATCCTTTCCCGCTTCGAGTTCATAGCTTTTCCCGGGATGAGCGACCGCGCACAATCTGTTCCATCAATGCTTCCAGTTCGCGGGCTTTGGCCGACCAAGTATAGTGCCCGACTATTGTCCTGCGGCCACTGTCACCTAGCTGGGTAGCTTTTACCGGATCCTGTAGCAGGTCGATAACGGCATCAGCAAAAGCCTGGGGGGTATCTCGAACGAGAATGTTGTCTCCTTCTGAGAACAGCAGGCTACCCACGCCCTCGGTGGTAGATACAACGGCCTTGCCCATGGCCCACGCCTGCAGGATCTTATTTTTGATGCCAGCACCGGATCGCATCGGACAGACAAACACCCCGGCGTTCTTCAGGTAGGGCCTGATATCCGGCACCGAGCCCGTGACTTCCACGCCATCACCGGCCAGGTCCTTGACAGCATCAGTTGGATCGCGGCCAACGATGGTGAAACGGGCCCGAGGGATTACTTTGCGGACTAACGGCAATATGGCATCAACAAAGTACTGTGCAGCGTCGATGTTGGGTCCAAACGACATAGAGCCTTCAAACACAATTTCCGTCGAAGCCGCTGCCGATACCGACGTGTCGACGGGATAGAAATATTCTTCGTCCACGCCGTTTTCAATAACTTCGCTTTTCGAAAACGGCAACAATCGCTTAAAGGAATCGGCATCTGCCTGAGACACGAACAATACTGCTCCGGCGTTGTAAAGGTATTGAACTGAAAAAATCCATGTCAGAAGCATCTGCTTCAGAGTCCATAGCCTGGCATAGAATGAGGCGGCCAGTTTCAGCTCTCGCCGCATTCGAAGAAAAGCATCATCCACCTGATCCGCAAGCAAAGGCACTGATCGGCGTAGTGGCGCTAAGTTGAGCAGCATATTGCAGCCCGCATCCCAAATTAGGTCGTAGTTCCCATCGTGTTCGGCATGCCTTAGTTGACTTTGCACCTCCGACGAATTGGGATAAAGCGTGCTGGGCGCGAACCCTGACACCAACCGAGAAAAGGGATTGGGCGGTCGAGAATACCGAGGTTGCGGGAAACGGTGAATGCGCTTGAAAAAGGCCTCGATTTCCGGATTGGCTGCCGTGTCGTCTCCCAGACAAACAAGGTCTAGCTCATGATGGGCGCTGAGATACTTTGCATAATGATGTATCCGGAGTGTCAGCCCATCAAGCGGTATGCCAGGATAGCGGTCGCATGAAACGAGTATTCGCATGGTTCGAACTTAGTGCATGAACATATGAGTGGCAAAACCGATTCTTGATTGGTCAGGAACACTTCATTTTGGGCGGTACCACTTTGCCTTCATATTCTCAATCTCGGGTTCGCTAAAAAAATGTGTCAACCATGGTTGGCTATAGAACTCATCTACAAGGGTCTTCGGCAATCGTATGGTACTGACCAATGCGCGGTAAAGCTCGCCTTGGGCAGTCTTGGAGCCCACATTCTTCTCGCTTATTCGACTTAGCTGCTTGCCGATGAGTTCGGCAATGGACTCAAGTGCAACTTCAGACAACTTATCGGTCCGAATAAGCACAATATCGCTGTCATGACCGTGGTAGATACTGTAGCCCCTATCGATTCGAAACGGCATGTCGAGCACGTCAACACCCGTAACGGATTTCATTTCGCGATCAAACCAGATATTTGGTAAGGCACTCAGATTCGCAAGGAAACCAGTGACAGGGTCGCGGGCGTTACATTCTAGGGCTGCATGCAAAACTGTCTCAAAATAAAGGCCCAGTTTTTCAACCGAATCGAGACCCTTGGAGACCATGACTTTCGGCATAAACTCATTCAATTGCATGAAGTAATCCGAAAGTGCAACCGCAAGCGGGTCTCTCACGAACGAAAAAATCTTTAGCCTACTGTCTTTGTGCGCACGGTTTGCGCGAGCGCGCCATTTCTCCAGCCGACCTCGAAATCGCAGTCCATCAGTAAGCCAGTGTTGCGGAGTGAGCCCAGTTCGTTCCAAAGCCAGAGAAAGCTCCGCATTCAACGAATAGTCAACGCAGTGTTGTTTGTATACACGATGACCCGCCCCACGCAAAGCACTCGTAAGGGTTGTCGAGCCAACTTTGCGCATAGAATAAACAATAATTGGATTGTTTTCGGGGAGCGCGGTTCTGCTTTCGAATTCGTACTTCACGCGCTTCAGTGAACTACGAAGTATTGATTTGAACATTTTCTCTACCAGCGCTGTATGCGCAGTCTATCTCATGGTCCATTTTTAGCATATCGGGTCTATGCCGAGTACCTATTTTTGCCTCAAAGCGGAGGCGGTAGGCAGTTCACGGCAGAGATGGCTATCGTGCTCGTGAAAAGATTTTCGATACAACAAGGTTTTCGATGCCATCCGGGCGTTCGCAAGCCCACCAGCTTGTGAGAATAAGAATGGTGTACGTAGATGCTCCAAATAAAATATCTAGAGTCAGGTTAATAAAAGTATCCTGTGTCAGGTGTGGCGTTAATAATATGGCCCCGCTCATTACTGCCGCACTAGCAAGGGGGCGCCACAATACTTTGGCCATGTCCCGGTAGTTGATTCCTGTGTGCTGCTTCGTTACATGAAGGCTGGCGAAACAAAACACACCCGCTGATATGAGTCTTGCATATGCAAGTCCAACTACACCAATTGCTGGTGCTAGCGCGCCAGCAGCAATAATAAATGCCAGAAACTCCATCCACATAAGCTTGGCGTGCTGCTTGCTCAAACCTAAAAGCAACAACAAGCCGAAGAATGGGGCGACCATTACCCTGAACGCTCCGACCAAAGCGAAAATCGCTAGAAAAGGAATGGCTTCGAGCCATTGGCTCCCTAGTAGCAAAAGTGTAAAAGGTTCCGCGAGGGTGGCGAGGCCGAATGCGACCGGTATCGTCAGGGTATTGATCGCGCCTAGCGTTTTTAGAACGGCTGCGCGAACTCGGTTCGTGTCATCTTTGATGGCGGAGAGCGCGGGAAGGAATGTACGCATGATTGGCGGGCCCAACTCGGCCGTGGGTAATTGACCTATATCAGCCGCTACGTTGTAGATTCCGAGACTATGTGCGCTGCCAATCCGCCCTGCAATAAACTGGTCGGAATTTCGCGTCAGGTAATCCCCGATACCGGATATGAGTAGCCATTTGCTGAAGTGCCACATCGATCGCAGCTGGGATGTGTTCCAAGCCGGACGATAGGGATGCATTGCGTAGCTGAGAACCAACCCGAACAAATAGCTGGCAACGATACCGATAATCAAGGCTCGGTAGTCCCTGAGAAAAAAGGCAGCGATAACGGTGACTACGACACCAATCACTTTGCTTAGAATTCTAAAACGATACTCCAACCCAAAATTGAACTGCTTTCGGGCAACAGTGATTCCTATGTTTGTGAACGATCCTGCGAGAACGCCGCCAGAGATAACCCAAATGATCCAGACGACATTTGGTTCGCCGAAATAGGCGCCAGCTAGTGGAGCGGAAAGCGCGAGCAGGGACGCTACGATCCATCCTTGTATGACCCTGAGTGTCCACGCCGAGTCTATGATGTCTTTCGTGAGAGATTGTTCTCGAAGAACATTCGTGTCAGCCCCAAAATCGATAAGGACTTGGACCAATCCCACAATCAACATTGCCATGGCCACGAGGCCGTAGTCTGTGGGCGAAAGAAGGCGCGCCAAAATAACGGTGCTGACCAAGCCGAGTAACTTGATGCTCCAGCGCATGGCCATGCTCCATCCGGCACCGCGAATGAAAGTGCTTCTCAGGTTAACTTCTTTGGGGCCTGGATTAAGCATGAAAAATTAGCGAACCTATTTGCTTTTTTTCACTGAAAGCGCAGCGATCGCTTCATCGCAGAAAGCAACATAATTTGCGGCGCGCTGATTGTCGCTTGCGGGTACTGAGGTTCGTTAATCGATCAGCTGACCGCGTTCCCGGCGAGCTGTAGAAATGTCGTTTAATGCGTCAAATTGTTCCGCCCAATCAATATCCATGGAGTCAACTTCGTGGGTTTCGAAAAAGAACGGATTCACCCCGACGCGGTCGCCCACCCGCCTCATGATCTCGAAGGGGATTGCGTAGACCGCATGGTTTATCTCGTGAACGACAGGCAAGTCCTGGCTCCTGGGCCATCTTTCCGGAAGAGCCTCATAGCTAAAGGGCCGCCCATCGCGCCAGAAAAATTTTTGATGTCTCGTGACAGTCAACAGTGAGTCAAAGCCCGCTTTGACAACACTTCTATATTTATTCAGGATTTCTTGATAGTGGCTGGCAGAAAACAAAGGATGCGTCACGTGCGTCCAAAAAAGGTGCCCATCTTCAAACAGTTGCGAAACGTACTCTGAGATAAACTTAGCCATCGAAGTTGACGAAATCCCATACTCCTCCGGTCTCTGTAAAGCTTTGACCCGACGATCACGCTCCTGAGAAAATCGCTCGGCGTAGTCTAAAATCTGCGGATCATTGGACGAAACGACAATTTCTTCAAAATCGGCCACCCGCGACAGCTGATTCAACTTAAGTTCAATCAGTCCATGCTGGAAGCCTGCGAACGGCCGAACGTTCTTATCTATAACGCGCTCGCTACCCTTTCGTGCAGGAACAAATGCAATAATCTTCATCGTTTAGTATGCCGTTTTGCTAACAATCATGCCGGCGCCCAGTACTTATGATGCTCCGTGTCCGTAGGTCGCTTCACTTCACTACCAGTAATCTTTTCAGCGAGTCTGATATTCTTCACAAAAATAGCGAACTCCGGGCCATCAAGATCGATTGCGACAGAATCAAAGTGAGCCCAATCAGTGTCACCGAATTTTACGTGCTTCTCGACCATTCTTGCCCCCGCAGCAACTGCGAGCATGCACCCGGTGGACCCGAAATCATGGCTCGAATACCCGGGAACGAGGTTTCTGTGTCTGCCCGACAATTCGTGGTAGTGCCTAACTACAGCAATATTGCAATCTTCGGGGGGGGTTGGATAGGCGGATGTGCATTGAAGGAGGAATAGTGCTGTTTGGTTCCTAAACGTTTCCAGGACGTAGTCCTCATAAGCCTGATCGGTGAAGCCGGTCGATACTACGACCGCGCCTTTAAACTCCTTCGCGACAATTTCCAGGAATTCTCTATGTTGCGAAATCGTGGACGGGAGCTTGACAAAATTTCGGTCGAAAGGCTGTATGAACCGAAATGACGGAAGGTCCAGGACCGAAACGAACCAATCGACGCCAACAGAGCGGCATATCTCGTCAACATTGCGGAAATCCTTCTCATCCAGCTCCAGAGCGTTTCGATAATCTCTGAATGTGCTGCCAAAAGGGGAATCGTACGGGCTGTCGAGCTGGCGTGCTGTGTAAAACGTTTCTACGTTTCGCTTCTGCAGTTTGATCAGGTCAGCACCGCAATCGCTTGCGCGGCGGATCATTTTCTCCAGGCGATCGAGATCGCCGAAATGGTTCGTTGTAAGCTCCGCCACGACAAGAATGCCTCCGCGGGACCCGTCAACAGGCGAGCTGCTTGCCTCGGCTTTCCGCATATTTGTGGCAGCGCGAGTCGGTGAGCCAAGTGGCAACGATTCCACCCCACTTTGATCTGCAAATCGACGATTGAGGTCCCCGCAACTCAACCTGCTATAGCTCTTGTTTCCGACATGATTAATCAAGAGGTTAGACTCACGAAGCAGGTAAGAGAACATAACGAAGTAATGTTCGTGCGTGGAGATGATATTGGCCTGAAATGATTTTTCATCTCCCGAATAGTCGTGGCTGATTTTCTTGCTGTACCCTTTCCCCATGTTGAAATCGAAACCAACGAAATAAATGCGCTGACGTCTCATTCGCACATCCGCCACGATCTTCGCGATCTTCAGCGCAGTAACGAGGAGAACCCCCTCAATAATCAGTTCCTCCTCCAGGAATCGCTGATACATCAGCTGTGAGCTTTCCTGGCTTGTTGGAACATACGCGGCTTTCAGGTATGGCACATCATCTGGCAGTTCAAACGGTGATATGTAGAGCGACGCCTTGAATCCAGAGCCTCTGAGGCTATCGGTCACCCAAGTGGAATGGAATACGCAAATGTCTCCGGCAATGATCCGCTCCGAATCATTGAGATTTATTACGAGCCCCTGTTTAAAAATGCTCGGGTCTACCTGGTCGACTGAGGGGCCCTTTCCGATAACGAAAATGTCATCGGTTTTGTATTTTGACGCGATACTTAGTATCTGGGGGTAAAAAATGTCCGTCATACGCGTCTCCATTTACTTCTACCAAGCACCCATGTTCCAATGCCAAGTTCACCCCGGGCAGGATGTCCCATGAATTCACGCCTTTCACGTTCTCAAAGACTCGATATGAGCCACGGATCGCGTTGAACATGTTATACATGGAGCATCCCATGATGCGATATTCGAAGCCGGCCTCTATGAACCCGAGGTCTTCCTTCTTTAAGGACGAAGAAAGCCCGTGAATTCTGGATTGGAACTTTTTTACCGTGTCGCCCGTTACCAGTTGTTCTCCCATCTCGGGTAGGTATATAGCGGATTCCATGTGCTTTCCGTTGCTAAAGATTGATATCCCTACGCCCCATTCCTTTAAGCCCGACGTGAAGTTTTCCGTTCCATCCAGCGGGTCGACAACTACAAAGTAGCCTTGTCCTGTGAAATCGATTTCGCTGTTATCCTGCTCTTCCGAAATAAGCGTGTGCTGCGGTAACGACGACGATACGTAAGAGGCCACGAGTTCTTGAATCAAAATATCTGCTTCAGTCACATAACTTTCGTCTTCCTTCTGCAGCCTTTCGCTGCGAACCGCCAAAACACGCGGCAGCTGGGCTTGGATGATTGCAATCATTTCCCGACATGGGCTCATGCTCGCTCCAATATCTTAAGCATATCTGTTCAAATAATCGTCACCAGAGATCGGTTCCGAAAGGACGCTGTGTACAGTGATCCACCGCTACTATGAATCTGTCATGCGCGATGCGATGTCCGAGTATACCCGATCCAATGCGCCTCTCTGCGCAGAAAGAACGGCATCGGCGCGGTCAATCAGTTCGTTCCTCAATTGCGAATCTTCTATCAGTCGGCCGAAAGCAAATGCCATTTGAGCATTGTCGCGCAACTGATAGATCGCACCGCTCGCAACCATGAATCTGTATTGCGGCAAGGCGCTAGGCGCGACCCAGTCTTGCTCAGGGCCCACCACTACGGGCTTGCCGAAAAACAAGGGTTCAAGGACGCCGTGATTTCGCGCGATGAAACACACTGTGGAAATCGAATAGAGTTCTGAAAGCTCGCCAAACGTATCTAGGACTAGAAACTCAATCTCATCATGGTCTCCCTGGACGTCGCTGCGTTTTCTATATGCCACGCCCGACTCAGCCAAATGCCTATAAATCGCTTCCATGTGCGGCTTGTCATGAATTCGGCGCGGCGCGAGCACCAAGATGCAACGACCAAGGTCTTTACGAACAGCCCGCCATGCGCTGATCAATGCATCAATATCGCCGAAATTAGTGACTGATCCCGCGACTATGATTGGCACCTCCTGTGCCTTCAGGTTTTCCAATAGCGCAAGTAAGTCGGCCGATTGATTCGGGTGTCGGTCGAGTGGCGATACGTCGAATTTGATGTCACCCACGACCGAAACTCGGCCGCTGGTAGCACCGTTCCGAACCAGGGCTTCCGCAACCTCGGGATAGGGGGCATACCAATGTGCGATTGATCGCGTAAAGGAAGAGAAAAACATAAAATCGAAAAGGGTGCTAAGCAGAAGATTCCTTCCGACGATACCGCCGAGATGTCTCGGAAAGAGACACGCATTAACTACAAAGACCGGAACGTTGTGAGCCCGGCACCTCAAAGGGAGTGCAGGCGAAAGATACATCGAAAACCGAGCAAGTAGTGCGGGGCCCTCTGCTATCAGCAGTGCTTTCACTGCGTAGTTGTTCAATAGCCGCTCCGTGGTCAACAGCGACATGGCATCAGAGTCTATTACAGTAGCTTTGGGGAAGTGCTTAAGAACGACCGTTTCGTAAACGTCTTTTTTTGTTATGAAAATAAGATGCGGCTGAAAAAATTTTTCTACGAGGGGGCGGATGCCATTAATTTCGCCTATGGTCGCAGCAAATACTACTAGTGCTTGAGGTGTGGGTGTCGGGTACCCATTCGTGGGTCGCATAACAGTAGACAACGCTGTGTTGTGGTCAAACTTCGACCGTCGGCCTGCGATTTTGATTCCGAAGGCTAGTGTCTTGAAAAGCAAATCTCCGAACATTGGGGAACCTCAATTAATCTTCCCGAATTCCACTGCCGGGCGCGTGATACAAGAACCAACCAATCCGTCTAAAGGGCACCTCAATCAATTCGTTCTGACGCCGATCTCGGCGTGATCAACGCGGCGGCGGTACCGTTCCGCTGCGCTGATTGCTCGTCTTCGAACTCAGCGATCCAGCTTTCTCGCCTTGTTCGGCACTTTCCGCCGCCCTCGACGGGTTTCCGTCCTATCAGCCCTTGCAGCAGGGGGGAATGGGGCCTGAGCTGGAACTCCAGCCGTCGCATGTTGTACGTCAGATTCATCAATCCAATCTTCACCGCTGCCCGGACCTTGCCCTTGGTTCGCACCAGGATGTTGCCTTGACGTGCGCGCTGATCGCCGAAGACATGTTCGACGCGGGCTCGCACCTTCGAGTGCCGATGGTTGGTCGCCCGCTCCTGCTGGTTCAGGCTGCGCCGGCTGCTGCCCTTGCGGTGAATGCGGCTCTTGTAGCCGCGTTCCCGCAGCTGCTGCTCGCGCGCCTCGGATCGGTAGGCGGAGTCCGCCGAGATGGAGCGGCCGCTGTTCTCGTCGTCCAGGACCTCATCGAACACCTGGCTGTCGTCGGTGACCGCGTAGCGCCGGATCAGCTTGTGCTCCTTGTCGACATTGATGTGATTCTTATAGCCGTAGTGGCTCTCGCCGTGCTTCTTGGTCCAGCGCGCGTCCTCGTCTTTCTGCCGCTTCATGTTCGGCTTGTCGTCCCAGGCGTCCGGCGTCTTGCCTTCCTTGATCTGCTTGTTCTCGTCGCGCGTGTTGCGGTTCTTCGGCACGTTGACCAAGCTAGCAACAATGATCTGACCGCCCTTTGGCATCTGCCCCGACGCCCACAACTGCTCATCGAAGCGCTGGAACGACAGCCGATCGCGGATCTGGAATTCGGTCTGGTCGTCCGAGAGGTTGTACAGCGCTTGCAGCACCAACATCTTGAACATCAGCGTAACATCGTGCGGCTTGCGTCCGGCGTTGCTCTTGCGTTGCTTCTGATGGATGACCTTCAAAAGTGGGCGAAAGGCGTGCCAGTCCACGATACTGTCCAGACGCGGCAGTGGTTCACCGAGCTTCTCCAGCCGATCTTCCTGGTCGAAAAAGCATGGTTGAATCCGATACGCCCTCTGCATTTTCAGTCGCTGCTATTCTGCCCGAAACGAGGAATTATTCGAGATGCCCTCTAATTAGCTGGTCTTTGGAAAACAACAGGTCTGTTCCACGATTACTTGATTCAAGTTCATTCAGATACTCAAGGAATTCGGGCTTTTCAACTACGGTTTGGTCGCTTTCGTTGTATAGATACCGGAAGTGAGGTGACACTAGGTCTAAGAAATCTTTCGCTTCAACGCCAGCTAGGTATTTCAGGTGAGATGGAATAAACTCAACTTCCAGGTGTTTGCAGGTGCTCAGCAATTTTTGCATCCCCTTTAACGCGTAAAACTCTGATCCCTCAATATCCATAACGACCAGGTCCAATGGGCGGGGGCGAAGGTGTTGGTCTAAGGCAACCATATCAACAGTTACTTTGTTTACGCTATGCAGATTGAGTCTATCGTCGAAGATTTTCGGCTTTCTCTTGCTGCCGCCTGTATTGACGTCATTGGTCCAGAACTCGATTGTGCCGTCGGCCTCCCCGGCAGCGAGGTTGTGTAAAGACACGTTATTGAGTTTGTTCAATGTCGTATTGATTTCGAGCAGTTTATAAGTGGTTGGATTCGCTTCATAGCCAATGATGTCGTGACAATGCTTTGCTAATGGGACCAGAAGCGCACCCACGTGAGCTCCTACGACAAGTACCGAACTTCTCTCATTGATTAGACCACCGAGAAGCTCCAATTTTGCTCGATCGTATTCCCCGGTCTGCCGCAGCGATTTGCCTACGACCATGTCGTAAGGACCAACTGTAAGCCGCCCATTTGATGTCTCGCAGGTGATGCCAATCACATGATCACCCAGCAAACGCTTCAGCAAATTGGATTGAAGGTTGGCTAACTTGGGGCGAAGGTAGCGCTTCAGTCTTTTTTTTAGGCTATTCAACATGATAGAAGTTCTCCGCCGCTAGGCTGGATCGTTGCTGGACTTAATGAAACTTCAACAGTCGAGCAGTCGAGCTCCGCTTGGGCGAAAAAGTGCTTGCCGTGCCCACCAAATAGTTTGCGCATGATAGCTCCTTGTTCTGTCGCTCCATGTCCTTGATCCATTGTGCCTCGGCCGCGGTCGTGCCTGGGCTTGACCCCGCAAAAATCTCTGTACGCGTGACCCAGTCCAGCAACGTCTGTGGCACGCAATCGATTTTCGGTGCGATCGACTCCACGGCTGCCCATAATGAAAGATACTCACTGCGATGCTCCTGGACCATCCGCTTCGGGTCTTTCCGATGGGACGAAGGGGTGTCTCATTTTCTAATCCAACCATCAGGCACATTCAAAAATTTTATCACTCTTGCGGGAGAGCCCGCTGCTAAGCTACTAGCTGGTATTTCACCTGTTACTATTGAACCAGCGCCAATTACGGAATGGCTACCAATCATTGCTCCGGCCAATATTATAGAGTTTGCGCCTATCCATACATTATCGCCAATAGAAACAGGCATCCGTTTTATTGGAGTATCAGGAGTAACTTCATGAAAATCAGTGTCGTAAATGCGCACCATATCGCCAATCTTCGCATGATGACCAATTGTAATTGATCGTGATGCACATATGTATACGCCATCGTTTACGAATGAACTATCTCCAATTTCTAATGCTGCGTTTTTGCGGACAATGATGCATTGACGAAGTCGAATAGAACTAAAGGAGCAGTTTGCACCAATAATTATTGTTCCTTCGTTGTTTATGTATGGCCATTGCCCGGAGAAATTCGGTACACTAAAAAACGCAATACTCCTCCTCTTTAAGTACCTCATAAATAATAGATTTCTTATTCTCCATGGAAGGCAATCCGTAAATTGATGCATATTGCTTCTACCGGAAAACGCAGTTGCTGTTAGGTGATTATGAGGGCGCACTGAATGACTTCGTGGCGTATCGCTGATGCAACGAATATATCACTGCGCGTGTGTATTGGTGTCGTTGGGCTTATTTGCATTGCGCTCCCGCCGTTCAATCTTTTTTGACAGGCCGTTCAGCGGATAGCCCAAGGTGCGCGCACGCTCCGCATAGTCCTTTGCTTTGTCAGGTTGATTTAGGTCAAGATATAGCAAGCCCATGTTGTAGATTAGTTCTGGATTGTTCCCGTATTCAGATTCTGCAAGTTGATACTCCGCTAATGCGGAATCGAGCATGCCTCTCCGATGCAGATAAATGCCAAATATTGTGGAAATATACTTATCTTCGGGGACAAACGCCTTGGCGCGCTGGAAGTAGCATTCTGGCGGCGGAAGTCTACTATTGCCCGACTTAGGTGCTCTTTCGCTTAACTCGACTGCCTCCAATCCATTGGTTTGGATCTTTCTGAGGTAATAGCGTGACATGGCCCAAAGCGCGCGAGGGTGATTCGGGAACTTGTTGAGCGTGTAATTGATGTCCCCTGAAGGATCGTGGCCGGACGTGCGTCCGTATTTCAATTGCTCAACCTCTGGGGTGAAATGAGCCGTCTCGACCAACTGTCTGTGTGAGATTTGAGCTGTGCCCACGGGACGAGTGGTACGGGGATCGTTGTAATCGGAGGGGTTAACGATAGGTACGTCCCACGCGGCACATGGAGTGCCGCTTAGCGCGACGCCTGGCCACCCAGCGTTTAGGTTCACTGTCGACGCGTGGATAGTTTCATGCAATAGCGCTATGGCAATAAAAAGAGAAAAGATAAGTTTCATGGGGAGAGCGTGGTCAAATTCATGGGAAGGCGTGAAATCCAGTTGACGCCACGTTGCTCGCCTAGTGTCGCACAGATCAGAAGTGTCGGCAGATTCTGCTGCACCTTGAGTGTGCTTGCATCAGTTGGTGACTTGTGCGCAGTGGTGATGCGTTGGCGCTCGGCCCCCTGTGCTGAACACGGGCCGCACATCGCGTCCACTTTCGTGGTCAGCTGGTTCGCGCTATCTTCGCTTTGGCAGGCGACAAGTGTTAGAGCCTGAGGATGCTTACTCGTCGAGACCTTAATCGCAATGATCTACACGATCGGCAGTTCGACGGGAGTCGTGCTCAAATCCACTCGAACCGTCGCGGAATCCATATCCGGGAGCGATGCCGCCTCGTGCTGTTTGGCGCAGAACAGCATCCCTATGCGTTTTTCCCAATAATTCTAGCGAATAAGAGTGCGCAATTGATTTTTACCCGCGCAGCGAGATCGCTGCAACGACTGCTCGTCCGCGCGAAAGGCAGCCTGCAGGCGAGCGAAGCAACCAGGCCACTTAAAGGTGCGATTGCGACTGCGGCAGAATGGGTCCGCGCCAACGGGCATGGATCGGTGGTAGACATCGCTTCGGATAGTCCGATAGAAGTACCTCCGGGAGACGTGCGATGCGGGGCGATCCCAAAGGCGCTGGCAACGCCGGAGACGCTTCTTTATCCACCCCTGTACGCGGCGGTTCTTCCAGGCGTCCGAATTTTGGATGGCGAGGGCTTTGCCATTGTGGACGATCGTCTCATTCTCGATATGTCGCCGCATTATGGCCGTGCTTCATATGATCACTCCGCAATGTTGCGGTGGCGACTGCCGCCTTTGGAGCACCTGGATTCGAAGGTCCTCGTTTTGAGCGGAATAGACCCGACCAATCACTACCATTGGCTGCTCGATATTCTGCCCCGGTTCGAAGTGGCCAGGCTAGCGGGCCTTGATTGGGACCACATGATCGCACCGACGATTACGCCGGTGCAGCGCACCTGCCTGCAGCGCCTGGGGATAGATGCAAAATCGGTTCTACCCCCACCGTGGAACAGGCAGCTGCTGGTGAGGGAGGCCGTTCTTGCGGTCTTTCCCAGCCATCGGCATGGCCCTAGCCCGTTCGCTGTTCGGTTCATTCGAGCTTTATTCGCTGATTGCCTGGAACCCTCTGCAGCGACGCCGCGCCGAATTTTCGTATCGCGCAGTCGTTGTACCCAGCGGCGCGTAACAAACGAGGCGCAGGTGGAAATCTTCCTGAGGGGGCGTGGTTTCACATCGATCTTTCTGGAGACCATGACCATCGAGGATCAGGCCCGATTCTTTGCTAATGCTGAGATCGTCGTGGCGCCCCATGGCGCTGGGCTGACCAATGCCGCTTTTTGCAGTCCTGGCACTCGTTTGATTGAGTTGTTCAGTAGTCGCCACACGCCTGGATTCTTCCGTCGACTCGCGGCAGTTTGCGGCCTTGACTATTTGTGCATGGTCGATGGGTCTCAGCCATACCGTTGGAATGGCGCTCGTTGTACCGGCCGAGACATGCATGTGGACTTGGGACGCCTTGGTCGTCTTCTATAGAGCGGCATCATGAAGTGAGACAGAAGTACGGCCAGGCGATGAGCGTGGTTTGGTCGGGACCGGCGATTCATGGAAAGCCGGACGGAGCCGCGACATGCTCCCTGCGATTTCGGGTTAGCCATGGCCGCGGTCTTTCTTTCGGAAACCCACATACTCGAGAAAAGGAATCTCGGGTTCGGTTTGCCATGCGCGACGCTCCACCCATTTTCGTGCCAGTACAACCATCACCATCAAATTGTAGGGCAGATCGAAATAAGACAAAGATAGGAATGCGCCACCGACAGCATAGGCCACGAGGCTGACTTGGACCATGGCACCGAGCTGCCCCACCCAAGTGGCTACGGTTTCTACCTGCGCCAGTTGACGCAGCCGCCCCGCCGACAGGAAAGTGGTGATCCATATCATCAGGTACAAGAAGAGTCCCACGTAACCATGATTTCCGAGCATCTGCAGGTAGATGCTGTGCGCCGCTCTAACGTTTGTCTCATGAACGCCATAGGCCAAAAAATAGGCCTCATGCTGATAACTCATCCCTCCGCCAAAAAAGTTATGGTTTGCTACCTGCAACGCTACCAGCCATGCATTGATGCGGCCCATCGCCGATCCGTCCTGTTGGTATTCTTGGATGGAATGCATCCGCTCCCACCACGCCTCGGGCATGAACGGCAATATCAGTATTACAGCGGAGAGTAGTATTAGGCTTATCTGTGCTTTGCGGGTAGATCGCCACCACAGCACTATTCCCATTGCGACGATGGCCAGAATAGCGCCGCGCGATTGGCTGCCAATCGCCGAGAAAGCACAGAGGAGCATAACCGCGCTCATAATGTGACGTCGCCACCCCCTATCGAGCTGTAGCTGCAAAAAATGCAGCATAGGAATGGCTATGATCGTCGCCAACGCAAAATGGTTGTTGTCCTCTATGAAGCTTCCTGAAGGGCCCCAGACTCGAAAATCGCCTCCTGTCATGATCGTAAAATACCCACCCTTGGCAGCGAGCAATGCCAGGGAACCAACCGTAACCCATGCGAAGGCCGCTATGTGGTGCTTCGTGTAAAGAAGCGACAGTGCCACGAAGGTCATAAAGTAGATCTTCATGACCTTCGTCCATTGATAATAATCACCGGCAGGGTCGTATCCGAGTTGCCAGGACAAGGTTATCCAGATTGTTAACAGAAACAGCCAGACAGTTGGGGCACCCTGAAATGGCGACCGTCTATCCTTGGTGAACAGCAGCCCGAACAAGGTTGAAACCGACGCTATCGCCGCCAATGGAGCATCATAGGCGAAGCCCCAGGTGTAGCGGTGGGGGTTCATGATAGATAGCCACGTCCAGTTCATTATCCCGATCCACGGCCGGCGCAGCGCCAGAATGGCCAATGCTAGGACGATGCCGACGATGAGAATGTCACGAATGGCCACGGGAATTCCTGCAAAATAAATAGAGCCCAATAGGCATTGAGGCGGAAACAGCGAAAGGTCGAGATTGGGCCCAATTATCCCAATCGGCGACTATCAACTGCGAAACTGAAATCCGTTTTTCCCCGTATCGAAATGCCACGCTATCGATTTGGTCTGCGCCTCAGCGCTGAGGTTTGAGCGTCGTTAGCGCCGTGGCCTTGAATAGCGAGCCTGCTTACCAGCAAAACTGGCCCGCGACCGCTGGAGGGGCGCATTTGTTGTTGCGTGGTTTCACAGGCTCGAAATTCCCTGCTGAGCATCGCATTTTCGCATTACTTGCGCCCGTTCCTTTTTCCGCATTTTTCGTGCCATACGGCTGTCTTGACCCTGCAGCGTGCCGTAACGTCAGCCGCCATTGGACCAGTAGGACGAGGTGCAATTGTAATGTAGGATCCACCCATTGTCAGTTAAGCTTGGACTAATAGAGTGCATAAGCGATGGCTGAACTATACCCAGATCTATTTCTGGGGAGCTGTACGCGGATGCTATGCAATGACAAGCAGATGCGGAACAGCCAACTTGTCACTACTAACAAACTTAAGATACAGCAATTGCAAATGCCGGAGGCAGCATGATCGGGTCTGGCGGAACTCCCATAGCAATTTTTGCACACAACGAAGAGGCGCATATCCTTCGATGCTTGGAATCTATTAAAGAGGCAGCAAAAGAGCAGGTGCTGACTGCTTTTGTGCTGATTAACGGATCTGCCGACCGAACAGCCGAGATTGTTGACAACTATGCGCGGCAACATCCGTGGGTCAGGCCTATGCATATCCAGTTTGGCGACAAGTCAAATGCATGGAATCTATTTGTGCATGAGTACGCTCCAGTTAGCGAAATCCTCTATTTCATGGACGGAGATGTGCGAACAGATGAACAGAGCCTCGCCGCACTGAAGGTGGCGCTCGAATTGGATCCGGCGGCAAGTGCTGCGGCAGCAGTACCGGGAAGTGGGCGCAACCGCGCCAACCTGATCGCCGATATGAAAAGTGAAGGCGGACTGGCTGGCAATTTGTATGCCTTGCGTGGCACCTTGGTTGATCGAATAAAAAAGGCCGACATTCGTCTTCCAATTGGCTTTATTGGCGAAGATGGACTTGTTGGCGCCTTGGTGGCATGGGATTTGGACTCTCTAGGCAACGAATGGTCAAAAGAACGAATCGCTATCTGTGAAAATGCGCGTTTCTACTTCGATTCACTCTCAATTGCCAGCCTCAAAGACTGGCGCCTCTACTATCGGAGACGGGCCAACTATTCTTTGAGGCATATCCAAAATAGGCTGCTTCGCGAAATATTGATTTCGAGTGGTGTGAGGGCAATGCCCGAGTGTGTTGAGGAGCTTTACTCCGGCTTGGATAACGTCCTATTGCCATGGCGCGGCATTGATACATTTTTTGATAGGGTGGCAATGAGGCGCCTACGGAAGAGGCGACGCAGAAATCGAGAATTGTAATTGTGCTTTTTGGGGCCACGCCATATCAAAAAGCCGGCTGCCCGAGCGCGCCCGCCCCCCGCTAAAGATCCGATCATGCAAATACCCACAAACGGTTTGCCAGGTACACAACGAGTGGAGTCACAAAAACAAAGAACGGGATAGCCCAGCCGTAGGGTAGCTGCGCCAATGTCACCAACAAGAATACGAACAGCGTGTTCAATAGAAGGCCGAGCAGGGCACTGATCGTAAAGCGGAAAAAGAGCAATTGGACAGATCGGCGACTCTGCCGAAACTCTTGACGGAATGTCCATCCTGCATGGCCGACAAAGCTGACAACGACAGCAATGGCGAAGGCGAGCACATTTGCCGTCAAAGCGTTCAAATCGGCCTTTTCAACAAGACCCACGTATGCCCCCACATGGACCATTGTCGCGAGCCCTCCTACGCTACCGAAGCGTATCAACTGTCCAGCCCATGGGAATTTGGCGACTAACGCTGACAATTGTATCGATTCGCTGAATGGCGAATTGCTCATGCTAAAAACCCAAACGCTTGTCGACTAGGTACTGTGGTCGCTGCTTCACTTCGATGAATACTCGGCCAAGATACTCGCCGAGCATGCCCAAACCGACCATATTGAGCCCGCTAAAGAATAATACAGCCACTAGCAGAGAGGCGTAGCCAGGGACATCCACGCCGACTATGAGAGTGCGGATCACTATCCATCCCGCGTAGAACATAGCGCCCGCCGATACCAGCAATCCCAAGTAAGTCCAGATGCGTAGCGGTAGGGTGCTGAACGAAAAAATACCGTCTAAAGCGTAGTTCCACAGCCGCCAATATCTCCATTTGGTTTCCCCGCCTGCCCGCTCAGGTCGTGTGTAGTTGACGACCGCTTGTCGAAAACCAAGCCAAGCGAACAAGCCCTTGGAAAACCGATTGCGTTCAGGAAGTTGCCGCAACGCATCGACGACGCGCCGATCCATCAGCCGAAAATCTCCTGCGTTCGGCGGAATAGGGGTGCTACTAAGCTGCCCGGCCAACTTGTAGAAAAGGTTAGCGGTCATGCGTTTGACAGACGAATCCGAGTCGCGAGACTCCCGTACGGCGAGTACCATGTCATAACCGTCTTGCCATTTTGCGACCAGCTGAGGAATCAATTCTGGTGGATCCTGCAGGTCTGCGTCGATGGGGATAATGGCATCACCACTAGCGCTATCGAGACCCGCACTTAGTGCCGCCTCCTTACCAAAATTACGACTAAAACAGACCACTTTGATTTTCGGATTCTTGGTGTGGAATGCGTTAAGTAGCACCGATGTTTGGTCGCGGCTGCCATCGTCAACACAGATAATCTCGTAGTCGTCTGTCACGCTCGCGACAATTGGGCACACTCGCCCAAAAAAGCTCTCCAAGACATCTTCCTCGTTGAACATTGGCACGACGATGCTTAGACGAAATGCATTTTCCATAATTCCGCTACCCTCTAAAAATGAAACATCGCCGTGACGCCCGGAACCTGTAGATGGCTATGCCAAATAGTATTGGGCGCCCGTTAGAAGCCCGGTTTTGCGGGGTTGCTATTTCTGTCGCCTTGACGTGAAGTGAAAAAGCGTCCAAGAGGCCGCGACAAAGAGGAAAGGCATTGCCGAGAAATGATATCGAATTTGACCCGTGAACGCCGCCGCCAATAGCGATACAAATATGGGCATGCAAAACAGCAGGGCAAGCTGTTGAATCTGTTCGTCTCGCCTTAACACGCCCCATGTCGCCCAAGCACCGCAACCCAGCGCCAGTATGATCACGAGCACGTAAAATAGTTGGTTGGCGTACTGCAGTATGCGAACCGTAAGCCGGGCTTCTGGATAGGTGTAATCAAATGCCCAGAACCCATCAGTATCCTTAATCCAAAGCAGAGCGATCTTTTTTGGCATCCAGGAAACGTAATCTGCTGTGTTTTTCCTGATCCATTTAAGCGCTGCCTCTTTCTGCGCTTTGTTCATTTCGATCTGTCGTTCGATCCGCTGTTCCCAAGGTATGCCGAGTTGGGTAAACACCTCTGTGTGTTGGAACTCGAAGTGATCGCCAGTGACCAGGTCGTTGGCGCCAAGCAGCAAGGCCGTGCCGCCGTTTGTCGACACCAGGACGGGCTCACCCAGGACCATGTAATTTCGATAGGTCCAAGGCAGGACAACGAGCAGGAGCGCCGCATAGATGACCAGCCCCGCGCGAAATGCTGACCACCACGAATAGGATCTGAAGACGATTGCAAGAGCGATCACGGCACCGAAAGGGAACGCGATGGTTTGTGGTTTCACCAGTGTCGCGATGCCGAAAATCAGGCCACTGGCGACAAGCATCCAAATGCGTTGCCGCCCATGGATCATCAATGCGAATGCGGCCATGGCTAATGCCGTGTAGACCGTTTCTGTCGCGGCGTTCCCGGCGTATGCGATGTGATTCGGGTAGAACGCGTATGCCAGCAACGCGAGGCGGCCCACGATTTCGCTTCCGGCGATACGCCGCCCAAACCACAACACGAGCAGCATGATCGCTGCCGCTCCGAGCAGGTTAAGTATCACCACCGCAATGGGCATGGAGCCGAAAACGAGATATGCCCCGGCGAGGATGGCGGGCCAGCCGACTGGCCAATAGGCAGTCGGGAAGCCGCTTTCCTGGTATCCCAGCCCGGCTGCCATTTCCTTTGCGCGTGCAATGTACCAAGCCGAGTCGGACATCGGTTCCAGGGGAATCACAGCTGCCACGAACAGGCGGATTGCTAGTCCTACGAGCAGCACGCCAGGTACGAAAAGTGGGTGCAGCAACAGCTTCGTCCACCAATCGGTGGCGCGTTCCCCCCGGATGGTCTGGTCACCGAAAGTTGAGGTCTGAGTCTTCAAACGGGGTTGTCCTGTGTTCCTTCAGGCGGCTTTACCGGTGGGCGTTAGTGTCTACTTCGCGCAAATCATCATCGGTTGGTAGCGGCAAGAAATTCGTAGGCTGAAACTGCTGCGGCTGGTACGGATCTGATTAAGCTTTGGCATCTCTTGGCTGCAATTGGGGCCTTTGAGCTGGTGCGCCGTTGCTGTAGCTTTGCCGGCCACCCGATTCAGTATGGGCGCCCAGGCCGCAATGACAGCTCAAACAGGCAACAACCCCATGTCAGACCAACTCCACCGCTTCACCTTCGAACACCTCGGCATCCGCGGCGAGATCGTCTCGCTCGCCGCCAGTTGGCAGGCGGTCGTCGAGCGCCACGATTACCCGGCTGTCGTGCGAGATTACCTCGGACAGGCGCTCGCTGCGACTGTCTTGCTGTCCGGGACCATCAAGTACCGTGGTTCGCTGATCCTGCAGCTCCAGGGTGGAGGGCCGTTGCGTACGCTGGTCGCGCAGGCGACCGACCAGAGGATGATTCGCGGGATGGCACACGCCGACGGCGAGCCGCCTGCCGACAATCTGGCTGCTGCGATGGAAAACGGTCGCCTGGTTCTGACCGCCGAGGCGCCTGGTGGCGAGCGCTACCAGGGCATCGTGTCGGTTGACAAGGCGGCCTTGGCGGAGGTCGTGGAGGGCTATTTCGAGCAGTCCGAACAGTTGCCCACGCGGGTCTGGCTGGCGGCGGACGACCAGGTCGCCGCCGGCCTGTTCCTGCAGCGCCTGCCTGGTGTGCAGGGTGACGAGGAGGACTGGCGGCGGGTCTGCATCCTCGCCGATACCTTGGAGAGTGAGGAGTTACTACGGGTTTCGCCGCTGGAACTGCTGCGCCGGCTGTTCCACGAAGAAGACCTGCGTGTTTACGAGCCGGAGCCGGTAGCCTTCCGCTGCGGCTGCTCGCGCGAGCGGATTGCGGATGCGCTGCGCGGAATGGGTCGGGACGAGGTCGAGGCGATCGTGCACGAACGGGGCTCGGTCGAGGCCGACTGCGAGTTTTGCAATGCGCACTATCGTTTTGATGCGGTGGATGTCGCGGCGTTGTTTGCGGATGGGCCTCTGAGTGAGGGGCCTGGGGCGCGGCATTAGGGTGGTTGAGGTTGGATTGGCCCCCCTCACCCTAGCCCTCTCCCCGGGGGGAGAGGGGATTGATTGTCCCCCTCACCCTGGCCCTCTCCCCCGGGGGAGAGGGAATAAGGCTGTGGGGGCTCAGGCGTCAGGCAGGCAGACGCCGGTTCCGCCCAGCCCGCAATAGCCGTTCGGGTTCTTCGCCAGGTATTGCTGGTGATAGGTCTCGGCATAGTAGAACGTGGGGGAATCGACGATCTCGGTCGAAATCCCGGGCAGCCCCTTTTTCGCCAACTCTGTTTGATACAACGCCAGGCTTTTCTCTGCGGCCTTGCGTTGCTCGTCCGAGTAGACGTAGATGCCCGAGCGGTATTGGGTGCCGACGTCGTTGCCCTGGCGCATCCCCTGGGTCGGGTCGTGTGACTCCCAGAACACCTTGAGCAGTTGCGCGTAGCTGACCTTGTTCGGGTCGAACACCACCAACACCACCTCATTGTGCCCGGTCAGCCCGGTACAGACTTCATCGTAGGTCGGGTTTGGCGTCAGGCCGGCCGCGTAACCAACTGCTGTGCTGTAGACGCCGGCAGTCTTCCAGAAGCGTCGCTCGGCACCCCAGAAACAGCCCATGCCGAATACTGCCTGCTGCATCCCGCCGGGAAAGGGTGGCTTGATCGGGTGGCCGTTGACGAAGTGTTTTTCGTTGACCGGCAGCGGGTCGGGGCGGCCGGGCAGTGCGGTGTCCGGGCTGGGCATCTCGGTCAGCTTCTTGCGCATCCACATCATGGTGCACCTCTGCGGCAGGCTTTTTGGTGATTGGTGAAAGCAGGAGTCATGATTCTGCCGACCGCTACCGCGGGTATGGCAATGCAGTTAGTGGGGTTTGTTGGCGGCGGTGGTTCTTGGGTTTTGTGTTGTGAATTTTTTGACCCCTCATCCCGGCCTTCTCCCTGGGGGAGAAGGAGTCATGCCCCCTCTCCTTGCAGGAGAGGGTCGGGGTGAGGTGTTTTGCGACGGTGGGGTTGTTGTCATGCCCCCTCATCCCGGCCTTCTGCCTGGGGGAGAAGGGGCTGCCCCCTCTCCTTGCAGGAGAGGGTTGGGGTGAGGTGTCATCGAAAAATTCGGGCGCGACTAACGAATCCCACCCAACCGCAGCGCCCGCTGCAGCGCAAACGCATAAACCGCAATCCCGGCCGCATTGGCAGCGATATCGCCCAGACTGAAGAAGCGGTTCGGGATCTGGCCCTGGATCAGCTCGATCAGCACTCCGTATCCGAAAAGAAACGCCCATTTGCGCAGATCAAAGCCCTGTTCCGGCCAACTGGCATCCACCAGGAACGCCAGGACGACGTAGCTCAGCAGGTGCGCCCATTTGTCGGCGAGCGCAATGTCCGGAAGCGCCACGGGTTGTGGCGTGAGCGCGAACCAGGTGGCGGTGACGAGGGCGAGGCCGAGCAGCAGGCGGAAGCCGGCGCAGTCGCAGCGGGAAATGGGCATGGTGTTTTTGGCAGGGTACGGGTTTTCCACCGATCGTGACCGGCTTGGATAGAGTTGCAGAAGTCGGGTCCGCCAGGATCAAAAATTCCGAATATCCGACTGGCCGCGGACGGTCGGATCACCTGGTCCTACCTTGCAGCGACCGGTCGCATCTCATAAATGCGGCCATGCCGGGAGGCAGAGGCCAAATCACCGCGTCTCAAGGCATCACGTACATCGTCGAGTCTGTAGGCGTCTTCCAGTGAGAGGTAAGGTGGCCAACCTTCTCCGTTTTCGATCAGAGCCACTTCCACCTCAGCAACATAGCGGCCTTCATGGACGTACTTGGTTCGGGTTCTGTTCGTCATGAATCGATCCTCTTCAAAAACTTCTTGTCCCACCTACCCGGGGCAGGTCTGTACGCCGTGATCAGCACTGCAGGTGAAGTATGCCCTTTCGGAATGCCCCACAGGGCGTGAACTGGATTTCCCACATGGTCCTCCACTAATACTAGAACGCATGGGCCCTTAGGGTAGTCTGGGTAATCTTCGACCACTTGGCCACGCATGAGTCCTGCAACGACTTCTCTGGCGGAAAGTCCGTCATCTGCCAATTCGTCATACCCGTGTTCAGAGATCCTTAGCTGTCCGGATTCAGCGAGCCGAATGATCTCCTTGAGCAGTTCACTCATCGAAACGCCTCCCTGTTTGCTACCGAGGAATCGTCACCCTTTTCAGACTACACAGTTATGTCCGTCCGCTCGCGCGCGATCGCCCGGTAGCCGATGTCATGCCGGTAGAACATGCCTTCCCAGCTGATCGCAGCAGCCAGTTCGTAGGCGGCGGCCTGGGCCTGCGCGACGCTCTGGCCGAGCGCGGTGGCGCACAGCACGCGGCCGCCGGCGGTGACGACCTGGCCGTCTTTCTCCGCGGTGCCGGCGTGGAACACCTTGCGTCCCCCGGACTCGTGCTTGGGCAGGCCGGCGATCACATCACCCTTCGGGTAGCTGCCGGGATAGCCGGCGGCGGCGAGCACGACGCCGACAGCGCGGCGCGGATCCCAGCTGGCGATCTCGCTGTCGAGCCGGCCTTCCAGTGCGGCGAGGCAGTGTGCGACCAGGTCTGATTGGAGCCGCAGCATGATCGGCTGGGTCTCGGGATCGCCGAAGCGGCAGTTGTACTCGATCACCTTGGGGGTGCCGTCGGCGGTGATCATCAGCCCGGCGTAAAGGAAGCCGGTG
>Ga0116152_10000680_pt1 | contig 27958 bp, 25 predicted proteins | sample AD_UKC119_MetaG_FD_89894 | JGI IMG/M metagenome (GOLD analysis project Ga0116152, IMG submission 89894) | Active sludge microbial communities of municipal wastewater-treating anaerobic digesters from Hong Kong - AD_UKC119_MetaG | ecosystem: Engineered > Bioreactor > Anaerobic > Digestate... | reverse complement strand
CACGTGATGGGGGATTGCGACTGCGACTACTGCCGCCGCCGGGCCGCCTCGCAGAAAGGGTACATCGAGGAGATCCAGGCCAGGTTCGCGAATAAGCGGATCGCGCTCCTGCCGTCCTACGGCGAGGAGGTGAAGGGCGCGGGGCTCGCGCAGGTGGCGCGGGACCTATACGAGAAGGGGGAGGTGAGGATATAGGGAACGGGTTTCGTTCCTTTTGCTCTTGTAGAGAGTGAGTGTTAGACGTGAGAGTGGAGTAATTATATTATATTATATGTTAAATTTAATATTCGGAGGTAGCAATTGCATTTTGTATTATTGAAAAGAACATCTGACTGATTCATCGACATTTCAGAAGTGTACAACGATATGTATTTATCCTGGAAATCAAATCAACCATTATATGGACGATAAAAACACTACAGATATGATGAATACTTTATTTGCGGCAGATACTCCATTTGATAAGAGATTTCCTAGTAATGATGAGCTTCCTAGCTTACCTTTTGGACAATATCTAATTGACGCCAAAAAGAAAGACGAACCACGTGATTTTCATAAACACATGTGCTATGTTATAGAAGGTGTAGGCATTCTTATTTCAGAGTTTCCTGGTGAAATACTTTTTGCTTCGGAAACTATTGCAGATAAAAATAAAGAGCCATTTATAAGTTGTCTATTAAATTTTAAGAAAAAAGTGGAAAATGATCCAGCATACGAACGCCTCTTAAAGTTATGCGCATTTTATCATGATATCGGTGTAGCAATCAGAAGAGATCGCCATTCTATTGAGGGAGTTCATATTCTTAGAGATTTAGATCCAGATGAGCGGGAAAAATTGGAGTTAATAATTTACGATGATGATAATGATAGAAAAAAACATCCAGAATTGCTTAATATGCTATTAAATATTATTGGCCATCACGAGCTTTTTGGAGTTCTAAGTACTGGAGAGAGCTCAGCTCCGATATTTGTAGAATTGGTTAAGGATAGTTCAGGACAAGAAGATATAGAGGAATTTAACATATTATTATCCATATTAGCACTACTTAATCTCGCTGACCTTAATGCTCGTATTAAGGAACGTAATGAAGACGACTCAAAAAATCCAACAAATGGAATGAGTTATATAATAGCTGATACTATAATAAAGGATTGGCAAAGGATCTCCGACGCATTTGGAGACGCTAATGGTGATAAGAGAGAGTTCGCAAAAAAACTCATTGATCAAGAAGAACGACCTAATAGAACTATCGAACGGCTTTGTCGTATTATTACGGAAACCACTCCACCAGAACATTTGGAATATTGTAAAATAAATAAAGAAGATATTAATCTTGGAATGGCAGTTGGTAATGTCACAGTGAATGAGTTTTGCGAGTTACTAGCTCACATCTCTAAATTAGATTATTTTTTAAGGTTCTATACGAATTATCGAAAGGAGGCAATAAAAAGAGGAAATATAGAAACTGATCGTGTCTGTATAACCCTCGTTAAATTACTCGCTAGAATAATATCTGGATATCGTGATCTGATAAAATCTTCGCTTATTGGTGTAGAATTTGAACATGTACAAGATGATGTTTCGAAACATATAATCGACCTACTATTAGGTGATATTCCTGAAGAAGGTGAGGAATGGATGATTGATGATGAGGCTACAATATGGGTAATTTATAGGCTTTGATTTAGAGTCAAATATGATTCTACTGATTCTTCCCTTTAGGTACATTTTGGAATACCAGTGTCCATTGTAGAGTTTCTGAGAGGTTAAGGATCCGTTAATTAGACTTCGAAAAGGGATAATATTGGCGCCTTCCCTCGTGCTTCAGAACCACCCACAACCACACAGCGCCGGAAACATTGATATACGAGTTTCCCCCTCAGAAACCCGTTGTGGGCGTGTAGCCTAGCCAGGACAAGGCGGCAGCCTCCTAAGCTGTAGATCAAGGGTTCGAATCCCTTCACGCCCGCCAACCACGATCTTCGTTTTCCGGTCGCTTCTCTCGTTCTCAGCCTTTCTTGCCTTCCGCGTGATTCTTCGCCCCGACGTTTTGTTTTCAGGGCACGATCTTCGATATGCTGACCTCGATGATGTCCTCGGCCCCGGCCTTCTTGAGGAGCGGGATCAGAAGGTTGATCCCGGACCGGTCGACGACGGACTGGACGGCGTAAAACCCGGAGTTGTAGAGCTTCGAGACCGTGGGCCGCTTCATGCTCGGCAGAAGGGCGATCACGTCCTCGATCCTATCCTCGGGGACGTTGAGGGCGATCAGAACCTTCCCCCTCGCCCTCGTCACGGCGAAGAGCATCGTCTCGATCTCCTGGATTTCCTCCCTCTTTTCGGGATCGGCCCAGCTGTCCCTATTTGCGATCAGCTCCGAGGTTGACTCCAGGATGACGTCGATGATCTTGAGGCCGTTTTTGACCAGAGTCGAGCCCGTCTCCGTCAGGTCGACGACGGCATCCGCCAGCTCCGGGACCTTCGCCTCCGTCGCCCCGTAGGAGTTCTCCACCTCTACGGGAATCCCGAGGTCGGCGAAGAACCTCCTGGTGAGGTTCGGGTACTCCGTCGAGATCCTGGAGCCCGGGGGGACGTCTTTTGCGGAATCGGCCTTCTGGGCCTCGGGGACGGCGACGACGACTTTAACTTTTCCGGGCCCCTGTTTGCCGTAGTCGAGCTCCGCCACCTTGGCGACGACCGCCCCCGACTCCACCACCCAGTCGGTCCCGCTGATCCCCAGGTCGAAGTACCCCTTGGCGACGTATGAGGGGATCTCCTGGGGGCGGAGGATCTTCACCTTCCCCACCCGGGGGTCGTCGATCCGGGCGTTGTACTCCCGCTCCGTCCTTTTGATCTCAAGCCCCGCCTGAGCGAAGAGCTGGAGGGTCTGGTTCTGCAGACTACCTTTTGGAATTGCGATATTGATCATGGATGAGAACACCAACTCCAGGCAGGTATCCTTCGGGGCTTTTATCTTTTGCCTTGAACCTTGGCTTCTGCCTTTCGCCCGTCGCCCTTTGCCGTCTGCTTCTTTCATTCTGCCTTTTTGCCATCTGCACTTCGCCTTCTCTCCTCCGCGTTGCATCTTGCTTTGCATCTTCTTCCATTCTCCCCAGCATTCTGGGTTCCATCACAAATTTTAATATCCCTCCGGGGCGATCAAAGGCCGATGGAACTAAAAGAAGCCCTGGCTGGCAGAAGGTCGGTGAGGAGGTACACCGATCGCCCCGTGGGCCGGGACCTGATAGCCGCTCTCCTGGAGGCGGCGGAGACTGCCCCCTCGGCCGGAAACATGAGGGCTCGGGAGTACTACGTCGTCACGAGGACCGAGCTGAGGCTGGCCCTCGCCGCGGCCGCCTACGGCCAGGAGCACGTGGCTGGTGCGCCGGTCGTGGTGGTGATCTGTTCCGACCCCGCGCGGTCCGGGAGGCGGTACGGCGACCGGGGCCAGCTCTACTCGATCCAGGACGCCGCCTCGGCGACGACGTGCCTGATCCTCGCCGCCTTCGATCTCGGGCTCGGATGCTGCTGGACCGGCGCCTTCGACGAGTCGATGGTGAGGGATATCCTGAACCTTCCCGGCCGCCTCGTCCCGACGGCCCTGGTATCCATAGGCTGGCCCGACGAGAATCCGGCGCCCCCGCCGGGTCGGGACATGACGGAGGCAGTCCACTGGATCGAGGGCTGAAGGCGGGGCTGCGGGAGATCGTCGACGCCATCCTCTCCGGCGAGATCTCTTGCCAGGCGGACCTGGAGAGGATGAAGCGGAAGGCCGGACGAGAGTTCGGCCTCTCCGACCTTCCGAAGAACGCCGAGATCCTCGCCACAGCCGCTGAGTCAGAACGGGACCGGCTGAAGCTTCTGGTGAGAAAGCCGACCCGGACCCTCTCCGGGGTGGCGGTGGTGGCGGCGATGACCTCTCCCGCCCCCTGCCCCCACGGCGTCTGCGTCCCCTGCCCCGGCGGCGTCGGATTGAGGGGAGGTCCCACCCCTCAGAGCTACACTGGAAGAGAGCCCGCGGCCCTCAGGGCGATCCAGCAGGGCTACGACCCCTACCGCCAGGTTAGCGTCCGCCTCCGTCAGCTCGCGGAGATCGGCCACCCCCTGGACAAGGTGGACCTGATCGTCATGGGCGGGACGATCACCTCAAGGCCCCTGGGATATCAGAGCTGGTTTGTGAAAAGGTGCCTTGAGGCGATGAACGATTATCGCCATCCTCACCAGGATTCGAAGCCCTCTGAGGTTCGTCGTCATCGCAAAAGCTTTTCGGAGGCGGCCTTGGAGAACGAGTCGTCACAGGTGAGAAATGTCGGCACCACCTTCGAGACCCGGCCAGACTGGTGTCGTCCCGCTCAAATCCGAAATATGCTCCTTCTCGGGGGGACGAAGGTGGAGCTTGGGGTCCAGTCCACCGACGACGACCTTCTCGCCAGGATGAGGCGGGGCCACGTCGTCCAGGACTCCATCGATGCGAACCGCGCCCTCAGGGAAGCGGGGCTGAAGGTTGGCTTTCACATGATGCCGGGGCTTCCCGGCTCCGACCTTCAGCGGGACCTTGCGTCTTTTCGGGCCCTCTTCGATGAAGAGGATTTCAGGCCCGACTACCTGAAGATCTACCCCGCCCTGGTGGTGGAGGGGACCGAGCTTTACGACCGATACCAGCGAGGCGAGTACGCCCCCCTGGGTGACGATGAGGCGGCTGAGCTGATCTCCAGGATCAAGGAGATGATCCCCCCCTACACTCGGCTCCAGCGGGTCCAGAGGGACATCCCTGCCCCGGCGATAGCAGCAGGCGTCAAGAAGAGCAACCTACGGCAGCTCGCAAAGGAGAGGCTCTTGGCCAGAGGCGGCAGCTGCCGGTGCATCAGGTGCAGAGAGGCGGGTCTGCGAGGCGTGCTCGAAGACGCTGACGTATCATTCAGGGAGCTAAGCTACCGGGCCTGCGGCGGAGAAGAGCGCTTCCTCTCATACGAGGGCGACGACGGGACCCTTGCAGCATTTCTGCGGCTGAGGCTCTCGGAGAATGCTCGAGTGAGAGAGCTTCACGTCTACGGCCCCATGACTCCCCTGGGAAAGAGGGGTGGCTGGCAGCACCGGGGCTTCGGATCGAGGCTTCTCGCCAGGGCCGAGGAGATCTCCCAGGTGGCGGGATACGATTCGCTGAAGGTCACCAGCGGCATCGGAGCAAGGCCGTACTATCGGCGGCACGGCTACGAGCTCAGGGACCCTTATATGGTCAAGGATCTGTCAAGGACCTCTGCTGACCAGATCATCAGATCTCCCAGGCGTTCAGCCGGGTGGGCATTCGGGGATGCAGTGCATGGCCAGGAGAAGAAGAAGGACGGCAGCTCCGATCAAGATTAGATGGTTTCGGAACTTCATCCACCTCGCCTCGGCCATCATGACCCCGATATTTGAAGCTGATAGGCACGCCATCAGAATCATCCTCACCTCTATCGATTCGGGAAAAATGAGAGCCTTGGACGGCCCGACCGTTCTGTTGGTCGGGGTGGCAAAACCCGAACCACTTCTACTAATTGTGTAATTAATCCTAAATAAACTTTGTCAACAATCTCAAAAAAGAGATCTGCAGGCCATATCCTGGGATATCGGATAATGTATTGTCGCGGAAGATGCGGTTTTTTTATTTCCATGTCCTCACTGCTCGATGCTCGCCATCTTCTCGTTGGAATATAGTTGGAATATATATTGTTGTTACATATTTGAACAGCAGTGCGAAAGGATTATTTACGGGAACTCGAATATGGCCAGAGGGTGATGAATCGTGACAGACTGGCCCGTCCTCCTGCTGATCATGGAAGGGATACCGTTCCTGGCCTTCGTTTACTACCTGGATCACAAGAAGAAGATGTACCTCTTGGAGAGGGGTGGGGGAGATCAGGCCAGAGAGGAGCCTTTTGACGTCAGGCTTGAGAGGCGTCTATCCAGCGGCCTATTTCTATCTTTGACCGGGGTTTCGCCTCTGGTCTCTCCGAACCTGGCGAGGTTTGCGGGTATCGAGACCGGCCTCACCTTCGAGCTGTTGGTCATGGGGATCGTCGTCCTCTGCTCCGGTCTCGCCATGCTCCTCGGGTATGGGATCATGAGGGGAAGAAAGCTCTACTCCACCTCAGAGGGCGCGTTGGAGTTCAAGTGAGCTGAAGGCTGGGCCTTTCACCAGCCCCCAAGATCAATCTTTTGGGGTTGGAGTTTTAAGAATTAAAGCTTTTTTCGAAGGTATTGCCGTCTACCGCCACCTGGCTGCGGGGGGGTTCTGACGAGTATCTTTATCATCCGTTCTCCTGACATCACCGGGAGCTTAACAGACATCCGCCAGCTCCACTTTCAGGACCTCGGCGTTCTCAACCAGAAGCACTTGGCTGAGACCCTCCAGAACGAGCCCGATCGCCTCCTTGATCTTCATCAGAGCCTCCTCTCTCGTCTCGCCCTGACTTATGGCCCCAGGCAGTTCGAGGCACCGGACAGTATAACCTCCCTCTTCCTGCGGTTCGAGGACGACTGTGTACTTCATCGTGATAATGGTTGATGAAGGGCGTATTTAACAATTTATAACAGGAGGCCTCATCCGATCCGACGGCGGCCCGGAGCGCTGCTCTCGCCGAAGCTGGGATAAGTTTTTAGGGAGATCATCCAAAAGGTAAGCCATCAAAGGTCCATCTTCCGAGGCGCATAGGATGACGAAGGACATGATCATCACCCTTTCCATAAACGAGGAAGGAATCTCTCCCCAGAGCACGTTTCTCTTTAACGTCATGGTGGACGGCGATGTCGTCGCCAGCAACCAGAGCCTCTCGCCCGATGAATCGAAGGCGGTGCGTGAGATCTCCCGCCGCTACAACGCCCTCTTCGAAGGAGGATGCGCGCCGAAATTGGCCGCCGAGAAGCTGACCGCCATCGACGTGGAGGCCGCCTTCGCCGACCCCGCGCCCGAGCCTGACAAAGTTTAAAGATGATCCCTCCCCATCTCTCCGTGCCTATGAAGAAAATAGAATATTCCAGCACCAACGGCCACCCCGAGCTCCTCGACTTCAAGGGCGCCCTCCTCCGGGGCCAGGCCCCCGACAAGGGTCTCTACGTCCCCGAAGAGATCCCCAGAATCTCGAAGGAGGAGCTGGCTCGCTTTTCGGAGATGGAGTACCCCGAGATCGCCCTCCGGGTGATGCGCCCCTACCTGGGAGACCTGGTCCCTGAGGAGGATCTAGTCGCGATCCTCAAAGACGCCTACGACTATCCCGTGCCGCTGGAGAAGGTCTACGACGAGAAGTTTGTCATGAGGCTCGACAAAGGCCCCACCTTCTCCTTCAAGGACTTCGCCGCCCGGCTGATGGGCCGGCTCATGCAGTACTTCCTCAAGCAAGAGGGCCGATCGATGGTGATCCTGACCGCGACCTCTGGTGACACCGGAAGCGCCGTCGCCCACGCCTTCTACGACCTCGACAACATCGAAGTCGTCGTCCTCTTCCCGGAGAAGGAGGTGACCGGAAGGCAGAGAAAGCAGATGACCACCCTGGGAAAGAACGTCCACGTGATGGCCGTCGACGGCAAGTTCGACGACTGCCAGGCGATGGTGAAGCAGGCCTTCGTCGAACCCGACTTCATAGATCTCAACCTGTCGTCCGCGAACTCCATCAACGTCGGCCGACTGATACCCCAATCGATCTACTACTTCTACGCCTGGTCGCGAACCGCGGCCCCAGACCGCGAGATCGTCTTCTCCGTCCCCTGCGGCAACTTCGGAAACGTCATGGCGGGGCTCATCGCCATGAGGATGGGCCTTCCCGTCCATCGGTTCGTGATAGCGACGAATGAGAACGACGAGTTTCCGCGGTTCATGGCGACCGGCGACTACCGGCCGATAAGCCCCTCCGTCAAATGCATCTCCAACGCAATGAACGTCGGCCACCCATCCAACCTCGCCCGGGTCTTCTGGCTCTACGGCGGCGAGATGGACGAGACCGGCCGGGTCGTCCGGGCGCCCGAGATCGAGACGATGAGGCGCGATATATTCGCGGTCTCGGTCACCGACGCCGAGACGAGGGCGACGATCTCCGAGGCCTACAACAGGTTTGATGCACTCCTGGAGCCCCACGGGGCAGTCGGCTGGGCGGGCCTTTCCCGGTACCTCAAAGAGGTCGAAGACTGGAGCCCCTGCGTCTCCCTGGAGACCGCCGACCCGGCCAAGTTCCCCGAAGAGGTGGTCCGGGCGGTGGGCCTGGAGCCGCCGGTGCCCGCCGGCCTCTCCCGCCTCGACGACATGGACGAGCGGTTCGATCTGGTGGCCGGAGAGTACCAGGCCTTCAAGGCCCAGCTCTCAAAGCTCTTGCTCTGATTGAGGGATTCTCGATGGCAGATGGACCAGAGATAATCTTCGACGACATCGGAAGCTACCCCCTTCCGGCTGGGATGAGCCGGGATAAGCTGCCCAAGGGCGATCCCTACCTGGAACTGGTGAAGGACGCCCTAGTCCAGAAGATCGAGGCCGGGGTCGAGCGGCCCACCTACCCCCAGTTTCGGGACATGATCAGGATGTTCATGGAGCCGATCGAGGACCCCGCTCGTTCCGAGAGCCCCTACTTAGTGCGGATGGAGTCGGCTCGGATCCTGGAGCTGGAGGCGCTGGAGGCCCTGGGAAAGAAGATCGAGCGGGAGGGAGATGGAGAGGGTAGAGAGAAGGGTGAGAGGCTCCAGGCGAGGGTCTGCGTCACCGGTCCCGTGGAGCTCTACCTCGCCCGCTTCGGCGCCACCGAATATGCCGACATCCTGGAAAACCTGGCCCAAAGCGTGGCCAGGTTTATCGATATGGCGCTGAAAGCCCGCTACTTCGAGGTCGCCGTGGCGTCGATCGACGAGCCTTCCCTGGGGATCAGCCCCAACGTCATCTTCACCGGCGACCAGATCTCGGAGGCCCTGGAGATCGCCGCCCGTCCCTGCGCGAAGATCGACTGCGAGGTTCACCTCCACTCGCCCCTGATGGCCGAACTCTGCTCCAGCGTCCCTGGGATCAACGTCATCGGGGTCGAGTCGGCAGGAAATCCAGATTACCTCAAGCTGGTCGATCGGGATGTTCTGGCGGAGAACGACGCCTTCATCAGAGCCGGCATCGCCAGGACCGACATCAACGCTCTGGTGGCTCGGCTGAACGATCGGCTGGAGACGAACCTCTGGCGAGATCCCGACCGGCTGGAGAGAGAGGTCTTCGCGATCGAGACCGTCGAGCTGATGGAGAGAAGGCTCGCCGAAGCCTGCCGCCTCTTCGGCGACCGGGTTCGGTACGCCGGGCCGGACTGCGGCCTTGGCTCCTGGCCGAGCCAGAAGATGGCGGCCCGCTGCCTCTCAAGCTCTGCGAAGGCCATTTCATCCTTCAGGTCGAGGCAAGACCGACGGAGAAACGGCGCCGGATCGGCTTTCTGATCGGCTTTCTGACACCTCACGATGGTCTTTGGGCGACGGCCCTCATGGCGATTGGCCCCGTACCTTTGACCCTCCTTCTCTTTTTCCGATCTTCGAGTTTTCCCATGCCGCCGGCCTCTCGGCCGCCTCCAGAAAAACAGCCGACATAATTTCTCCGGCTTTTGAGTTTACGTGAATATTTTCTAAAATACGTATTTTTCCTCAAAGTCCGGAAAGCCGAAATTTGAGGATAACCACTATGTATAAATATTTTAGTATCATACTATGCATCATGAGACTGAGGGTTGTGAGTTCGAAAGAGGAGATCCCGGAGCTGAACCCCAACGAGCAGATGATCCATCTGGCCTTCAGGCCGTCGAATATGGACGTGATGGCGCTGATACAGAGATGCCCAAGGATCCGGACCGTTCAGACACCCCCGTCCTACTACAGGACCATGTCCAAGGCTGCACGCCAGTTTCTGGAGATTCAGGGTGTGGAGCTTCTCAGAGGAGACGTCTGGGGTCACAGAAAAGACATCGACGAGTACTATGAGATCAGCGAGGACGTCATAGGGAGATTATCTAAACTGATGTCAGAAGGGCGGAAAATTGACGAGATCGTAACTTTGGTAAAAAGAGAGACCAAGCTATCGGAGGATTTGATAAAGTACATACTCAAGACCAGCGTCATGATCTGACGGGTCTCCCGGATGAGGCGGGATCCGTTCCAGCAACCTTCCGTTCGTTGACGACTTCGGCCATCGGAGGCTGCACCATCACGATTTTATCTCATAAGAAGGGACTCGAATCAGAAGAATCCGAACGGAGATGCATCACGGCGATGACGGCCCAATGACCAGATCATCCGTCATACCCAGGAGACGGATCCCGCAGGTAGGGGTGGGCTCCCCTTGAAGGCGATGTCCTTCCGTCGAAAAATATGCGTCGATTGAACTATAATTAAGCGGCCCCAACTCGAAGCTATGCAAAGGATTCCCGGCCGCAGGTGATGATGATGACGAAGGTAGTTCTCAACTTCAAGACTTACGCAGAGGCGACGGGCGAGGAGGCCCTGAAGCTCTCTCGGATCTGTGAGGAGGCGAAAGATCAGTACGATGTGGAGATGGTGGTGGTCCCCCAGGCGGCGGACATCCGGCTCATCTCGGAGAACGTCTCGATCCCGGTATACGCTCAGCACGTCGACGGCGTCGGGTTTGGCGGCTACACAGGTCACGTCACCGCCGCCTCGATCAAGGCCGCCGGGGCCAGCGGCACCCTGATAAACCATTCGGAGAGGAGGCTGAAGCTCTCGGAGATCGAGGCGTCCATCGCGGCCTGCAGGGCAGAGGGCCTTTCGACGATCGTCTGCACCAACAACATCGCCACCACCAGGGCGGCGGCCGCCATCAAGCCCGACTATGTGGCTGTGGAGCCCCCGGAGTTGATAGGTAGCGGCATTCCCGTCTCCAAGGCCGATCCGGGGGTCGTCACGGGGTCTGTCGAGGCTGTGAAGAGGATCGAGCCCGAGGTCGGCGTCCTCTGCGGCGCTGGGATCAGCCGGGGCGAGGACCTCAAAGCCGCCCTCGATCTGGGTTCGGTTGGGGTTCTTCTCGCCTCGGGGATCATCAAGGCAAAAGATCAGAAGAGGGCGCTGGAGGACCTCCTCTCCGGGATCCGGAGGTGATCCCCATGATATGCGTCAGGGTCCGGGTATCCGGCAGAGTCCAGGGCGTGGGCTACAGAAGCTTCACCAGGACCCAAGCCGCAGAGCTGGGGGTCAAGGGCTGGGTCCAGAACCTTCCGGGGGGAGGGGTGGAAGCCCTCCTCCAGGGAGAGAGGAAGAATGTGGGGGAGCTCCTCGCCCAGATGAAGACGGGACCCGCCCGGGCCCTGGTCTCCGGCATGGATATATCCGAGGTCCGGTGCCAGGAGATCGACGAGTTCAAGGTGGTCTATTGAGGAGGGATGGTCCGATGCTTTCAGTCAATCGATACAAGTGTGGTTACTGCGGGGCCTGCGTAGGGGTCTGCCCCGCCGCCGCCCTGGAGCTGGTGGAGACCTGGATCGAGGTGAGCAGCGACGACTGCACTGGATGCGGCAGGTGCACCAGGATCTGTCCCCTGGGCGCTCTGGAGCTGGTAAAAGAGGCGGAGGCAGAGACATGAAGTGCGACCTTGTGGTGGTGGGGGCGGGGCCAGCCGGGTCGATGACGGCGAAGGTCGCGGCCGAGGCGGGGCTCGACGTCGTCATGCTGGAGAAGAGGCAGGAGATCGGCGACCCCGTCCGGTGCGCCGAGGGTGTCAGCAAGGCCGCCCTCAAGAAGCTGGTGGAGCCCGACCCATCCTGGATATCCGCCGATGTGAAGGGGGCGAGGATCCGGGCTCCCGACGGGACCGAGATCGTCATCTCCGAGGACAGGGCCGGGGCGGAGGTGGGCTACGTCCTGGAGAGGAAGGTCTTCGACCGGGCCCTCGCCCAGCGGGCCGCCGAGGCCGGAGCGAAGGTTATGGTGAAGACGAGGGCTCTTTGTCTCCTCTGGGAGAAGGGCGTCCCAGCTGGGGTCAGCGCCGCGTTCGTCGGCGAGAACCTGAAGATCGAGGCGCCGCTGGTCATCGGCGCCGACGGGGTCGAGTCGAAGGTCGGCCGATGGGCTGGGATCGACACCGCTCTCAAGCCGAAGGATATCGAGACCTGCGCCCAGTTTCTCGTCCAGGACGACGGAATCGATGACGATTACTGCGAGTTTTACCTCGGAAACGAGATCGCCCCCGGCGGGTACGTATGGTCATTCCCCAAGGGCCACTCTCTCGCCAACGTCGGGATAGGGGTTCTCGGCTCGAAGGCGGACTCCGGGACCCCCATCAGGCTTCTGAGAAAGTTCATGAAAACCAACTTCCCCGACGGGAAGGTCCTGGAGATGATGGCGGGCGGGGTTCCCGTCTCCGGACCCATCGAGGCGACGGTCGCCGACGGCGTGATCCTGGTGGGGGACGCCGCGAGGCAGTCTGACCCCATCACCGGCGGCGGGATCATCAACGGGATGAGGGCGGGGGTGATGGCGGGCGAGATCGCCGCCGATCTGGTCCCAAAAGGGGAGCTCGACAGGAAAGCTCTCTCGGTCTACGAGAAGAGGTGGCGGGAGACGATCGGAAAGTCGATCACCAGGAACTTCGGGGTGAAGGAGTTCTTCGTCGACCTCACCGACGATGACCTGAACAGTCTGATCCACTCCCTGGACGGGGTCAACGTCGCAGAACTGGATCTGAAGGGTCTTTTGAAGGTCCTGGTCCGGCAGAACCCGAAGCTGCTATTGAAGCTGCGGCACCTGATAGTTTAGTTCCCAGATAAATTTGGCAGGCGGTCGAGGTCGAACTCGATCCGAACGCTCTCCCGGTCGGCGCCGACGGAGACGACGGTGGTGTGGAAGACGTATCGGAGGGTCCGCCGCCCTCCCGGCACCCTCACACCGTGGTCGCGAGCGAGCTGCTGGAGGGTGCAGGCCTGGAGGACCGGGCCGGACTGGAGGAAGAGAAGGCCCGGGAGGTTGAGGTTCTGGTGGTCGAAGGTCGGAAACTTCTCTTCGAGGATCGTCTCAAGCTCGGCCCTGGTGATCTCGACGGCCCGCCCCTCGCTCTCGACTCGGAGGTGATCTTCGTCGGCCTCGACCGTGTCGACGTGGGCCTTGAGGGTGGACGAGATGTAGTTGTCCCCCCGGCCCCTCTTTTCGGGCGGGAGGAGCTCTTCGAGCCTTGGTAGGAAAGGGCGGAGGAGGGGGCCGCTCCCGCCGAAGAGGGCTCCCGGCAGGTTTCTCACCTCGGCGGAGAGGTCTCTTACGTCCTGCTTTGTGACTTCGACATGGACCATGCTCTATTTTCGGGGGTTCAAAGGGCATGTACTTGTCGGGTTGGTAATTGGCTTAATGCATTTCTTTGAAATTCACCATTAGCTCTTCATCCGGCTCCTGCCCCGCCCCCTGGCAGGCCTGGAGATAACCTTGTAGCAAAAATCTAGCCAGCCTGCCGAAGGCCTGGGGCATTTTTAGATAAAAGGGAGCTATAAGTTCTAGACCTTCGCCAAAGGCCCGGGCGGCCTCTGCATGGCGGTCTAGGGATCCTAAAATGCTTCCGTAAGCTCCAAGGCTCGTGGCCATATCGGGGAGGAACGCCTGGGGATTCGCCTCAGCCATCCGACGGCGGATCTCTACAGCCTCCTGGGACGGAATGAGCGCCTCCTCCAGGCGCCCCAGCCTGGAAAGCAGTACTCCGAGGTTGTTGAGGCACATTGACAGGGCGGGCAAGAACGCCTGTGGATTCGCCTCAGCCATCCGACGGCGGATCTCTACAGCCTCCTGGGACGGAATGAGCGCCTCCTCCAGCCGTCCCAGATCTGAAAGCCGTACTCCGAGGTTGTTGAGACTCATGGCCAAGTCGGGGAGGAACGCCTGGGGTTTTTCCTCCGCCAGCCGTCGGCGGATCTCTACAGCCTCCTGGGTTGGTTTTAGGGCCTCCTCCCGCCGTCCCAGTTCGGAAAGCAGCGCTCCGATGTTGTTGAGGCTTGCGGCCAGGTTGGGCAAGAACGCCTGTGGATTCGCCTCAGCCAACCGGCGGTAGATTTCAGCAGCAGCCTCCTGTGACGGTAAGATCGCCTCTTTCCGCCGTCCCAGGTTGTAAAGCCGATTTCCGAGGTTGTTGAGGCTCATGGCTAGGTAGGGCAAGAAGACCTGGGGCTCCGCCTCAGCCAGCTGGCGGTAGATTTCAGCGGCCTCTTGTGACGGTATGATCGCCTCCTCCCGCCGTCCCAGATCTGAAAGCCGTACTCCGAGGTTGTTGAGGCTTGCGGCCAGGTCAGGCAAGAAGACCTGGGGCTCCGCCTCAGCCAGCTGGCGGTAGATTTCAGCGGCCTCCTGTGACGGTTTGAGCGCCTTCTCCCGCCGTCCCTGGTTGGAAAGCATCATTCCAAGGTTGTTGAGGCTTGCTGCCAGGTTGGGCAAGAAGACCTGGGGGTCCGCCTCAGCCAGCTGGCGGTAGATTTCAGCAGCCTCCTGTGACGGTTTGATCGCTTTCTCCCGCTGTCCCAAGTTAGAGAGGGCCAAGCCGAGGTTATTTAGCAAACATGCTCGCTGTGCATAATCATCAGATGGTAAAATCTCTAGTTTTGCTTTCTGCACTTCGGCTATAATTTCTCTCAGGCTCAAGGTTCTCTCCGGTGATGGTAACGCCCTATCCAGAGCATCCAGGAAAGACCATGCCTCTTCATAAGATGTCCCAGTGCAGACCTCCATCTCCGACTGCAGGTTGGGGCGGGCCTTCTCCAACCGCATATGCGATTTCATATCTCTAGCGACCAGCCGTTTCAGCCAGGCGGTCCAGGCGGGGAGGAGATCGATGAGACGGGATCGACGTTCGTCCTCGGAGAGGGGCCAGTGGATTCTGGCGTACTCGGCCACCGTGGCGTGCCAATGCCAGACCTGCTCTGCAGGATCGAAGTCGGCTAGGGCGGCCTCCTGCAGAGCCGCGGGACCGCCCTCCCCGGCGGCTGCCAGCAGGGGCACCTCCGGCGCGCTCCCCGCGGGGAAGAGCTGAAGAGCCTTCAATGCGTCCAGGCCAGCATCGTCGAGCCTCTCGGCGCTCCTGGAGTAGACCTTCGCCAATTGCTCTTGATAATCACCCCTCCGCTCCGCCACCTCCTGCAAAAGATCTTCGAGGTCCCTCCTCCGCGCCTGAGCCACCAGCTTCTCCAAGAGGAGGGGATGGCCTCCAACAGCCTCGGCGATCTCTGCGGCCCGATCCCAAGTCAGGGGTATTTCGCGCTGCCGGGCCAAGAACATGGCATATCGAGCAGCCTCTTCCGGGGAGAGGCCGTGGTGGAGGGATATGGGTCTGGATCTCGGCAGATCCTCCAGGGCCTCGCTTGACGGCCGCAAGGCTACGATCGCCGCGCTCTCCCCGCCCAGACGGCGCAAGACTTCAGCCAGCCGAGCCCGCTCCTCTTCGGGAAGAGTCTCCAGGTTGTCGAGCAGAAGGAGGGTGGGCTCTTTGGCGGTCTTTTGCAGCAGCTCATCGATCAGCCTCTCCGGCTCGGGGGTGAGTCCGAGGGGCTCGGCCAGGTCTTTCAGCATCTCGGCGGCGGTGGCCTCTCGGCTCCCCTCGAACTGTCGTCCGCTGGCGTAGGCAACTCCGCCGGGGAAACGGCGACTGTTCCTATGAGCCGCCTCCAAGACCAGGCCGGTCTTGCCGATGCCGGGAGGGCCTGATATCACCACCACCGCCGGAGGATGGGATAGATGATGAGCCATATCCACCAGCTCTCGGCCACGGCCGAGGAAGAGGCCGGTCTGCGCCGGCAGGTTCCCCGGCGGCGAGCGTTGGTCCACCCACGGCTCCCCGCCGCTGAGGTTCTGGAAACAGAGCTCCTTGTCGCCCAGGAGGATTACTTTGTGGGTGGTGACCTCCTTTTGAGCGCGGGCCACAGCCTCGCCCAGCGGAAACCCTCCCGTCAGCTCGGCGTAGAGGGTTGAGGCGAATTTTACGGCCTCGGCGTCCAGGACCGACCGCTCGTGCCCCATCACGGCCCGGGCCAGTCCACCGTCCACCATCGCCTGGGCTGCGGAGCTGGCGTCGGCGGCGCTCTCGCAGCCGTTGAGGACCACCAGGTCCAGGGGGTGGGGGAGATCCTTCAGCGCCTCAAGGATCTCTTCAGTTTTGGCGAGATGGACCTCGCCCAGCTCGCCCTCCAGCAGGAGCCCCTCCCGCCAGGCGTGGCCGCTGAAGTGGAGGATGTGAGGAAACGAGTTCTGCATCTCCGCCCGAGGCGAGAGGGCCGATCGAAGGGCCGCCAGGGTGGCTGGCGCCAGCCTCACCAGGAGGATGGGCGCGTTGCTCCGCCTCACCCCCTCGGCCAGGACGTGCCACTCCTGGTGCAGGTCCAGAGGTGTCGGGGCCTGGTCCGGGTTTCGGGGGTCGAAGACCGGGGCGGCCAGCAAGGCTAGAACGCGGAGCATCTGGGCAGGGTCGCGCTTTTCCCGCCTCGCCTCCTCTGCCGCCTGGAGCATCACCTGTTCTGCCTGGATGACGACGTTATGCGAGCCGGTCACCAGCACGCTCTCGTCGGTGTCGCCTTCGATGTCTATGTTGCCGCAGGATGGAGGGGTCATCTGATAACCTCGGGAGGACGATTGAGAAGTATTGTTTCGGAGAACGGTTCTATCAATCTTAAAGATAACGTTAAGTTGGATAGGAAAACACCGCATGGCTCCCTACCGGTGTGGTTTTTTGTGGCGCGAATCCCGTTTCCCCAAATCACGCCCCCGGCCCGCAACGCGCCGCCCGCCGCCTGCACCGCCGGACCCGCGCCGCCCGAGCGACCGCCCGCCTCACCCCTCCCCCAAGACCACCGGCATTATCTCCTTCAGCCGGTCGACCCGCTCCTCGGGTTTGCAGAAATAGCCGGCTCTGGAGAGAACGGCTATAAACTTTCAAGGCCGAATTATAACCTGCTTTGTCCCCCATATCCTCCCGCTTCGATCTCTTCGTCGCCGCAAAGCACGTATCATCCCACCGGCGCCAGACCCTCCTCTCGGTGACAGCCGTCGCCCTCGCCGTCTCCATATCCCTTATCTTCACCTCCCTTGGAAACGGCTCCCAGGAGCTTCTGACCGACATCGTAGAGGAGAAGCTCCCCCACGTCCGGATCACGCCTTCAGGGGACGAGAAGTACATCCACCTCTATCGCGGCCTTCTGGAGAAGGTCGCCGCCATCGAAGGGGTCAGGTCGGTCTCTGCAACCCTGTCGACCCAGGCGACGGTCTCTTTCAAGGACAAGAACCGAAACGCCCTCCTCCGGGGCGTCGACCCCGCCGACGAGGACGCCATCTACAAGATCAGCGAATCGATGGTCGAGGGCGAGTTCTTCGACATCCTGGACGGCAAAAACGTGGTGATGGGGTTCAAGCTCGCCGACGACCTCGACCTTTTGGTCGGCGATCGGGTGGAGGCGAGCTTTCCTCGGGCCAAAACGACGGACCTGGAGCTGGTGGGGATCTTCGATACCGGAACCCCCCTCGACGAGAGCTTCGCCTACGTCTCCCTCAAGACCGCACGAGACTTCCTCGACGAGGGGGACGTTGTAAACTCCATTGAGCTGCGGCTCTTCGATATCGACGATGCGGAGAAGGTCGCAGCCGCCGTCGACGACCTCGGCCGCGACGCCATGAGCTGGCAGGAGACAAACCCCGAGATCGTCCGGTCGATCAACGTCGGAGGCTTCTGGAGGAACCTATCCATCTTCTTTGTGATGATCATCGCCGCCTTCGGGATCGCCGCCATCATGAACATGCTGGTCCTGGAGAAGGTCCGGGAGATGGGGATGCTCCTCGCCCTGGGAGCCGACCAATCGAGCCTCCTCAAGATCTTCATCTTCGAGAGCGGGATTCTGGGGCTTCTTGGCGGCCTCCTCGGCTCCGTCCTGGGCCTCCTCGGAATCCTCGCCCTCGGAAGCTTCAGGTTCGAGATTACCGCCGGCGGAAGAGACCTCAGCTCCATCCCCCTGGTGATCAACCCCTGGGACTTTCCCACCTACGTCCTCCTGGCCCTCGGACTCAGCGTCCTCGCCGGAGCCTATCCCGCCGTCCGGGCCTCAAACCTCGACCCCGTCGAGGCTCTCAAGGGCGCAGAGGTCGCCTGGCGGAGGCGGACGATCTGGCGGCCGACCTTCTTCGAGGAGCGATTTGTCTGCCGCTGCATCTCCCTCGGGTTTGAGACGGCTCTTGCGACGAGGCACATAGTCTCAAACAGGAGGGGTACCGCCTTCACCCTCCTTTCGGTGGGGGTGGCGGTGGGGGTGATCATAATGTCTCTTGGCCTCACCTCTGGCGTGCGAACCGAGATCGTGGCCAGCACCATCGAGAAGAACCCTCACCTCTACATCGAGCCCAAAGAGGACGAGGAGTACATCCACCTCTACAGGACCTTATCCGACCGCGTCTGGGAATATCCCGGCGTCGTCGCCGTCTCGGCAAGGCTCGTCGGCCAGGGGGCTGCAAGCTCCAGGGAGAACGTCGAGGGGGTGGAGTTCGTCGGCGTCGATCCCGGCTCCGAAGACCTTCTCATGAACGTCCAGGACTCGATTCTCTCCGGAGACTTCTCGGAGCTGAAGTACAGGCCGCGCTCGGCCTTCATAGGGTCGAAGCTCGCCGAGAACCTGGAGATCCGGCCGGGGGAGAGCTTCGACCTGGTCTTGAAGGATAGGGTGGTCAGGCTCAAGGTGGCGGGGCTCGTCGAGAAGGGGACGGTCAAGGACTACAGCCTCGTCTACCTCCAACTGGAGACGGCTCAGGACCTGGTGGGGGAGGGGGACGTCGTCTCCGAGATCGGGGTTAGGCTCTCCGACTTCGAGGAGGCGCCAGCGGCCGCCGCCGCCCTCAGACAGAGCCTCCGCCGCGAGACCAGCTCGTGGCAGGAGTACAGCCGGGAGATCGCAAGGTTCGTCGGGACCCAGTCTCGGATAAACCTCATCTTCTACTCCATGATCCTTGCCATCTCCAGCTTTGTTATAGCGAACACCACCATCATGATCATAAGCCGGAGGACCCGGGAGATCGGAATCCTCATGGCAATGGGCGCCGATAGAGGATCGATCCTGAAGATCTTCATCCTGGAGAACCTCCTCCTCGCCGTCCCGGGAGGTCTGCTGGGATCGATCGTCGGCTTATTGGCGGGAAGGCTCATCGCGGCATACGGCCCCTCCGGCTTCGGCGGCGTCGCCCTCACCTTCTCCTTGCGGCCGGAGCTGGTCGTCTACTCGGTCCTGTTCGCCCTGGCCCTGAACCTCCTTGCGGGGCTCTACCCCGCCATCAGGGCGTCAAACCTCGATCCCGTCGAGGCCATCGCCTCAGACTGAATGGGCCGTTTTAATTCATGTTCAGGCTCTGGTTTTGATATCGTATCCTGCAGCCCCAAGCACCGACTTTTCTCCTAAATCTCTCAGCTCGAGGGGATAGAGCCGATTGAGGGGCCACCCGGTTTGGCGGCGAAAGCCTTGCCAGAATTATGGGCGTGTTGCTCCGCCTCACCCCCTCGTCCAGGACGTGCCACACCTGGTGCAGATCCTGAGGGGTCGAGGGCTGATTCGGGTTTAGAGGGGCGAAGACCGGGGCGGCCAGCAAGGCTAAAACGCGGAGCATCTTTGCAGGGTTGCAACTTCATCGCCGCCCTCCGCTCAGAAGCGAAATCGACGACGTCGAAAGACGCATCCGCCTGATCATATTCGGCGGAACTCATTCAACGCCGATCTTGAATGAGGCCAGCCCCTCTTCGCCAGCTTTATAAAATGAGAGGACGGCCACTGTCATCGCATATTATCGCATATTTGGGGGCGAGCCGAAAGTTGCAAGAAGATGGATCGGAGATGAAATGACGTGACCGTGACTGCGCCCTCCCACACCTCTGCCAGGAGACAGAAGTACCTGGGAGATAGGGGGCTCGTCGCCCTCATCGCCTTTCTCAGCGCCTTCGTCCCCCTCTCGACAGACCTCTACCTTCCCGCCCTTCCGGGGATGGCCCTCTACTTCGACGTCTCTGCTGACCTCGCGAACCTGACCCTGATCCTCTTCTTCGTATTCTTCGCCGGGGGCATGCTCCTCTGGGGCCCCCTCAGCGACAAATGCGGCCGCAGGCCCGTTCTGATGGCCGGGCTTGCGATATACACCGCGGCAAGTCTCGGGTGCGCGGCCTCTGCAGAGATCGACCAGCTGATAGCCTTCCGGATCCTCCAGGCGATCGGCGGGAGCGGCGCCTTCGCCGTGGCCACCGCCATGATCAAGGACGTCTTCGACAGCAAGAGCCGGGAGCCGATCCTGGCCATGGTCCAGTCGATGGTTTTGATATCGCCGGTCGCAGCCCCGGTCCTCGGGGCGCTCCTTCTGAAGTTCGTCTCCTGGAGGGGTGTCTTCTGGACTCTCGCCCTCATCGGCCTGTTGGCTCTTTTGGGAGGCCTGGCTCTGGAGGAGACGATCGATCATCGAAACACCGGCTCGATCTTTCAGTCCCTGGGCCGGATCTTCAAGGTGGCAAAGAACCCCGGTTTCGCCTCGTTGCTCATTCTGTTCTCGCTACCGAGCATATCCGCGATGGCGTTTATTGCCGCATCATCCTACATCTACATAAACGGCTTCGGGCTCAGCCCCCAGGTCTACAGCTACTACTTCGCAGCCAACGCCCTGGGAATGATCTCCGGCCCGATGATTTACATGCGGATCTCCAGGAGACGCCGGCGGAGGTCGATCATCGTCGCCTCCTTCGCAAGCATAACGGCGAGCGGTCTATTGATATCGTCTTTTGGAGGCCATCAGCCCTGGTTTTTTGCCCTGGCGCTCATCCCGGCGACGATCTCCGCGAGCTGCCTGCGAACCCCCGCCACAAACCTGATGCTGGAGCAGCAGAGGGGGGACACGGGATCTGCGGCGGCTCTCATGAGCTGCTTTGGCATCCTCATGGGGAGCGTCGGCATGACCATAATCTCCCTGAACTGGACCAACCCCATCCTGGTCCTGGGGATGATGAACGCCATAGTCGGCCTCGTCTGTGGGGCGCTGTGGCTTATGATATCCACAAAGCCGTATGTTATGCAGGTTCCGGAGAGATACATTGCACCTGCAGCAACCAGTTAGATATCATAACGCAGAACGCCTTCTTCACGAACAGGCCGTTTTCCTTCTGCAAGTGGACGAAAACATCTCCTTGGGAGCTTCAGGGCTGTAATCTAACGGCCGAATTTTGGCTTAGTAGATCGTCGAGGTGCGGCTAAATTTTTAACCTTTGAAGTCGAAAATGGAAAGGGGGTTATTGAAGATGAGATCAAATTGGTTAACAGCCGCGTTTCTGGCCCTTTTCCTCCTCTCCGCTGCAGGGTCGTGCCGGGAGGGGCAGGAGGGATCGACCATATCCGCTCTCGATACGGGCGCTGGATCGACATCGTCCGTAGGATCCGCACCGCCTTCTTCCCAGCTCACTCCAGCCATCGTCGCCGGGACGTGGAGCCTCGTTCTGACGGACGCCGCCACCGGGAGGTCCGAGTCCGTGGAGCTTGAGATCCGCCAGATCGGCGAGGTGATCTTCGGCAGTGGCAGCACCGGAGGGAGCGCAGCGACCGCCACAAGCTTCCTTTCCGTCGAGACGGAGCCGAGGCCGACGAGGGACGAGGGGATAAGGTCGATGGTCTGGTGGCTCAACCAGGACCCGGCTCCCGTGGACCAGGCCGCCCAGGCCCGGTATCTGACCATCGGCGCGAGCGGCCTTGTCAACGGCCAGAGCGTGAGCCTCGACCTGATCTTTCTGGACGAGAACGTCCTCCACAGGCTGGACCTTGACGTCTTCGGCAGTTCGGTATCTGGTAGCTACCTCGCCTACGACTCCTGGGGCGAGGTGAGGTCGGGAAGCTGTTACGGATCAGTCATGTCGGGCTCCGTCCAGGCGGCCGTCCCCCTCGGCCAAACCCACGAGCCGGTCACCATCGGCGGGTCGGGATACTGACGCGGAGCGGGATACTCCGACCCGACCATAGAACTGCCTGAAAAACTGCTGCCGCTACTTCCCCGTCACCGGGACGTACTCGACACCGGGCCTCCGCCGCGCGACCTCCATCCGATAGAGCTTCATCAGATCGTAGACCTCGGCTGGGACGTCGGTGTTGACACATTCCCCCAGGAGCCTCTTCGCGTCGTCGGCCAGAAATGGGTGGTCGTGGGTGTACTTCCCGGAGACGAACTCCTCGATGATCACGCCCACCTTCTCCCCGTCGCACTTGCCGTCCAGGATCGTCTTCACCAGGCCGTCCATCTGGCTCAGGGCCTTCTCTGCCTGGTCGGCTAGGACTATCGTCTTGTCGTCCACCTCGTCGATCTTCTTCTTCTCCATCAGCTTCACCAGGGACGTGGCTGGGTAGGAGCCGGTCTGGTCTCCGAGCTGGGGGTCGACGGGCCCCAGGGCGGCGTGGGGGTCCATGATGATCTCGTCGACGGCGAGGGCGATGAGGGTCCCTCCGCTCATGGCATAATGGGGGATGATGACCGTCTTTCTCGCCGGGTGAGCCTTCAACGCCAGGGCGATCTGGGTCGCGGCGAGGGCGAGCCCCCCGGGCGTGTGGAGGATCAGGTCGATGGGAACGTCCTTGGGGGTGTTTCTTATGGCCCTTAGAACCTGCTCGCTGTCGTCGATGTCGATGTACCTCGCGAGAGGTATCCCAAGAAAGCTCAAGATCTCCTGCCGGTGTATCAGGGTCACCACCACAGACTTCCTCCTCTTCCCCATCTTGACCAGGAGACGCCTTCGGCTCTGCTCCAGGTACCTTCTCTGGGCCATGGGGACGAGGAAGAGGATCAGAAAGAAGATCACCCATATGTTGCTCAGGAGAGATTCGGGTCCCATCTGGAGGAGGATAGGTTCGTACATCCGCTGAGATGAAGCGATGGAATTCTATTTAAATTTGTTGAGGCATCTTGAAGGAATTCTATTGGAACATCGAGGTGTAAATTGGGGCGGCATGGGAACTCGTAGAAACATATCAAGGACGAAGAGCTTGAGGGATGGAGAGAAAAGGTAACATGTATGAGCAGAATAGGTTTCAAGCTGACTAAACGATCAGGAGTTGAAGAGATGGGAGAGGGAAAGATGATGGAAGCGGGAGATGCTGCGCCGACGTTCTGTCTTTTGGACCAGGATGGCAAAGAGGTCTGCTCCGAAGAGCTCTCTGGAAGATGGGTTGTGCTGTACTTCTATCCGAAGGATAACACCTCTGGTTGTACCCAGGAGGCGAAGGACTTCACTGGCAGCCTGAAGGATTTCATGGATCTTGGGGCCGAGGTTTTGGGGGTGAGCCCAGATTCCGCCGCGAGCCACAGGAAGTTCAGGGAGAAGCACGACCTTGAAGTTGCCCTCTTGAGCGACCCGGAGCACCGGGTGCTGGAGGCCTACGGCGCCTGGGGGACGAAGAAGATGTACGGCAAGGAATATCAGGGAGTCTTGAGGAGCACGGTCATAATCGATCCCCAGGGCAAGATCGCCCGGATCTGGAAGAAGGTTCGGGTGAAGGGGCACGTGGAGACGGTCCTGGAGACCCTGAGATCTCTCGTCTCTGAAGGGATGGGATAGAGGCGAGGAAAAATGAGCGAGAGGTAGAAGACTGGGTGGTAGACGGGATGAGAAAAGACCGGGTCCGGCGGGGAGATCCCCGGCCGAGGGCCACAAGGTTTAAGCTTCATCCCCCTTCTTTCGTGACCCGTCCAGGAGGAATCTATTCTGCTCGAAAGGCTCAAAAAATCGCTGCTGGAGGCCCCCATCTACAAGCGGGGCGATTACAACTACTTCATCCACCCCATAACCGACGGCGTCCCCGAGGTGAGGCCGGATCTGATAAGGGAGGTCGTAACCCACATCGTCAGGACGGCGAACCTCGACGTCGACAAGATCGTCACCGTCGAGGCGATGGGGATCCACATCGGGACCGGCCTCTCCCTCTTCACGGACATACCCCTGGTGATAATCAGAAAGAGAAAGTACGGCCTCCCCGGCGAGATCGAGGTGAGCCAGGTTACCGGCTACTCCAAGGGGCAGCTCTACCTGAACGGCATATCCCCCGGTGACAGGGTGATCGTCGTCGATGACGTCGTCAGCACCGGGGGGACGGCCCTCGCCACCCTGGGGGCGCTCGAGGCGGCCGGCGCCGAGGTGGTGGACGTCGTCGCGGTGATCGAGAGGGGATCTGGCGCCGAGAGGCTGAAGAGCCAGGGCTACTCGATCAAGACGATGGTGAAAGTGGATGCCGACGAGTTCGGGGTCAGGATCCTTGAATAGATATCACGAGTACGCAGATACGGTCCCTCAAACATACACAGACCTTCGATCCGGCATCCTCCGTCCATCTGGCATCCTCCGTCCATCTGGCGCCCCACTTCAAAGGGGCATCGTCAGTCGATCTCGTTTTGTGGCCGGGTGGTGAGTGGTTTGGGCCTGGAGGAGGATCTCAGGGCCGAGACCGAGAAATGGCTTCTCAAAGCCGAGGAGGCCGTGAAGAGGGTTTCGGCCCGAGAGGAGGCGGGGGAGAGGTATCTTGCAAACATCGCCGCATACCTCTCCGACAGCCGGTACTTTCTTGGCAAGGGCGACCTGATCAGGGCCTTTGAGGCGGTCGTCTGGGCCTGGGCCTGGATCGAGATCGGCGAGGATGCGGGATTTCTGATACTCGAAAAGGATCCTCCCTCTTGACCCTCATTTGAGATACGTTCAGACGTCGACGGATGATTGATGGGTCTGAAAGGCATTGATGATGGATGGGGGCGGAAGGGCATCTATGATGGAAAAGAAGCAGTATATGAAGAATCCGAGGTCAGAAATCGGCCTAGGTCAGAAATCGGCCTCAATCGTCCTGCCGTTCAAGACGTCCTCCTCACTCACTTCTATCTCTCTTGCTTCGCCTCCGACGATGTCCATCACAGGTCCCAACAGGTAGGGTCCCACAGAGTGGGTCTCGAGCCTCTCGTCGGTGGAGTAGGGGACGCGGATCTCGTATCGACCGTCCACCGGCATGACCGAGTTGAAGTACTGAAACCTCCTCCCCTGGTTTGAGGTCATCTCCAGGATGACTCCCATGGGCTCATCGTAAGGGGTCTTACCGGCGATCCTGGCGCCGGGGACGCGCTCGAAGATCTTGACTTTGCTGACGGAGAATTTGAGCCCAGAAGAGTTCTCCGACTCGTAGATGAGGCGGAACCGGCCCAGGTCGGTGCAGTCGAGGATATGAAGCTTTGCGAGGGTAGTCTTCATAAACTTCGGCGAGTGCTCGAAGGTTGATATCTCCGAATCGGAGGATATGGCGACGTAGCTTCCAGGATCTTCGTCGATCCAGCGGGCGATTATGGGGAGCTTACTGTAGACCATATCCGCGTCGGTTATGACGTATCGGACGTCCCTCGCCTCGGCTGTAGCCAATGCCTCCTCTTCGTCCTGTGCAAGGAAGAACTCGGCGGAGGCTTTCGCACCCGCCTGGAAGTTGTTCGCCACCACGGGCCTCTTCGATCTGTAAAGGATCCAGTTGCCGTAGTCCCACCAGCTCAAGACGCCGTATTCTCCGGCCTGAATCGGCCGCTCATAGCTCGCGGTCGGTGGGGTGTTCTCCCTGAGCCAGTCGAGGGACTCGCTCCAGTCTCCGGCGATCTCCGGTCCATTCTCGGCCATTTGGGGGAGGTTGGAGACGGATGGGAGGAGAAGGAGGAGAAAAAAGAGGCCCGCGATTGCTCCGACCGTCCCCGGCTTCATCTCTTGAAGACGGTCGTTTGATCTGATACTCTCATTTCCCCAGAAGAATAGAAGGGCGACCAGGATCGATCCGCTGATCGAGAAGAGGAAGATAAACCTGGCCTGAAAGATCATGAGAGCTGCAGAGAAAGAGGCCCAGATGACGAAGAGAAGCCGATCTCTGCGAACCTCCGAGTCCCCGATGCTCCGCACCAAAAGGACGAGCCCTGCCAGGGCGAATACGAGGCTGAGGATGGGGAAGGATACCAGCTCGTAGACCCCGAATATGGGCGTGGCCTCAGATATGCCCAGCCTTGCCAGATCGGTTCCGAGGAAGTATCCGAGCCCCTCCATCAATAGACGGCTGGCATTGGAGCCGATCTCTGTGGCGCTGCTCAAGATCAAGACGAGATAGGCCGAAATCATCACCACGGGAAAGAAGGCCTGCCAGGGGACCGTCTTTTCTGCAAAGAGGCGAGAGAGGACGCATAAATACGTCAATGCGGCAAGAGACCCGAGGGCTCCGATGAAGGAAGGGATGAGCCACTTCTCATTCCAGAAAGGCAGAAACAGGAGAAGAGACGCCCCGAAGGCGGCGGCCAGCGGGATGATCGTATCTTCGGCGGTGTCCCCCCTTCGAAGGTCGAGGGCCGTCTGTACGGAAGCGTAGATGAGGATCGCGACCATGTAGATCGGCGCTCCCAACCAGGTGTAGGCGACTGCTGCCAAAAGAACTCCTGCGGCGGCCCCATACGCCAGCTTCCGCTCCCGTTCGGTGAGGGCGTAAGAGAGGAGGAGGAGGGATCCGATGATGAGAAGAAGCTCCAGCGAATCGTGATCGGGAAATCCAAAGATGGTTCGCGCAATGTGTTTTGAATCGGTTGCCAGAAGGAAGGCCGACAGAAGAGCAACTCTCAATCCGAAGAGCTTCTTTGCGAGAAGATATGTCAGAAGGATCATCAGCGTTCCCAGCATCGGTGGGATCACGGCTGCTGCGACCTCCACAGCCCGGGGAGACCCTCCCAGAAGAAGGGATAGCGCCGCTCCGATCTGATCGAAGAGGGGCGGCCATGAGAGCCTGAAGCCCAGAGGATGGTTCAGGTAGGAGTCGAACCAGAGGGTGGAGGGGAAGTTATCGACGGTGTAGAGGATTCTTCGCAGATGGTAGAACGAATCGAAATGGTAGAACTGGATCTCTCCCCCAGCAAGCGCATTTCTTGCTGGAATCAACCTCAAAAAGAGACCCAACAGGACAGCTGTTGAGATTCCCCAAAGATCGTGCGATCTCTCCCCATCCATGTTGTATGGTGGGTCGCCATTGTTGCTCATAAAAGTTTGCTTTCGACTTCCTCAGACAACCGACAGCTCATAGATGTCTTATAAAAATCTGGAAATAAATCGCCATCCATCGAGGCTCAAAATCTTGAGAAAAGCAGAAAAGCTTATCAGAAGGAACCCCGGTCTTGATCTGTGCGTCTTGTGAGCCTGATCATCCCCGCTATGGACGAGGAGGAGACGATCGGAGAGTGCATCCGCCGGTCGAAGGCAGTCTTCGATGAGATGGGGATCGAGGGGGAGGTGATCGTGGCGGACAGCTCCGGCGACGCGACTCCAAAGATCGCCCGATCTCTAGGGGCGGAGGTTATCAGGCCGGAGAAGCTCGGATACGGCAACGCCTACCTGGCAGGGTTCGAGCACGCGCGAGGAAAGTACGTAGTTATCATGGACGGGGATCTCACCTACGATCCTCGCGAGATGCCCGAGTTCATAAGGCTCCTTGCGGAGGGAAAGGCAGATTTCGTAATTGGAACAAGGCTTAAAGGTCAGATCGAGGCGGGGGCGATGCCCGCCATCCACAGATACATCGGAAACCCTCTCCTCACCTGGATCCTCAATCTCCTCTTCGGGGCGGGGATATCAGATGCCCACTGCGGCATGAGGGCGATATCCAGGGAGGCCCTGGAGAAGCTAAACCTCCGGGCCGAGGGGATGGAGTTTGCGTCAGAGATGGTGATCGAGGCATCGAGGAAGAAGCTCAGGATATCAGAGGTTCCCATCACTTACCATCCTCGAAAGGGAGCCTCAAAGCTCCATTCCTTCTCCGACGGATGGAGGCACCTGAGGTTCATGATCCTCTACAGGCCGACGCCCTTCCTCCTGGTTCCAGGGTCCGATGCTCTCCTCCTGGGCCTCGCCCTGACAGTTCTCGTATTGATGCAGGCGCCTGATAAGGAGCTGAGGGGCCATTCCCTGATCCT
>Ga0116152_10000677_pt1 | contig 27981 bp, 28 predicted proteins | sample AD_UKC119_MetaG_FD_89894 | JGI IMG/M metagenome (GOLD analysis project Ga0116152, IMG submission 89894) | Active sludge microbial communities of municipal wastewater-treating anaerobic digesters from Hong Kong - AD_UKC119_MetaG | ecosystem: Engineered > Bioreactor > Anaerobic > Digestate... | reverse complement strand
CACCGGCGCGGGATCGCCTGGCGCGCCCACCGGCAGGTCCAGCGTGTCGAACCCGTCCGAACCGTTCACCGTCCCCGTGGTCGAGGTCAGAACCTGCACCGTGTCGTCGCCCGAGCCGAGGTCGGTGCGCTCGATTTCCGCGAAGTTGATGGTCGCGGCCCCGTCCGAGATGGTGCCCATCTCGTCGCCGGTCAGAATCACGTTCAGATCCGAGGTGACATAGGACCCGTCGATCGTGTCACCGCCCACTTCGCCGGTCTCGCCGCCGACAATCTCGTGGTTGCCGAACGCGTCGTAGATCTCGAAGATGTCGTCGCCCGAGCCGCCCCAGGCGGTGTCGTTGCCCGAGCTGAGCATCAGCGTGTCGTTGCCGTAAGCGGCCTCGGGCTGGTCTTCGGGCGACAGGCCGCCGTGGTCGCCAGGGTTGTTGTCGCCGATGAGCAGGTCGTTGCCCGGCCCGCCGATCAGCAGGTCGTTGCCGCCGCCGCCGATCAGCTTGTCGTCGCCGTCGTTGCCGTAGAGCGTGTCCTCGCCCAGGTCGCCCCAGAGCGTGTCGTTGTCGGCGCCACCGCCCATCAGGTCGTTGCCGTCGCCGCCGAACAGCCAGTCGTCGCCGGCACCGCCGCCCACCGTATCGTCGCCGTAGCCGGCATAGACGGTATCGTTGCCACCGCCCGCGTCGATGGCCGAACCGTCGTTACCGACCGTGTCGCCGTCGGCATCGGTATCGCCCGAGCGGATCACTTCGCCGGCGGCTGTCCCGTCGAAGATGTTCGACAGAAGGGGGTCGGGGATTTGCGGATTGTCGTCTCTCGGCGGCATCGCGTTGTCTCCTTTTGGCCTGAAACCGGCCTTCTTGAACCATGCACCGGCCCTTGCCGGTCTTGACGGACTGACCGCCGTAGTGATGGAATGCTGAACACAAGTGGACGATCCAGGCGTTTGCCAAGATCTGGTCACAATCGGCGTTTCGCAAGAAACCCTTGGCAGCACCCCTTCCGGACCACCCCCATGGCCCGGCAGCCTTTTCAGGCCACAGATGATTATATCTGATCGGCGGCGAATCCCAAAGAAAATCAACGATCGGTTAACGAAAGCCGGGCTCAGGGCGGAATCTCGTGCGTGCCGGCGCTGATGCTGTTTCCTGTTCGGAAACCGTGCACGTCGCATTTTCGCCGCATTCTTGCCAACTCGACGCCCGGAAACGGCCATTTCGCCGCCCCGACAGGCAAACGACCGCGCCGGCCCCCGGGATTGTTCGACCGGCTTCACCAAAGGCTCGGGCGCCCCGGTCGCCCCGCCACCCGCGTCCGGTGTTTCCGGTTCCGTCCGGAATCCGGGGCAATCGCCGAATTGTCGAGAGATTGGAAACAGCGGTGATTCGCGGTCCCCGGCGCGCGATTCGCCGCGCCGGCCGGGGATGGGGTGCGCGGATCAGCGCCCGGCGGCCAGCACCGTCGCCATGACCTGACCCGTGCTGACACCGTTCTGCGTGGCGATCTGGGCCAGCGTAGTCTCGCCCGTGCCGGCATCCAGACCCGAGGCCGCGAGTTGCCCTTGCAGCGTCGCCAGCGGCAGGTTCAGGGCGGCGGCGGCGGCGTCCAGCCTGGTGCCCATCATCCGTTCGGCAAAGGCGAATTGCGGCGGGCGCCCGCCGGTCGCGCCGTCGCCCGACCCGACCGGCACGACAAACAGCGCGGCGGCGGCGGTCGAGGCGGCCAGCGCGATCCACAGCGGCGCACGCTTCAGATAGCACAGCATCGGGCGCCAGTTCTTCCACAGGTGCAGCACGAAGGGCACGATCAGCACCATGCTGAGCCATTCGTGCATCCCGTGGAACCAGCCGCTGCCCCAGTGCAGGAACAGCGCGACACCGGAGATGAGCGATACGAGGAACAGCCCCGTGACAAGCGGGGTGGCGTAGCGATTGATGAAGGTCTGCATGATCGGCTCCGGGACTGGGTTTGCGTCCTCCCGAAAGGTTGAACGTGACAGAAGCGGACCTCCGTCGCGTTGCACACCGAAAATCAGCCCTGTGCGCGGTAGCCCAACCGCGAGGCCTCGTGGATCGGCCAGGGGTGGACCTCGGCGCCGATCTCGATCTGGACGTGCCGCTCGACATGGGGTTTGCCGGACCCGCCGTTCGCCTCGCCCCACAGGATCGACAGTTTCGTCCCCTGGGCGGCCAGATCGGCCCGCACCATCGCCAGCGAAATCCAGGCACGTTCGTTGGCGGAATAGCTGGGATAGGTGGACAGGCCCACCATTTCGCCATTCAACAGCACCTGGTCATAGGGATGCGCGGTGTAGTTGCCGGTCGGCATCTCCATCACCTTGGGCGCGGGGAAGTCCTCCATCATGCCGGCAAAGATCTTCAGCACGTCAGCCTTGTCCCAGACCAGCGTCACCTTCACCCGGTGCGGCCCGTCCGCCATCCGTTCCAGTGCCTCGCGACCGATGAACGCGTGGTCGAAGCGGACCACGCGCTGATAATCCAGGTCCCAGGGCGTCAGGTAATAGGCGGCCACGTCCTCGGGTTCGAACGAACCGCCGACCGAGGTCGTGGCCTCGAAACTGGTCGCGGGCAACCAGTCGCGGTAAGCCTGCATCGCATCGCCCGAGTAGATCGCCGGCAGGGGCGAGGGAATCCAGCCCGATTCCATCGCCGCCGTGGCATAGGCGCGCGCGCCCGCACGCAGCATTCCGTAGTGCGCGCCGACCTCCATCAGGCGGTCATAGACCTGTTGCCCCTGCTCATAGGGTCCCCACAGTTCCAACCCCTGCGCGCCCCCCATGCCGTGCGACAGCGTGCGCGCCTTGCAGCCCGCGACCGTGATCTCGCCCATGTTGAAGAATTTGGTGGTCAGGGGGCCGCCCTCGTTCACCGCGTTCAGGATCTCCAGCGCGCGGGGGCCCTGCACCTCGTAGCGATAGAGCTTGCGCGGCTTGTCGGGGTTTTCCAGGCTGCGGATGTCGAATTCGGTCGTGACGTCCAGTCCCGAGATCTCGGCCTGATAGGCGACCCAGTTGCAGACCGGGGGCCGGCCGATCAGCAGCGCCTCGTCATCCTCGAGGCCGAAGCAGATCACGTCGCCGATGACGTATCCGTCGGGGTTGCAGCAAACCAGTTGCTTGGCCTTGTTGCGCCCCCAGGTGGCGAAGCTGTTGACACCGACCCGTTCGAGCAGCGCCTTGACCTGCGGGCCGCGCACATAAAGGTCGGTCATGTGATAGGACTGGTTCAGCAGCACCGCGCCGTGGCGCCAGGCGCGCGCTTCCTCGATCCAGTTCGTATAGGCGGCGGGAATGGGAAAGGCGTAGGCGCCACTGGCGGCATTTTGCAACATCCGGGCGGCGGTGCCGTGGGCGCGGATGCGGTCGGACAGGGATTGGGCGGTCATGATCTCTCCTCCAGGCTTGGGGACAGGCTGGCAGAGCCGATCGCGCCTGTCATATGCCAAGATTGAATAGCACCGTGCGTTTTGCTTATATTGCGCCATGCCGCTGACCGCCCGCGAAACCCGCGCCATCCGCGCCCTGGCCGACCATCGCCGCCTGTCCGCCGCCGCCGAGGCGCTGGGCGTCAGCCCGTCGGCCTTGTCGCGCGCCCTGTCCGAGAGCGAGGCGCGCCTGGGCGCGACGCTGTTCCAGCGCGGCTGGACCGGCGCCGAGCCGACCGCGCAGGGGGACATCGTCGTCGGCCAGTGCCAGCGCATTCTCACCGACATCGAGCGGGTCGAGCGCGAGGACCTGGGCGCGCGCCACCCGCGCCTGACCGCCTATGTCCGCTGGCGCCACCTGCGGGTGCTGACGGCGGTGGTCACATGCGGCAGCGCCACGGCGGCGGCGCGTTCGCTGGGGATGCGCCAGCCCGCGGTCAGCCAGGCGCTGCGCGATCTGGCGGGCTTTGTTCCGGTGCCGCTGTTCGTCCGGCGCAGCGCCGGGCTGGACGCCTTGCCCGCGGCGCTGGCGCTGGCCGCACTGTGGGCCCGGATCGAGGCCGAACTGCGCGCCCTGCCCGCCCTTCTGGCGGACGCCGCGCGCGGGTTGTCTGGCCGGGTCGCGGTCGGCATGATGCCGTTTTCGGCACAACCGGCGGTGATGGCGGCCTTTGGCACGCTCACCCGCGCGCACCCGAATCTGCGCCTTCTGGGCGTCCCGGGCAATTACACCGCCCTGACCGAGGCCCTGCGCCGTCGCGAGATCGACCTGATCCTGGGCCTGCTGCGCCAACCGGCGCCGGTCCCCGGCTTTGTCGAGACCCGCCTGGGAACCGAACGCTACACCTTGATCGCCCGGCGTGACCACCCGATCCACGCCGCCCCCGTGACGATCGAGACGCTGGCCCGGCAACGTTGGGTCGTGGCGCCGCACGGCACGCCGTTGCGGCGCTACTTTGACACGGTGTTTCGCCGGATGGGCGCGGTTCCCCCGGCGCAAAGCTATGAAATCTGGTCCTTTTCCGATGCCGAACAGATGATTGTGGACAGCGATTCGCTGGCGCTGCTGTCCTATTCGCGCGATCGTCTGGATCGGTTGCGCCCCGATCTGCGCGCGGTCGCGTTCGATCTGCCGGATGCCGCCGTCGCCATGGGCGCGACCCGCCTTGGCGATGCCCCGCCGTCGCCCGCCGTCGCGGCCTTTCTGGCCGCGCTCGCGGATCGGCTACCACAGGGATAGCTGGCGCGCGCCAGTCGGGGGCTCGCCCTCGTCGCCGGACAGGCTGGACAGGGTCACCCCCAGCAGGCGGATCCCCTGCGGCGTGGGAAACAACGGATCGAGCAGCGCCTGCGCCAGCGTCTGGAATTCGGCCTCGGCGCCCAATGGCACGGAGAGGGTGCGGCTGCGGGTGATCTGCCGGAAATCCGCATATTTCACCTTCAGCACCACGGTGCGCGCGCGCAGCGTCTTGCGCGCGGCCAGGGCCCAGACCTTGGTCACCAGCGTCGAAACCTCGGCGCGGGCGCGCGCAAGGTCGTGGATATCTTCCAGAAACGTATCCTCGGATCCCAGCGACTTGCGCTCGCGGTGCGGCTGCACGGGGCGGGTGTCGATGCCGCGTGCGATGCGGTGATACCAGCCCCCTGCCTTGCCGAAATGCGCGGTCAGGAACGCGGGGGTCTGGGCGCGCAGATCGGCCCCTGTGCGCAGGCCCAGACGCTCCATCCGGGCGGCGGTCGCGGGGCCGACACCGTGAAACCGCGCGACCGGCAGCGCGGCGATGAAATCGGCCCCCTGTCGCGGGGTGATGACCGCCTGGCCATTCGGCTTGTTCAGGTCCGACGCCAGCTTGGCCAGAAATTTGCAATAGCTCACCCCGGCCGAGGCGTTGAGCCCCGTCACCGCCTTGATTCGCGCGCGGATCACCTGCGCCAGTTCGGTCGCCGAGGCCACGCCCTGCTTGTTCTCGGTCACGTCGAGATAGGCCTCGTCCAGCGACAGCGGCTCGATCAGATCGGTGTGTTCGGCAAAGATGTCGTGGATCTGCCGCGAGACCGCGCGATAGACCTCGAACCGGGGCGGCACGAAGACCAGGTCGGCTCATTTGCGCCGCGCCGTGACCGACGGCATGGCCGAGCGCACGCCAAAGGCCCGAGCCTCGTAGCTGGCGGCGGCGACGACGCCCCTGGGCCCGGCGCCCCCCACCGCGACAGGCCGCCCGCGCAACGCCGGATCGTCGCGCTGTTCGACCGAGGCATAGAAGGCATCCATATCGACATGGATGATCTTGCGTCGAAACGTGTCGCGGTCGGCGGTGTCGGTGCTGTCCATGCCCAAGGCCCCGGGTCGATGCCGGCACGATAGCGGCCCGCGGCGGGCATGGAAAGAACAAAGGGGGAATTCGCCCCGGAAAGCGACGTGGTGCCCGAGGCGAGATTCGAACTCGCACACCCGTTAGGGCGGAGGATTTTGAATCCCCTGCGTCTACCGTTCCGCCACTCGGGCCACCTGAGGCCGGATTATCCTGCCCGACGCGCGCGGTCAACGGGGGATGGCCTTGACGCGCCATCGCGGCTGGGGCAATCCGGCCCGACACGCCGATGGAGCCGCCATGCTGCGCAGACTCTATGACTGGACCCTCTCGCTGGCCGCCCACCCAAGGGCGCTCTGGGCGCTGGCCGTGGTCGCCTTCATCGAGGCGTCGGTCTTTCCGATTCCGCCCGATGTGCTGATGATCCCGATGATCATCGCCGCGCCGAAACGCGCCTTCCGCATCGCCACCGTGGCCACGGCCGCCTCGGTGCTGGGCGGGCTTGTGGGCTATGCGATCGGCTGGGGGCTGTTCGAAAGCGTCGGCCGCCCGGTGCTCGAGTTCTACGGCAAGGGCGACTATTTCGACGCCTTCGCGCAGCGCTACAACGCCTGGGGCGCCTGGATGGTGCTGATCGCGGGGCTGACCCCCTTCCCCTTCAAGGTCATCACCATCCTGTCGGGTGCGACGCAACTGTCGCTGCCGGTCTTTGTCGTCGCCAGCGTGCTGGCGCGGGCGGGGCGGTTCTTCCTGGTGGCGGGGCTGCTCTACGCCTTTGGCGCACCCATTCGTGATTTCATCGAACGGTATCTGGGGTTGCTGACGGCGCTGTTCATCGCTCTATTGCTGGGCGGTTTCCTGGCGGTGAGGTTCCTGTGAGAGATTGGTCCCTGGCATCCCTGGCGGGACTTGGTTCGGCGGCGATGCTGGCCGGGGCGCTGTTCTTTCAGTATGTGGTCGGCCTGGCGCCCTGCGAGCTGTGCATCCTGCAACGCTGGCCGCATCTCGCGGCCTTCGTGCTGGGGGTCGTCGTCTGGTTCTTCCCGGCCGTCTGGATCATGGCCCTGGGGGCGATCGCGGCGGCCACGGCCAGCGGCCTGGGCGTCTACCACACCGGGGTCGAGCGCGGCTGGTGGCAGGGTCCGACCACCTGTTCGGGCGCCGGCGACATCACCCAACTGACGCCGCAGCAACTGCTGGACCAGATCCTGGCCGCGCCTGTCGTGCGCTGCACCGACGTCGCCTGGGAGATGTTCGGCCTGTCCATGGCCAGCTGGAACGCGATCCTGTCGCTGGGGCTGGTCGGGCTCTGGCTGCTGGCGATGCGTCAGCGCGGCTGAAGCACGGGGTCGCGCGCCGCAAGCAGGCCGTCGGTCAGCGCCGCCAGGCTTTGCCGCTGCTGCCCCGCGCTGTCGAAATTCGCCGGGTCCAGCCAGGTCTCGAAAGCCGCTTGCAAGGCCGGCCACTCGCGGTCGATCGCGGCAAACCAGGCGGTGTCGCGATTGCGCCCCTTCACCACCCCCGCTTGCCGGAAAATGCCCTCATAGCTCAGCCCGAACCGCTGCGCGGCGCGGCGCGAGGGCATGTTGGCGGCGTCGCATTTCCATTCGAACCGCCGATAGCCGGCCTCGAAACTCCACGCCATCAGGCGATAGACAGCCTCGGTCGCCTCGCGGGTGCGCTGCAACCGCGGCGCAAAGGTCAGCCAACCGGTCTCGGCCGACCCCGCGCGCGGGTCGATTCGCATCAGGCTCAGGGTGCCGCCCAACCGCCCGTCCTGCATCCGCACCGCATAATGCAACGGGTCCCACCCCAGCCGCGCCGAATCGAGCCAGCCCAGATACTCCGACAGGGTCCGATGAGGCCCGGCCGGCAGCCAGCGCCACATCGCCCCCTCGCCGTCCTCCTCGAACGCCTCGAACAGGCCCGCCGCGTGTTCGCGCGACAAGGGCTCCAGCGTCACATAGCGACCGGCGATCGCCTGCCGCGACGGCAGTTGCGGCGCCACCCATTGGCTCAGATCAGACACGGTTCATCCCCTCGCTTTACGCCCGCAGCACACACGATCCCCGGACCCGAGGCAAGCCCCGCCTATCATCTTGTTCCAAATACGCAGGGGGATTTTCAAGGGGGGCCTGCCCCCCTTGAAGCGGGGGTGCGGGGGCGGCAGCCCCCGCCGCCTCGCTCACTTCTCGACCGGCAGAACCCTCAGACGCAGCTCGCGCAGCTGTTCGTTCGTGGGCTCGGAGGGCGCACCCATCATCAGGTCCTCGGCGCGCTGGTTCATGGGGAACATGATGACCTCGCGAATGTTCGCCGTGTCGGCCAGCAGCATCACGATCCGGTCGATCCCCGCCGCGCAGCCGCCATGCGGAGGCGCGCCATACTGGAAAGCCTTGACCATGCCGCCGAACCGCTTCTCGACCTCGCTGGCCGGGTAGCCCGCCAGCTCGAACGCCTTGAACATGATCTCGGGCTTGTGGTTGCGGATCGCGCCCGAGACCAGTTCATAGCCGTTGCACGCCAGGTCATACTGATAGCCCAGCACCGTCAGCGGATCGCCCTGCAGCGCCGCCATGCCGCCCTGCGGCATCGAGAACGGGTTGTGCGAAAAGTCGATCTTGCCGGTTTCCGGGTCCTTTTCATACATCGGGAAATCGACGATCCAGGCGAATTTGAACACGCCCTCGTCGGTCAGGCCCAGTTCGCGGCCGATCTCGTTGCGCGCGCGGCCCGCGACGGCCTCGAAGGCCTCGGGCTTGCCGCCCAGGAAAAACGCCGCGTCGCCCTCGCCCAGGCCCAGTTGCAGGCGGATCGCCTCGGTGCGTTCGGGGCCGATGTTCTTGGCCAGCGGACCGGCCGCTTCCATGCTGCCGTCGTCGCCCTTGCGCCAGAAGATATACCCCATCCCCGGCAGGCCCTGTTGCTGGGCAAAAGCGTTCATCCGGTCGCAGAACTTGCGGCTGCCGCCGGTCGGCGCGGGGATCGCGCGGATCTCGGTGCCTTCGTTTTCCAGCAGTTTCGCAAAGATCGCAAAGCCCGAGCCCGCGAAATGCTCGCTCACGACCTGCATCCTGATCGGGTTGCGCAGGTCGGGCTTGTCCGAGCCATACCACAGCATCGAATCGCGATAGGCGATCAGCGGCCAGTCCGGATCCACCCGGCGCCCGCCGCCGAATTCCTCGAACACGCCCTGGATCACCGGCTGCACGGCGGCAAAGACGTCCTGCTGCTCGACAAAGCTCATTTCCACGTCGAGCTGGTAGAAATCGGTGGGCGAGCGGTCGGCGCGCGGGTCCTCGTCACGGAAGCAGGGCGCGATCTGGAAATAGCGGTCGAAGCCCGCCACCATGATGAGCTGCTTGAACTGCTGGGGCGCCTGCGGCAGCGCGTAGAACTTGCCCGGATGCAGCCGCGAGGGCACCAGGAAGTCGCGCGCGCCTTCCGGGCTGGAGGCGGTGATGATCGGCGTCTGAAACTCGTTGAAACCTGCGTTCCACATGCGGTTGCGCAAGGACCGCACCACGTTCGAACGCAGCATCATGTTCTGATGCAGCGTGTCGCGGCGCAGATCGAGGAAACGATAGGTCAGGCGCGTTTCCTCGGGATAGTCGGGCTCGCCGAACACCGGCAGCGGCAATTCGCCCGCCTCGCCCAGAACGCGCAGGTCGCGCACATAGACCTCGATCGCGCCGGTCGGGATCTTGGGGTTGACCAGCGCCGCGTCGCGCGCCTTGACCGTGCCGTCGATCGACACGACCCATTCCGCGCGGACCTTCTCCAGCGCCTTGAACGCGGGGCTGTCGCTGTCGGCCAGCACCTGGGTGACGCCGTAATGGTCGCGCAGGTCGATGAACAGCACGCCGCCGTGGTCGCGCACCCGGTGGACCCAGCCCGCCAGGCGGACGGTCTGGCCGACATGCGCTGTGTTGAGATCGGCGCAGGTGTGGCTGCGATAGGCGTGCATCACGGGACTCCGGGGCATGGGCTTTGGACTGCCCGGATACACAGCGTTGCCGGGGCGAAGTCAAGCCCGGCGCCCCCTGCTCAGCCCTCGGGCGGGTCGGAAACGCCAAAGAACACGCCGTCGCGCAGCACGCAGGCCACGGTCTCGCGCTTGACCATGGTCGCGTCCTCGGCAAAGGCGTAGGTCAGCGCCAGGTCGCACAGCTGGTTGATCAGCCGCGGCACCCCGCCGGTCGCCTGGTGCACCAGGTCGGCGGCCTGCCGGCTGAAGATGTTGGGATTGCCCCCCGCCTGCCGGATGCGCGAGGCGATATAGCCCCCGGTCGCCGCCGCATCCAGTTTCGGCAGGTGATAGCTGGCCGCCACGCGCTGCGCGAACTGGATCAGGTCGGCGCGGCGCACCATCGCGCGCAGCTCGGGTTGGCCGACCAGCAGCAGTTGCAACACCTCGTCGCGCCCGGCGTTGATGTTGGTCAACATGCGCAGGTCTTCCAGCGCGTCGCGGTTGAGGTTCTGAGCCTCGTCGATGACCAGCAACACGCGGTTTCCCTTGCGGTGTTCGTCCAGAAGAAAGGTCTGGATCACCGCGAACAGATCGGCACTGTCGCCACCCGCGGGCACATCGAGGCCCAGCGCCGCGCAGACCCGGCGCAGCACGTCGTTGACGCCCGGCCTCGCGTTCGAGATCATGCCGATCGTCACCGCGTCGTCCATCGTGTCGATGAAATGGTGCAGCAAGGTGGTCTTGCCCGCGCCGATCTCGCCTGTCAGCAGGGTGATCGGCGCGCGCGTGCTCAGCCCGTAATCCAGCATCGCATAGGCACCCCGGTGTTCGGGCGACCAGAACAGGAACTCGGGATCGGGCGCCAGCGCGAAGGGTCGTTCGCGCAGCCCGAAATGGTCCAAGTAGTAATTCAGTGCCTGTGCCATGCCCGATCCGGTTGGTCGTGCGCCCCTCGCCCCCAGAAGGGGACCCGGAGGCGTTCTCTCGAGGGTGATATAGGGCAAGTTTGACCACAATACCAAATTCTCGCGGCGGTTTCTGGGCGGTTTTGCGCGGACGGCCCCGGATGGTGATTCGCAGGGCGCACCACCCAGGGGTGATTGATTGCCAATCTTTCCCTCTTGACGTGTTTTCCGTGGTTTGCGCGATCCGACCCGCATCGCGGCATCGTTCGCAGTCCGGGAACGAACCCGCGCTTTTTCCCCGTTGATTGCATCCCGCATTGCGATACGCACAAAGTGAGCGCGGTTCCATTTCGGAAACAGAATGTTTATGGCCAATTTGCGGCAATCTTGCCTCAATTTGGTTCTTCCAAGGCCGGAAAAAGGCTAAACCGTGTTCAAAGTCAGTCGGTTCGTCGCCTGGGGGGGCGTCTGCCGAAACCGGAAACCATGTGGGTGCTGCCATGACCCTGCATTACCGCGCGCTCCCCGATCCGACCGGGGTTGTTCTCGGCCCTTTGCCAGCGACCGCTACCGCCCCCATCGTGGTCCCGGTGCCGGTCTGGTCCGACCTGCGGCTCGCACCCGTGCCGCTGCCGGCGTTGCACGGCGGCTACGCGCGGCTGGGCAAACGCCTGCTGGACCTGGCGCTGGGCGGGCTGGCCGCGTTCCTGGCGGCGCCGGTGCTGCTGGTGCTGGCGCTGGCGTTGTGGATCGAAAGCGGCAACCCCTTTTACACGCAAGAGCGGCTGGGCCTGAACGGCCGCCGGTTCCGCATGTTCAAGCTGCGCACCATGGTGCATCACGCCGACTCCAAGCTGGCGGCGTGTCTGGAGGCCGACCCCGAGCTGCGCCGCGAATGGGACCTGACGCAAAAGCTGAAGCGCGACCCGCGCATCACGCCCTTGGGCAGGCTGCTGCGCAAGACATCGCTCGATGAACTGCCGCAGGTGCTGAACGTGCTGAAGGGCGACATGAGCCTGGTCGGCCCGCGCCCGATGCTGCCCGAACAATTGCCGCTGTATCAACACCCCGGCGCCTATCTGGGCCTGCGTCCGGGCATCACCGGCCTGTGGCAGGTGACGGCGCGCAACGAGACCAGCTTTGCGCTGCGCGCCGCGCTGGACCTGCGCTATGCGCAGCGGCTGACCTTCGGCTTTGACCTGCGGATCATCGTGGCCACGGTGGGTTCGGTCTGCCACGCGACCGGGTATTGACCGGCGACCGCGCGTCCCCCCTTGCATCCGCGGGGTGGCGCTGCCATCCCTGAGCCATGAACACCCGTCTTCGCCCCCTGCCCCTGTCCGGTCGTCCTGCGCCCGTGGTCCTGGCCATCGCCGGACTCTGCGCCGGGCTCGAAATCGTTTTCACCCTCGCCGATCTGGCCGGCTACAGCGACATCCGCCGCGCGGCGATCATCTACGGCGCATTCTGGCCGCAACTGTTGGGCGACTGGCAGCCGGTCTTTCCGGGGCAGCGTGTCAGCATGTTCCTGAGCTACGCGCTGCTGCACGGCAGCTTTCTGCACATGCTGTTCAACATGCTGATCCTGCTGCACCTGGGGCGCGAGACGGTGATGCGCCTGGGACAGGCGGGGTTCGTGCTGGTCTTTGCGCTGTGCGCAATCGGCGGCGGCGCCGGGTTCGCCCTGCTGAACGGCGGTTCGGCGCCGATGCTGGGGGCCTCGGGCGCGGTGTTCGGGTTGTTCGGCACGACGATCTTCTGGGACGTGCAGCGGCGCCGCGCGGTCGGCGCGTCGCTGAGCGATCCCGCCAGGATGGTCGGCGGACTGGTGCTGATGAACGTGGTGCTGTGGCTGATGGCGGGCGGAATGCTCGCCTGGGAGGCACATCTGGGCGGTTTTCTGACCGGTGCCCTTCTGGCGCGCATCGTCACGCCCACGCCGTTCCACCGGCACCGCAATCGGGCGCAGCGGCATTGACAGAATCGTGAATCCGCCGTTGCATTCGGTGTGAAAATACGTCCTAGTGGCGGAATATGATCAAATCATGACGGAGTCCCCGTGACCGCCGCCCCGCCTGCTCCTTACGCCGACCCGACCGTGCCTGTCATCGAGATCCGCGGCCTGCACAAGGCTTACGGCTCGCTCGAGGTGCTGAAAGGCGTCGATGTGCGTGCGCGGCCCGGGCAGGTCATCTCGTTGATCGGGTCCTCGGGGTCGGGCAAATCCACGCTTCTGCGGTGCTGCAACCTGCTCGAGGACAGCCAGCAGGGCGACATCCTGTTCGAGGGTGAAAGCGTGCGCTGGCGTGGCGAGGGTCTGGGCCGGCACCCCGCGGACCGCGCCCAGGTCGCGCGCATCCGCACCAACCTGTCGATGGTGTTCCAGAACTTCAACCTGTGGTCGCACATGACGGTCCTGCAAAACGTCATGGAAGCCCCGGTCACGGTGCTGCGCCAGGACCGCGCGCGGGTCGAAACCCGCGCCCGGGCGTTGCTGGACAAGGTTGGGATCGGCGACAAATGCGATGTCTACCCGGCGCAGATGTCGGGCGGACAGCAGCAGCGCGCGGCGATCGCCCGCGCGCTCTGCATGGAACCGCGCGCGCTGCTGTTCGACGAACCGACCTCGGCGCTGGACCCCGAGCTCGAGCAAGAGGTCGTGCGAGTCATCAAGGCCCTGGCCGATGAGGGGCGCACGATGCTGATCGTCACCCATGACATGCGGCTGGCGGCGGACGTGTCCGATCACGTCATCTTCCTGCACCAGGGCCTGATCGAGGAGGAGGGTCCTCCCGACACCCTGTTCGGCGCGCCGAAATCGGCGCGGCTGAAGCAATTCCTCAGCGCCACGCAACCGGCCTGAGGCAAAACCTGGACCCAGGTCCAACACGAGGTAAGACTGATGAAGAACCTTGCACTGACCGCCGCCGTTCTGGCGCTGACGGCCTCGGGCGCGCTGGCCCAACAGGTGATCCGCATGGGCACCGAGGGCGCCTACCCGCCCTACAACTATCTGAACGAAAGCAACGAACTGGTCGGGTTCGAAATCGACCTGGGCAATGCGCTCTGCGCGCGGGCGAACCTGACCTGCGAATGGGTCCAGAACGATTGGGATTCGATCATCCCCAACCTGGTCGCGGGCAACTATGACACGATCATGGCCGGCATGAACGCCACCCCTGCCCGGGCCGAGGTGATCGCGTTCAGCGAAGCCTACAAGCTGCCCGACCCGTCGGGCTACATGGCGCTGGCGGGCACCGATCCGGCGGTGATGGAATCGGGCGTGATCGCGGCCCAGTCGAACACCGTGCAGGCCAGCATGGTCGCGGAAACCTCGGCCACGCTGATCGAATTCCCGACCGCCGACGAAACCATCGCCGCGGTGCGCAACGGCACCGCCGACGCGGTGCTGGCCGACCACGACTTCCTGGTCACCTATGTGACGGAATCGAATGGCGAACTCGCGTTCCTGGCGACCGTGCCGACGGCGGGCGACGGCGTGTCGATCGGCCTGCGCCAGTCGGACGAGGCGTTGCGCGCGACCTTCAACGCCGCCATCGAATCGATGAAGGCGGACGGCTCGCTCAATGCCCTGCTGCGCCAGTGGTTCGGCGAGACCGTGCCGGTCTTCGAATGATATGATCGAGGCTGGTCCCGGCCCCGTTGGCGGGCGCCGGGACACGGCCGGTGCACACCATGTTCACGTTCTGCTCGGACCCTTCCACGCTGCCGGACTGGCAATGGATGGCCTGTTATCTGACCACGGGCTCGCACATGGCCCTGTATCGGTCGGTGCTGGTCGTGCTGTTGCTGCTGGCGCTGGCGGCGCCGCTGGCGCTGGGGATGGGGTTCCTGGGCGCGCTGGCGGTTCGGGCGCAAAGCCGGCTGGTGCGGCTGCCGGGCCTGGCCTATGTGTCGATGGTGCGCGGCGTGCCCGACATCATCTTTTTCCTGTTCGTGCCGCTGGCGATCGACCAGGGCGTCGAATATGCCCGCCACCGCCTGCTGTGCCCCGACTGGCCCGATCCGGTGCGCCAGGGCAACGACTTCATCGTCTGCCCGGCGGCCAAGATGCCGCTGGCCACGGACCCGGCCTGGGTGCACGACGTCTGGGGCTTTTCGCTGGCGCTGTTCGCCTTTGCACTGGTCTTTGGCGCCTTTGCCGCGAACACGTTGAACGGGGCGATGGCCGCCGTGCCGCGCGCGCAGCTGGAAACCGGCGAGGCCTATGGCATGACCCGCGCGCAGACCTTTCGCCGCATCCTGCTGCCGCAGATGTGGGTCTATGCCCTGCCCGGGCTGTCGAACCTGTGGATGATCCTGACCAAGGCGACGCCGCTGCTGTTCCTGCTGGGCATCCAGGACGTGGTTTTCTGGGCGCGTGAACTGGGCGGTCAGAAGACCGGGCACTACGCCTATGCGCACCCGGACTGGCGGGTCTGGTATTTCCTGGGCGTGCTGGTGTTCTACCTGGGCCTGACCTGGATCAGCCAGAAGGTGTTCGACCGCCTGATGGCGCGGCTCAACCATGGGCAGGCGACCGCGGGCGGCGAAGCCCTGCGAAAGGCCGCCGCATGAACACCTGCGCGGAAAGTTTCGAAACGCTGATCCTGCGCTCTCTGGGGCGCGAATACGGCGCGCGCCTGCTGCCGTCCGGGCTGGACATCACGGTTTGCGACCAGGTGGCGCTGATCGCCTCGGGGTTGATCTGGAACGTCTATTTCGCGGTGCTCGCGCTGAGTTTCGGCTTCGTGCTGGCCACCGTCGTGGCGCTGGGCAAGGCCAGCCCCAGCGCCTGGCTGAACCGCCCGGCGCGAGGCTTCATCTTCCTGTTCCGCGGCTCGCCGCTGTTCGTGCAGTTCTTCTTTGTCTACGAGGCGCTGGTGCTGCTGCCGCGCGCCGGCGTCACGCTGGGCGAGATCACGGTGCCCACGCAATGGATGATGCGCGCCTGGGCGGGGGCGCTGTTCGTGCTGTTTCTCAACACCTCGGCCTATACGGCCGAGATCTTCCATGGCGCCCTCGCGTCGATCCCCAAGGGCGACAGCGAGGCCGCCGATGCCTATGGCCTGACCGGCTGGCGCAAGTTTCGCCGCATCACCTGGCCGACCATGCTGCGACTGGCATGGCCCAGCTACACCAACGAGGCGATCTTTCTGCTGCACGCCACGACGCTGGTGTTCTTTTCGGCCTTTCCGGCCTGGCAGCAGATGGGCGATGCCCTGTATTACGCGCAATATTTTGCCGCGCAGACCTTCAACCCGTTCATCGCCTACCCGCTGGTCGGGCTCTATTTCGTGCTGATGACGCTGACGGTGATCGGTCTGTTCGGCATCGTCAACCGTCGGCTGAACCGGCATCTTCCCAGGGCGGCGCGGGCCCGGTTCCGGTTCAGACCGCAATACATAAGGTGACCCATGCGTGATTGGCTCCGCCATCACCCGAACGTCCGAACCATCCGTGTCGCCGCTGCCGATCTGAACGGCCAGGCCCGTGGAAAACGCATCCCCTCGCGCTTTGCCGACAAACTGGTGCGCGACGGCACGCGGTTTCCGTTTTCGGTGATGAACCTCGACATCTGGGGCGAGGACATCGAGGACAGCCCCCTGGTCTTTGAATCCGGCGACGCCGACGGCGTTCTGAAACCCACCGAGCGCGGCTTTCTGCCCATGCCCTGGCTCGAGGCGCCGACCGCGCTGCTGCCGATCTGGATGTTCCACGAGGACGGAACGCCCTATGCCGGCGACCCGCGTCACGCGCTGGCCGCCGTCGTCCGGCGTTTTCACGATCGCGGCATGCGCCCGGTCTGCGCGACCGAGCTGGAGTTCTACCTGATCGACGATTCCGGACGCGAATTGCGGGTGCCGCCCTCGCCCCGGTCGGGCAAGCGGCGCCCCGGCGCCGACACGCTGGCGCTGCGGGCGCTCGATGCCTTCGATCGGTTCTTCACCGATCTTTACGACGCCTGCGAGGCGATGGACATCGACGCCGACACGGCGATCTCCGAGGCCGGACCCGGCCAGTTCGAGGTGAACCTGCTGCATTCCGACGATGTGCTGAAGATCGCCGACGACACCTGGCTGTTCAAGATGCTGGTGCGGGGTCTGGCGCGCAAGCACGGTTTCGCCGCCAGTTTCATGGCCAAACCCTACGAGGACTGGCCGGGAAACGGGATGCACATGCATTTCTCGATCACCGACCCCGAGGGGATCAACCTGTTCGACGACGGCTCGCAGATGGGTTCGCCGCTGCTGCATCAGGCGGTCGCCGGATGCCTCAGGGCGATGGCGGGCGCAACGCTGCTGCTGGCGCCCCACGCCAACAGTTATGACCGGCTTGTGCCCGACGCACACGCCCCGACCGGCATCGCCTGGGCCTATGAGAACCGCACCGCCGCGGTGCGCATCCCCTCGGGAAATCGGCGCGCGCGGCGCATCGAACACCGCGTCGCGGGCGGCGACATCAACCCCTATCTGATGATGGCCGGCGTGCTGGGCGCGGCTCTGACCGGGATCGAGGATAGCCTGACCCCGCCGGCGCCGATCACCGGCAACGCCTATGAACTGGACCTTCCGCAAATGCCGACGACGTGGCAAGATGCCGTCGACGCCTTCGAGTCCAGCCCCGAAATGGCCCGCATCTTTGACCCGCAACTGATCGAGAACCTCTTGCGCACCAAGCGGCAAGAGATCCGCTACATGGCCGAGATGACGCCGGACGAAGTGTTGCATCTGTATCTCGATACCGTGTGAGGACCGCATGAAAATCGGCATTCTGCAAACCGGCGAAGCGCACGAGAGCCTGCGCGACCGGCACGGCGACTATCCCGACATGTTCGAAACCCTGCTGGCCGGGCACGGGTTCACCTTTGCCCGTTGGCGGGTGATGGACATGGCGTTTCCCGATTCGGTTCGGGACTGCGACGGGTGGCTCATCACCGGGTCGAAATTCGGCGTCTACGAGGGGCATCCGTTCATCGCCCCGCTGGAACGCTTCATCCGCGACGCCTTTGCCGCCGGCGTGCCGGTCGCGGGGGTCTGTTTCGGTCACCAGATCATGGCCCAGGCCCTGGGTGGCAAGGTCGAGAAATTCTCGGGCGGTTGGTCCACCGGGCCGACCGAATACGATTTCGGCGGCCAGACCCTCAGGCTGAACGCCTGGCATCAGGACCAGGTGACGGCCTTGCCCCCCGGTGCCGAACCCATCGCCACCTCTCCTTTCTGCCGCTACGCGGGGCTGGCCTATGGCGTCAACGGCCTGTCGGTGCAGCCGCATCCCGAATTCGACGACGCCTTTACCGCCGGATTGATCGAAAAGCGCGGCCGCGGTGTCGTGCCCGACGCCCTGCTGGCCGAGGCCGCGGCCCGTCTGGGTCAGCGCCCCCCCGACAGCGGCCCGGTGGCCGACCGGATCGCCCGTTTCTTCCTGGCCGCAAACCAAGCCGCGGCCCAACCCGTGAAATGATACCGCCATGAGCACCTGGACCACCAAGATCCCCGAAGCGGCGCGCGACTTCCTGGCCGGCCGCCGGCTGGACGAGATCGAATGCATCCTGCCCGACATCGCCGGCGTGGCGCGCGGCAAGGCGATGCCGGCCTTCAAGTTCGACAAGCAGACGCATTTCTATCTGCCGACCTCGATCTTCCTGCAAACGATCACGGGCGAATGGGCCGACGCGCCGGGGGGCGCCGATGAATACAAGGAACCGGACATGACCCTGGTTCCCGATTTCTCGACCGCGACCGCCGCGCCCTGGACCGCCGACATCACGTTGCAGATCATCCATGACGCCATGACCCAAACGGGCGAGCCGGTGCCGTCGGCGCCCCGCAACGTGTTGCGCCGGGTGCTGGACCTCTATGCGGCCGAAGGGTGGAAGCCGGTCGTCGCGCCCGAGATGGAGTTCTATTTCGTCGAGCGCAACGTGGACCCCAACCTGCCGATCGTGCCGCCGATGGGCCGCTCGGGACGCAAGGCGGCGGCGAAACAGGCCTATTCGATGTCCGCCGTGGACGAATACGGCAAGGTGATCGACGACATCTACGACTTTGCCGAGGCGATGGGGCTGGAAATCGACGGCATCCTGCAAGAGGGCGGCGCGGGCCAGGTCGAGATCAACCTGGCGCATGGCGACCCGATCGACCTGGCCGATCACATCTTTTTCTTCAAGCGCATGATCCGCGAGGCGGCGCTGCGCCACGATTGTTTCGCCACCTTCATGGCCAAACCGATCGAGGGCGAACCGGGTTCGGCGATGCATATCCACCACTCGGTGGTGGACCTGAAGACCGGCAAGAACATCTTTTCCGCCGCCGATGGCACGGAAACGCCCGCGTTCCTGCATTTCATCGCCGGGATGCAGAACCACTTGCCCGCCGCGGTCGCGCTGCTGGCGCCCTATGTGAACAGCTACCGCCGCTATGTCCCGGACTTCGCCGCGCCGATCAATCTGGAATGGGGGCGCGACAACCGCACGACGGGACTGAGGGTGCCGATCTCGGGGCCCGAGGCACGGCGCGTCGAGAACCGGCTGGCCGGCATGGATTGCAACCCCTACCTGGGCATCGCCGCATCCCTGGCCTGTGGCTATCTGGGCCTCAAGGAAAAGCGCGAGCCCCGCGCGGAATGCCGCATCAACGCCTATATGGGCGAGGACGAACTGCCCCTGACGCTGGGCGACGCGATCGACCTCCTGGTTGCGGATCAGGCGATGCGCGAGGTTCTGGGGCCGGATTTCGTGGCGCTCTATGCCTCGGTCAAGCGGCATGAATACAAGGAGTTCCAGCAGGTCATCAGCCCCTGGGAACGCGAGCACCTGCTGATGAACGTGTGAGCGAGGCGGCGGGGGCTGCCGCCCCCGCACCCCCGCCTCAGGGGGAAGCACGGCTCCCCCCTGAGAACCCCCCGTGCCCGCCCCCGGCGCACCTTGGGGCAAGATGAAGCACGGCGTGGCTTTTCTTTGCAGGGGACGGGGAAACCGGCTAGGACGGGCGCCATGGAATTGCGTGTCACCGACCTGACCTGTGCCCGCGGGGGCGTGCCCCTGATCGCGGGTTTGAGTTTCGCCGTGCAGAGCGGCGAGGCGCTGGTTCTGCGTGGCCCGAACGGGTCCGGAAAAACGACGCTTCTGCGCACCCTGGCGGGGTTGCAACCGGCGCTGGCGGGTGCCGTTTCGTGCCCGCCCGAGCAGATGGCCTATGCCGCGCATGCGGACGGGTTGAAATCCACGCTGACCGTGGCCGAGAACCTGCGCTTCTGGGCCGCGATCCATGGCACGCGCGGCGTGGACGCAGCGATGGCGGCGATGAACCTGACCGACCTGGCGGACCGCCAGTCACAGAACCTGTCCGCGGGCCAGAAGCGCCGTCTGGGCCTGGCACGGCTGCTGGTCACGGGCCGCTGGCTTTGGGTTCTGGACGAACCGACGGTGTCGCTGGACACGGCGTCGGTCGCGCTGTTCGGCGCCGTGGTGCGGGCCCATCTGGCCAAAGGCGGCGCGGCGGTTCTGGCGACTCATATCGACCTGGGCCTGCCCGAAGCGCGGATTCTGGACCTGGCGCCCTACAAGGCCGCGCTGCCGGCGATTCCGTCCGGTTTCGACGAGGCCTTCCTGTGATCGCGCTGTTGGTGCGGGATTTGCGCCTGTCGATGCGCGCGGGCGGCGGCTTTGGCCTGGGGCTGGGGTTCTTCCTGATCCTGGTGGTGCTGGTGCCGCTGGGCGTGGGCCCGGACCCGGCGGTGCTGGGCCTGATCGCCCCCGGCATCCTGTGGGTGGGCGCACTGTTGGCCAGCCTGCTGTCGCTGGACCGGCTTTTTGCGCTGGATCACGAGGACGGCTCGCTGGACCTGCTGGCGACTTCGCCCATTCCGCTTGAGGCGGTGGTCGCGATCAAGGCGCTGGCGCACTGGATCACCACCGGAGTGCCCCTGGCGCTGGCCGCGCCGGTGCTGGCGATCCTGCTCAATCTGGGGGGGCCGGCCTATGGCACGCTGGTGTTGTCGCTGGCGCTGGGCACGCCCGCGCTCAGCATGATCGGGGCGTTCGGCGCGGCGCTGACCGTGGGGTTGAAGCGCGGCGGACTGTTGCTGTCGCTGCTGGTGCTGCCGCTCTATGTGCCGAGCCTGGTGTTCGGGGCGCAGGCTGTCACGCGCGCCGCGCAGGACCTGGACCCCGCGACGCCGCTTCTGCTGCTGGCGGGGATCACCGCGGGCTCGATCGGCCTGCTACCCTTCGCCGCAGCCTTCGCCTTGCGCATCAATCTGCGCTAGGTTCACGCCGCTGTGTTTTGAGACCCAACCGAGGACAGAATAGGACCGCTGCATGGCATCGCTCTGGGAATACGCCAATCCGGTGAAATTCATGAAGCTCTCGGGCTGGCTCTTGCCCGTGAGCGCGCTGTTGGCCGCCGGGTTGATCGTCACCGGGCTGGTCTGGGGCTTTTTCCTGACGCCGGATGATTACCGCCAGGGCGCGACGGTGAAGATCATCTTCCTGCATGTCCCGTCGGCGCTGATGGCGATCAACGCCTGGGTCATGATGCTGATCGCCTCGCTGATCTGGCTGATCCGGCGCCACCACGTCAGCGCGCTGGCAGCCAAGGCCGCCGGGCCGATCGGCGCGACGATGACGCTGATTGCGCTGATTACCGGCGCGCTCTGGGGTCAGCCGATGTGGGGCACCTGGTGGGCCTGGGACCCGCGGCTTACCTCGTTCCTGATCCTGTTCCTGTTCTACATCGGCTATATCGCGCTGTGGTCGGCGATCGAGGATGCCGACACCGCCGCCGACCTGACCGCCGTGCTGTGCCTGGTGGGCAGCGTGTTCGCCGTTCTGTCGCGCTATGCGGCGCTGTTCTGGAACCAGGGCTTGCACCAGGGGGCGTCGCTGTCGGTCGCGCCGGGCACCCGCATGGACTGGAGCTACAAGGCCCCCCTTTATCTGAGCATGACGGGCTTTGGCCTGTTGTTTCTGGCGCTGGTGCTGGCCGGCACGCGGACGGAAATCCGCGCGCGGCGGGCCAGGGCGCTGATCTCGCGTGAAAGAGCCGCCGCATGATGCCCGACCTTGGCGCCTATGCCACCGAAGTGTTGCTGGCCTATGCCGTGTCGCTGGGCCTGCTGATTGCCCTGATCCTGTGGGTCTGGGCCCGCGCCCGCCGCGTGCGCAAGGATCTGGCGGCGCTGGAAACCCGAATGAACCGGAAAGCCTGATGCCAAAGATCAATCCCCTGCTGGTCCTTCCGCCCGTGCTGCTGGCCGGGTTCGTCGCCTTTGTCGCCGTCGGAAATTTCCGCGAGGACCCGACGGCCATGCCCTCGGCCCGCGCCGGTCACCAGGCCCCCGTGGTCGCGCTGGAACCGATGGGCGAGCGGACGCTGTTCACCGATGCCATGCTGCGCACGGGCGAGGTCACGCTGGTGAACTTCTGGGCCTCGTGGTGCCCGCCCTGCCGGGCCGAGCATCCGCTGGTCACCGAACTGGCGGAAAGCGGCGTGACGATCCTGGGCGTGAATTATCGCGACACGCCCGAACGCGCCGACGCCTATCTCGAGGACCTGGGCAACCCCTATGCCGCGATCGGCGCGGACCCCCGCGCGCGGATGGGCCTGGATTGGGGCGTGGTCGGCCTGCCCGAGACCTTTGTGGTGGACGGTGCGGGCAACATCGTGATGCGCTTTGCCGGGCCGCTGACCGAGGCCGTGATCGCCAACCAGATCCGCCCGGCCATCGAACGCGCGCAAGGCGGCGGGTCATGAGCAACCCCTCGGATGCACGGCTGACGACCCAGGGGATGGAGGCGCGCGGCACCGGCAAGGTTCTGGCGCTGGCCTGCGGCGCGCTGGCGCACGAGATCCTGGCCCTGAAGGCCGCGAATGGCTGGACGCATCTGGACCTTCACTGCCTGCCCGCCAACCTGCACCTGTGGCCCGACCGCATCCCCGACGCCGTGGAACAGGCGGTGGACCGGTTCCGCGACGCCTACGAAAGCATCTTTGTCGTCTATGCCGATTGCGGCACCGGCGGGCTGCTGCAAGCGCGCTGTGCGGCGCTGGGTGTCGAAATGATCGAAGGCCCGCATTGCTACGCCTTCTTTTCCGGCAACGCCGAATTCGCAGCCCGCGCCGAGGACGAGATCACCGCTTTCTACCTGACCGACTTTCTGGTGCGCCAGTTCGATGCCTTTGTCTGGAAGCCCATGGGCTTCGACCGCCACCCCGAGTTGATCCAGATGATGTTCGGCAACTACGAGACGCTGATCTATCTGGCGCAACTGGACGACCCCGCGCTGGACGCCAAGGCCCGCCACCACGCGCAACGACTGGGCCTGACCTATGAGCGGCGGCTCACGGGTTACGGGGATCTCGCGCAAGCGTTGGCGCAGGCCGTGACGCCCAGCGTGAGGGGCGGGGGGACGGGCGGGGTGACGGGCGCGTGATGGCGCCGGATGGGCGGTTGTCTCGGCGCCGGGCAGCGCCTAGTCTGAGATCACCCCTTGCCCGATGGCGCCCATGACCCCGCACGAACTCGACCACGCCGCCCCTGCCGACGCCCTCGCAGACAGCCCCGCAGACGCCCACGCGCAGCGCCAGTCCCTGGTCGAACGCTACCGGCTGCAAACCTGGTTTCTGGGCATCATCGCCTTTTCGATGATCCTGTTCCTGCTGGTCCAGGCGCGGTTCATCCTGATCTCGCTGGTGATCGCAATCATCCTGTTTTCCCTGACGGCGGACGCGATCAGCGCGTTTTCCCGGCTCAGGATCGGGTCGTGGAAGATCACCAACTGGCTGGCCTCGGTCGCGGCCTTCACCGCCATCGCCGTGTCGCTGCTGGCACTGTCGGCGCTGGTCATCAGCCAGGTCAACACCGTGGTGACCACGACGGTCGCCTATACCGACCAGGCGATCACCGCCATCGCCCGCCTCGCCGCCTGGTTCTCGCCCGAGGCCGAGGCCATGGTCGCAACCTCGATCCGCTCGATCGAGGTTTCGACCTATATCAGCACGCTCGCGGGACAGGCCTCGAATCTGCTCAGCGCAACGACGCTGGTGATCCTGTTCGTCGGCTTTCTCTTCGCCGAGCGGCTGTGGTTCGACACCAAGCTGGAAAACCTGTTGCATGACAAAGCCAAGGCGGCGCGAGTCGGCCGGATCATCCATTCCATCGTGCGGCGGGTGAATCACTACCTGCTGGTCAAGACCGGAATCAGCGCGGCGACGGCGGTCGCGGTCTACGTGCTGATGGAATCCTTCAGCCTGGATTTCGCCGGGCCGATGGCGGTGTTGACCTTCGTGCTGAACTACATCCCGTCGGTCGGGTCGATCATCGCGACGATCCTGCTGGGCCTGGTCGCGCTGATCCAGGTGAACGAACCGGCGACGGCGCTTGTGGTTTTCGTCATCGCGGGGATGATCCAGTTCGTGCTGGGCTCGGTCCTGGACCCGATGCTGATGGGCAAGGCGCTGCGGGTCTCGTCCTTCGGCATCATCGTCTCGCTCAGCTTCTGGGGGGCGGTCTGGGGCATCCCGGGGATGTTCCTGGCCGTGCCGATCATGGTCGCGACGATGATCGTCTGCTCGCATATCCCGGCGGCGCGGCCGGTGGCGGTGCTGCTCTCGCGCGAGGGCCTGCCCGAGATCGAAGAGGCCGGAACCCCGCCCGAGGTCCAGACCGCCCGCACCGCGGCGGCCGAGTAGCGGGTATCGTTTACCCAGCCTTAACCCTTTCCTGCTGGGATCGGGGGATGTCGACCTATCATCGCCCCCGACGGCCTGGTGCCACCGTGTTCTTCACCCTCGCTCTCGACCAGCGCGGCAGCCGGCTGCTGCTGGAAGAAATCGAACGGCTCCGATGGGCCGTCGCCCTCACGCTGCGCGACCGGCCGGTGCGCATCGACGCCATGGTGGTGCTGCCCGACCACCTGCACGCGCTCTGGACCCTGCCCGACGGCGACAGCGATTACGCAACCCGCTGGCGCCTGATCAAAAGCCGGTTCTCGCGCGGCTTGCCAAAGGGGGCTATGCGCGACAGCCACCGGCGGCGCCAGGAGCGCGGCCTCTGGCAGCGCCGTTTCTGGGAGCATCATATCCGGTCGGACGCGGATTTTCAGGCGCGCCGGGCCTTTTGCTGGACCGCGCCGGTGGTGCTGGGACTGGCCGAACGTCCCGAGGACTGGCCCTTCTCGTCAATCCACCGGGACCGCGCCAGCCGTGCCGCGTAGGGTGCGTGCTGGCACGCACCCCGGGGCGCGAACGGTGCGTGCCAGCACGCACCCTACGCCTTACGAATCCATCTTCAACGCCGAGATGAAGGCCGTCTGCGGGATCTCGACCTTGCCGAACTGGCGCATCTTCTTCTTGCCCGCCTTCTGCTTTTCCAGCAGCTTCTTCTTGCGCGTCACGTCGCCGCCGTAGCATTTCGCCGTCACGTCCTTGCGCAGCGCCGACAGGGTCTCGCGTGCGATCACCTTGCCGCCGATGGCTGCCTGGATCGGGATCATGAACATGTGCCGCGGGATCAATTCCTTCAGCTTCTCGCACATGCCGCGCCCGCGGGCTTCGGCCCGGTCGCGATGCACCATCATCGACAGCGCGTCCACCGGTTCCCCATTCACCAGGATCGTCATCTTCACCAGATTGTCCTCGCGGTATCCGGTGATCTGGTAGTCGAAACTGGCATAGCCTTTCGTGACCGATTTGAGCCGATCGTAAAAATCGAACACCACTTCGTTCAGGGGCAGATCGTATTCCACCATCGCCCGGTTTCCCGCATAGGTCAGGTTCAGCTGGATGCCGCGCCGATCCTGGCACAGCTTCAGGACATCGCCCAGATACTCGTCCGGAACCATGATCGTGGCCTTGATGCGCGGCTCCTCCAGGTGATCGACATGCGTCAGGTCGGGCATGTCGGCCGGGTTGTGCAACTCGGTCATGGTGCCGTCGCGCATATAGATCTTGTAGACCACCGACGGCGCCGTGGTGATCAGATCGAGATCGTATTCGCGTTCCAACCGGTCGCGCACCACCTCGAGGTGCAGCAGCCCCAGGAACCCGCAGCGAAAGCCGAAACCCAGCGCCGCCGAGGTTTCCATCTCGTAGCTGAAACTCGCATCGTTCAGCGCCAGCTTCTCGATCGCGTCGCGCAGGGCCTCGAAATCATTGGCATCGACCGGAAACAGACCGCAGAACACCACCGGTTGCGCCGGCTTGAACCCCGGCAGGGGCTTGTCCGTGCCCTTCTTCTCATGCGTGATCGTGTCGCCCACGCGGGTATCGCGCACCTGCTTGATCGAGGCCGTCAGCACCCCGATCTCTCCCGGCCCCAGCTCGGCGATATCGACCATGCGCGGCTTCAGCACCGCCAGCTTGTCGATGCCGTAGATCGCGCCGGTCTGCATCATCTTGATCCGCTCGCCCTTGCGGATCACCCCGTCCATCACGCGGATCATGACCACGACGCCCAGATAGGGGTCATACCAGCTGTCCACCAGCATCGCCTTCAGCGGCGCGTTGCGGTCGCCCTTGGGCGCGGGCAGGCGCGTGACGATGGCTTCCAGAACTTCGGGGATACCCAGCCCCGACTTGGCCGAGATCAGAACCGCGTCGTGGGCGTCCAGACCGATCACGTCCTCGATCTGCTCCTTCACGCGCTCGGGCTCGGCGGCGGGCAGGTCGATCTTGTTCAGCACCGGCACGATCTCGTGCCCGGCGTCGATCGCCTGATAGACGTTGGCCAGCGTCTGCGCCTCGACACCCTGCGAGGCATCGACCACCAGCAGCGACCCCTCGACCGCGCGCATCGAGCGGCTGACCTCATAGGCGAAATCGACGTGCCCGGGCGTGTCGATCAGGTTCAGGATATAGGTCTTGCCGTCCTTGGCCGGATACTCGATCCGCACGGTGTTGGCCTTGATCGTGATGCCGCGCTCGCGCTCGATATCCATCGAGTCGAGGATCTGCTCCTTCATGTCGCGTTGCGCCACGGTGCCGGTCAGCTGGATGAGCCGGTCGGCAAGTGTGGATTTGCCGTGGTCGATATGCGCCACGATCGAGAAGTTGCGGATTCTGTCGAGCTCGGTCATGGCCGGCATATGAGCAGGTTTCGGCCAACCGTCAATGCCCCTTCACGGCCTGCGCCACGGCGGTGAAGGGGGATTTTCAAGGGGGGCCTGCCCCCCTTGAAGCGGGGGGTCCGGGGGGCAGCCGCCCCCCGGGCTCCGCGGCCCGGGCCCTAAAGCCCGGCCTCGATCACCCCGTGATAGAGCCGTGCATAGGCGCCCCCATCCACCGCGCCCGCCTCGCTGACCCGGTGCTCGGCCCGCGCCAGCCAGTCGGGCGCGATCTCGATCCCCCAGCCGGGCGCCTCGCCGACGCACAACGTGCCGTCCTGAACGCGGAACGGGTCTCCCAGGAACAAGCCCTGCTGCCAGGGATAGTAATCCGCGCCCTCGATCGAGAACTCCAGATAGGGGCCGGCGTTCGGCAGCGCGCGCAACAGATGCATCGTCACCAGCGTCACCAGCCCCAGGTTCGCGGCGTGCGGCGTGACCGGCACCCCCTCGGCCGCCGCCATGCGCGCAACCCGCAGCGTCTTGGACAGGCCGCCCAGATACATCACGTCGGGCTGGACGACATCGACCACACGCGTTTCGATCATGCGCTTGAAGACCCCCAGGTCCACGTCCTGCTCGCCGCCGGTCACGTCGATCTCCAGCGCCTCGGTCACCGCGCGCGTCGCGTCGAGATCCCACCAGGGAACCGGCTCTTCGTAATGGCGGACACCATGGTCCTCCAGCATCCGACCCACGGCGATGGCGCGCGCAACCGAAAAGCCCGAGTTGGCGTCCACCAGCGTGGTGATTCCCGGCAGGGCTGCGGTTACGGCGGGGATGATCGCCTCGGTCCGCCCCTCCCACTGGTCGCGGTCCTCGCCCATCTCGGCGCCGATGCGGAACTTGGCGGCGCGAAACCCGGCCTCGCCGCAGATCCGCTTCAGGCGCTCGGCCTCGGCCTCGGGCGTCAGGTCGCGCCGCATGGAGCTGGCATAGGCCGCCACCGGCCCCGCGCTGCCGCCGATCAGCGCCGTCACCGGCTGGCCCGCGCGGCGTCCCGCCATGTCCCACAGCGCGGTGTCCAGCCCCGCCAACGCGCGATTGCGGTAGCTGCCCGGAAACTTGTGTTCGGCCCGCTCGATCCGCGCCACCAGCGTATCGATGTCGCGCGCGTCCTGGCCCAGCGCCCAGGGGGCGATCTGGCGATGGAACACCGCCGCGGTGATGTCCGCGTTATAGGTCGAACACTGGCCCCAGCCGATCGCGCCGTCCTGGGCCGTGGCCTTCACGAAACAGACGAATTCGT